>Ga0153915_10000921_pt1 | contig 27270 bp, 27 predicted proteins | sample Opewatmetagenome_2_FD_107003 | JGI IMG/M metagenome (GOLD analysis project Ga0153915, IMG submission 107003) | Freshwater wetland microbial communities from Ohio, USA - Open water 3 Core 3 Depth 3 metaG | ecosystem: Environmental > Aquatic > Freshwater > Wetlands | place: USA: Ohio, Lake Erie...
CCCATCTCGACCTTGTAGCCGAGGTTGATGTTCAGGAGGTAGTCGATGCCGCGCAGCACTCCGTCGAGCTCCACGCCCGGGATCGTCAGGTCGCGGCTTCGCATCGCCCCGACTCCGAGAAAGATCGCCTCGAACCCCTGGTCCTTGAGGTCCGCGAGAGTGAAGTCGCGGCCCAGGCGGGCGTTGGTCTTCAGCTCGACCCCGAGCGAGAGGATGGCGTTGACCTCGAGCTGGATGAGCGCGCGCGGCAGGCGGTACTCGGGAACGCCGAGCCGGAGCATGCCGCCGGCGACCGGCGAGGCCTCGAAGATCGTCACGGGGTAGCCGATCAGGGCCAGGTCATGGGCGCAGGCGAGGCCGGCCGGGCCGGATCCGATGACCGCGACGCGCTCGGAATAGCGACCGCGCCGCTGCCCGTAGATCTCGGCCAGGACCGAGAAGTCCATCATGCTCTCGACGCCGAATCTCTCCGTTACGAAGCGCTTCAGCGCGCGGATGGCGATCGGCGCGTCGAGCTCTCCGCGCCGGCAGACGCCTTCGCAGGGCGCCGCGCAGATCCGCCCGCAGATCGAGGCGAGCGGATTGGGGCGCCGGGCCACGGCGTAGGCCTCGCGGTACCTCCCCTCCGCGACGAGCGTGACGTACTTTCCTGCCTCCGTGTGGACGGGACACGCCCACTTGCACGGGAAGTTGCGCTCGAGCCACTCGGCGTTGAACTCGCCCAAGGTCGACTACCTGGAGATCTCGAAGTCCGTGGCGGTCGCTCCCGCCACGGTCACGGACTTCTGCGCCGCCTTGAGCTTGGGATGCCAGACCTTGACCGTGTACGTCCCGTCGGGAACGTCGGGAATGTGGTAGGTGCCGTCGGCCTTCGTCACGGCGAAGTACGGGGTCGGGAGGGCCACGACGAAGGCTTCCATCTCGGGGTGGACCTTGCAGAGAAGCGTCGCGGCGCACTCCTTCTTGAACTCAAAGCTCTTGACCTGGCCCTTGGGCCACGTTCCCAGGTTGAATTTCTCGGCGCAGGCGTCCGGGGTGAAAACGTTGTGGAGGACGGCGTCGGAGTTCAAGAAATCGACCGTCGTGCCGACGAGGACGGGGAGAACATGCGGATGGAAGACGAGATTCGCCTGGTCGATCTTCGCGTGCTCCTTGGGAGCCGGGAAGGTCTTTCCCGGAATGGCCGCGATGGAGACGACGGCGTCGGAGCTGTCCCGCACGCCCTTGCAGGCGACCTTCCCGTGAAGGTCTCCCGCCAGGAGGGGAGTCGTGGCCGTGACGAAAAGAGCGGCGCAGAGGATCGTTCTCATGTCTTGGGCTCCTTTTTGGTTTTGTGTCTCTACAGCGCGAACCGCAGCACCGTGGCGAGCGTGTAGTTCTGCGATTCCCGCAGGTCGCGGTGGTACTCGAGCATGGCTTTGATGTTGGCGCGGATGAGGAAGCTGAAGTTGGCGTTTAGCGCGCGGATGGATGGGACCGTCGGATCCGCGACGCGCAGGTTCTCGTAGCGGACCGAAACCTGGAAGGGAGGCCGGATGACGTAGTCGGCCTGGGCGAACCAGGCGTCGTAGGTGCGCCGCGTCTCCTCGATCTGTGCCAGCGTCGTGTCGTCCAGGAGAGCGAGCTTGTCGGTCCCGTGCAGGGCGACGCCGAAGAGGTTCAGGTCGCCGAAGTAGAGGGATGCGAAGACGCCGATCCGGTTGTACCGGCGGTCCTGCATCTTGAAAGGGTTGCCTTCATCGTCGGTGACGTCGAAATTGACGTCCTTGCCGTTTCCGGTGTATCCGAGGACGCCGACGCGCAGCGAGTTCTCGCGCCAGTTCTCCGGAGGGAGCTGGACTCCTGTCGTGTCGCCGTCGAGCCCCATACCTCCGATCTTGTAGTCCACGCGGGCGTAGAAGTCCTTCTGGCTGTTGCTGCCGAAGGTCCCTCCGGGGCCGCCGGGGCCGATGGGGCTGTCGATGCCGATCGTGTAGAAGAGCCGGTGGGCGGCGACGCCGTACATCTCGATCGCCCGCGCTCGCTGGGGAAGGCTGACGCCGGCTTCCTCCTCCGAGAGGCCGGTGCCTCCGTGAAAGCCGATCGGGTTGTACGTGAAGAGAGTGTCCACGCCGTTGTCGGTCATGAGCCACATTTCCTGGAAGCCGTCGTAGAGGTTCGGTGAGAGCTTGCCGATCCGGAAGTTGACGAGGTGCTCGGGTCCGAACGGCGAGATCACGTCGAGGCGGGCGTGCTCGATCTCCGTGTCGCTGCCTCCGTCGGGCCGCTCGGCCCAGGTGAACTCGCCGAAGAAACCGAAGTTCTTGCCCAGGGTCCCGGCGGCGAACAGGTTGGCTTCCTGCGGAAACTGGAAGTCGTTGTGGACTACCTGGTGGCCGGTTTCGTCCACGCTCGAGGAGTAGATGTTCGCCATCTTCGTGTTCAATGCGAACGGGACGTTGCCCGGCAGATCGCTCGGCCAGACCATCTCCGGCCACATCCGTTCGTAGGCTTCGGCGCCGAGCGAGACCGGCTTCTGCTTGACCTGCTCCGCGGTCTCCTGGGGCATTCGGTATCCGTTCAGACGGAACGCCTGCCCGAACGGGTTCAGCTTCGGGAAGATCACGTGACACGTCTGGCAGGACGTCTGGTACTTGCGGGAAAAGGCGGGCACGGCCGCGGCCGGCCTCGCATCGGCGAGAACCAGCCCGGCGACGAGACAGAAGGCCCACGGGAGGCGCCGAACGGATATGTTCACGGGATACGCTCCTTTCCTTTCATCCTGGGAGCGATCCTCCCGCCAGGCGCCGCGGCGCGCGATCCCGCAGGCGCACCAATTCCCCTGGTGAACCCTCACCCTCTCTGGCTGAGGCGGCAACTGTCGTCTAAGTGATCCTTCCGTTCAGCTCGCGGCGCGCGAAGTCTCCTGAGGCAATCGAAGGAGGAGGCGCGCGCCGCGGGAGCGAAGCGCGGAACGGGGGACGAGGCGGGCGGTCGAGGCCCGCATCCGGCCGAGCCGCCCGCCGGTGGCGAAGCCATGTCGCCCGCTCCGCGCGGAGCGACGTTAGATGAGCCGCTTCTGGAAGGCGAAGGCGACGGCTTCGGCCTTGGAGTGGACCTCGAGCTTCTCGAGGACGTTCTGGATGTGGTTGCGGGCCGTCAGCGTCGAGATGTGGAGGCGGGAGGCGATCTCGGGCGTGGTGTGGCCGGCCGCGAGCATCCCGATCACCTCCACCTCGCGGCTGGTGAGCTTGCGGGCGCGCGCGTCCGGGGAGTCGCGGACGACCGACAACGGAGGTCGGGGAGGGGAGGCGGGTTCCTCCTCCGGGCGCTCCGGCGCGTCGGGCCGCCCCGATGGTCTCATGACGTGCACGAGAAGAAAGTGATCCGGAGGCCGGACGGCGAGATTCAGGATGCTCACGTCCACAGTGACCGTCCGCCGGTCCTTGGTGCGGAACCGGAGGTCGAAATGCCGCACGGTCTCGTTGCGGACCGCCATCTGCGTGACGGGGCAGGTCTCCGAGCAGTACCGGTTGCCGTACACGTCGCAGCCCTGGAGGACTCCGGCGCAGGAGGAGCCCACGACATCCTCGGCGGAGTAACCGAGAATCCGCTCGGCCGATCGATTCCAGAAGACGATGGAATTGTGGCGGTCGGTGACGAAGACCGGGTCGGGCGAGGCGGCAAGCGCGGCGAACAGCGGGACCGCCTCTTCCGGCACGCGGGCGCGCAGGCTCATTTTCGCGGCTCGCCGAGTCGAGGCAACGGCGGCCGGATAGGCCGCCCCGGGAGATCGGAAGAGCGTGACGTAGGCCGGGATGCTAGCACGGGCGCTCGCGCCGGCGTCATCCTCGGTAGACTTCCAGATCATTCCGGGCGGATCGGATCAGCTCGCCGGGTTCTGGGCGGCCGAGGCGAGCCGCTTGCTCCAACCGTCGGCGCGCGCTGCCAGCGGCGACAGGAGCTTCTTCCAGAACCGAGGCGCGTAGAAACGGCACAGCCACTCGCGCGGGTCGGGCGCGCGGCGCAATGCCCGCATGAGCCAGCGATATCCGGTATGGCCCATACGCGCGTAGAAGAAGCGGTTGACGAAGGAGGTCCGGAGCAGACCTCCGAAGCGATTCCTCCAGAGCCGGTCGTAGTCCTCGGGATGCCCGCCGGAGAGAGCCCGGGCGGCCAGGTGCCCGGACAGGAGCGCGTAACGGATGCCGAATCCCCAGAGAGCATCCTGGAACCCCGCCGCTTCTCCCGCGAGCAGGACCCCGCCGCGAAGGGCGCTTCCAGGAGGAAAGACCTGGCCCGTCCCTCCGAAGAGCCGCGGGTTTCGCATCTTCAATCCCCCGCGCTTCTCGAAGAACCCGACGGTTCGGTCGAGATACCGCTTCTGCCCCGCGAAGTCGGCGAAGATGCAGGACGCGACCGTGCCGAGGCCGCCGTGGACGAGCAGGTAAGAGTAGCCCTTCGGAGCCAGCTCGTCGGAGAGCGCGCCGAAGACCCCGTCAGGCATGTCCGTGTCGAACACGTAACCCACGGCCACCGCCGCGCAGGCGCGCGGCCCGTGCGAAACGATCGCCGGGTGGTCGCTCGGGTCGGTGCGATCGCCCAGGCGGATCTCGACGCCGCAGGCGAGCGCCTGCTGCTTCAAGGCCGAGTCGAGCGTTCCGGGACCGCAGCCGCGTCGGACGAGGTAGAAGAAAGGGTCCGGGGAGCGGAGAGCGAACTCGCGCCCGGAGGGATCGAAGAAGAGACCTTCGCGGAACGGGACGCACTCGAAGCGGGGTTCGATTCCGATCGCGGCGAGCTCCTCCAGGACGTCGCCGGGCGTCGTCCAGTTCTCGATTCCCTGGTGATCTCCATGGAAGCGCCCGCCTACGTCCTGGCGCAGTTCGTGAACGACCGCCGGCACGCCCGCTCTGGCGAGCGTGATGGCCGCGGCGAGGCCGGCGGGGCCGGCTCCGGAGATCGAGACCGGGGCTCCGCCGGAGCGAGCCCGCGGGGGAGAGCTCGCGCGTGCTGCGGATTCCTCCAGGACGTCCAGGCTCGGACCTCCTCGTGGAGCTCCTAGTTTACAGGCGGGGGCGGCTGGCCGGTCTTGAGGTCGCGAATCTTGAGTGTCAGGGCGACGATGGCAGCCAGGATCACGGCGAGCGAGACGAAGAGCCCCTTGCGCCGGTAGTCGCGCTCGGCGAGCGCCTTGTCCGCGGCTTTGCTGGCCTCGCGAGCGACTGCCAGGCCCCCGGAGGCCGTCGCGTGGACTGCGGCGGCCTGGAAGCGGTGGATGTCCGTCCGGGCCGTCGTCAGCGCGTCGTCGGCCTTGGAAAGCTCGAACTGGATCCGGGAAACCTCCATGCCGGCCTCCGCGGCGCGCTCGACTTTCACCCGGGCGGCGCGGATTTCGCCGGAGAGGGCCACGAGGTCGGTATGCATCGCGGCGGCCGCTTTCCCGCCGGCCGAGGACGCCTCGTGGCAGCTCGAGCACTTGCCCTGGTCGCCTTCGGCCAGGAAGGCCTCGGTCGGGCGCACGATCTCGTGGTTTTCATGGCAGGTCACGCAGCCGGGCAGGTTCATCTCCTTGAAGGGCTCCCAGTGCGGGCTGAGTCTGAACTTATCGGCGAAGACGGTGTGGCAGGTGCCGCAGACGTTGGCGACGGAGCCGACTTCCGGAGGCGCCGCGCCGTGGTTGCCGTGGCAGGAGTTGCAGGTCGGCGCGGAAAGGTCTCCCTTCTCGACGCGGACCTGGTAGTGCACGCTCTTCTTCCACTTCGCGTAGACGTCGGCCGGGAGCTTGTAGTCGGCCATCAGGGAAGCGTTGCCGTGACACCCGTTGCAGGTCTCCGCCACCCTCCGGGGCGAGACGGGGGAGCGCGAGTCCTTGACGTGCTGGATGCCGTGAGCGCCGTGGCAGCTCGCGCACTGGGCGACGCGCGTGTCCCCCTTCGCGAGCATCTTGCCGTGCCCGCTCGTCCGGTATTCGGAGACCTGGTCCACGCGCAGGGAGGGGTTGAACTGCTTCATCGTGGCCGCGTCGGAGTGGCACTTGCCGCAGAGGGCGGGGATGTCGCGCGGCGCCGGCTTCCCGATGAAGCCCTTCTTCTTGTCGTGAGCGACCTCCTGGTCCTGGGCGCTCGCGTCGCCGCCGTGGCAGAACGCGCAGGTGAACCCCGCCCGGGCATGGATGTCGTCGGCGAAGAGCTTCGCGGGAGGAGTGATCCGCGCGTCGTCGAGCGCCAGATGGCAGTCCACGCACCCGATCGCCGCCGGCTGCGCGGGCTTGCCCGCGGGCGAAGGCGCCTGGGGCGCGGCCCACGCCGCCGCGGCGAGGGCTAGCAGCCCGAGGAAAAAGGGTGTGATGTGGCGTTGCGAGCGCCGCGGGGTTGGATGCAAGGAGACGCGACGAAGGCGATGCCAAAGCGCATCGGGGAGGAGCGGCGACGCCGCAGACGGCCCCGCGCCGCCGCAACCCCCTGGGGCGGACGGCCTTTTGCTCGCAGCGTCTGGAGAAAGTAAACGCGAAGGCACGGCAGAGTCAGTCGCTGCGAGATGCAAAAGGCCGGACGCGACGCCCGCATCCATTTTTCCTCGGGCTGCTGAGCCCGCGACCGCGAGGGCGGGATTCCTCACGGCATGCTCTTGCGGGGCAGGAGCGACAACACGGTCAGGAGGGCCGCGCCGATCAGCACGACGACCGCCGCGGCGTTCCAGAGGCGGGAGCGCTTGCGATCGAGAAGAGGGAGGATGGCGAGGACGAGCGCCAGCCCGCCGAGGAAGAAGACGCCGAGCGTTTCGCCCGGGATGCCGGCGATCTTGGCGGGAAGGTACTTCAGTCCCTGGAACATCCAGAGGAAATACCACTCGGGCCGGATCCCGGCCGGAGCCGGGGCGAAGGGATCGGCCTTGACGCCGAGCTCCCACGGCAAGAACGCCGCGAGGGCCGCCAGCAGCGCGACCGCGACGAGCCAGCCCACCATGTCGCGCAGGAGAAAGTCGGGGACGAAGCGCATCGTCCGCGGCTTGCCTTGCCGCTCGATTCCGGGAGGGACGCTCATGCCGTGCCGCTGGACGAGAACGAGATGGACGCCCAGGAAGACGGTCGTGATCGCGGGGAGGATCGCGACGTGGATCCCGTAGAAACGCGACAGGGTCGCTCCGGTGACGTCGGAGCCGCCGCGGAGGATCCGGGAGAGCAGGTGGCCGATGCCCGGGATCTGGGCCGGCACGTCGGTCCCGACCTTCGTCGCGAAGTAGGCGAGCGTGTTCCAGGGAAGCAGGTACCCGGAGAAGCCGAACCCCATCGCCAGGAAGAGGAGCACCGCCCCCGTGATCCAGGTCGCCTCGCGCGGCGGTCGATAGGCCTTCAGGAAGAAAACGGAGATCATGTGGAGGAACACGACTCCGACGAAGAGGTTCGCTCCCCAGGAGTGGATCGAGCGGATGAGCCAGCCGAACGGGACGTCCGCCATCATGTACTGGACGCTCTCGAAGGCCTCCGCCGAGCTCGGCCGGTAATACAGGAGCAGGAGGATGCCCGTCGCCACCTGGACGGTGAAGAGGAAGAGCGCCATGCCTCCCAGGTAATAGAAGATGGTCCAGCGATGGATGGGGACTTCCTTCTTCTGCACCAGGTGGGCGAGCTCGTCCCATCCCAGGCGCTCCTGCGTCCAGCTCTTGAGACCGGCCAATCGTCCGGTCCTCTCAGGCGCGCTTGAGGACAACCTTCTCTCCGCGGGTCAGGACCTCGAGGGGCGTCAAGGGGCGGGGCGGCGGGCCCGACACGTTCATCCCCTTCGTGTCGTAGGTCCCGTTGTGGCAGGCGCACCAGATGTCCGAGCGCTCGGCGCGGTACTGGACCGTGCAGTCGAGATGCGTGCACTTGGCGGTCAGCGCCCGGAGCTCTCCGGCGGGCGTCCGGAAGAGGAGAACCGGCTTGCCCCCCACCGGGACGATGCGTCCGGTGTTGGGGGCGATGTCCGAGGCCTTGATGTCGAGCTCGAACTCCGTCAGGGACGGCTCGGAGGCCTCCGGCGGCACGAGGTAGCGCAGGATCGGGTAGAGGAAGGAGACGGCCGCCGCGACGAAGCTCGTCCCCAACAGGTACGAGATCCAGCGCCTGCGGCTCTGGCCGGGTTCGTTCGCGGCTACGTGCAAGTTTCCCTCACGGTCTTTGGACGCGATCGTAATTTTCGAGAAACCGGCGCCGATGATGCATCTGCATCAGCGGGTTTTAGAGGCCCGAAAAAGTATCACGCGGGAGGCGGGCTCACCAGCCCAGACCGATGACGGCCAGGCCCACCGCCGCGATGACGGCGCCGGCGGCCGCGTCGGCATGGAGATCGAGCCAGCCGGCGTGGAACCGCCTGGCCCCGAAACGGGCCGCGAGCACGAGCGCGACCATCGCCCCGAGCGTCGAGAGCTCGTAGAGCACGACGATGCCGGCCGTGGGAAGGCCTCCGAGAGGAGCGGCCGCGAAGAGAAGCGGAATCACCGCGACGCAGGGATCGGCCGAGAAGAGGAGAAAGAGAGTCCACGCCGTGACGCGCTCGGAGTCGTGAATATGGTCGTAGCGGGAATGGGAGTGGCCGTGAAGCCTCCGGCCGGCCGCACGTCGCAGCCCCCAGAGCCCGTAAGCGATCCCGAAGGCAACGAGGAGGAATCCCGCCGCCGTCTCCATTCTCCGGCCGAAGGCTTCCATCATCCGCAGGCCGAGGAGGAGCCCCGCGAGCCCCAGCAGCGCGGAGACCGTGACGTGTCCGAAGCCGCAGAGGAGCGTCACGGAGAGGGTTCTTCTCGTAGACCAGCCCCGGGCCCGGGAGAGGGCCGCGAAGGGGACCCAATGATCGGGGGCGAGCGTGTGGAGGCTTCCGACCGTCACGGCGGCGGCGGCAAGGGCCGCGAGGAGGCCTTCGTTCATCCGGAGCCGCCTTCTCCGAAACGGGCGGGCCGGCGCTCGAAGAACGCTTCGAGCCCTTCCGCGAAGTCCGCTCCGTCCGCGATCCTCGCGAGCTGCTCGAGCTCGCGGTCGAGGTGGTGGTCGAGCCGGTCGACGCCGGCGGCCTGGTGGACGAGGCTTCTGGCGATGGCCAGGGCTTCCGCGGGGCCGGCGGCAACTCGCCGGGCGATGGCGAGCACCTCGGCATCGAGCGTTGCGGCCGGAAAGACGGCGTTGATGAGGCCGAGCTCGAGCGCGCGGCCGGCGTCGAGGCGCGGGTTGAGCAGGACGAGCTCCATCGCGCGGCGCAGTCCGAGCAGCCGCGGCAGGAAGAACGTGGAGCTCTCGGCTCCCGTCAGCCCCGTCTTGCCGTAGGCCCACTCGAAGGAGGCCCGGTCCGAGGCGTAGACGAGGTCGCACGCCATCGCGATCCCGAAGCCGCCCGCGGCGGCCGCCCCGTCCACGGCGGCGAGGAAGGGCTTGGGCGCGCGCTTGATCTCGGAGATCGTCGAGTGGATGTATTCGAGGATCTGCTTGAAGGTCTCGCCGTACCCGCCCGGCGCGGGACGGTTCCCCTGAAGGTAGTTGAGCTCCGCGCCGTCGCCTCCGGCCCGGATGTACTTCAAGTCGGCGCCGCTGCAGAACACGCCACCTTCGCCGCGGAGGATGACGGCCCGCACTTGCGGGTCGCGCGCCAGCCGGAGACCGGCTCTGCGAAAGTCGCGCGCGGTTGCGACGTCGAGCGAGTTGAAGCGCTCGCGGCGGTCGATCGTCAGGATCCCCACCGCGCCCTCGCGGTCGACGCGGATGTGGGTGGTCAGCGTCCCGGTGTCCGGCGCCTGCGGCGACCGCTCCATGTCAATTCACTCCGAGCGGCCGGGCCGCGTGATCGGAGATCCGGAGCCCTCCCTGTTCGGAGATCTCCCAGAGCGGGAAACGCGTTCCGTTGGCCGCCGGCCGCCCGCCGAACGCGATCCTCCCCGTGGCGACCAGGCGCGCGACGCCCGCAAGCAGCGGTCCCCAGGCCTCGTGCAGCATCCACTCCTGGTGCGCGAACGTGTACGCCTCGAGCATCCGCTCGTCTCCCCGAGCGCGCGCGGATTGCGCCAGCGGCGACACCGGAAACGGGCGCGAGCGGAGGATAGGCGTGCCCCGGTCCACTTCATCGGTGACCCAGTGGGCCGTGGCGCGAGTCTCCCGCTCGCCGGCGAGGATGGCGTCGGCCACGGCGCGCAGGCCCGTATACCGGGGGAGGCCGGAAGAGTCTCTTTCGGCCAGGTCGCTGGCGTGAACGTTGACGATGCGGTCGGGGAGCGCCTGGAGCACGGGCTCCGTCAGGATGTAGAGGTAGCTCGACAGGAAGAGCAGCTCCGGCTTGAGGATCCCCATCAGGTGGACGGTCCGCCGGTCGTAATCCCGGCGGACGGCCATGTCCGTCAGGCCGAAGCCGCGCTTCCTGTAGAAGGAACGGATCGGGTGGGCGATGACCGGCACGCCGGCGCCTTCGAGAGTCGCGGCGTCACGGAACTCTTCGTCGGAGGTCAGCGCGCCGACGACCTCGAAAGCCGATCCGTGGTGGGGGCTGGAGAGGAGGGCAGCGGCCCCCGGCGCACGCCGGGAGGAGAGAATCGCCACGCGCAGAGGATGATCGCGCTTCAACATATTCTCGGGAGAAGCTCCCCTTCGGGCTCGGCGAGAAGGCGGCGGCCGAAGCCCGTGTCGAGGATCACGTTGCCGGGGCGCTCGGCCAGGCAGACCCCCACGACCGCGGCTTCCCGTCCGAGGGGATGAGACCGCAGCGCCGCGAGCACTCTCTCCGCAGCCTCCGGACGCACGCCGATCACGGCCTTGCCTTCGTTGGCGATGACGAGCGGGTCGACGCCGACGAGCTCCGAGGCCGCTCGCACCGCAGGGGAGACGGGAACCGCGAGCTCATCGAGAAGGATGCCCACGCCGCTCTTGCCCGCCATCTCGTGGAGCGCCGAGGCGAGCCCGCCCCGCGTCGGGTCCTTCATCGCGGAGACGCTCTCCCCGCCGGCCGCGAGCGCGGCGCGGATGAGCCCGTTTATCGGGGCGACGTCGGAGAGGAGCTCCCCTTCGAGACGCAATCCGTGGCGCGCGGAGAGGATCGCCATCCCGTGTTCGCCGATCCTGCCCGTAACGAGGATCCGGTCTCCGGGCGCGAGCCCCGAGTCGGGCACGACGCGATCGGTCAGCGCGACGCCCGCGGTCGTGAGGACGATCCCGTCGATCTCCCCCTTGCCCATGACCTTCGTGTCGCCGGTCACGATCGGCGCGGACGCCTCGCGGCAGGCCCCGCGGACGGAGGCCTGGATCCGCTCCAGCTCTTCGCGCGGGAACCCCTCTTCCAGGACGACGGCGCAGGTCAACCCGAGGACCTCCGTGGCTCCCATCACCGCGAGGTCGTTGACGGTGCCGGACACGGCGAGGCGGCCGATGTCGCCGCCCGGGAAGAAGATCGGCTGGACCACGTGCGAGTCGGTGGTTACGACGAGCCACCGGTCGCCCAGCCAGAGAGCCGCCCCGTCGTCCATCGCCTCGAGTCCTCGCCCGGGCACCGAAAGGGGAGGCAGGTCCCGCACGAAGATCTCTTCGATCAGCGCGCGCATCGCCCGGCCTCCGCCCCCCTGCCTCAGGGTCACGCGTTCTTCCAGGCGGCGAGAGAACGTCGTCGTCGAGCTCACAGGGCGCCTCTCAGGTCGGGGAGCCCGCCGTACTGGTGCCAGATCTTGCAGGTTCCCTCCGAGGAGACCATGCAGGCGCCGACGGGCGTGTCGGGGACGCATTCCTTGCCGAAGAGGGAGCAGTCGGAGGGAGAGGCGATGCCCGACATGATGTCTCCGCAGATGCACTCCTGCGCGAGCGCGGCCGGCTCCTCGTCCCAGAGGAGCGTCAGGTCGATCGGGAATCGGCGGCGGGCGTCGCGGTGCGCCCACTCCTCGCGCAGGCGCAGGTTGCCGTTGGGCACGTGCGCGATCCCGCGCCACCGCCCTCCCAGGGGCCGGAAGACGCGCCAGAGCTGCTCCTGGGCCCTGAGGTTGCCTCGCTTCGTGACACAACGGGGGAACATGTTGACGATGCGCGGCGTCCGGTCCCGGACGAGCTCGACCAACCTGGCCAGGCCCGCGAGGATGTCGAGCGGCTCGAAGCCGGCCACGACGACGGGGATCCCGTGCCGCTCGACGAAGCCTTCGAAGATCCCCCAGCCGGTGATCGTCGCGGCGTGCCCGGCGGCGAGGAAGCCTTCAACGCGCGTTTCGGGCATTTCCGCCACGATCTCCATGACGGGCGGGATGTACTTGTGGGCGGAGAGGACCGAGAAGTTTTCCGGCGGGTCGGCGATCAGGACCGCCGCGGTCGCGACCGCGGTCGTCTCGAAACCGGTCGCGAAGAAAACGACCTGCTCGCGGGGAAGCCGCCGTGCGAGCTCCACCGCCTGAGCCGCGCTGTACACGACCTCGACGCGCGCTCCTTCTGCCTGCGCGTCCGCCAGCGAGCGGCGCGTCCCGGGGACCTTCAACATGTCGCCGTAGGAGGCGACGACGAGCCCCTGGCGCGCGAGGGCCACGCCCTCGTCGACCTCGGGCATGTCGGTGATGCAGACGGGGCACCCGGGGCCCATGATGACGTTCAGGTCCTTCGGAAAAGTGGCGCGCAGGCCGAACCTGGCGATCGCCTGCTCGTGGCTTCCGCAGACGTGCATGACCGAGACGGGGGAGCGCCCGATCTCCGCGGTGACGCGGCCAATCGTCTCGGCGAGGCGCCGCGCGAGCGCCGGATCCCGGAACTTGAGCTGGCCGATCGCGGCGGTCAGCCGCGTGTTCTCCGCCGCAAGGGCAGCCGGACTATCCATCGCGGTCACCTGTCCCCGCGATCTCGCCGCGCACGTCGGCGGCCATCAGGTCCCCATTCGGGGATTCCGCGAGGAGCGTCTCGTAGAGAGCCAGGGTTTCGCCGATGTCTTCCGGCGGGATGCGCCGGATCGCGAAGCCGACGTGGTTCAGGATGTAATCGCCGGGCGCGACGGGCTCGTCCACGATGTCGAGGCAGACCTCGCGGCTGACCCCCCAGAAGTCCACGAGGGCGAACCCCTCGCGCACCGAGATGACCCTTCCGGGAACTCCGAGGCACATCAGGCTCCTCCTGACTCTTTCGCGGAGGCCGCGGCGACGGCCGCCTGGCCGAGCGCGAGGCCGCCGTCGCCGGGAGGGACGCGCCGGTGAAGCAGGACGCGCAGCCCCTCGAGGCCGGAGAGGACCCGTTCCGTCAGGAGCGGGTTCTGGAAGCAGCCTCCCGTCAGGACGACCTGCAGATCGCCGGTCCGCCGCGCGGCTTCGCGGACGAGCGCCGCCGTCCCCCTCGCCAGCGTCTCGTGGAAACGCCTCGAGATCGTGCCCGGAGAGGCTCCCGAGAGAGAGTCGTGCACGGCCGCCCGGACGGCGGGCCGAAGGTCCAGCTCCGGCGGGGACACTGAGCGATCCACCGCATAGGGGTAGACGCCCCCTTCCTCCGGGTCCGCCGCCACGTTCCACGCGAAGGCGACCTGCCCCTCGTGGCGGGAAAAGGGGCGGGAGAGAAAGAGGGAGCCAAATCCGTCGAAATACCTCCCGACCCCCCGCGCCCGGGGGAGCGGAAAGCCGTTCCGGAGCATTCGCCGCACGGCGCCAAGAGCGTGCTCCTCGACGTTCGCGAAAAGAGGGAGCCGGTCGAGCGGGGGACCTTCGGGAAAGGCGTCCTCGAGGAGGGCGAGCGCAATGCGCCACGGCTCTCGAATGGCGGCGTCGCCGCCGGCGAGCGGGATCGCGCGCAACGTCGCCAGCCGCTCGAAGCTCTCGAACCGGCAGAGGAGCAGCTCGCCTCCCCACGCGGTGCCGTCGGTCCCGTAGCCGGTGCCGTCGTAGGCGACGCCGAGGACCGGCCCCGCGAGACCATGCTCCGCCATGGCGCTCGCGACATGGGCGTGGTGGTGCTGCACGGCCACCTTCCGGCCGCGCCGGGACTCGCGCGCGTACACGGTCGAAACGTACTGGGGGTGGAGGTCGTGGGCGACGAGCTCCGGCTCGACGCGCAGGAAGCGCTCCATGCGCGCCACCGCCTCCTCGAAGGCGGCGAGGGTCTCCAGGTTCTCCAGGTCCCCGATGTGCGGGCCCAGGTAAGCGGAGGATTCGAGCCCGATGCAGAAGGTGTTCTTCAGGTGGCCGCCGCAGGCCAGGACCGGCTGCGGGAACGGCGTCTCGACGGGGATCGCCCGGGGGACCCATCCGCGCGACCGGCGCAGGAGGAGCGGGCCTCCCGCCACGATCCGGGCGACCGAGTCGTCGCAGCGAGACTCGATCGGCCTGTTGTGGACGAGAAAGCCGTCGGCGATCCCGGCCAGGCGCGCCACGGCTTCGTCGTTGCCGCAGACGATCGGCTCCTCCGCGAGGTTGCCCGAAGTCATCACGAGCGGTCGCGCGGCGTCGGCGAGGAGGAGGTGGTGGAGCGGGGTATAGGCGAGCAGGAGCCCTACGAGCGGATTGCCGTCCGGCGAGATTTCCGGCGCGAGCCCGGAGTTCTCGCGGCGCCGGACGAGGACGATCGGCCTCTCGGGCGACAGGAGCAGTTTGCGCTCCTCGGGGCTCACGTCCGCGAGCGCCTCGGCTTGCTCGATCGTCCGGACCATCACGGCGAACGGCTTCTCCTCGCGGCGCTTGCGGCGGCGCAGGCGTTCTACGGCGATCGCGGAGGTCGCGTCGCAAGCCAGGTGAAAACCACCGAGTCCCTTGACGGCGACGATCAGGTCCGCCCGCAGCGCCAGGGCGGCGCCCCGGATCGGGTCCTCCCAGAAGACCGGCTCGCCGGACGCGGAGAGCGGGGTGAGCGCCGGCCCGCAGGCGGGGCAGGCGTTGGGCTGGGCGTGGAAGCGGCGGTTGCCCGGATCGTCGTACTCGGCCTGGCAGAGCGCGCACATCGAGAAGGAAGACATCGTCGTGGCCCGCCGGTCGTAGGGAACCTCGCGAGCGATCGTGAAGCGCGGCCCGCAGTTGGTGCAATTGGTGAAGGCGTACCGGTACCGCCGGTTGCCCGGGTCGTAGATCTCCGAAAGGCAGTCGGCGCACGTGGGGAGGTCCGGCGGGATGGAGATCCGCAACCGCCCGGTCTCCCGGCTCGGCACGATGACGAACTCACGCGAGGGCTCCGGCGGAATGGGAAGGCAGAGAATCTCCCGGATCTCGGAGGCGGGAGGGGGCGATCCGCGGAGCCCGTCGAGAAAGCTCTCGAGCGCCCGGTCGCCGCCGAACGCCTCGATCGTCACGCCGCGCGAATCGTTCGAGACGCGCCCGCCGATGCCGTTCTCGCGTGCGAGGCGCCAGATCCAGGGGCGAAAGCCGACTCCCTGGACCGTCCCCCGGATCTCGATCCGCCGGCCTTCCATGTTCATTTCCTCTCCCCGACCGAGATCAGGTAGGCCGTCAGGTCCCAGATCTCCTCGTCGGTCAGGATCCCCCAGGCGGGCATCGGGGTGCCGCGAGATCCCTCGCGGATGGTGAAGAAAATACGTCGCGGGCTCGTCCGGCTCCGCCAGGAGGGATCGGTGAAGTCGCGGGGCTGACTCGTCAGGCCCTCCCGGCGCACGCCCCGGCCGTCGGCGCGGTCGCCGTGGCAGAGAGCGCAGTGTTCGAGAAAAAGGGACCGTCCCCGGAGGCGGGCTTCCGCTGAGGCAAGCCGCGGCGCCGGCACCGCCAGTTCGCGGTACCGGGGCGGCAGGTCGCCGTCGTGGCCCTTACAGGCCGAATACGCGAGCGACATAACCGTGATCCCGAGAATCGCTCGGACGGTTCGTTCTCCGAACAAATTCATGCTCCAGGCGCCGCGCCTGCGCGACGACCTCTTCGACGAGTTCCTGCAGATGCCTCTCGACCGCCGCCGAGCGCTCGATTCCGAGCGAAAGCGTCGCCGGAACGAGCCCGACGAGCACGAGACGCTGCGGGTAACGCTCGTGGAGGCGGGCGCCATCGAGTAGGTCCGCGACGCCGATCTGATGGGGAGAGAGACGGTGGCGAACGGCCGGGGCGACATCGTCTCCGGAGAGAACCACGAGCGTGCCGGGCGGCTCGTCGGCGCGGATGGCGTCCACGAGGATCACGTCGCGCGCGTCCTCGAGGTAGGGGAGGAGCGCGAGGCCCAGCGTCCCGCCGTCCAGGACGAGCGCCCCGTCGGGCGCTTCCCAATCCCGCTCGAGCCGCGCGACCGCCGCCGCCCCCAGCCCGTCGTCCCCGCACAGAAGATTCCCCAACCCCAGAACCAGAAGCGAAATCGGCTTAGGAGCTTCTTCAGGTGATTCCTGCCCCGGTCGCGGCGCAGCGAGCGAAACCGACGCATTGACCCTCGTACCCTTCGTTCCTTCGCGGCGCGAGGAGTCTCCCAGAGGGGAGGAGCCTCGCGCCGCGGGAGCGAGAGCGCAGCGAGGGACCAGGCGAGCGGTCGAGGCCGCATCCGGCCGAGCCGCTCGCCGATGCGCCCCGCAGGGCGCAGGTCCCTCGCGAAGCGGAAGCGACGTGTCAACCATGGCGCTCGTCTTTGTGGACGAGGAACCGGTATCCCGAGTAGGTGACGTCGTCGCGATGCACGAACTTGTAGCCGGAGAAGATCGACTCGATCGTCGCGTTCGCCTCGACCTGGGACATGAGGATGGCGCTGTAGACATGGTGCACGGCAAAGCCCCAGAGGAGCCACATGACGACGTGGTGGATCCAGCGAGCCGTCTGGGGCCCTCCGAAGAGCGGCACCAGGAAAGAAAGGACCTTCAGCGGCGAGTGGAAATGCCCGTCCACCGTGTAGAGCGCGATCCCGGTGCCGATCGCCGTGAAGTAGAGGAGAAAGACGAGGCTATAGGTCAGGCCGGCCAGCGGATTGTGGCCGACGAAGCCGGGAGGCTTGCGGAGCCTGAAGAGGTAGTACTTGAGGACGGGCCGGAGAGCCTGCCGCCGGCGCCGGGTGACGGGAATGAACTTGTTCCAGCGGGAGAAGCGGTTGCCCGTGAACATCCAGATCACCCGGACCAGGACCGCCATCGTGAAGACGATCGCGGCGTAGAAGTGGATCGTCTTGGCCGTGCCCATCACGAACTGCTGCCGGGCCTCGCCAGCCGAGATGAGGAACGGGCGGCCGATGTAGAGGCCGGTCCAGGAGAGGAAGAAGATCGAGATGACGATCAGCCAGTGGGCCAGGCGCACCGGCCACTCCCAGACGTAGATCCGGACGAGGTCGATGTCGGCGGGCGGGGGAAACGAGCCGGGCTCGATGATCGGTTCCACGGTGCTCATAGGGCCCTCACGCGCGCGAGCTCGCGCTTCTGCGTGTCCACGACGTGGACGCCGCAGGCGATGCACGGATCGAAGGAGTGCACGGTGCGCAGGATCTCGACCGGCTTGGTGGGGTCGTGCACGGGAGTGCCGACGAGCGCCTCCTCGTAGGGTCCTCGTTTGGCGGCCGCGTCGCGCGGCCCGGCATTCCAGGTGCTCGGCACGATGCACTGGTAGTTGGCGATCCGCCCGTCGCGGATCTCGACCCAGTGGCCCAGCGCGCCGCGCGGCGCCTCGTGAAATCCGGCGCCGGTGCACTCGGCGGGCCAGCTCGCGGGCTCCCACTTGGAGTTGTCGTGGATGCGCAGGTCCCTGCGCCCCATGTTGTCGGCGAGCTCCGAGAGCCAGTCATCCATCTTCTCGGCGAGCAGCTGCGTCTCGATCCCTCGCGCCCCAACGCGCCCGAGCGTCGAGAAGAGCGCTTCCGGCCCGACGGAGAGCTTTCCGAGGACGGCGCCGACCAGCTCCTTGACCCGCGGGTGCCCGGACGCGTAGGCCACGAGCATGCGGGAGAGCGGCCCGACCTCCATCGGCTCGCCGTCGTAGCGCGGCGACTTCAGCCAGCTGTACTTGCCGGCGGTCTCCAGACGCTCGTAGGGGGGCTTGGGACCTGTGTACCTGGGTTTCGTCTCCCCTTTGGACGGGTGGAGCGCCTTGTCGTCTCCGCCGCCGTACTCGTACCAGGAGTGCTTGACCTGCTCGGTGATCTTCGAAGGGTCGAACGTCTCGACTTTCGAGAGGTCGCGTTTGCGGATCACGCCCGCGGGAAGGAAGAGGGGAGGACTCGCGCCGTCCTTCTCCGGGTATTCGCCGTAGACGAGGTAGTTGCCCACGCCGGCGCCGTAGCCCGCCCAGTCCTTGTAGAAGGAAGCGACGGCCAGCAGGTCCGGGATATAGACACGCGTGACGAAGTCGCGCGCTTTGGCGATGAGTCCCCGCATCTGCGCGATCGTCCCCGCGTTCAACGAAGCCTGGCGGTCCGGGTCGATCGGCGTCGCCATGCCTCCGACCAGGAAGCTCTGCAGGTGCGGGTTCTTGCCCCCGAGAATCGCGTGCATCTTGATGACCTCGCGCTGCCAGTCGAGGGCCTCGAGGTAGTGCGCGACGGCCATCAGGTTCGCCTCGGCGGGCAGCTTGTAGGCGGGGTGGCCCCAGTAGGCGTTCGCGAAGGGGCCGAGCTGTCCGCGCGCGACGAAGGCCTTCACGCGGCCCTGCACGCCGGCGAAGTACTTCGCGCTCGAGAGCGGCCAGTCGGAGATCGACTGCGCCAGAACCGACGTCTTCGCGGGGTCGGCCGAGAGCGCGGAGACGATGTCCACCCAGTCGAGCGCGTGCAGGTGGTAGAAGTGGATGACGTGGTCCTGGACGCACTGCGAGGCAATGATCAGGTTGCGCAGGAGGCGGGCGTTGGGCGGAGGGGCCGCGCCGACGGCGTTCTCGACCGCGCGGATGGAGGCGATGGCGTGCACGGTCGTGCAGACGCCGCAGATGCGCTGGGTGAAGGCCCAGGCGTCGCGCGGGTCGCGCCCCTTCAGGATCAGCTCGACGCCGCGGAACATCGTCGCGGAGGACCAGGCGTCGGAGACCTTGCCCCCGTCGACTTCCGCTTCGATCCGAAGGTGTCCTTCGATTCGGGTGACGGGATCGACGACGACGTGCGTCATGGGCGGCCTCCTTTCTCCGGCACCTCTTTGCCGGGCTCCTCCGGGAGGTGCCGCGCGGGCTGCCCCTCCTTCCACCGTTTCGCCAGCGAGATCACGCCGTGGGCCGCGAAGGCGGCCCCGACGCCGACCGTGGCCCAGACCCCGACCGTGTCGATGTTGGATTGCACGCCGAAGCCCGGGATCCCGGAGAGGTGCTGGTAGAAGGGGGACATCTTGTCCCAGAAGTCCGGCGAGGCGCAGCCGATGCAGGGGTGGCCGCAGCCGATCGGCCAGTTGGTGCCGCCGTTCCAACGCACGACCGGGCAGTTCTGGTAGGCGACCGGCCCTTTGCATCCCATCTTGTAGAGGCAGTAGCCGGTCCGGTGGCCCTCGTCGCCCCAGTTCTCGACGTACTGCCCCGCGTCGTAGTGCGCGCGGCGCTCGCAGTTGTCGTGGATGGACTTTCCGTAGGCGAAGAGCGGCCGGCGGTAGGAGTCCACCGGCGGCAGTTTCTTGAAGGTCAGGAAGTAGACGATGAGCGCCGTCAGGTTCTCCACGTTGGCCGGGCACGCGGGCAGATTGATCAGGTTCTTGACTCCGGGCACGGCGTCGGCAACCGACAGCGCGCCGGTGGGATTGGGCGAGGCGGCCGGCAATCCTCCGTACGCGGCGCACGTCCCGATCGCGATCGTCGCCATCGCGCCGCCACAGACCTCCCGGGCCATGTCGATGGCGGCGCGGCCGCCGATGCAGCAATAGGCGCCGTTCTCGCCGGTGGGGATCGAGCCCTCCACGACCGCGATGTATTTGCCTGCCCGCTCCTTGACGGCCTTCTGGAGATTCTCTTCGGCCTGCTTGCCCGCCGCGGCCATGATCGTCTCGTGGTAGTCGAGCGACAGCGTGTCGAGGACGACGTCGGCCGCGCTGGGGCGCTCGGCGCGCAGGAAGGACTCCGAGTTGCCCGCGCAGTCCTGGAATTCCAGCCAGACGAGCACCGGCTTCTCGGTCCTGGCGATCTCGGCGGCGATCTTCGCCCCCACGCTCTTGGGCAGCGCGAGGGCCGAGGCCATGACCCCGCAGAAGCCCATGAACTCGCGGCGCGACACGCCACGGCGTTCGAGCTCGCTCAAGAACCAGTTGTTCGGGTCCTTCATCGGCGATGCCTCCTTCCTGTAGGACGGTTCCTCTCAGGCAGCGAGCGCGCTCCGAGCAGAGTCGAGCGTGCGGTCGGGACGGGCCGGGCCGGGACGGCCGCTGCAGGCGTCTGCGCGCGATGCGGGCTCGAAAGCGAAGAAACTGGGGTCAAGGCGTTCCTCCGGTGCCTGGCCCATATAGGCGATCCGCCGACCGGGTTTGCATGATGCAGGTTCACCAATTTGCCGGACTGCCGGATTTCGGGCCGATCCCTTCCCGGTCGGCGCGATCCGGGGCGAGCGCCGCGCGTTTCCTGCCGATCTCTTCATCGAGCAGGGCGAACCAGGAGTCCATCCCTTCGCCGCCGCGCGCGGAGGCGACGAGGAACCTCCCCGACGGGTTCAACGCGGCGACCTGACGGCGGACCGCTCGCAGATCGAAGTCCACGTGCGGCAGGAGATCGGACTTGGTGATCAGCGTCACCGCGGCGCGCGAGAAGATCGCCGGGTATTTGAACGGCTTGTCGTCTCCTTCGACGACCGACAGGAGCGCGATCTTGAAGTCCTCTCCGAGGTCATAGGAGGTGGGGCAGATCAGATTGCCCACGTTTTCGATGAAGAGGAGGTCGAGGCCGGAGAGAAGACCGCCTTCCTCGGCCAGCGCCTTCTGCACCTGGCGCGCGTCGAGGTGGCAGGCGCCGCCGGTCAGGATCTGGCGGGCGGGGATTCCCGAGAGGCGCAGGCGCTCCGCGTCCCGTTCGGTCGCGATGTCACCGTCCAGCGCCCCCAGGCGCAGGCGCTCCTTCAGGGCGCGCGCGGTCGCTTCGAGAAGCGTCGTCTTCCCGGAGCCGGGAGAGGAAATCAGGTTCACGACGAGGGTGCCGGCGGCGAGAAACCCCTCGCGAAGCGCCGCGGCGGCCGCAGCATTGGCGGCGAGCACCTTCTGGCGCACGTCGATCTCGGTCATCGCTCGCCTGCGGCCGCTACGGGCAGGTCCGAGAAGGAGACCGTCCGCACCTCGAGCTCGTCGCCTCCGTGGACGGCGAGCGGTTCCTCGCAGCGGGGACACAAACGCAGCCAGGACCCCGGCGCGCGTTCGGGGACTTCTCCGCAAGAAGCGCAGAGCTGCCGGGCGCGCCGCCATTCGACGGCGAGGCGCGAGCCCGCGTCCTGGCCGCCGGCGACCTGCGCCTGCCAGGCGAACTCGAGCAGGTCGGGTTCCACCGCGGCCAGCTCACCGATGACCACGGTGACCAGCTCGAGAGCGCCTCCGCCGTGATCGTCCGCCGCTCCCCGGGCGATCCGGTGGATCTCCGCGGCGAGCCCCAGCTCGTGCATCAGCGCCCGGTTCCACGCAAGCGCCAGCCGCTCCACGCGTTTGGCACGCGCCGAGTATGCGGGGCCGCGAGAAAGCCGGACTTGATGCAAATGCCTCAGGAGGCGGCCGGGAAGAGGGCCGCCGAGCCCGAAATTGATCAATCTGCAGGATGCCGGCAAGCGGACTCCGGAGAGATCGTTTCGATTGAGTGAGCGGGCCTCCCCGGTCTCCGGCCGGTCCGGCCCGCTGGGCGCCAGAATCCGCTCACCGAGAGGAGGTCGTCATGACGCCGTCAGACCTCCGCCGCGAGGGACCCGGCCAGGCCGGAATGACCGCAGTGGACCGTCGCGATTTCATCCGCGTCTGCGCGATGGCGCTCGCCGCGGTCGGCCTGCCGTACTCCGCGGCCGCGAAAGCGGCTCGGGCGCTGGCGGCGAAAAAGCTCAAGCCATCGGTCATCTGGCTGCATTTCCAGGAGTGCACCGGGTGCACCGAGTCCCTCCTGCGGACGTCTCACCCCGCGGTCTCGGAGCTGATCCTCGACCTCGTCTCGCTCGACTACCACGAGACCCTCTTCGCGGCGGCCGGCCGGCAGGCGGAGCGCGCCCTCCAGAAAGCCATGAAGGAGAACGCGGGCACGTACATCCTCGTCGTCGAAGGCGCGATCCCGACAAAGGAGAAGGGGATCTACTGCAAGATCGGCGACCGCACGGCGCTCGAGATCCTCCGGGAGGCCGCGGGCAACGCGGGCTCGATCATCGCGATCGGCTCGTGCGCTTCCTGGGGAGGCGTCGCCTCCGCCGACCCCAATCCGACGGGCGCGGCCGGCGTTCCCGCAATCCTCGAGGGGAGAAAGATCGTCACCATTCCCGGCTGCCCGGCCAACCCCTACAACTTTCTCGGGACGGTTCTCCAGTACGCCACCTTCGGCACGCTTCCTGAGCTGGACGAAAAGGGCCGGCCCAGGTTCGCCTACGGCCGAACGATCCACGAGCACTGCCCCAGGCGCCCCCACTTCGACGCCGGTCGGTTCGTCCAGAGATTCGGGGACGAGGGGCACCGCCTGGGCCACTGTCTCTACAAGCTCGGCTGCAAGGGGCCGGCGACGCACGCCAACTGCCCGGTGCTGCACTTCGGCGAGGTGACGGACGCCTGGCCGGTCGGCATCGGCCACCCTTGCTACGGCTGCACCGAGCAGAAGCTCGCCTTCCGAGCCGCGCTCCACGAGACGGTGGAGATCGAGCGCCCGACTCCGCCCGACACCTACGCTCCGATCCGCTCGCGCCAGGGCCGTGTCAGCCCCGTCGCGACGGCCGTCGCCGGCCTGGTCGGGGGAGCCCTCGTCGGGGCCGGATTCATGGCCTCGCGAAAGCTCGGAGGGAAGCCTCCGGCGGAAGGAAACGGTCCGGGCGAGGGGGCCTGACATGCGGGTGAACAGGCGCCTCCTCTTCAAGAGCCTTGCCGCCGCCGGAGCGTCGGCGGTCGCCGGGGCGACGGCGCAGGGACGAGCAAGACCGGTTGCGCCCCCCGATGCCCTGGGTCTCCTCTACGACACCACGCGTTGCATCGGCTGCAAGGCCTGCGTGGTTGCCTGCCGCGAGGCCAACGCCACCAGGCCGGACACCTCCAACGCGCCCGGACGCCTCTGGGACATGCCGATGGACTTGAACGGGCAGACGAAGACCCTGATCAAGCTCTACAAGAGCGCCGACGGGCGCGAGCGCTCCTTTTTCAAGGCGCAGTGCATGCACTGCGTGGACGCCGCATGCACCAATGCCTGCCCGCTGGGAGCGCTCAAGAAGAAGGAGCACGGGATCGTTTCCTACGACCCGAAACTCTGCATCGGCTGCCGCTACTGCCAGATGGCCTGCCCCTTCAATGTCCCAAAGTTCGAGTGGGCAAAGACGTTTCCCAAGATCGTCAAGTGCGAGCTGTGCCGGCACCGCGCGGCCGGGGCTTCCCTCGTGGCCACAGGCGGATTCCTCCGTTACCCCGCAGGGAAGGGGCCGGCCTGCGCAGAGGTCTGTCCCCGCCAGGCGGTGATCTACGGCACGCGCCGGGAACTCCTGGCCGAGGCGCGGCGCCGCCTGGCCGCGAATCCCGGCCGATACGTCCCGAGGATCTACGGCGAGACCGATGCCGGCGGAACGCAGTGCCTGTATATCTCGCATGTCGCCTTCGAAAAGCTCGGGCTGCCCAAGCTGTCGGACAGGCCGGTTCCGGAGGTCCAGGAGGCGATCCAGCACGGGATTTACCAGGGATTCGTCACGCCGATCCTGCTGTACGGGCTGCTCGGCGCCGTGATCTTCCGCAACCGCCGGAAGGCTGAGGCGCAGGAGGGGCGGGCCGGGAAAGAAGGCGGCCCGTGAGAGTGCGTGAGGAGGCCCGGACCCTGGGCGGCCCGATCCTGACGCGGCCCTTCCGCGTTCTCGCCGCGCTGATTCTCGTGGCAGCCATCCTGATCGTGTGGCGCCTGGTCGCGGGGCTCGGCGCCACGACCGCGCTTTCCGACGCCTACCCCTGGGGGCTCTGGATCGCGTTCGACGTGGTCACCGGCACCGCGCTCGCCTGCGGCGGCTACTCGATGGCGATCCTCGTCTACGTCCTGAACAAGGGGCGGTATCACCCGCTGGTCCGCCCGGCAATCCTGACGAGCGCGCTCGGCTATACCGTCGCGGGGATCTCGATCGCGCTGGACATCGGGAGGCCCTGGATCGCCTGGAAGGTTCCGCTCTTCGTCTGGTCCTGGAACCTGAACTCGGCCCTGCTCGAAGTCTCTCTCTGCATCATGACGTACACGGCGGTAGCCTGGATCGAGCTCTCGCCGGCCCTCCTCGAGCGCTGGCAGAAAGAGAGCCGGCTGCGGAAGATCGCGGCGAAGGCCCGCGCGATTCTCGACCGTTCCCTCGTCTGGATCATTGCCTTCGGCCTGCTCCTGCCGACCATGCACCAGTCCTCGCTCGGGACCCTGATGGTCCTGACCGGGCCCAAGCTCCATCCGCTCTGGCAGACGCGGCTCCTGCCGCTCCTCTTTCTCGTCTCCTGCATCGCGATCGGTTACGCCGCGGTCGTCTTCGAGTCCACGTTGGCCAGTGTCTTCTTCCGCCGGCCCCGCGAAACCGAGATGCTGGCGGGGCTGTCCGGGGCGATGGTCCCCGTGCTCGGCGCCTTCCTCGCGATTCGCATCGGCGGCCTTGCGATCCGCGGCCGCCTCCCGCTGGCGCTCGCCCCCAACCGCTACGCGCTGGCGTTCTGGGTCGAGACCGCGCTGATGGCCGCGCCTCTCTTCCTGCTGCTTCCCGCCGGCCGGCGCCGGGACCCCGGCAATCTCTTCCGGGCCGCGATGATGATGTTGCTCGCCGGCGCCCTCTACCGTTTCAACACCTATCTGCTGGCCTACCGCGCCGGCGACGACGTCCATTACTTCCCGAGCGTCCCGGAGTTCCTCATCACCGTGGGCCTGCTGGCCCTGGAAGTCCTGGGCTACATCGTGATCGTGAAGCTCTTCCCGATTTTTTCCGGCGCGCCCCGTCGCGCGGTCCCGACATAGAGGTCCCCCATGACCAAGCGCATCGTCATCGACCCCGTCACGCGCATCGAAGGGCACCTCCGCATCGACGTCGAAGTGGACGGAGGCGTCGTCCGGAAGGCCTGGTCCTCTGGCCAGATGTTCCGCGGGATCGAGACGATCCTCCTGGGACGCGACCCGCGCGACGCCTGGCTCTTCACGCAGCGATTCTGCGGAGTCTGCACCACGGTGCACGCGATCGCTTCGGTGCGCGCGGTGGAGAACGCGCTGAAGATGGAAGTCCCGTTGAACGCCCAGTACATCCGCAACCTGATCGTCCTGGCGCACGCCATGCACGACCACATCGTCCATTTCTACCAGCTCTCGGCGCTCGACTGGGTGGACGTCGTCTCGGCGTTGAAGGCGGACCCGGCCAGAGCGTCGGCGCTGGCCGAGGGCCTCTCGAAATGGCCCAACAACAGCCGCCAGCAGCTCAAGGCAGTACAGGAAAAAGTCAGGCGCTTCGTGGACGCCGGACAGCTCGGCATCTTCACCAACGGCTACTGGGGTCACCCGGCGATGAAACTCCCGCCCGAGGTCAACCTCCTCGCCGTTTCGCATTACCTGCAGGCGCTCGAATACCAGAGGAAGGTCAACCAGATCGTCGCGCTCCTCGGCGGGAAGACTCCCAACATCCAGAACCTCGCCGTGGGCGGCGTGGCCAACGCGATCAACCTCGACAACGAGGCCACGCTGAACATGAACAAGCTTTACATGGTCAAGGACATCCTGGACGAGACGGGTGCCTTCATCGAGCAGGTCTATTTCCCGGATGTCTGCGCCATCGCCGGGATGTATCCGGACTGGCTCGGCTACGGCGCCGGAGTCACGAACTACCTCGCCGTTCCCGACATTCCGCTCGACACGAAGGGAGGGAGCTTCGACCTTCCCGGAGGCACGATCTTCGACGGCGACCTGGCGACGGTCAGGCAGATCAAGACGTTCGACGATTGGTACTTCAAGAAGAACGTTTCCGAGTCGATCGCCCACGCCTGGTACGACGGGGAATGGACGAAGCACCCGTTCGAGGAGGAAACTGTGGCCCGGTACACGGGCTTCGAAGACTCGAAGAAGTACTCCTGGGTCAAGGCTCCGCGCTTCCAGGGCAAGGTCGTGCAGGTCGGCCCCCTGGCGCAGGTGCTCGTCGGCTACGCGGTCGGACACGAGCCCACGAAGCGCTGGACCGACAAGGCCCTCGAGACCGCCGGGTCGGTCGCGGGCGCCGGGCTGACTCCGGCCGTCCTCCATTCGACGCTCGGCCGCCACGCGGCGCGAGTGATCCGCGCGTGCGTCCTCTCCGAGCTCGCGAGAAAGCACTGGGGACTGCTCGCCGCGAACATCGGGAAGGGCGACACCGCGATCTTCAATGAACCGGTCTTCCCGAAGGGCGAGCAGCGGGGCTTCGGCTTTCACGAGGCGCCGCGCGGCGCGCTCTCGCACTGGATCGTGATCCGGGACGGGAAAATCGCCAACTACCAGGCGGTCGTTCCGTCCACCTGGAACGCGGGCCCGCGGGACGAAGAGGGCCGGCCCGGCCCCTATGAGGCCTCGCTCGTCGGCAACCCGGTGGCCAACGCCGAGCTCCCCCTCGAGGTCCTGCGGACCGTCCACTCCTTCGATCCGTGCCTGGCCTGCGCGGTTCACACTCTGGACCCCGGGGGGCGCGAGATCGCTCGCGTCCGGGCGCTGTGAGCCGCTCCGCGATGCTGACGCCGGGCGAAGTTCGGGTGCTCGGGCTGGGCAATGTCCTGATGGGGGACGACGCCTTCGGGCCGTGGGTCATCGAGGAGCTGCTCGCGAGCTGGCAGTTTCCCGACGGCGTGCGCCTTCTCGATGTCGGCACGCCCGGTCTCGATCTGACTCCTTACCTCGCGGACGCGGACACGGTTCTCCTCCTGGACACCGTGAAGGCCGAAGCTCCGGCCGGGACGATTCGCGTCTACTCCCGGGAGCAGCTCCTTTCACGCCCCCCGGAGCCCCGGCTCTCCCCGCACGATCCGGGTGTGGCCGATGCTCTCCTCGCCCTCGACTGCGCCGGCGGCGCCCCCCGTGACGTCATCCTGATCGGCGTCGTCCCGGGGCGAGTCGCCAAAGGCATCGGCCTGACGCCAGCCGTGCAGGAAGCCGTCGTGCGGGCTGCCTCCGAGGTCGTCGAACGGCTCGAGGGGCTTGGACTGGCTCCTCACCGGCAAGCGCCCGCATGGCCGGCCGCCCCATGGTGGGAAGGTGGCCGCGATAGCGCCGCGCCTTCCCGGCCCCTCACGTCCCCTTAGTCATCGTCCCGCCCGCATCGGGACTCAGTGTCTTCGGGTCATCGCGTTCCCGGTGCCACGCGAC
>Ga0153915_10000922_pt1 | contig 27254 bp, 16 predicted proteins | sample Opewatmetagenome_2_FD_107003 | JGI IMG/M metagenome (GOLD analysis project Ga0153915, IMG submission 107003) | Freshwater wetland microbial communities from Ohio, USA - Open water 3 Core 3 Depth 3 metaG | ecosystem: Environmental > Aquatic > Freshwater > Wetlands | place: USA: Ohio, Lake Erie...
CAGCCGGGCAGGATGCCCGGCCTACAAAACGTCCCCTATTGCAATTATTCTATAGTTGAACTAGAATAAACTGTAAAAATATTTCACATACTTTTTATATAATTCTTTTACAACAACCGAAGCGTCTTCTTTGGGAGTCTCGGGCTGTGTGTAATCGGCCATGCACCAGTTCCATTCAAATTCGGCAAGTTCATCATCGAATTTTTTCTGGTCGAATACCGTAGAATCTACAAGGGATTTCCTTGCGGCATCAAAGAAAAGTTGCCATCTTTTCTTGTAGAACGAATTAATCAACCCGCTGTAATCGCGGCTGGCGTAATCAGTCAGGCCGCTTCCTTTCTGTCCCCATGTTGTAATAAGCACTTTCCCGTTTTTTTCATAATAAGATTTGCTTTCTTTGTCTGTTCCGAAGAGGCGTGAATCATCGACCCATTTTTTAAGCGAAAATTCAGGCATCGTTGCAACGCAGCGGTCGGCATCAGACAAAATATCCAGCATAAGTGCGGAATAAGCGTCGAAATTTTTAATATCCTTAGCTTTGAAAATATCCCGCATTTTTTCCCTTACCTGAAATGCAAGGTTTCCAAGAACTTGCCTGCAGACCATTACAAGATCGTATTGGTAGCGTCGGCTTTTGAAAGAACTTTCGTCTGCAAGAAGCATCTGCCCGAAAATATCGGCAAGTTCTTTATAATCATATTTCCCGATAACGCAGTAGCTTGCATTTCCTTCGAGCCGGGGGCGCATTTCAAGCGCGTTGCTGAGTGCGACTCCCGAAACAAGTTTATCATACACAACATCAACCAGCCTGCTCCATGCTTCTTCGGCAATAATATCTTTTTGCCCCGTGCGGGAATCGGCATAGCCTTTAATCCATTTATTAACATCAGCGGCATCGCTGTTCCATGCGTATTCAAAGAGCCATTCAAACATAAATCTGTTAACGCCGAATCCTTCAAGGGTAGAGCCGATGCCCCACAGATTCCTTTTATTGTCATCTTTTTCGGTCTGTGTTATAAGCTGCGAAACTTTTTTCAGAGGCGCCGCCATCTGGGTTCCGCCGCCGAAATTTCCGAGATAACACCATATATAAGGAGCGTTGAAAAATCCGTCGGTAAGTTTCCAAACTTCCTGAGTTTCGCAGAAGTAATCGAGTATAACCATTTTTCCCTGTGGAACCGCTTTAATCATAGCTTCAAGCTTCGGATTGCTCCAGTGTTTCCGGTCGTAGTAGAAAGTCCATCCCATTTGCACCCATACGGCGTCTTTATCAATTGCCGACATTCCTTTATAAATTGTTTTTGCTACGCCGGCAAGGTATGCCGCTTCCCAGCTCGGAGGATCCATTTCGTTGAATGGGTCGGTTCCGTAATAATGATCGGTTCCGAAATATTTAGTCTGTTCTTTCAAGAACTCTTTTTGTATTTCTACAAAGATCGGTTCCATCGGGTCGAGGAAATAAGCATCGTACTGTTCGCCTGTTGTATAAGAGCCGAGCGATGTAATCTTAATATCGGGATATTTTTCTTTAAGGGCTTTCGGTACATGTCCGGCAAAAGCAGGAAGAATCGGTGTCATTCCGAAAGAGCGTTCCTGTTTAAGTATTTTTTTCTGCAGCTCAAACTGGCAGTCTATATATTCCTGCGGAAGAGGCCCCATCCAGCCGTCAAGATTCCCCATTCTGTGCCACGGAAGATGAGCCGGCCCGGTAAAATAAGCCCGTATCTGTTCATCCGTCATTCCATATTTCTTCCATACTTTCTGCCAGATATATTCCTGTCCGGTTATTGCAAGAGGCATATTAATTCCATTTAAAGCCATCCAATCGATAAAGCGTTCCCAGTCTTCCCACTGCCACCAGAGCATTGTATAACCGAAAGTGCAGTAATTAAGAAAAAAACGTTTTTCAAAACGGCAGCTTTGTTTAATTTTTTTATCAACCAAAGGAAGCGTTTGAGGAACATCCACCGGTTCCTCTTTGAACCAGGAAACCGAAGTATGGCAATAGTAATTAAGATACCAGTTAAATGCCCGCGCAAGCGCAAGGCCGCTGCTTCCGCGCAGAACTATTTTACCATCCGAACTTTCGAGCTCGAATGTCTCCATGCCGTTTTCGGGTTTCACATATTCAAATTTAAAATTATAAGCTTTACCCGGAATTATTCTTTCAATTAATTCTTTAACGGGTGTAAAATCAATTTGTTGGTTAAATTGCTTTGTTTGAGCATATTGGCTCGATACCGAAAATGCTAAAACCAGAATGGCTGTTAGGATTAATGTCTTTGCTTTCATGGCTCTGCTTAAAAAAGGTTTGTTGTATAGTGAATTATCAAGAAGAAACAAAATGACTTAATGCAAATATACAAAAGAGGCAGGACTTATTATTACGGAAACAATAAGAAGAATGTGAGAAAATTCGTAAATTTATGCATCAATTACGGGTGAAGAATGGATGAATTTGCTAAACTTAGTTCTATAATAAAAGAATTTATTATGCAAAGAGAATGGAGTCAGTTCCATTCTCCGAAGAATCTTTCAATGGCATTAAGCGGCGAGACTGCCGAAATTATGGAATTGTTTCAATGGCTTTCTGAAGAGGAGAGCTATAACCTTGATGATAACAAAAAAGAAATGCTGAAACAGGAAATAGGGGATGTTATTATCTATCTTATTAATCTCGCGTCCAAATTCGATATCAATCCTATTGAAGCCGGTTTGTACAAGATGGAGCTGAATGCAAAAAAATATCCTGTAGAAAAAGCAAAAGGGAATATGAAAAAATATACTGAATTGTAATTTTTTTGATGCCGGGGAACAGGGAATATCGGACTTTAAATGGTTTAAATTTACATTATCCGGTATTCTCTGCTGAGTCTTTAAATATTATGCTGCCGCTTTAAACGTAATCTAACTGATTTAAGACGAAGCAATCCGCCCGCCTTAATAAAACAGCGCACTTCGTAATACCGCATATTGATAATTGCAATTTAATTTGCAATGTTTAGAGCCGAGTTAAATTTATTTGAATATTTCTTAATGACAGAAAATAATAACAGAGAAGAACCTTTCAATACAAAGGCTCTAAAAAACGGAGACGCTGAATTATTCGGGGAAATGTACCGTTTTTATTATGCTAAATTATGCTATTATGCTTACAGCTTTGTATATGACAAAGACGCTTCAAAAGATATTGTACACGACGTTTTCTCTAATATCTGGATTAAAAGAAATAAACTTCAACAAATAGAATCTCTTAAGTTTTATCTTTACAGGGCAGTAAAAAACAAGTCGCTTGATTATTTAAAACACTCTGGATTAAATAAATTATCTATCAGTGATTATGAGCAGGAAGGAATAGCCGGAAATCAAAATGTTGAACGGGAGTATGAGCATGCCGAACTTGCCGGAATAATAAAAAAACTGCTGGATGAATTGCCCCCTAAATGCAGGGAAGTATTTGTACTGGTTAAATTCCAGGGTTTTAAATATGCCGAAGCAGCCGAACTCCTCGGCATTTCATCAAATACAGTGGAAAACCATATAGTTAAAGCTTTTAATTTCCTGCGCGGTAAACTTTCCTCTTCTATCTAAAAAACAACCCGTATTATTCGCCCGAATATTTTTTCATCTCCCGATGGTGGAAAATTCCATTTCAATCGTCTTTATTTATATTGAGTTTATTTGTAGGAGTACGGGATGGAAAAAGAGCGGTTGGATAATCAACTAATTAAGTATTTTGCAGGTGAATGCAGTCCCTTGGAAAAGGAAGAAATTCATAACTGGATTAATTCCGGCGATGAAAACAGGGATTATTTTAATAATCAAAAGGAAATCTGGGAAAAGATAACTGCAGAAAACATCGAATGGAATACGGAAGCATCCTGGCGTGAATTTGCCGCCGGACATGGAATTTACCGCCTGAAAGAGAATGATAAGCCAACAGGCGCGCCTACGCCAATCATTGATATCGGGTATAAGAAAAAACCGGCATATTTAAGATTCGGTTATATGGCAAGGGCGGCGGCTGTTTTATTCATCTTCGTAATAGCAGGTTATCTTGGACTTAAACAAGCGGGTGTTTTTAATTCTTCAGCCAAGACAGAAATTACCTGGAGCCAGACAAAAACAGTTCCCAGCGAAAAAATTGTTATTACACTCAGTGATAATTCCATTGTTATTCTTAATGCAGAAAGCCGGTTGAATTATCCATCCGGTTTCAGCGGCAGAAAGAGGGAAGTTTATCTTGAAGGGGAAGCTTATTTTGAAGTCCAGCATGATACCGCAAGGCCGTTTATTATTTATACGCAGAATGTTTCTACTACTGTACTCGGAACGAAATTTAATGTATCCGCTTTTCCGGGGGAAAATAATATTGCTGTTTCTCTGGTTGAAGGAAAAGTAAATGTTGCGATGAATTTGAACAGCCCGTCAGAAAAGGTAATAGAACTTATGCCGAAACAGCAGTTGACTTATGATAAATCAAAAAAGACAGGGATTGTTAATGAATTTGATTATCAGAAAACCATCGGCTGGAAAGATAAAAACTTCATATTCGACGGAGAGACTCTGGTAAATGTTTTTATAAAACTTGAAAGAGCTTACGGAGTAAAATTTGAACTGGCCGATAAATCCCTGGGCGGCAGAAAGATAAAAGTGAATTTCCAGAATGCTTCTTTGTGGACAATCAATGAATCCCTGAAGAAATTAACCGGGCTTAAATACAAAACAATTGAAGAAAACAACGTAATAAAGAAAGTGATTTTTTATTCCAAACAAATTAATAGCGATAAAAAAGGAGAATAAATTATGAGAGAAAAAAGGAAGCCATGACAATGTTCGAGATTGCCATGGCTTCAAAAGCTAAACAAATAACTAATTGTTTAACCTGTCGAGGTAAAAATATGAAAAATAATATTAAACGGATAATTAGAATGACTGCTTTTTATTCTTTCGCGGGATTAATTTTACAGAGTTTAATAATAAATATTCTGTTTGCGGCGTCAGTTTCCGAAGCTCAAAATCTCCGCGAAATAAAAGTAAATATTCAAAATGTAAATATAACTCTGGAACAGGCTTTTCAGTTACTGGAAAAGAAGACTGATATTAAGTTTATGTATTTTAAGGATGATAATCTTCCCTTAAATGAAACCGTAAAAATGAATTTCCAGGGCGAATCGCTGTATGATATTCTCGTTGGCCTTGCTAAGGATTATAATCTGACTTTTAACAGAATAAATAATCAAATTGTTGTTAAAAAGAACCAGGGGGAAATGGAAAATATTATCACTAATGTCGAAACGGGTTCGGTTAAAGGTTATGTTACCGATGGCGATACAAAAGAACCCCTTCCCGGGGTAACCGTAGCCCTCAGGGGTACAACATTAGGAACTTACACCGATATCCGCGGTTATTTTGAATTGAGCGGCCTTAAACCGGGAAAATATACAATAACGGCTTCCTACGTGGGTTATTCTACCAGTGTTAAGGAAATAAATATTAGTTCGGGAAAAACGGCGGAAGTTAATTTTCAACTTGGCCAGAGCGCGTTGAATCTTGATGAAGTTATTGTAACGGGCTCGATAAGCGAAAGAAGCATCAGGGAAAGTTCTAATCCGATTACTGTAATTTCCCCGAAAGAGCTTGAAAACAGGGATCTTTCATCGTTAAGTTCAATACTGCAGGCTGTACCGGGAATTGTTATCGGCGCCACGGCTGATAATATTTCGCAGGGAGGCCGTATGTTCGATCAGACAATTGCCAATATGAATATCAGGGGAGCCGGCGCATCTGTCGGAAATAAAATAAAAATCATTGTTGACGGCGTTGAGCTGGCGGATCAAAGCATGCTGACTTTCCTTGATCCGGAACAAATTGAAAAAATCGAAATCATAAGGGGGCCGATGGGTTCAACTCTCTATGGAGCGGGCTCTTCGGAAGGTATCATCCAGGTATTCACAAAAAGAGGTATCGGTAAGCTTTCGGTAAACTTTAAATCAACATTCACATCGCAGGAAAGTAAATATCAGGACGCTAACCCGCTGAACTCTCAATACGCATTGGCGCTAAATGGAAGCAAAGGAGACATATCTTACAATTTAGGTATAAATTATGCTGTATTCCCTATATCACGCTGGGCTAAAAATAACGGCATTGACGAAAAAGACTGGTCTTTTAGTGGCCAGGTTTCTGGAAAAATAGCAGGCTTGAAAGTTGACTTAAATATAATGAAAGGGATGAGTACTGCCGGTTATTGTCTTATTGATCAATACTATAAAATTGCACTTGAACAAGGCTGGTCAAATCCAACTTCGTCTTATCTTACCACGACATATTATGATATACGTTATAAACTGAGGCAGGTGATGACCATCTTAAACATAAATCATCCGATATCAGATAATCTTTACCAGAATTTGAATGTGAGCTATTCCGAAATAAATCAGCTTACAAATTATTATTCAGCCTATAAAGCATACGAGTCCTCAACTCAATCTTATGTATATTATTACCCAAGTACCAATGCCCAGATGATTATGACAAATGCGAAATATTTTCTGAACTGGAAAGAACCCTTCTCCGATTTCTTTAAAATTGACTTAACAGCGGGTTTTGATATTTCCGACAGAATAATCTATTCATTTAAAAACTATTATACTTCGCCATTTGAGGAAGATCAGACAGTAAGCTCAACTCTGAAAGCGGCCGGTTATGTGCTCAGCCAAACAAGCACCACAAAAGCCGTATTTGCTGAAGGCGTATGGGGTTTCTGGAATGATTTATTCTTAACCACCGGTTACAGGACAGAAAATAACAATGGTTATGGAGATAATACCGGCTGGTATTCCATTCCTAAAGTCGGTTTAACTTATGTGCGTGAAATCGGCAAATTTACATTAAAACCGAGAATTTCCTGGGGCTCATCAACACAGCCCGTTCCGCCGATGTATAAAGTTGACAAAGTTACAACACAGGGCAGTTATACAATTTGGCAGGTTGGCAACCCCGAACTTAAACCGCAGACCCAGCAAGGTTGGGAATTCGGCGGCGACATATATTATGGTTCAAATTATTCTATTAATATAACATATTATCATCAGAAATTTGAAAATATGGTCGGACAGGTTACTCTTACAGACCCGACTGTATATATGAAATATACATTTGAAAACATTTGGTCGGTTATAAATGACGGATGGGAAATCAGCGCAAGAGCAATAGTTAATCCGTTCACAATCGATGTGGCTTATACGCATCTTACAAGTAAATATGGCCCGGGTTTTCCCTCAGCGTCTTCTAACAACACTGGAAACCCGGAATATCATGAAGGCGGAAGAGTCATCAATATCCCTTCAGGCTCTTTATTCATTAAAGTTGCCGCTAATTTACCATCTATTTTGCCATGGACTTCAAAGGGGGGCAATATTGCCGTTGAATATGTTCAGCAGGGAGATCAATATTGTTTAGACTATGTTTATTATTATAGAACGCTCTCTGAAACAGGTAAAGGAGTCAATTCATATAAAGTATTCCCTACGTACTATAGGATAAACGCCCGCGCCGATTATATGGTCCAAAGTAATGTCGCTTTATTCGTCGATGTTCAGAATCTTCTGAATAATCAGGATATGCTTTATGTAGGCCCTTTAAAAGGCCGTACCATCAGTTTCGGGTTCAATATTAAGTATTAATATCCGGCGTTATATCATTTCTCCGTTAGTTTCTGTTTGTATTCCAAAACGGGGAAATGATATATATATGACGTTTTTTAAATAATTTTTACTATGGAGAAAAAATGAAAAAAATTTTGTCGGCTGCAATAATGTTGTTAACGCTTATAAATATCTTTTATGCTAAAGAAAATACGATTAAAATCAATCCTCCGAAACCTCATCCGGGCGATGAAGTGACTATAACTTATAATCCTGAAGGAACCCCTCTTTCAAGCGCCGCTTCAATAGAAATGAGAGTTTATCCATGGGCGAATGATGTTGAAGGCAATTTAGAAAAAATGACTTCCGTAGATATGAAAAAAGAAGGAGAGGTTTGGATGGCCAAATTTAGCGGCTCCGGCATGACGGATATAGCCGCCATTCTATTCATAAGCGAAAACAAAATGGATAACAATGAAAAGAACGGCTACTTCGTTAATTTCTATAATAATGACGGAAGCGAGAGAAAAGGCGCAAAAATAGGGCATGCAATTGCAATAAGCAGTATGGATTGGGCGCGCAATATCCTCAATGTTAATCTCGATTTTAAAAAAGCCAAGATTGAAATGGAAGAAGCATTTAATATTGACCCCTCCTTGAAAAAGAAAAATTTCGACGCTTATATCTTAGCTCTCCTTTTGGCTAACAAAGAAAATAAAGCCGCTGCGCCCGCATTATTACAAAGTGAAATTAACTGGTTCGCAAGCTGCAAAGACCTGACTGACGAGGAATACGAAATACTGGTATTAGACTGCAAAAAATTCAGAATGGCCGAAAAAGAGAAAGAAGTAACCGAACAGGCAATAAGCAAATATCCGAACGGCAAAGTGGCGTTTCTTAAAAAAATAGATTCGATAGTAATTGACGAAAATGCCGCCGCTGAGATTGAAAAACTGGATAAGTTGTTTCCTGAAAAACGCAAGAGCGATGAGTATAGAAACTTCATAAGAAGAGTGATAGATGAAAACAAGATGGATTATTTAAAAGATATAGTAACAAAAAATATCTGGTTAATTGAGAATCAATCTATCTGTAATTATATATTAAACGGGGCATTGACATTATCCGTTGATCAGCAATTTCTGCAGATTGTAAATAGTAAATTCAGGGCATTAATCAACAAAGAATTTTCGCGGCCTTTATCTGAAAGAGAGAATACTGTATCGGAAAAGCAGGAAGCAGGTAAAAGACAAATGAATTTTGCTTACAGCGCTTTTCTCTACGGTAAAATCTTGGGAATATTGCATCAGGCTGAAAAGGCGGCGGAGGTATTTGAGGAAGCCGCAAAGATTATTCCTCCGGAAAGGATGTCTGCAAAATATTTTGAATGGTACGTTCAAAATCTGATCGAAAGCAATCAGTTTGAAAAAGCAGGGCCTTTGTTGGAAACAAGTATAAAACTTGGCAAAGCAACTGAAAAAGTAAAAACATTAAGCAAAGACTATTATGTTAAAAAACAGGGAAGCGATGCCGGATATGAAGATTATTTTGCCGGGCTGACAGGCAAAGCCAAAAATAAAATGGAAGATGAGATTAAAGGCAAATTGACCAATAAACCGGCTCCTGAGTTTACATTAAAAGATTTTAGCGGTAAGGAAGTAAAACTATCCGATTTCAAAGGAAAAACCGTTATCCTCGATTTCTGGGCGACCTGGTGTGGATTCTGCAAGGCTTCTTTCCCGGTTATGAAAAAGTTAATTGAAAAATATTCGGGTAATGACAAGATAATATTTGTATTTATTGACACCTTTGAAAGAATTGATAACCCTGTTGAAGTAGCTTCTAAATACTTAAAGGATAATAATTATCCGTTTTACTCTTTGTCGGATAAGGAAAACAAAGTGGCCGAACTTTACGGAGTAAAAGGGATACCGGCAAAAATATTTATAGATAAAAATGGAAACCTTAGGCTCTTCTCAGCCGGGTTTAATGAAAGCAGTTTTGCGGATGAAATTGATTACATGATAAATTATCTAAAGTGATCTTTTCGGGCTGCTTCGCCTCTCTAAAGAGAAAGAAAAGAATTATTCAGCCTTTGGAGAGACAATGTTTTTTAAACAAACTCATAAATGATTATAAGGTTAGCTTTGTAAATTCGATGCATGTTAACCTTTCCTTAAATGCCTCTCCGGTAATTATAATAGGGACTCCGGGGAGGTATTAAAAAGATTTGAGGTTACAAAATGGAAATAATAAATATTTTATGTGCAAAAGATTACACCCGCGGTTCTGGCGATAAATTATCAATTACGGGAGGCATAAGCCGGTTATCTCTGCATATAGAAATGTTTTGTGATTCAGAATATCTTATTCGGAAAACGGCAATTGAATATAAAGAATCATTTTAAAAACATGATTACACAAGTAAAAAACAATATTTATAATTAAAAGACAAAAAGAGGGAAAAATGAAAAAGGCGGTACTTGTTTTTTTTGTATTATTAGTATTCTCAATTTGTACTTATGCACAGCAGATACTATTATTTGAAGAATTTACTAATCCGGCCGGCTCTTTAATCACTTCATATGGCTGGACGCAAAGTTTAACGGCAACTGCTAATCCGCTTACTATTACAAGTCCGGGGTTAACGTTCACCGGTTTGACAACTCAGGGTAATGCGCTTACGCTTGCGGCAAGCGGGCAGGACTGTTATGCTTCATTTACTGCGCAAAGCTCAGGAAGCGTGTACCTTTCATTCTTACTGCAAATTACAACTGTCGGCACCTCAGGCGACTATTTCATCGCTTTCTCGCAATCCACAGCCCAGACAAATTATTTTGAAAGACTTTATGCCAAAGCATCAGGAAGCGGCTTTATTCTTGGCATTACCAAGAATGCCGAAGGTTATAGTTGGGGCAGCACAGTTTTTGATTTTAATGTTACATATCTTGTTGTTGTTAAACACACCTTTAATACAACTTCGACAAATGATGATGCTGAGTCGGTATATGTATTTTCAACATCTGCACCTGCTACAGAGCCTGCAACAGCGGAAATATTAGATTATGTCGGTTCAAATAAAGCAGATCCTTCTGATCTTGGATTTGTAACATTGAGACAAGGCATGGGAGCAGGTATGGCGCCGGCATTAATTATTGACGAAATTAGGGTTTCGACCGGATGGAGTCAAATAACAACCGGCGTTACAAAGGAAGAAGGGGGTATTCCCACTGATTTTTCATTAAGCCAGAATTATCCCAATCCCTTTAATCCCGCAACACAGATTGCTTTCTCAATCCCTAGTGCAGGTAATTATACCTTAAAGGTATATGATATACTTGGCAAAGAAATAGAAACTCTTGTCAATAGCGAACAATTGAGCGCAGGGAAATACACTGTAAGTTTCAATGCTAAAAATCTTTCAAGCGGGACATATCTTTACAGGTTGACAGGCAATAATGTTAATTTGTCTAATAAAATGTTATTGGTAAAATGATAGATAAAGAAGGTGGTTTAAAAAACCACCTTCTTTTTCACAAGGCGCCTTTTACAGTTAACCTATGCGCTTTGAAACGTTTTTACCGTTAAAAGAGGAATACAATTTGAAATAATTGTATAAACAGGATGGGCGTTAAAGTCATGGAAGACAAAATTTCTATACTTATTGAAAAACGTGAAGACAGATTTATAAAAGTCTGTTTTTCAGGTGAACGGTATGCCAATGAATGGATAAACAGTTGGATGAAAACCAGGAGCTTAATAAATTGCCCATGTGAAAAAATATTAATTATAGACAATATGCAGGGAGAAATAATTACAGAGGGGATATGCCTGTTAACAGAGATGCTTTCGGAATATAACTTTTACAGGGAGAAAAAAATAGCCGTTGTTTTAAAAGAGAGCAATTCCTACAGCGCCCATTTCTTTGATGTCTTCGCCAAAAACTGGGGATTGAATATAAAGCATTTTATAATTGTAACTGAAGCTTTAGAATGGCTAAAAATTTAAAATTGAAAGTAATACCCGGCCTTTTGCAGAATTAAAAGAGGTAAAATTATTATCCGTTTTCTCCGGCAAGGCGCGCAATCTGAAGAAGAAAAATAGCAGTCATTTGAGTTTAAACTCTTTCCTTTCCATATCTATAATTTTTTCGGCTCTTTTGTGCGCCGGAAAAAGGCCTTTTATTAAAACTTCCCCCTCTCAAAAAATACACCCTCTGTTTCGGCCATACTATAGTGATATCAGAAATGGCTATATAGGATAATTATAATTTATTGTATAGAAGTGAACGCGCAAAATTCCGAAAAGTATTATTAAAATAAACTTATCGAATATTTATTTCTTTTATCTCATTTAAAATAATATCAAATTTCGGAAGAGGATTTATTTTAGTTTATTATGAATATATACGATTGATTCCTAATTTATTGAGTTACAATGACCGAAGAAACGGGAAAAAAAAATATAGAATCAGAATGGATAAGTAATATCCGCAATGGGGATAAAAAATCCCTCGAGAAATTATTTTTTACATATTATGCAAAATTACACCGTTTTGCATTGCGCTATCTGCATGATTCCATGGCCGCCGATGATATAATTCAGGATTTAATTGTTAAAATATGGGAAGACAGAGAGACATTATCAATCAATTACTCCCTTTCAGCCTATTTATATTCGGCTGTACGCAACAGGGCTATAAACCATATACGCAATACTAAAGCGAGGGCAATTTGGGAGGAATCCGATTTATCTATTCTTACAGATAATAATCCCGGCCCGGAAGAGATGATGAACAAAAATGAGTTTAATGAAACTGTTAAAAAAGCTATTGAAACTCTTCCCGGCAAATGCAGGCTTATATTTACAATGCATATCCAGGACGAATTAAAATATGCTGAAATCGCAAAAATATTAGAGATTTCCGAAAACACTATATCGGTTCAAATGGGGCGCGCCCTTAAAAAAATACGCGATATCCTTTCAAGACAGCAATAACCGCCCTCAAAAATATTTTGTAATTCTCATTATATCTTGTAATGGCAAATACTGTTCCGGGTGTCATAAGCAGAGAAGAATATAAAATAGGCAATAAAAAATATTGAGCAGGGACATGGAAGATAATACAGGTCAAAAAGATGATCTAAAATGGGAATTGCTTGCAAAGTATTTTGCAGGGGAATGCTCTCAGGAGGAGAACCGGGAAATAGAATCCTGGATTGAAGCCGATATTAAAAATGGGGAAGAGATTGAATACTTAAGAAAGGTGTGGGCTGTGGGAAAAGGAGAGATTGATTCCCCCGATGCGTACGATGTATGGCAGAAGGCGTTGCTGAGAATAAACGGCGCAGAGTCTTCGGCGCCGGTTAGGCATCGCTTTATAAAGGGATATATTGTTAAAGCTGCTGCGGCAGTCGTAATTATAGCAGGTTGTTATTTCGGCGCGCGGCAGGCAGGTTTATTCGGCAATTTCAATAATCCTGAATTTGTCTGGAATATTAAAACCACGGCGCTTGGCGAAAAAGCCATAATTACGCTTCAGGATTCGACAAAAATAGTTTTGAATGCCGATAGCAAGCTTAGATATCCTTCTAAATTCGGAAATAAAATTAGGGAAATATACCTTGAAGGGGAGGCATATTTCGAAGTACGCCATGATACCTCGAAACCTTTCATTGTCCATGCAGACGGTCTAACAACCACCGTATTGGGCACCAAGTTTAATATAAGCGCATTCCCACATGATAATGATGTTGTAGTATCGCTGTTTGAAGGGAGCGTTAAGGTATCAAAGACCGAAGAGGATAAAACAGAAAAACTAGCAATACTGAAACCGAGCCAACAGATTATTTATAGCGAAGTTGACGGCAAAACAGCCCTGAAAGAATTTGAGCCGCAGGAAACAGCGGGATGGAAAGATAATATCCTTAAATTCAAAGCAGAGCCGCTTGAAAAAGTGCTTGTAAAACTTGAAAGAGCTTTCGGCATTAAGTTCGAGTTATCGAATAAGTCGTTAGAAAAATTCAAGATCACGGGCAATTTTAAGAATGAAACATACACAACCATATGCGACGCTCTTAAGAAATTAACGGGACTGAAATATAAAATAATAAAACAAGACAATATAGCACAAAAAATCATTTTCTATAAATAACAGAATATAAAACAAACAGGAGAGCAAATATATGAGTGTAAACAACCCCCGGGGTGAATAAAAAAGCCGTGACAATGTAGCAGATTGCCACGGCCCGTTAGAATAACAACTAAAAAATAATTGTTAAACAACTCGCGAGTTAAAGATATGAAAAATAACTTCATTAGGAAAATTAAAATGTTCGCTTATTATTCAATTGCAGGGCTGATTTTAGAGGGTTTTATTGCAGCCTTTCTTCTGGCTTCGCCGGCAAAGGGGCAGGATCTCCGCGACGTAAAAATAAGCGTTAACGCAGAAAGAATAACACTTGAACAGGTGTTTCAGTTAATAGAGAAGAAAACGAATTTCAAATTTCTATATAATGAGCAGCAGATACCGATTAACGAAATAGCCACAATGGAAGTTGAGAATAAAGCCCTGTATGATATACTGATAACATTTGCCAAAGAATACGGGCTTACGTTCAACCGGATAAACAATCAGATAATAGTAAAAAAAAATGAGGGGGAAACAGAAGATATAGTTACTGCAATTGAGAGCGGTTCGGTGAAAGGCTATGTAACCGACATCCAGACAAAAGAAGCCTTGGCGGGCGCAACTATTTCATTCAAAGGCACTACGATAGGAACTTATTCCAATTCAAAAGGATATTACGAGATCAGTAATATTAAACCGGGCAAATATACAGTTGCAGTTTCTTATGTAGGTTATTCTCCTATTTCAGAAGAAATAGAAATAGCTTCAAACAAAACTATAAGAAAAGACTTTTATCTAAATCAGAGCGTTGTAGATCTTGATGAAGTAACTGTAACAAGTACAATAAGCGCAAAATTAAAGAGATCTGTTGCAACGACCACTGCCGAAATAAGAGGATATGACATCCAGACCAGAGACGTTGCTAATGTTACATCAGTTTTGGAAAGCGTACCGGGTATAATAATTACGGCTGAAGGTGCAAATTCAAACGGAACCAGCAATTTTCCTTCCTTTTTCCTGAGAGGCACAAGCGCCTTACTTAATTCACCGATTAAATACCTTCTCGACGGAGTTGAAGTATCCTCTTCAACTGCTTCTACTTCGGTCTTTAATACTTTAAACCCAAACGATATTGAAAAAATTGAAGTCCTTAAAGGACCTATGTCTTCTTCTTTATACGGTTCAGGATCGGCCAACGGTATTATTGCTATTACCACTAAAAAAGGAAAAGCGGGAAAAACAAGAATAAATTTCAGGAGTATGTTTGCACAGCAAAAAGACGAATACGCAGACCGAAGCTCATTCAGCCAGAATTATTCGTTAAATATATCGGGCGGAAGTGAAAGCTTAAGCTACCTTACGGGTGTGAACTATACTTACTACCCGACAACAACAATGACTGATTACAACAATGGAATGAACAATAATACGTGGTCCTACAGCGCTAAACTAAGCGGTAAAATTAATAATATTAAAGCCGATGTGAACGTACAATACGGCCAAAGTAAATACGGTTCTTCATCAAACGTACATTCGGATAGTATTTATTATGCATCAATCGGCTATCCGTCAATATCAGGCACAACCACTGTTGATAATACCGTATATAATTACAATTTCCTCTATTCAAGCCTGCACTTGACACATATATTAGCAGATAATTGGTATCATGAGTTAACAGCAGGTTATAACAACACAGATTATAATTATAATACATACAGCGGTTCGTCAAGCTTTGAAGATTATTCTTCTATAATGACAAAGAAAGACGTAAGGTATTTCATGTTTTATAGCCAGGACTGGTCAAAACAATTTAACACAAATCTTACTGCAGGTTTTGAATGGAACTATACTCTGCAAACGATTACCGACATGTATACTACTATTGCACGTACAGATAATACTACTCTCAAGAGTACTTCCGCAACTCTTAAATATATCCCGTATAATTCAAGAGGCTACTTTGCTGAAATGGTAAATAGTTATGATAATAAACTGTTTTTAACTACAGGCATAAGATTTGAGAATAACGATAACTATGCTGAAAATATGCCGAATTATGCTATGCCGCGCGTGGGATTAACCTATGTAATGTCATTTGGCGATTTCAATATTAAAACGAGGGCAACATGGGGTGTTTCTTCCGAAGCTCCCGATCCGTCAGTTAAAGTTGGTTCTGTTACAAAATATTCTACTTATACTTCAATCTTACTTGCTAATAAAGATATTAAACCTCAGAGAGGCGAAGGTTACGAATTCGGAGCCGATTTTTTCTACACCGATAATTATTCTCTTACAGTAACATATTATGACCAGAGAATTAAAGACATGATTAGATATATTTCGTGGGTCGATCCATCGGATGCAACACTTTATTATGCTGAATATGTAAATGTGGCTGAAGGAATTAACAGAGGTGTTGAAATTTCAACCAAGGCATTATATAATCGTTTTGCTTTGGAAGCATCATTTACCGCTACAACAAGTAAATACGGGGATAATGTAGGAAAGGTTTCAACGGTAATATATCCCGGCGCACCTTGTCTTGGCATTCCTAAAAATACTCTTTTTACACGCCTTTCATATATGTTCCCTTCATTTCTGCCATGGACTGAGAAGGGAGGAAAAATTATTTTTGAATACAGACACAATGGAAACGCATACCAACAGAATGCGATTAAATATGCCATAGATTGGGAAAAATGGAAGGCTGCCGGAAGTCCCGCTGCTTCAAAACCCGCTTCTGTTGACTATTACGGTTGGATGCCCGGATGGGGATATTTCAACCTAAGAGGTGATTTGGCTGTTACAGATTATGCAAATCTTTATTGCGACATATCCAATTTATTCAACAAACATGGCAGTGTAAATTCCTGGCGGTTAAGCCGTTTTCCCGGCAGAAGAATAAGTTTGGGCTTTAGTATAAACTATTAATTTACAAATATCCTCTGTTAGTAAAGCTCTTCTTAAATAAAGGAGAGCTTTACATAGTAAACTTTTGTTTATATCCGTTCAGGAAACATAAAATGAAAAAAATAATATTTCTGATTTTATTGTTCTTTATATCTGGTGATGCTCTTATCTTTTCGCAGACTGCAAAAAATATATTTTCTTATATTCCACAGATGCCTAAAACGGGAGATGAATTAAAGATTATTTTTAATCCGGGCAATAAGACATCTAACCTTGTCAAAAATGTAAAAGCGGTAGTATATTCCGTAAGATATGATGAGATAAATGCTGAAGAATATACTATGACTTATTCACAGGAAGGATGGTTATGCAGATATTTAATTCCTGATTCAAGCTTATGCCTTGGTGTCAAGTTCTTATGCGATGATAATTACTTTGACGACGGATTTGAAAATTATACTATTATGCTTTCTGACAAAGAGAATAAACTGATTACCGGGACAAAAGCATCATGCGCCTGCCTTATTGAAACTAGAAATATCGGGAGTATGAAACCTGATTTGAAAACAGCAGGTAAGCTTTATATAGAAGAATTTAGGGAGAATTCTTTTCTATTAAAATATTTCTTTAATCAATTTGGAAAATTCCAGCAGGGAGCCGACAGCACAGAAACTAAAGCGGTAATTAAGAATGCTCAGGCTTTTCTTGAGAACGAAAAAGATAAAGATGAAACTGTTATTGTTTGTCTGGAATGGATATATCGTCAGGTAGTAAGAAATAATGAAAAAGCAGACTATTATAAAAATTTGATACTCATAAAATATCCATCCGGTAATTATGCTCTGCAGGAAGAATATAAAAATATAAGCAGGCAAATATCAGCTAAGACCAATATGAGAGATGCAATGCTGAATGATTTTATTGCCAAGTTTTCTCATAATTCTTATTTAGCAAGTGTTGAAATTTTGTTGTTAAATTCTTATTGCGCAGAGAAGCAATATGATAAAGTTAAAGATGTATTTTATAAATTGAGAAAGGAAACAATAACCGATCTTGGGATTCCATTAATATTAAGTAAAACGGCTCAAAAAATATCTGCGGCCGGGCAAAACGATGAATTTTTTAAAGAAGCAATAGAATTTTCACTTGTGCTGCTAAATGAATTAAAAATGAAAATAAAACCATCCCCTTCAATTTTTATTGAAACAGAGTATCGGGCAAGTATTAATAGCATTGCTTCTGTAGTTCTTTACAATGCCGGACTTATATATGAGAGAGCCAAAGACTTTAAAAAAGCCCTTGAATATGTTCAGGAAGCAGATTCTTATGGTTCTCAGGCAGGCGAATTAAGAATATTATATGCTAGGCTGTTACTAAATGTAAAGCAAGATGAAAAAGCTTTAAAGATAACAGAAGAGTTATTATCAGCCGGTAAATATTCCCAATCTGCTTTTGATCTGAATAAAGGAGCATATAAGCTGATAAAAGGTTCTGAAAAAGGGCACAATGAATATCTAATTGCCTTAAAATCAAAATATTCAAGCGGCTTATATGATGAAATAATTAAAAACTTAACAAACGAACCTGCCACAGATTTCACTTTGATTGACTTAGATAAGAAAAAAATATCTTTAGCAGATTTAAAAGGCAAAATTGTAATACTCGATTTCTGGGCAATATGGTGCGGGCCATGCAAGGCTTCATTCCCTCAAATGAAAATTGCACAGGAAAGATACGCAAATAACCCCAATGTAAAATTCATATTTGTGAACACTTTCGAAAGGACTGAAGACCCCGTTAAAAGCGCTTCTGACTTTATAAAATCTAACAAATATCCTTTTTATGTCCTTGTTGATTCAAATAGCAAAGTAGCCGGGCAATTTGGCGTATCCGTAATACCAACGAAAATATTTATTGATAAAGATGGGAATATTAGATATAAAGCAGTAGGGTTTGAAGAAGCAACAATACAAAAAGAAATTGATATGGTGATAAACGAGCTAAAATAAATTAGATTTCAGTTAACTCCGCCTCTCTGGATGACCGTTAAACAGCCATTAGCCAATTCCAGAAAGACTGTAATTTTGAAAACCTCATAAATGGTAAAAAGGTTAGCTTTGTAAATCGATGCATGTGTTAACCTTTCCTTGTATGCCTCCCCTTTAACGGGGAGGCATATTGAAAAAGCAAGTTAAATGTTGAAGCTTTGGTTCCCCATCAAAGATAACAAAGGCGCCCGTTATGGTTACTGAAAGAAACGATGCGTGAAAGGGCGCCTATATATTCTCTATCCGCCATTCTCCGGTTGCCATTGTCCTGCTATGGCGTTCAATAAAATTTATCCGTTGTCTCCTGCAAGGCGGGCAATCTGAAGAAGATAAAACTGAAGGAGGCGCTGTTCTCTGCTCTTTAATGCAGTCCTTTCCATGTCAACAATAGTTTCTGCCTCTTTTAGGGCTTTTATTATATTGGTAGGCACTTCTATTATTCCCTCCGAAGCGGCGGAAAGATATTCCATTGCCGCGCCGATAAACTGCTGTATATTATCATCAGAGTATCCTTTCAGAATACTTGAAATTTTAGAAGCGGTTTTTGTTTTTGCGGGATTAAAAATTATGTCTTTTGTTTTCCCGGCAGTAAGCTGGTTAAGCGCAATGGCAAGTTCAACAAAACTTTTAACTTTTGTAAAAACAGGCTTGCTTAACATCTGCCATGCTTTATCTCTCCACATTTTTATTGCAGCCGCTTTACCGAGAAGTTCTTCTGTCTCTTTAAGCCAGTCTTCGTTTATTTCCCCGCTTATCCCTTTAAGAAATTCGCCGGGGCTGTCGTTGAAAATATTCTCCTGCATAAGCACTGCAAGATCGGGGCGGAGCGCAGGCAGAAGATTCTTAATAAAGATATTTCCTTCAAAAAAACTTGCAGGGTTAATGCCGTGTCTTCTAAGAAGTTCCTTCTGAAACAGGGGGACATATTTGTTTATTGAATCGGCATCCTCCCTCATTGCGGCAAAAGCCGAATTTCCGGCGGGGAATGCTCTTTCGATAAGATTAATGTACTTCATCTCCTTATCCTGATAAATCCTCAATGTCTCGAGTATTTCATAAACAGGAAGATTCGGAAGAATCCGTTCGCTTATGAGAGTGGTATAATCGGAACCTGCTTTTTCATAACTGCAGAATGAATCGAGAGCGCGGAATAAACCCGTTGTAAGCTGGTTATATCCGGCGACAGATGTCTGCGACTGATTATGGGATATAGCCCTTAACAGGCTTCCGTGTTTAGAAAATGGAATCGTATCGGCAATTTTCTCAATTATCTTTTTGCCGGGGTCGCCGCTATTTTCGCCGCCCGGACGCGTTGTCGGCCTGTCCCTTAACGGGGGCGTTGTCTTCGAAATGAAATAGCTTATAATATGCAGGCCTACAACATCATTTTCCTTGCCGTAAATAATTTCCCTGAAATTATCAGTAAGCGTTTTAACAAAGGAATTGAAATGTTCATCGGTTCTGCCGAGCGTTAAACGCTTTATAGCTTTTAGCCCTTTTGTTTCGAATTGCAGCCTTGTATCGAGCATCGGTTCCGAGGCGCTTACAAGTTCATCCTGATAAAATTTTTGAAGTTCTTTAAGGTGAATAAGAAGCCGGGCAAATTCTTCAACCGGGAGGCTCCTCAGTTTTTCGGAAATATTGCTTTGGAATGTTCTTAAGTCGCCTCCGGCAAAAACCCCCAGTAAGGGAGTCCTTGCGTAATATGTACTCCTTTTAGTTGATTTATCAAGATAGTTGTTAAGCCTGTTTTCCGATGATTTATTAATCTCAAAAGCCCGCATACCGGCCGGCGGGGAATAATATCCGCCCTGTCTTTGCATCGGTTCCCCGCTTCCCATTTTCATTCTTACTTTACCCACCAGGCCTTTGCCTGCAAGCCAGCTGATGGTTTCGAACCTTGCTTCTTTATATGTTTCCATTCCTGCGGCCTGGCTTATCTGCTGACTCAGGTCGCTTCCGGCAATAAAAACTTCCGCTATAATTTCGCAGAATCGGCCGCTTGTTTCCTGATTTATTTTCCTGCTCTGGATAGAATATTCCCATATCTTATTAAGATAGCTGTTTATATTCTTAACAGAATCATAATCTTCAAATAAAGGAATAAGCTTTACGTGTGGAAGCGTTACGCTGCTTTCTCTCTGAAATTCTTCCCGTACTGAATGTATTTTTCTGTCGAGCGCTATCAAGGGTTCGGGCCGGGTTGACATGCTTATCTGCAGGCCGAGAATCATTCCGGGGTTCCCATGCCTTCCTGAAATATCGTTTATTTCGTTTATGTTATACACGGTTGTATCGATTGCAAACTGGTCCTGTGCGGTAATCATTTTCTGATGAATGCGCGGCGTAATTATAAAACGTTTTAATAGATCCTTATATAGCGAAGCTTCCAGAAGAAGTTCCTTCGCCGCTAAATTGTTCTTTACAGAAGAAAGATTTGAGCGCAATATTTTGCGGAGCTGTTTGTTCAGCAGAAAATAATGATCAAGCGATTCTTTCCTTTTCTCCCGCAGTTCCAGCATTTTTCTTTCAAGATGGTCATTGTGTTTCCATATTGAAGTAAGGGGATCGGAAGCAAGATGAAGTTTTATTCCCGCCTGCCGTAAAATGCCCGGTTTTACATTATATGGAAGTATGCCTTTGTATTTCTTTTCAAGATGGTGGGTAAGCAGCGTAATTTCATCAAGAAGTTTTTTAAATCTTAAGTTACTGTAAGGGAGCAGTTCAATTTCTTTAAGCAGCCCGGCTTCAATTTTAACGCTCTTATCATATTTAAGAATTAATTTTAGTATTGCCGCAAGCCTCGATACATTCTCGATTATTACCGAGGCGGTAAGCCGGTGTCCCTGCCCAGAAGGCCGGGTGCTCCCGTCCCAATCGCTCCAGAATGAAATAAATGACTGAAATGATAAATCGGAGTGAATCGAAATGAAATGTTCCGCTGCGGATATGGAATCGATATCAAGAAGAAGTTCATCCGGCTCCTCTTTTGAAGTGACAGGCACATTCAGCCCGAAATATTCCTTGTACAATTCCCCGGCGGCTTTTTCAGCAATGAGAATGGAAACGCTTTCCCCCCGGATAACATTCTTAATTATTTTATCAAAACAGAGTTCGGCGGATAGTGAATACATCTGGGTGGGATGAACTGTCCTGTCGTAGAGCCGTTTTGCGAAACGGGTTTCCCTATCCGAAATGGCGTCTTTATAAAATTCATATTCAAGCGTTTCTATAAGAGCGCCGCCTCTGCCGCTGCGATTAATGTCTGTAAGCTCATTTGCAATCTTTAATCTTTCGCTGAATCTTTGTTTAAAAAGAAGAATCCTTTCTTCAAAATAAGTTTGTAGCTTCTCTTTGTCAGGCTTTCCGCCCTGCGCTGCAAATTCCGGCGGATAAGAGTTAATAAGCCGGTAGAATTTCTTTCTTATCAACTCTTCGGTATTGTCCCAGTTGATATAATAACCGGTTTCTTCAAACTGGTTTTTAATTATGTATGGTTTTACAGTGAAAGACTTTTTTATGTACCCGGCAGATTCCTCTGCAATCATTTTATTTATGTCGATAAGGATTCTTCTGGTTTTGGAGGCTAAGGTTGCGGCGTCATCCTGTCCGCCGAGTGTAAGGCGGAATGTTTTTCTGCCGGTGTCATATCCTTCCTCGGTGCGGGCAAATGCCGAAAGAGGAAGAAGCCCGATGCCCTGTTTTGATAGCCCCGATGCAAGCCATTCAAGGGATAAGCCTTCCGGCAGCCCTTTTATTATCATTAAAGGGTACATACTCCCCGTAGGCTCTTTAATATATATGCCGAATGGATTTCTGTCTGCCGGAAGATTTTCCGACGCTCCTGTAATTGCATCCATCCTCTCTTTGAATATTCTGTTTCTGAGGCGCCAGTAATTATTTACAATCAGTTCATCTCTACGGTAAAAAAGATAAGTAAGAAAAATTGCAGTTATATTGGGGCTAATGATTGAATTGACCCGGTCGAACTTGCGCTTGAGTTCAGCATCCATAATCTCGACAACAGAAAGCCGCGCTCCTGCAAGGCAGTCGGTTTTCGAAACTGAATGCACCGTGATTACTCTCTTTAAATTCTCTTTTGTAATATGCCCTTCTGCAAACAGTTTAAGCGCAGCCTGCTTAACCGTCTTCATTTCCTTAAATTCATCCGAAGGAGCAACATTCTGGTAAGAAAGGTCATCTATTATATAGATATTGTTTTGCAAAAGCCATTTAACCAGTTCTTTCATAGCCGAAGGTTCAAATTCCTGCCCTGTTGCGTTGTGGGGATTATTAAGCGCCACCGCGCCGTATTCTCTCCACCGGGAACCGGACTTTATTTTCTCTTTCACCGATTCAATTATTAAATCATTTCTGAGTTTAAGTTCCGGCGAAAGGGGAACGGCGGTTACACGCGGAAAACAATGCTCATAAGTCCAGCTTAAATCGGGGATAATAACTTCTTCAATTCCGCAGTGAAAACCGAGAAGCCCGAGCCCCGTTCTTGAAGAACCGCTTACAATGGAACAATCCTTTAAATTATATTCTGGATGATGATTTACGAATGAATAAAGAAATGAAGCGGATAAATTTTCAGGCAGTTCTTTTGAAGAAATATCCTGTATGATTCTATCAATTAATTCATATGCGCTGAGGGAACAATACTCATCCAGCCCGAATTTTGAAATAACTGATTCCGATGTTTTCTTTATCAAGGTTCCGGCAGTTCCGGCGTCATTTACAATTCTGTTTATTCTGTTGTTAACGGTTTCAATTTTCTTGGATATTCTCTGAAGAGCGGGGGCCAAATTCTTTTCTGCCGGGCCGCCGCCGTTTAATCCGCCATTTATTGAAGATTCTTCCTGATTTTCGGTTTTCTCAGGCGCGGTTTTTCTGCTGTAATAGTTATCTTTAAGCAAAAATGTAAGAAGCATTTCTTCCGATGCCGAAGGCGAGCCTTTAAGCTGGAAATGGACGGTCTCAATTATCTTAAGGAACTCTGAATTACCCGCAATAAAGATTATGGACAAAGATGAAAAATCCTTATGAAAAACAGAGGGAGTGAGAAAACGTATTACGCGTTCTTTCATCTTCGCTTCGCGCGCAAAGGAAAGATGATTTGGCGCATTATTTGTTTCCACAAGGAAAAGAGGGGAGGAAAGGCTTAGATCGCATAATGTTCTGCGGGAGCTTTCAGATAGAATTTTTCCCGCAAGCAGAAAAACCGGCTGACCGGGGAAATTATGGAACTGCGCTTTAAGGTTTTTTATCATCGCCGTTTCATCGCTGTTGCAATGTTCAAATTGAAGCGAAGCTATATTGCCAAAAATTCGGGGCGGTTGAAAACCGGATATGAAAATCTTAACCGGCGTGTTAACCATATATTGCGATAGCGCGTGAAAAAAGATTCTTAGTGATTCTATAATTCCGCCGGATGAAAGAATTATTTCCCGTTCCCCTGTGTCTGCGCCTGTATTGTACTGAAGGGAATCCTGCTGTTTTTTTTCGAACCATTCGCTGAGAGTATTAATAAGAAAAGTCGGGTTATTTTTCTGGTATCCTCCTCTCGGCAGATATGGAGCGCTTCTTTTTATCAGCGCATCAAGAAAATTAAGCTTATCTTTTTCGTTTCCTTCGCAATTCAGCTCATTGAATATCGAATCGGTGTATTCTGCCACCCCGGTGTTACTTAAGCCGAGGGTCGCTTTTAAATACATTGTTGAAAGCCGGGGATCCTGAATCGGATTGCCTATATGAAAGTTTACTTTTTCAGCCGGAGGAACAGGAGCTGAAGCTGTCGATTCGCTTATCTCCGATACGATTGCCGCTTTTACCGGTTTTAGAATGAAAAAGCCCAAGCTGTCTTTAGTTTTATCCATGTTCTGCTTCTATGCAATTATTATGAACAATTATTCCCGGTTATCTTTCTTCTCATTTGTTTTTGCCGCGCTGTTCTGCAGAAGATTCTGAAATACTCCGAGAAGATCGGCGCCGTTCTGCAGGTCTGCCGGGGAAAACGATACAACAGTTCTTGCATTCTTAAGGCTTTGGCTTGCTTCGGCAAGACGCGCAGCCTGGGGCGTAAGCATTAATAGCTCAGGATTATTCTTAAGCGCGTTCATCTCTTCTTTCTCAAGCTCCAGTTTCATCTTCTCTCTTTTAAGTTCCTCTTCCATTCTGCGCAATGCAAGATCGTTTTCTTTCTCCAGTTCTTCTTTTTTAAGTTCGTAAGTTCTCATCTGAATTTCATGTTCGCGAAAGGCAATTTCCTCATCTGCATTTAATTTTGATTTTACAGCCGATATGCGGGCTTTCTGGTTAAGCAGCTCGGTCTGTTCAAGTATTCTTGCCGATTCCCTCTGCTTCATTGCTTCCGATATTTTCGGGTCGGAGGCTTCGAATGACTGGATTGACAAGGAAATTATCTCCAGTCCGAATTTGCCCGAAACATCTTCCGATTTAAGGTTCAACTGCTCAAGTATCTTTTCCGAAGCCAGTTCTTCAATCGTATATTTTTCGGTGTATTCTTTTATTATACTTGTAAAATTTATTTCAATTTCATTTGCGGCTTTTATATGAGCTTTGCTGTTCCACCCTCCGGTTATTATAAGCTGATGAATATTTTTAAGAAGAGGGGCGGCGGTTACGGATAATTTTATCCGGCAGTCGATATTCCCCTTGGCGGATGCTTCAACCGTCACCGGAAATGAATAAGCAGTCTTTGGAAGCGCAAGGTTCAAATGCCGCACGTAAAATCGGCCTGTATGGATTTTAACGGTGTTTTCCTTTTCGTATAAAACCACCTGATCCGGTTTGCGAAGGCGGATTTCATAAAGCAGTAATGAAATTATTAATATAGCTATTGCAGACAGTCCTGTGACCATTAACATGGTTATATCTCCTATTTTTAATTTTTCCCTGGTGCAGATTGCCGAAAGGTTAAAAATATACTTAGGATGCAATCATCTGTAGCGCAAATTTATAATAAAATCTTAATTAAGTAAAATTTTAAAGCCTTTTGCCTTATAAATTAAATAAATTTAACCAAAAATTTAGCATTATAGAGGGCGCTGGACTCCCGGCGGTTTTTGAACCCAAACGCCGCCCGGGCAGCAAACAGGTTTATCCGGGATATAAATATTTTGCCGGAGGAGCGGCAATAAACTATTTTTGATGAAATAAAATGATGTGTATATGAAAAATAAATACGGAAAAAAACTTTTACACGTAATTGTAATATTATTAACCATTTTTTGCAGCGTTCGAGCGCAGGTTAAAATTATTGCACACAGAGGCGGGGCAAAGCTTGCCCCCGAAAATACAATTGCGGCATTTAAAAATGCAGTAAAATTAAAAGCAGATTATTTTGAGCTCGATGTGTATTTATGCAGGGATGATTCTCTTGTTGTGATGCACGACAGTAAAGTGAACAGAACTACCGATGGAACTGGCCTGGTCGATTCCCTTACGTATGCCGGACTGCGGAAACTTGATGCGGGTTCGAAATTCTCACAATCGTTTGCAGGCGAAAAAATACCCACTCTTTATGAATCTTTAATTATCGCAAAACAAAGCAAAGAAGGCTGCGGGGTTGTTATTGAGCTTAAGGCTGATGATAAGCGACTTGTTCCACGCGTTATTAAACTTGTTAAGGATTTGGGAATGAGCGGCAGGGTTATTATCTCAAGTTTTTATTCCGGGCTTATTGAGGCGGCGGAAAAGCTCGCTCCTGAAATTCCTTCTCAGGTGTTTGGTTCTGCAAATACATATGAGATAATTGACAAATTATTCAATGCGCATATTGAATGGTACGGAACGGGCAAAGCACCGGCGCCTGAATTTGTTCAGTATGTTCACTCAAAAGGGATGAAGATTAATGTGTGGACGGTAAACGATGAAGAAAAGATGTCGGCTTATATAAAAATGGGAGTTGATGCAATAACTACCGATAATCCTGAAATGCTGAAGAAAGCCGCTGAACGGGAAATATATGCCAAATGATTTCTCATCGAACCCGGAGTCTTCTGATCCAGAGTCAGATGTGTGCAAAACCCGTATATGACCCTCTGATTATGAGTCAGACGCTCTAACCAACTGAGCGCGCACTACAACGTTATAAGCCGTCAAGGCCATACTTTGACCGCGGCAATTGAACATTTCCGGATTACATACAGTATCAGGATTTTTTTATCCATCCGTCAGGGTGTAGAATTGACGGTCATAAACAGAGGCGGGCGGGTTCGGACTGTCAGGAATGCGTAAAACAAAAAAGCCGGACGCCCTCGACAGGCTCGGGGCGAGTTCCCCGGTACGTCTCATTTCTCGATAAACTTAGAATTTGGCTCATTCCTCGATAAATTCGGAATTCGACTATCGGGGCAGGCGAACAGGATCAATCTATAATGAGCGCCGTTTAAAACAACAAAACCCGCCAAAAAGGCAGGTTTTGCTGTTTTAGTGCACCCAGCCGGATTCGAACCAGCGGCCTGCTGATTAAGAGGTATCGATCTAAAC
>Ga0153915_10000923_pt1 | contig 27250 bp, 16 predicted proteins | sample Opewatmetagenome_2_FD_107003 | JGI IMG/M metagenome (GOLD analysis project Ga0153915, IMG submission 107003) | Freshwater wetland microbial communities from Ohio, USA - Open water 3 Core 3 Depth 3 metaG | ecosystem: Environmental > Aquatic > Freshwater > Wetlands | place: USA: Ohio, Lake Erie...
AATAAACTTTACTCCATGATTATTTCTCACGCATTGACAGAAAATCGAATTCTAAAGGATTCAGGGCAGATGTATCGTACCATTATCAATATATTGACTGAATGCTGATAACGATAAATCATTGATTTTATATTAATTAGTTATAGGCATTAATTATAAATACTTAACCATTCAGGTTTCCTTCAACGGACGCGGACCGATGACGTCAGTGGGGAAGGGAGATCCGGTGAAGCGTATGAGGAGGAGAAGAAACCAGGCCCTTCTCCTCTTCATTGCAGGCCTCCTTTTCACGGCTACCCTGGTATACCCCGTGGGCGCGGAAACGTTCACCATTGGTGATCCCGTAAGGACGGCAGCCGATGCGAAGGTCATCAGTACTCCCGGCGTTCTGGATACGAATCCCCGGATCATGTGGAAAGGAAATAAGGGGATCGTCATTGGCGGACCAGCCGATGCTGAGGGGAACCGATGGTGGCAGATATCCTATGATGTGGGTGTGACCGGATGGTCGGCAGAAGGGAAGGGGGGGGTGAGTACCCTTGAACCTGTCCCACCTCCCTCATCACCACCGGATGGTTTTCCCACCTGGGCTGAGACGTCGATTTCCTGGGCCCGTCACCGTACTGGCCGGTATGACTGGGATACTCTCTGCATGAAGTTCGTGGTCAATGCATTCATGCGGGAGGAAGGGGCAGCTGCCAGGGGAGATGCGGATGATTTTGCGAGAACTCTCGACCGGTTCAATCAGGAGCCGGGTGGCTGGCAATCGGCACCACGGGGAGCAGTGATATTCTTCGAAGGACAGGATTCGAATGCATTTGGTCATGCAGCGATTTACCTTGGGGATGGTCAGACCATTGATGCATACGGCATTGTTGCTGAACATTCGATGGATGAGTTCACAGGAGAGCCGAATGTGGGGCGCTATCTCGGGTGGGCTTATCCGCCCGAATCCTGGAGACCCGCGATACCGCCGGTACGTCTCACCCTCTCTATCCATGACGGTTCCGGCACCGGAACTCTCCTCCCGGGAGTCCGGGTCACCGGTTCGGATGGCGCAGGTACTCCGTTCGATACCACCACCGATGCAACCGGTGCGGTGATCATCGAGGGAGACCCGGGAGAATGGCAGTTCACGGCTTCCCGGGAAGGCTATGAGACCACCTCGGGGTCCCCATCGATCATGTCCGATGGCAGACGTGATGCATTTCTCCAGCCCGTTCCCCCCCCATTTCCGGGAGGGCTGGTGGGCTGGGGTCAGGATACGTACGGCCAGACCAGCCTGCCGACCGGTGTCGATTATTTCGTCATCGCCATCTACACAGGAATCCTTGTGTTCCCCTGGTTCTATCCAGGAAGCCCTCCCGGATCAGAAAGAATGAGGCATGTTAAACAGATTCTCCATACTTCGCATCCGGAAGACTGGGACGACCACCCGACTGTGCGGATCATGCGCAGGGAAGGAATGCAGGGGGACCGGGTTCCGGCCGGGCAGGAACGCCGGAAAGTGCAGCAGATGTCATTTATTTCTCATTTACTTCTTAAATGAATAATCATAAATACTTAATCTGATCTTTACACTATTATACCGGCCAGGGGCGGGATCCCGGTGGCCGGGGGGTAGGATCCATATCATGAAGCTGCGAATCTCGTGGATAGTCTGTCTGTTACTGGTGGCCGGGTTCTTTGTCTCTCCGGCACCTGCCGTGTTTGTGAAAGGGGACACCGGCCCCATCTCTGATGGCGTCTATGTGGTTGCGCTCAACCGGCCCGTTGCTCTGTCGCCGGGAACAGCAGAGGCACCCGGCCCCGAGCTCACCACGCTCTCGCCCGCGCTCACCTGGAAGGCGGTCACGGGAGCAGAGGACTATTCCGTCTATGTCAGTAATTACCCGTACGGCTCTGCGAACATTGTATGGAGCCGACAGGGAGTCACCGGAACCTCGGTTACCATCCCCAACGGGATCCTGGTCCACGGGGAAAAGTACCGGTGGAACCTGCAGGCCCATGCGGGAACCCGGTGGTCGTCGGTCTCCAACACCCTCTACTTCCAGACACCCCCCTTCCGGGCACCGGTAGCCATCTCGCCGGGTTCGGCCCAGGCACCGGGGACACGGATCAGCACACTGACACCCACCCTCACCTGGTCCGCATCCATTGGTGCTGATAACTATACGCTGGCCGTCAGCCGGTATCCCTACGGTTCGGCAAACATCATCTGGAATCCCCAGGGGATCACCGGCACCTCGATAACCGTACCGGCCGGCATCCTGGCGAAGGGAGAGAAGTACCGGTGGAACCTGCAGGCCCGCGCTGGAAGCCGCTGGTCTCCCGTCTCCAATACCCTCTACTTCCAGGGGCCTGACCCCGGCTCGCTCCCGCAGGTAACGACAGGGAGTGCGGGGAGCGTGGCCAGCACCACGGCCCGGCTGGAGGGGACCCTGGTCTCCACCGGCGGGCTCCCGTGCACCGTCTGGTTCGAGTACTGGACCGGCAGCGCATCCGCCACTGCGACTGCGCGGGTCACCCTGTCTGCTCCCGGGTCATTCACCCAGGACCTGAAGGGCCTCTCGCCGGCCACCACCTACCAGGTCCGGGCCGTCGCCGAGAATGCGAGGGGGAAGGTGGTGGGGAGTACCGTCTCCTTCACCACTGCCCCGCAGGCATACCTGGAGGGAATCGACGTCTCTGTGTACCAGCGGGCCATTGACTGGACCAAAGTTGCGGCGGCGGGGAAGTCCTTTGCCCTGATCCGCTCCACGTACGGCGATGTCAGGATCGACTCCACCTTCCCCGCGAACATCAGGGGAGCGTACGCGGCAGGTATCCGGGCAGGTCCGTACCACTGCAAGGGGTTCGGCCTCACCTCCACCACGACCGATACTGCCGTGATTGCGGATGCGAAGTCCGAAGCCGCCTACTTCCTGTCAGTCGCAGGCAGTTACATCCAGGACGGCTACCTCCGGCCGGTCCTGGACGTGGAGCAGGCGGATGCCCAGGCCATGGGATCCGCAAAGCTGAACCTCTGGATCACCACCTGGATCAGTGAAGTCCGCGCACAGAAGCAGGTGGAGCCGTTCATCTACACCAGCCAGTCCGTGGCCCAGTCGTACCTCAATGCGGAGACGAGACCGTATGCCCGGTGGATCGCCCGCTGGGGCAGCACGTCGCCTTCGGTGGACTGGGACTTCTGGCAGTACTCCTCTACCGGCAAGGTAGACGGGGTCCAGGGGACCGGTGCCGGATACGTTGACCTGGACCGGTTCCGCGGCGATCTGGCCCGGTTGGACGCGGAATTTGTAATCTGAGAAGGTGTGCTCCCCGGCATTCCCGCCTCCTCCCATTCACACCTCCAGGTACCCCCGGCTTCACATACGGGATCCCGCGCCCGTGGATGATGTCGGCCCCTGCCAAAGAGGTGAAAGTTACCTGGGTTCCACACCCTTGGATAAAAGTTCGGTCAGCGGGAGGAGCCTGTTCGCGGAGCGGAACGGAACGTCAGGGTTCATCTAGGAGTACCACGCACATTCGGGTATGGCTTTGACTTCCGGAGGAACCTTCACCGTCATCATGGTCCTGGGTGCGGTGCTCTTCATCTCATTCCTGGTGACTGCCATTCTCGGGCTGCTGGCAGCGAGAGAGAAGGTTCCCTTTACCTGGCATTTCACCATGGCAATCGTGTCCCTCGCGATCCTGATCATCCACGGAGCCATCGCCATGGCATATTTCCTGGGGATATAGTGCCCGGGTTCCACGAAAAGGGGGATACGGGGACGGAAAATCCCATCCCGTGGCGTTCACGTGACCGTGACGGTCCCTCTCATCGAGGGATGGACGCCGCAGTGGTACTGGTAGGTTCCGGCATCTGCGAACGTGAAGGAATATACTGATCCCTTCGACAGAGAATTACTCCTGAAGTACGCACCCTGGGCGGTCTGTCCGAAGGCGTCGCTGACCACCGTATGCGAAGCGGAATCCTGGTTCACCCACGTCACGGAGGTGCCCCGGGTGACGGCGAGGTTTGCGGGAACAAATGCAAAATTCTGGATCTCCACCGATGCGGTCCCGCCCTGCCCGGTCGTCGTCTGGGTGGTTGGCGGGGTTGTCACCGGGACGGTGGGTGACGGGGTAGCTCCCGTGGTCGCGGGAACCGTGGGAGAGGGCGTTACCGGCGGTCCGGGGGGAGTCTGGCCTGTACATCCACAGGCAATGATCAATCCTATCAGGACGAATCCAAGGATGGAAGGGAGTCTGTTCACGTCGAACCTCCTGGTCAGGGATCAACCTGTATCTCGGATTACATAAAAAACCTGCTGACCATCCCGGATCCTGAAACCTGTGGAATGGAAAGGCGAAGGATACCGGGGGCCAACGGGTGGGCCCCATGGAAAACGCTCCGGGAAAGCGGACGAGGAGAGAATGACTTATCAATTATAGTATAATTGATAATTTTTTGGCTACCCCAGAGAAGAATTGGGCCCCTTCCGGTTTACCCGCCCTCGCTGGCAAGGAAGAGGGCCACCACGTCCCCTTCCGCGAGCGGCGTGGATACACCCTCCAGGAATTCGATGTTCCGGCCATTCAGGAGAATCGTAAGGGCGCCCGGGCGGGGAAGGGACACGTCCCGAGATTCCGGTACGCCAGCTGGATTCTCAATGCCGAGGCTCTCCAGGAGCGTATCGATGCTGGCCCCGGGACTGAATTGAACTGCTCTTTCCCTCGTTCCGGTACCTGCCAGGGACCCGCCGAGGCGGATGGTCACCTTCATGGAAATGACGCAGAATCCCCGAAGGTCCGGTCGATCCACCGGCTGATCTCGTCCCTCACCGTCCGGAATCCAGCCAGGATCTCCTCTTCACTCCCGGTAAACGAGGCGGGGTCGGTGAAGTTCAGGTGCAGGGTCTTCTTCGACCAGGGGAATACCGGACAGACCTTCGCTGCACTGTCGCAGACCGTGACCACGAGATCCATCTCCTGCCCGAAGAACTCCGTCAGGTCCTTGGACCGGTGGCCAGAGATGTCGATGCCTCTCTCGGCCATCACCCGGACCGCGTGGGACGAGAGTCGGGATGCCTGTGCCCCGGCGCTGAACGCTTCGAACCGGTCCCCGTACCGGGCCCGGAGGTACCCCTCGGCCATCTGGGAGCGGGCCGCGTTGCGGTTGCAGAGGAAGAGGACCTTCTTCTTTTCCATGGCTCCGTTCCCCATGGCTTATCACCCTTCTCTGGAACAGGGATCACGAACCTGTAAGGAGGGAAATCCTGCCCCTGCGGGTGCTAACGGTGCCCCTCGGGGGGCGACTCCCTGTCGGAGAAGTAGAGCCGGCAGTGGCACTGGCCTTCCTTTGCCACCTCATCCTCGTGATACACGCAGGGGCAGATGATGGCCCGGTCCTTCTCCGTGTCCCCGCTCCGGATCCTGCAGGGGCAGTACTGTTCCCCAAAGCGTTTCCTGTTTCTCGCCAGGCCCCGGATCACGATCCTCAGCTTGTCCCTGTCGGGGTTCAGCATCCAGCCCTTCTCCTTCGCATACTTCCGGGCCCAGCGGAGCATCTCCCGTTCCGCTTCCTGATCTTCGGTCATTGCTAACCTCGGGGTCAGCCGGTCATCCCGCTGCCGGGGGATTCCGGTCGCTCTGGTACCACTGGAGCACGTCGCACGATATACCCAGCGATCCGGGGGGATCAGATCCACCCGTAGTGTTCCAGCAGGATCCGGATCCCGATGCCTATCAGGAGAAAACCGCCTGCCGCGACCATCACCCTCCCGTACGCTTCCCGGATCCTCCCGCCAAGGAGCGCACCCGCCAGGGCAATACCAAAGGTGACTGAACCTATGACCACCGCAGGAACGAGAACATCCGGGGTAAGGACTGCGAGGGAGATCCCGACCGCCAGGGAATCGATGCTGGTGGCCACCGAGAGGAGGAGGAGGGTGGCGGTGGTGAGATCCGGAGGAGCCTCCTCCTCCTCCCGGGACTCGAGCACCATCTTCACGCCGATCGCGGCGAGCAGGCCGAAGGCCACCCAGTGGTCGAAGGGTGCGATGATCCCGAGCACCTGGGTTCCGGCCCACCATCCCAGGATGAGCATTCCCGCCTGGAATGAGCCGAAGGCAAGGGCAATACGGAGGGCACTCTGCATTCTGCCCTCCCCCTGCTCAACGCCAGCAACGAGGGCCACGGCGAAACAGTCCATCGCGAGGCCAATGGCAATGAGGAGGAGGGATGGCAGGTCCATGCTGCGTGTCCTTGTTCAGGGAGATCGGCGGGAAACCTCGGGAGTTCACACGTCAGGAAGAAAAGGAGCGGGGGCTGTTCACCCGGCCCGCAGTGTCGGAAGATCCGGTTACGTGGAACCGCGTTTCCCGAGCTGATGGTCTATCATGAAGAGGAGGGCCACGCCCTTCTCCACGCTGGCGAGCTTCAACCGGTAGACGATGTCACCCGCATTGGTCTCTTCCTCCACCTGCTCGTCGACAAACCACTGGAGGAAGTTGAAGGTGGCATAGTCCTTCTCGGCTGCGGCGAGATCGACCACGTCATGGATGTGAGCGGTCACTTTCTGCTCGTGGACCAGCACGTGCTCGAAGGCTTCCAGGGGTGAGGACCACTCGGTCTTCGGCCCCTCGATGGCCTTCAGCGTGACCCGGGCGCCCTGTCCCACCAGGTAACCGTAGAACTTCATGCCGTGTTCCATCTCTTCCTTTGCCTGGGCCTTCAGCCATGCGGCAAAGCCCCTCAGGTTGATGGACTCGAAGTGTGCCGACATGGAGAGGTACAGGTAAGAGGAGAAGAATTCGCGGATCATCTGCGCGTTCAGCGCGTCTCGAACATTGTCCTTGATCATGGGGTTCGCCTCTACTAACGGAGAAAGATAGGGATGCCTCCTATTTATGTATTGAGGAGCGGGGGGAATCTGACGACGGTGAGGGGGATTTCATGGCCGGAACCCGCCCGCCGGCCGTTTTTCCCCCCTGCCCCTCAGTTCCCCTCCAGGTGGCTGCGGATGGCCGCCTCCCGCTCCGCGGGGGACTGGGGGGTGAGGCGGAACCGCTCTTCGAAGGAGGGTTCCTCCACCGAGTAGAACGTGCCGAGAGCGATGGGGGCTTCCCGGTTGTAATCCCATTCCCGGATCTTCCGGCACGCAGCGTCGAAGTCCCCGGGGTTGTGCCCCGTAAGAGGATAGGCGAGCCGGTCGTATGCCTCGTGGGGGTCATTGTAGGTGGCGCAGATCTGCAGCACGTCGATAAACGAGAATCCCCGGTGCCGGATCGCCTCCCGGATCAGGGCCTTTAACATCGGCTGCTTCCGGGTGTAGCCGCGTGCGACGTGGGTACCGCCGCTGGCCAGCACCAGCTCCAGGGGGTTGAAGGCCTTCTCCACGGTCCCTTTCGGGGTCGACCTTCCCCGGAAGCCCAGGGGGGAGGTGGGGGTGTACTGGCCGGTGGTCAGGCCGTAGACCCGGTTGTTGTGGATGATCACGGTCAGGTTGATGTTGCGCTTCGCGGCAAAGATCAGGTGGTCCAGCCCCTCGGCGTAGGCATCCCCGTCCCCTGCACAGCAGATCACCGTGAGGTCAGGGTTGGCAAGGGCGATCCCGGTCGCCACCGGCATCACCCGCCCGTGGATCGCATAGAACGAGTTCACGTCCAGGTAATCGGCCATCTTAGCATGGCAGCCGATGCCGGTGACGAGTACCACCTGCTCCAGGGGCAGCCCTTCCGAGGCCATCTCCAGGAGTACCGCCCTGAGAGCGTGCTGGATCGAGAAGTTCCCGCAGCCGGGGCACCAGGTGTTCTGGGCATCGGTGACGAGAGTGGTCCCGGTCATGCCACCGCCTCCCGCACCCGTTCCTCCAGATCCTCCAGGGAGAACGGCCTGCCGTCATACTTCAGGATGCGGCCGTGAACTGCAATCCCCTCGGCAGTAGCGAGGCGGGCCAGCTGGGCGGTGACGTTCTGCTCCACGGCCACGACCTGGCCCGATCCCGAGAGGGCAGCCCGGAGGGCTTCTGCCGGGAACGGCCAGAGGACCACCGGCTGCACGACCCGGAGGCCCCGCATCCCTGCCACCTCGATGCAGGGATCCGTGCAGGAGCCCCAGGTCAAAAGCACGGTGCGGGCATCCGCGGGGCCGGTGGAGAGGACCGTCTGCATCGTGGCGACCTCGGCAGCGAGGGCAGCCCCCTTCCGCTGCAGCTTTTCCTGGAGCCGGGCGGTGAGGGCGGGATCCTCCGTGCTGATCCCCCTTTCGTCGTGAGTGTAGCTGTTCACCTTCACGGTCTGGCCTGGCGAGGGCGGGGCGAGCCAGGGCGAGATGCCATCCCCGGTATCCGCATACCGCTGGTAGGTCCCCGTGCCATCCCAGCGGACGGGCCCTGCCGGGGCAACGGCGGGAACCCCGCCCGGATCAAAGTCCGCTGCCCCCTCGGCCATGTTCTTGTCCACCAGCACGAAGGCCGGGACCTGGTACTTCCAGGCCAGGTGGAGCGCGGTGGCCGACCAGCGGCAGGCCTGGGCCGGGTTGGCCGGGGCCACCACCAGCCGGGGGAACTCACCCTGGCCGGCGGAGATGGCAAAATGCAGCTCGGTCTGGCAGGAGTAGGTGGGGAGGCCGGTGGAGGGGCCCGGCCGCTGTCCGAGCACGATGACCACCGGGATCTCGGCCATGCCTGCCAGGGAGAGCCCCTCGGTCATCAGGCAGAACCCGCCCCCCGAAGTGCCCACCGCCACCCGTTCACCTCCGCAGGCCGCCCCCAGGGCCATCAGCATGACCCCGATCTCGTTCTCGGGGTGCACCACCTTCAGCCGGTACCGGTCCGCGTGCGCGGCCAGGAAATGGAGGAGGTTGGAGGTGGGGGTCATGGGATACGCGATGAAACTGGAGAGCCCGGCGGCCAGGAGGCCGAAGCCCGTGGCCTCGTTACCGGTGAGGATGGGGTGCCTCCGTTTCCCCGGGATCACCGGTATCTGGCGGAGGGTGTTCCCGACCGCGTAGACCCCCCTGGCCACCGCCAGGTTGGCCTCGATCCCCCGGGGGATCTCCCTCCGGAGCACCTGCTCCAGCGTCTCCATGGGGATGCCCGCGGCACAGCAGAACCCGGCAATGATCCCGGTGTTCCGGGCGATCTCCGGAGCCTGTACTTCCTTGAGAATCCGCTCCAGGGGGAGACCCACACCTCCCTCCGTGTGGACGGCATAATCATCGTAGAGGAGAACGCCGTCCTCCGTGAGCCTCCCGCGGTGGCGCTCCACCGTCTCCTGGTTCATGGCCAGGAGGAAGTCCACCCGGTCCCGGTGGGCAAAGACCGGCCGCTCGGAAGCCCGGATGATGGAGAAGTTATGACCGCCGCGGATCAGGGAAGGATAATCGTAGTACAGGTACACGTGGTAACCCCGCTCCTGGAGCAGGTGGCAGAGGACCATGCCTGCCCTGTTCAGGCCCTCCCCTGCCCTGCCGCCAATCAGCACTGAATATTCTGTCATGGTTCACCGCACCTCCCAGAGGGATCACTCCCCTGATCCATAAAGGAATCCATGAGAGGGAGATCCCCGGGGGAGGGAGAAGCCGGAGGGGACGCAGATCCCGTGTGCATCTGCGGTAAAGAGATCTCCCGCAATTCATCACTTTCAGCTGACTTTTCTGGATTTGGGGGGAACCATCATGTTTACATCGAGATTAAACGACCGTTTCGTGGTTATACTGGTAATTAACTGTGATTACAAAGAGAAACATTTAAATATTATAATTACATACTACCATTTGCCAGCGGTGGAAGTACCCCTGTACTGACACCGGCATCATGAGACCCGCCGCCGGCATCCCCGGTTCCGGTGCACCCGCCGGGACCGGGGGCCGGGGGATGGAGAACCCGATGCCACACACGCCCCTCACCAGGAAGCAAGGATTCGGATGCGGCGGACCCGGGAGACTCGGGAAGCCCGGGACACCAGCAGAAGGATCTGCCTGCTTCCGGCTGCCTGCATGGAGGCAGTCCGGTGAGGTGGCCGCCGTGATGGCTGGCATTTCAACCACCATCCTCCTGGGCACAGCTGCCCTCAGGGAACCGTTCTGCCAGATACCGTTTGCCAGTGGTTCACCTCACGTCCCAGGCCTCGAGTTTGCCATCCTCGTGCTCGCGGCCGCCTATCTCTGGACCGCTTCCGTACCTACCGGGGATGCGGGAGCGTCCATGGGGCAGAACGGGTTCCCTATCTCTTCCACTCTGCGCACATCCCTCACACATTTCCTCCCTGCACCCTCGCGTGCATCCTCCTTACATTTCACAGGGGAATAACCCCATCCACGCATTCCCCTTTTTCGAAGGATTCCCCTGACGGGACGCTTCCCTCCGCCCCCTTCATCGACGGGATACCGTTACGTGTCCGGAGGCAGGGGGTCGGTGACCAGCGGATTGGCGTCCGGAACAAACGGGTTGGTACGCACCGCCAGGGAGAAGAGGGAGGGAGACTCACCCCGGATACCGCGCAGGTACTCCACCCACGCGAGCGCCAGCTCCCGGTAGGAACGGGAGATGTCCCGGGAGAGATGGACCAGGTCGCTCTTGGGGAGCACGGGGATCCCCTGCAGATTTGCCGTCACTGAGCCACCGTGCGAAATATGGCTTCCTCTTCATCATGGGGGAGCGGGAACGGGAAAGAGAGCCCTTCGTTCGCCAATAGAGAATCAGATCGCACGGAACGGGAACCCGAAAAGAGAGGGGGAGAGGGGGGAGCCGGCGATCTAGCTCTCCAGGATCTCCAGTGCCTCGTCCCGGTAGGCATCCATCACGTAAGGAATCCCCGAGACCTTCGTGGCCTCTTCCGTGAGGGACATGAGGTCCGCCCGGGAGATGGTGCCCAGGGTGAAGTTGCGGGAACCGGCCATCAGCTGCTGGAGGCCGGTCCGGAACCGCTGGGCATAGGTGTAGATACCCATGGCACCCGTGGGGATCTCCTTGAACCGCTCGCCGTACTTCGCCTTCAGTTCCTCGTAAGAGACGAAGATCTCCTCCACCGACTTCCCGTACTTGGAGACAGTGTTGGGCAGGTTGCCCTCCTTCAGCCAGACGCCGATGTTCTTCCCCACCATGCCCGGGATCATCAGGCCACGGCCCATGCAGACCGCCTTCACGTAGGGGGCGCCCATGGCGATGGCCTTGAAGACATTGTCCTCAGCAGAGAACCCGCCGGCCATGGCGATGTCCGGAACGCGCCTCCCCTTCTTCTCCAGCTTCTTCGCAAAGTCATAGGCCATTGCCTGCAGGTAGAACGTGGGGATCCCCCACTCGTTCATCATGGGCCAGGGGCTCATGCCGGTGCCGCCCGGTGCCCCGTCGATGGTGAGGAGGTCGATCTTGGCCTCGGAACCGAACCGCATGGCCATCGCCAGTTCCACGGCGGAGTAGGCGCCGGTCTTCAGGGTCACCCGCTTGAAACCGAGATCGCGGAGCCGGTCCACCTCGTCCAGGAGGCCGTCGCCGCTGACGAAACCGAGGCGCGAGTGGCGCTCGAACTCCTTGATGGCCCCGGCCCGGAAGGCCTTCTGGACATCGGGGAGGGTCGGGTCAGGGAGCACAATGTAGCCCCGCTTCTTCAGTTCGATGGCCCGCTCCAGGGTCTTCACCTTGATCTCCCCGCCGATGCACTTGGCCCCCTGTCCCCACTTCAGCTCGATGGTGTCCAGGTGGTGCTTCGACGACACGTACTCGGCGGTACCGAGACGGGTATCCTCCACGTTCATCTGGACCAGGATCTCCCCGTAGCCCTCGTGGAACTTCCGGTAGATCTCGATCCGGCGGTCCATCTCCGGCGATTTGGTCACCTTCCCCTTACTGTCCAGAACCAGCTCCGGGTCCACCCCGCAGACGTTCTCGCCGCAGACAATGGTGATCCCGGAGATGGCGGCACCGATGGCAAAGTGCTCCCAGTTCTTCCGGGCGATCTCGGTGGATCCCAGGGCACCGGTGAAGATGGGGACCCGGAGCTTCACCTTCCTGTCCCACCCGTAGGAGGTCTCGGTGTTCACGGAATGGAAGACCGCCGTGTCGGGGCCAATGTCCGTCCCCTCGGGGAGCCCCTTCGCCCCCTTCGCGTATCCCTGGATGTTCAGGTGGGAGTAATCGAGGGGGTAATCCTTGTCTGCCCCTGCGGTCATCTCGCCGAACGGACCGGGATAGAGCACTTCCCGGCCCCGGAATGTGGAGAGCCAGATGTCGCACTGTCCCTTGCACCCGTCCAGGCAGCGGGTGCAGATGCCGGACATCGGAACCACGTTTCGCGAGCGGTTCGACGTGCCCAGGGCTTCGTTTGCGTTGGGTCGCCTCAGGTTCATGCGAAGATCCTTTCTTTCTCCGTATTAAAATCGTTTCGATATCATCCGAAGGGAGCCCCGGGGAGGAAATCCCCGGAAACCTGCCGGAATTCCCGGCCGGGTGCAGCCACTCTTCAGGGAGATCTCCACAAAGGCCATGTAGCCGCAACCCCAACGGAGAGGTATGCATGCGAGAATCCTCACCCTCCTTACGCTCGCTGTGGCCTGCGTGATCCTGGCCGGGTGCGCGGCTCCTCCTTCAGAGACCCCGACACCCACGCCCACGACCCTCCAGACCACGGTCCCGGTCACGGCCACGACGACCGCCCCCCCCTCCCTGGAGCCGGGGCCCACGGTGACCTCTCCCCCCGGTCTTGACACGATTATCACCGTCGAACGGAACCCCATCTCCGCCTATCCGGATATCATCGTGACCTACGGAGGCGGCAGCGGCAACCTCCTCCTGCAGTGGCTGGACATCAAAGTCACAAGGTCGGACGGTATCGTCGAGACGGCACAGATCACACGCCCCAGCTCATCTGATACGATCCGGATGGGGACATCGGTTACCCTCCAGGGTTCCCAGGGGAGTGACAGGGTGGAGGTCACGGCCTGGTACACGGGGGATGCCTACAAGATCTACGATGCACTGGTGCCGACCACAAGCCGGCCCTGAACCTCCGTCGTATTCACTTTTTTCGGATCAGAACCGGCCGCTGCAGCCCCTCGGGTGGTTCCGGGGAGCGTTCCCTGAGGGGTTACTCCTTAGGAATCGGACTGCTGGGACGCTCTTCAGGGCTCCGCCCCCGCCGCGTGGGCATCCCCCGCGGAGGATAATCCGATCATCGGTTATACCGACCTGGTGAGCCATCCTCATCGGGGGAGGGGCCGGGAGGGGGCAGAGCCCCCTCCCGCACGATGGTGATACTCCCGAAAGGTGCACTGATCCGGAAAAACCGCGTATCCCCCCATCCTCAGCCGGGGGGGCGCCCACGCGGCGGGGGGGGGGACCGAGAGGATCCCCCCTGGAGCGTTCCAGTACTAGCATCGTACGGAAAAAGGAAGCTCCTCCTGCGACAGATTACGTCTCGGGCGGCGGCGGCACCGATCCTCCGGCACATCCCTTCTCTCCCTCCCGGAGCGGGATTACCGTGCCCGAATCCGGAGGGGGGGGCGATCCCGCGCCGGGCAGCCCGGCCACGGGTCCCTTGAAGAGCACTGCCGGCTCCGGGGCCTCCGGCCCCTCCGGCTCCGGGAGGGCCCAGACCTCCCGCAGGAATCCGGCGAACCGGGCGGGGACGGACTCCTCCGAAGTCCGGGTCGGTTCCATGCCGTTGTGTTCTTCGAACTCGCGGCACGCAATCAGTGCAAGGAAAGGAAGCATGATGATCCAGTAGTGGAGGTACTGGCGGATGAAGAGGGTGCAGAGGAAGAAGAGGACAAAGAGGCCCTGGGCCCGTTCGTCGCAGGTCCGGAGGCCCCGCCGCCAGATGCTGGCCGCCGCGAAGAGGAGCGTGGGGAGCACCATCATCACGCTCCCAAGGAGGTTTGCCGTGAAGGCCAGGATGTTCTGGGGCTTGTACGTGGGGGCTTCCACCATGGCCCCCGAGACATAGGACTGGGCGATCCCGAAGGTCCAGTTCAGGGCCGACCGGGTGGTCTCGGGGCCGTAATAGGCGAAGAGGGCGGCAAACACCCCTCCGAAGACGAGGAGGGCGGGGAGGACCAGCTCCCAGTAACGGCGGGACCCGTTGGCCCGCATCATGTAGAGGAGCGGGATCAGGGCGAGAAAGGCATACTGCTTGAAGCCGGTGGCAAGGCCCAGCATGAGACCGGCACCCCAGAAGTGGGACCGGCGGGCCAGCATGAATGCCAGGAAGATGAAGAGCACCGCGAACTGTTCCGAGAAGAGGAAGTAGCCCTGGACAAAGACCGCGGCCACGAGAAAGAGGAAGCCTGCCGAGAACCCGGAGATCCTGCCGTAGTCCTCCCGGCCCACCAGGTACACGAGAACGGCGCAGACCACGTTCACCGCAGACATGACCACGATGTCCAGGGATCCTGCCGGGGCCAGCAGGTCCAGGAACGAGACCGTGAAGAAGAGGAGGGGGGGTTTGGGGTCCACGAAATCGATGTAGGGTTTAAAACCGCCGATGATCACCTCGGCCATGGCATGGAACCGCTCGGCATCGAAGGTGAGCCACAGGCTCCCGGTGCCCGAGAGCTCGTACATGAAAAAGGCGATGAGGGCGGCGATGCCCGAGTAACAGGCGATGACGAGGAGGAGGTCCCCAAGTTCCTCACGGTTCATCAGCCCTGCCTCACCCGCCACCGGAGCATCACCCCCCCATCGCACTCGGTCACCGTCGGCGGCTCCAGGCGGACGAAGTCCTGCTCGCGCAGGAATCCTTCCCCGTCTGCCGGGGTCGGGGCATCCTTCCCGCCGATGACCACCGGTCCCACGAAAGTGCAGAACTCGTCCACGAGGCCGCGGGAGAAGAAACCCCAGATCAGGGTTCCTCCCCCCTCCACCATCAGCCGCCGGATCCCCTTCCGGTGCAGCTCGCGGAGGAGCTGATCCAGGTCCACCTGCTCTGTTCCTGTCACGAGCACGGTGGCCAGCTCCCGCAGCTGTTCCACCCGCTCCCGCGGTGCCGATTCCGCAACGGCAATGACCCGTTCCCCGGTTCCCCTGCGGAGGATATCGGCACCCCATGGGGTGCGGGCCTGGCTGTCCACCACCACCCGGACCGGGTCCTCGTCCTTCCCCTCCTTCCGCCGCTCCTCCCGGAGGGCAGGGGACTTGACCGTGAGGGAGGGGTTGTCGGCGAGCACGGTGCCGATTCCCACGACGATGGCATCCTGTTGGGCCTTGAGGGTATCCACCCGGCCGAAGTCCCGGGCACCCGAGATCCGCACCTGCCTTCGTTCCCGGGTGGAGATCTTCCCATCGGCCGACATCGCCAGGTTCACGGTCACATAAGGGCGCATGGGGAGACCTTTCCGTACGGTTTCCTGCAGTACGGCACACCGGGGAGAATCCAGAGCAGGTCAATATTACCGGCAGGGGCTCTTGAAGGTATCGAAATCCCGGATCGCCGTCGGCAACGGGGGGGGATGCGGGATCCCGACTCCCCGCTCCGTTCCCTGGTTCTCATGGGAGCGCTCAGGGACGTGCCCCGAGGGAGGGATCCAGTTCCCGTGCCTTCCGGAAGGCCGCGGACGCCTCCCGCTTCTTTCCCAGGTGCTTTAAGGCCAGCCCCCGGTTGTTCCAGGCCATGGCGTCGTTGGGGGCGAGGGCCACGGCCCGGTCCAGGCAGTGGAGGGCCTCCGGGTACTTCCCCAGCCGGACCAGGGTTCCCCCCTTGTTGATCCAGGTAGGGGGATCGCCCGGGTTGAGTACCAGGGCCCGCTCGTAGGCCTCCGCCGCCTCGGCATACCGGCCGGTCTGGTCCAGGGCGGACCCCAGGTTGAACCATCCGGTGGCATGGGTCGGGTCCAGCCCCACTGCCTCCTCGAAGGAGGCCACCGCCTCGCCGGCACGGCCCAGGCGGAAGAGGAGCGCTCCCCGCGTGATCCAGACGGAAGGGCTGTCCGGGATCGCCTCCACCGCCCGGTCCAGCACGGCCAGCGACTGTTCCGGTTGCCCGAGGAGATCCCGGGCGGCGGCGTTCCCGAGCCAGGACCCGCTGTCCATCGGGTTCAGCGAGAGGGCCTGCTCGAACTGTGCGGCCGCCTCCTCCCCCCGCTTCAGGTGGAGGAGCGTCCAGCCGAACGATGAGAGTACTGCCGGATCACCGGGCAGGAGCGCGGTGGCCTGTTCCAGGTCAGGAAGGGCATCTCCGGGTCTCCCTGCCTGGTCCAGGGCCCGGCCCCGCAGGGCCAGGGAGGGGGCACTTTTCGGGTCGATGGCGAGGGCGCGGGTGAATGCGTCCGCGGCTTCCCCGTTCCTGCCCGCCCTCATGCGGGCATAGCCCAGGTTGTGCCAGGCACCCCCGTCCTCCGGGGAACTCGCGATCACATGCTCGAAGGACACCCCCGCCTCGTCGAACCGGGAGAGGGAGAGGAGGGAGAGCCCCCGGCCGTACCAGGCGGCCGGGAGATCCGGCTGGAGCTGCAGTGCCCGGTCAAAGGCGGCGAGGGCAGCATCCTCCTTCCCCAGGTCCCGGAGCACGAGGGCGAACCGGAGCCAGGTCTCCTCGTCCGACGGGTCAAGGGAGAGCGCCTGCTCCAGGGACGCGGCTGCGTCAGTGCTCCTTCCCAGGGAGGCGAGGACACAGCCCCGGTGGTAATGGACGGCGGCATCGGCGGGAGAGAGGGCAGCGGCCCGGTCAAAGGATGCGAGGGCATCCTCGCGGGATCCCAGGGCATCCAGCGCCAGGCCCCGTCCGTACCAGCCGGTTCTATCCAGCGGGTCCCGCGAGAGCGCCCGGTCATAGGACTCCACCGCTTCCCTGTACCTCCCCAGTTCACGGAGCACCCTGCCCTGGTCCCTCCACGCGGCGGGCTGGCCCGCGTCCAGGGCGAGGGAACGCCCGATGGATGCCAGTGCCCGGTCATGGAACCCCTGCTCGTCCTGCACGAGGCCCAGGTTGTACAGGGCCTGCGGGTTGTCAGGGTCCAGGGAGAGAACCTGCCCGAACGCCTGGTCCGCGTCGGCGAGCCTGCCCATGGCAAAGAGGGCCCCGCCCCGGTTGTTGAGGGCAGGGACATGGTCAGGGACCAGGGCCAGGGTCCGGTCAAAGGACTCCACCGCCTCCCCGTACCTCCCCAGGGAGGAGAGGACACAGCCCCGGTCGTACCAGGCATCGGGGTCATCGGCATGGATCCGGAGGGCGCGGTCCAGGGCACGCACCGCCTCCTCCCCCCTGCCCAGCCGGAAGAGGGAGGTGGATGCATGGTGCCAGGCTGCCGCGTTACGGGGATTCTTTTTCAACGCCTGCTTGAAGGCCGGGAGCGCGTCGTCATGGCGGCCCTGTTCCTGGAGGACCCTCCCCAGGTGGAAGATCCCCTCCTCGGATTCGGGGTCCAGGGTAATCACCCTCCGGAACGCATTCTCTGCCTGTTCCCACTGCCGGAGGGTGGACAGGGACAGTCCCAGCCGGTACCACCCGTCCACGCGATCCGGCTCCCGGTCCACGTAGGCCCGGAAGGCTTCCGCCGCCCCCTCGTGATCTTTCCGGGCCGCAAGCGCCTGGCCCAGCAGGAGGTAGGATTCGGCCCGGTCGTACCCCCCGGCCCGGGAATCCCGGATCGCTGCCGCTGCCTCCTCCGGCCGGTCCAGGCCCAGGAGGGCAGCTCCCTTCACGTACTTCAGGTCCGCCCGCTCCGGCCCGTGGAGGAGACCCTGCTCCGCAGAACTGAGGGCGTCCTGGAACCGGTGGAGGGCCAGCTCGCACGTGCCCCTCCGGTACCAGGCCTCGGCATCCTCGGGGCTGAGATCCAGTGACCGCGAGAAGGAGGAGAGGGCCTCCTCCCACCGCTCCAGACGGGAGAGGGCAATGCCCCGGCAGAACCATGCGCGGTCAAAGGTGGGCGCCCGCTGCACGGCCGTTTCGAAGACCTCCAGCGCTTCACCGGTGCGGCCCAGCGAGAGCAGTGACTGCCCGCGGCCGGAGAGGGCCAGGAGGTGGGTGGGTTCGAGGGACAGCACCTCTGCGAAGGCATCGACGGCTTCGGCATGCCTTCCGAGTGAGGCCAGGGAGACTCCCTTCTGGAACCATGCGGGGGGATCGTCAGACCGGGTCATGAGGGCCATCTCGAAGGCCCCCACCGCCTCCTGGTCCCTCTCCAGCGCCCGGAAGGCCAGCCCCTTCTGGTAGTAGGCGGGGGCGTTCCCGGGATCCAGGGATGCTGCCCGGGTAAAGGACTCCAGCGCTTCGTCGTGCCGTCCCAGGACCATCAGGATCAGGCCCTTCTGGTACCAGAGGTCCCCGTCATCGTTCTCCTCCTCCAGGAGACCGTCCAGGAGGACCAGGGCATCCGCATGGTTCCCCAGCTGCTCCAGGCAGGCGGCCAGCCGGTACCGGGCCCGCGGTTCGCCGGGTTCCTGTTCCAGCATGCTCCGGTAGGCATCGGCCGCCGCCCCGTACTCCCCCAGCTCCTCGCGGGTGATCCCGGCCTGCCACCACACCGACGGGTCCTCGGGGGCCAGCCGGAGCGCTGCCTCGAAGGAAGCCGCTGCCTCTTCGGGGTTCCCCAGTTCACGGTAGGCGATACCCCGCTGGACCTGTGCACCCGCGTGGGAGGGTGCCGCCTCCAGGGCCCGGTCGAAGGCCTCGATGGCCTCGTGGATCCTTCCGAGGCGCTGGAGGGCGGCGCCCTGCTGGAACCAGGGTTCCGGGTCGTCGGGCTGCAGGTTCCCGGCCTGCACGAACGCATCCACTGCCTCGTCGAGCCGGTCCAGCTCCACAAGAGACCGGCCCCGCTGGAACCAGGCTTCCGCGGTCCCGGCGCCGGTGCCCAGGCCCTCCCCCAGGGATGCCGCGGCATCCGCGTAGCGCTGGATCCGGTACTCGCAGTTCCCCTTCCGGAGCCATCCCTCGGGCCGGTACGGGTCCAGGGAGACGAGATGCGCATATGCCTCCGCCGCCTCTGCGAACCGCTCCTGCACCTCCAGGGACCGGCCCAGGGCCTCCCAGCCATCGGCCCCTTCCGGCTCGATCTCCACTGCCTGGACGAGGGCTTCCGAGGCCGCGTCCGTGTTCCCGCCCGAAAGCAGGCTCTCGCCTTTCAGCCGCCAGGCCGTGGCGTCCCGGGGCAGGAGCCCGATACGCCGGTCAAATGCATCGGAGGCCTGGCGGAAGAAGCCGCGCTGCATCCGGACCATCCCCAGCCGGAGCCAGAGATCCGGGTTCTCAGGGGCGATTTCGGTCGCCCGGACGTACGCTTCCTCTGCTTCTTCATACTGCCCCAGTTCCTCCTGGCAGATCCCGAGGGCTGCGCTGGCACTCCGGTGGCCGGGCTCGGCCCGGGCGCAGTCGGCATAGGAAGCGGCCGCCTCTTCGGTCCTGCCGAGAGCATGGAGGGCCGTGCCCCGGGCGTAGAGCATACCGGCATGGCCAGGGGATCCGGCCAGCCCCCGGTCCAGGGCCTCCACGGCCTGTGCGTGCTGTTCACGCGCCAGTTCCACCCGGCCCAGCAGGTACCACTCCTCCGGGTGATCCGGCTCCTGGGCGAGGCCCCGCTCCAGCGCTTCCGCCGCCTCGTCGCACCGGCGGGTCCGGACGAGGAGCCTCCCCAGCCGGAGCCAGAGGCCGGGCGAGTCCGGCTGGATCCCGAGGGCGGAGCGGTAGGCGTCGGCAGCATCGTCGTCCCGGCCCAGGATCTCCCGGGCCTCTCCCAGCCGGACCCAGGTCCCTGCCCGGTCCGGCTGCAGGGCAACGGAGGCCTCCAGGGCATCCGCCGCTGCGGCGGGTTCACCGCCGGCCAGGGCCACCGCCCCCTTCTCCGCGAGGAGCCCGGGATCGTCGGGGCTCTCCCGGAGGGCCCGGTCATAGAGGTCACCCGCGTCCCGGTACCGTCCAAGCCGCTGCAGCACATCTCCCAGCTCCCGGAGCGTGGAAGGATCGGAGGGCTCGGATTCCAGCACCTTCGAGAGTGCGTCGGCGGCATCCTCATCCTTCCCCAGGGATACCAGGAGCGAGGCCCTGAGGTGCCAGAAACGGGCCGGTTCCCGGTCCCGATCCAGGGCTTCCCCTACGGCCTCGAGGGCCCCTTCCGCGTCCCCCTCCTGCTGCCGCGAACGGGCACGGCAGAAGCGCGGTTCGGCATCCCCGGGCAGGAGATCGCCCGCCCGGGCAAAGGCGGACGCGGCCTCGTGGAACCGTGCAGCCGCAAAGAGGACCCGCCCCTTCTCTCCCCAGGCCTGCGCATCGTCGGGGGAGAGGGCGATGGCGTGCTCCAGGGCTTCCAGCGCTGCTTCGGTTTCACCCTCCTTCTTTCGGGCCAGCCCCAGGTGGTACCAGGCGCCGGCATGGGAGGGATCACGCTCCACGGTTTCCGTGAGGGGGTGGATGGCCTCCCCGGAGCGTCCCCGGGCGAGGGAGGTGAGGGCCAGATCGTACCATGCATCGGCGCTGGCGGGAGAGAGGGCCAGGCCGTGGCGGAGCGAATCGGCCGCCTGGTCCAGGTCGCCATCGGCCCTCTCGGATCGCCCCAGGAGATACCAGGCCGTGGCTTCTCCCGGTTCCAGGGAGATCGCCCTGCGGAACGCATCGGCTGCCTCGCCGTGGCGTTCCCGGGCAGCGAGGGTGGTCCCCTTCAGCAGCCATGCCTGCGGGTCATCGGGATCCCTGGCGAGCGCCTGGTCGACAGCATCCTCCGCGTCCCCGCGCCTTCCCATGGCTGCCAGGCTTCCGGCCCGGTGGAAGTATGCCCCGGTATTCTCCGGGTCCAGCTCGATCACGCGGAGGAAGGAGGCCTCTGCATCCTCATGGCGCCCCAGCTCCTGCTGGGCCAGTCCCCGGTTGTACCAGGAGGGGGCGTGGCCCGGATCCAGCCCGGTCCCGTGGTCAAACGCCTCCACCGCGCCGGCGAAGTCCCCCATCTCGAAGAGGGCGCCACCCCGGTTGTTCCAGGCACGCGCGTTCTCCGGGTCCAGGGAGAGGGAGCGGGAGAAGGAGTCCGCTGCCTCGGGATACCGGGTGAGATCCGAGAGGATACACCCCCGGTTGTACCACACCTCGGCGTCATCCGGCCGGATCTCTGCCGTCCGGTCCAGGGCAGCCAGTGCCTCCTCGCGCTGCCCCAGGGAGAGCCGGAGCGTGGCCATCCGGTACCAGGCATCGGCGTGGGAGGGATCGGCATCGGTCGCGCGGGAGAAGAATTCGATGGCACCGTCCAGGTCCCCCTGCGAGGACCTGATCTGCCCCATCTCATACAGGGCGTCGGCGTTCCCGGGTTCCACAAAGGTGACCCGCTCAAAGGAGGCGAAGGCCTCGTCCAGGGAACCCAGGGCCACCTGGATCTGGCCCCGTTCAAACCAGGCCTGTGCGTGATCCGGTGAGAGGTAGATGGCCCGCTCCAGGGCATCCAGGGCATCGTCCCACCGGCCCAGCCTCTTCAGGGAGAGCCCCTTCCCTGTCCATGCCTGGAGGTTCTCCGGCTGCACGACGAGGGAACGGGAGAAGGACTCCACCGCCTCCTCATCCCTGCCCAGTTCCGCGAGGGAGAGTCCCCTGAGGAAGAGGGCCTGGTCGTGCTCCGGCTGCAGGCGTACCACCTCGCCGAACGCCTCCGCGGCGGCGTCGTGCCTCCCGAGGTGCTGCAGGCAGAGGCCCCGGAGGTACCATGCCTGCTCATGCTCCGGCTGGAGCCGGATCACCTGGTCCAGCGACTCTGCCGCTTCCCCGTAGCGGGAGTCCTCCAGGAGGGCGGTGCTGCGGCCGAACCAGGCGTCGGCGCGTTCCGGCCGTATCTCCACGGCCTTCCCGTAGGACTCGGCCGCCTCGGCGAACCGCCGCTGGCCGGCCTGGGCCCGTCCCCGGTGGTACCAGGCATCATCCGCGTCCCCCCGGATGGCGATGACCGCATCCAGCGACTCCACCGCCTCGGGAAGGCGGCCCATCTCGATGAGCCCCAGGCCCTGCTGGAACCGGGCTTCCGTGAGGCTGCCGTCCAGTTCAAGGGCCCGGGTGAAGGAGGTGACCGCTTCCGCGTGCTCCTGCAGTGCTGCGAGCGCCCTGCCCCTGAGGAACCAGCCCTCGGGGAGCAGGGGTTCCCTGTCCAGCGCCCTGTCCAGGGCGGAGACGGCCTCGGGATACCTCTCCAGGGAGAAAAACGACTGGCCCAGGAGGAGCCATGTCCTGCCGCGCCCGGGATCCAGTTCCAGGGCCGTTCCCGCGGCCCGTGCCGCCTGATCCGGCTGGTCCAGGGAGAGATGCACGAGGCCTTTCTGGTACCAGCCCTCGGCATGCCCGGGGTCGATCCGGGTGGCACGGTCAAACGATTCCAGGGATTCCGGGAGCTGCTTCAGCTCGACCTGTGCGAGGCCGCGGTTGAACCATGCCCCGCCGCTCTCAGGGTCAAGGGAGACGGCACGGGAGAGGGACTCCTCGGCCTCGGCGTACCTCCCCAGGTGGATCAGGACACCGCCGCGGTTGTTCCAGGCGAGGGCATTGCCGGGTTCAATCTCCAGGGACCGGTCAAAGGCCCCGGCCGCGTCCTCGTAGTGCTGGAGCCCCGAGAGGATACAGCCCCGGTTGTAGTGGGCAGAAGCGGATGAGTGATCCTTCTCCAGCAGCCGGTCAAAGACCGCCAGGGCGGCGGCATGCTCTTTCCTCCGGAAGAGGAGGGCCCCCTGCGCGGCCAGTGAGCCGGTATGCGAGGGGTCGATCTCGGTGGCCCGGCCGTAGGATTCAAGGGCAGTCTCCTCCCTCCCCATCTTCTCCAGGGCCATCCCCCGCCGGTACCAGCCTTCTGCGGTGGTGGGTTCCAGGAACAGGGCATGGTCAAGGGCGTCCACCGCGGCTTCCGGCTCACCCTGCTCCTGCAGGGAGATGCCCAGGTGGTACCATGCATCACTGTTCGCAGGCTCTTTCTCCACGGCCTCCCGGAGGGTCCCCGCGGCGTCGGAGTACCTGCCGGCACGCTGCTGTTCCACCCCCAGGCGGTGCAGGTACCGGGGATTGCCGGGATCCAGGGCCAGCGCCTTTCCCAGGCTCTCCACGGCATCGGGATGCCGGTCCAGTCCCGCGAGGGAAAGTCCCCGGTGGAAGTGGGCTTCGGCATCGCCGGGTTCCCGCGCCAGGGCCCGGTCGTACGCCTCCACGGCTTCCGCAAATTCTGTGAGGGCTTCCCTGCAGAGCCCGGACTGGTACCAGGCCCGGGCATGGCCGGGATCCTGTGCAAGGACTTCCCCGTACGGGGTGAGGGCATCCCGGTACCGTTCCAGCGCCTGGTACGCGAGACCCTGCTGGAAGAGGGTCTCCGGGGCACCCGGTGCCTCGTGCAGTGCCCGGTCGAAGGACTCCAGCGCCTCGGAGTATCTCCCCATGCGGGAGAGCGCCAGCCCACGGAGGTGCAGGGCATCCGGCGATGCGGGTGCCAGTTTCAGGGCCCGCTCGATGGCCTCCCGCGCGCCGGGGAACCGGGAGAGTTCCACCCGCGCCTGTGCGAGCGCGAGCCACGCCTTTGCATCCTCCGGGTCCCCCGCCGTGACCCTGGCAAAGGTCTCCTCTGCCTCGGGATACCGCCCGAGTTCCGCCAGGCAGCGGCCACGGAGGTACAGGGCTCCCCTGTGATCCGGGCGGTTCTCCAGCGCCCGGTCGGTGCAGTCAAGGGCTTCGGCGTATCCCTTCAGTGAAAAGAAGATGGACCCGATCCGGTACCAGGCGTCCTCATGGTGCGGATCCAGCTGCAGCACCTTCTCGAACGAGGTGACTGCCTCCTCTTCCCGGGATACCTCAGCGAGCGAGAGGCCGCGGTAGTACCAGGACCGCACATCGTCGGGTGTCTGTCCGGTGACCTTCTCAAAGCAGGGGATGGCCTCGGCAAACCTTTTCAGCTGGAAGAGGGCAAACCCCCGGTGGTACCACGAGGCCGCATCTGCCGGATCGATGGCCAGCGCCCGCTCAAAGGAATCCAGCGCCTCCGGGTAGCGTTCCAGGGCGGAGAGGGCCCAGCCCCGGTTGTACCAGGCATGGGCGTTCACCGGTTCCCGCTCCAGCACCCGGTCAAAGGCCTCCACCGCATCGCTGTACCGGGCCAGCTGGTTCTCGGAGAGCCCCAGGTTGTACCAGGCCCGGGTATGGCCGGGATCCGCATCCAGCGCCTTCCGGCTGGCATCGCGGGATTCTTCATACCGGTGCAGCTCGTACAGCGCCCCGGCCCGGTTGTACCAGGCCTGGGCATGGGACGGGTCCCGTTCGGTCACCTTCCCGAAGGATTCCACCGCATCGCTGTACCGCTCCAGCTGGTTCTGGATGCATCCCCGGGTGAACCAGCCCTCCAGGTCGCCGGGATCATGGCCCACCGCCTGGTCAAAGGATTCCAGGGCCTCCTCGAACCGGCCCATCAGGTTGAGGACGACCCCCCGCCGGTGCCATGCCGGGGCATTCCCCGGTTCCAGGGAGAGGACCCGGTCAAAGGATGCGAGGGCATCGGGATACCGCGCCAGCTCCTTCTCGGCCATGCCCTTCCCCATCCATGCCCGGGCATCTTCAGGCCTCTCCTGGATCGCCCTGTCCAGTGCTTCGATGGCCTTCTCATGCCTCCCGAGGCGGTTCAGTACAAGGCCGGCGGAGAGGAGGGCGTCCGCATGGCGTGAGTCCAGTTCCAGGACCTTCCGGAAGGCCTCCACCGCCTCCTGGTCCCTGCCCCGGGCACAGAAATGGCGGCCCTGCAGGTACCAGGCAGTGAGGTTATGGGGGTCCGACTTCGTGGCCATCTCCTGGGCAAAGAGGGCCCCCTCCCGGTCTCCCTGTTCATCCAGGACCACCCCCCTCGCGCACCAGACCCGGCTGTTGGCCGGGTCCCTTTCCAAGGCCCGGTCGTAAGCCTGGAGCGCTTCCTCACGGCGCCCCAGGGCATGGAGGAAGGCTCCCTTCCGTTCCCAGAGAGGGAGGTACTCCGGCCGGGCTTCCCCTACCCGGTCCAGCGCCGGAAGCGCTTCTGCGTACTGCTTCATGTCCCCCAGCACCAGGGCCTTCTGGAACCATGCATCCGTGTGGCGGGGATCCTTTGCCAGGATCTTTTCCAGCGCTTCCAGGGCCTCGGGGTTCCTCCCCAGTTCCCTCAGGCACAGCGCCCGGTGGAACCGGGCCTCCCCGTGGCCGGGCTCGATCTCGAGGACCCGGTCGTAGAAATCCAGTGCCTCCCCCGGGATTCCCAGCTCTTCCAGGATCAGCCCTTTGTGGAACAGGGCCGACACGTTCTCCGGGTCCCGTTCCAGCGCCCGGTTGAAGCTCTCCACGGCCTCGCCGTAGTGGAGGAGCCCCTTCTCCGCAAATCCCTTCTCGAAGAGGGCGCCGGCGTGGTCGGGATCGCCGGCGAGCACCTTCTCCAGGCAGGCGATGGCCTTCCGGTACCGGTTCAGCCGGTTCAGGCTGATCCCCCGGTGATACCAGGCAGGGAGGTTCCCCGGTTCCAGGTCCGTCACGTTCTCGAAGGACTCGGCTGCCTCCTGGAACCGCTGCATCTCGAGAAAGACGAGCCCCAGGTGGAACCAGGCCTCCACCATCCCCGGGTCCAGTTCCAGAGCCGAGGTGAGGGCGGAAAGGGCCGGGACCGGTTCACCGATCTGCATCCGGGAGATCCCCAGGGCCAGGTGCGCGGGCCCCTGCCGGGGATCCAGGGCCAGGCACCGCTCCAGCGAACCCACCGCGCCCCGGTAATCCCCGAGCCTCATCTGCACCCTCCCCATCTCCAGCCAGAGGCCCGCGTTCTCCGGTGTGAGCGCGAGGGCCTTCTCCAGCGCTTCCCGCTGTTCCCGCGACCGGCCGGCATTCCCGAGGAGGATCCCCTGCGAGGTCCACGCCTCGGCACTGGAGGGATCGATCTCCAGGCTGCGGGTGAGGGAAGCGAGCGCTTCCTCCGGCTCACCGGCCCCGGCCTGGCACCTTGCCAGGTGGAACCACGCGGGGGCGTTGCCCACCTCCCGGGTGACCACCCGTGTGAAGGACTCCACCGCCGCCGAATACTCCTGCAGCTCTTCCTCGGCAAGGCCCTTCAGGAACCAGGCGCCCGGGTCCTCGCTGTCAAGGGAGAGGGCCCGGGCAAGGAGGGATGCCGCCTCCTCCGGCTGCCGGAGCTCCCTCCGGCACTTCCCCAGGGCCACCAGTGCCTCCCTGCGATCCGGGGCACGGGTGAGAGACGACTGGAGCAGGGGCGCGGCCGCTGCGAAGTCACCGAGGGCCATCCGGGAGATCCCGGCATGGAACAGGGCATCGGCATTGTCCGGTTCCAGCGCCAGCGCCCGGTCCAGCGCCCGGATCGCCCCGTCATGGGATTCCTGCCGGGAGAAGTTCATGCCCAGGTGGTACCATGCCTGGGCGGACCCCGGTTCCAGCCGGGTGGCGCGGTCCAGCGCCTCCACGGCCTCCCCGGGCCGGCCCAGCGATTCCTGGAGCAGCCCGGCCCGGTACAGGGCGGGGAACCGGTCCGGCTGGATCTCCAGCGACCGGGCATACGAACGGAGGGCTTCCTCCCGCTGCCCCAGTTCCTCCTCGGAGAGGGCCTTCCGGTACCACCCCTCGGCGTTCCCCGGTTCCAGTTTCAGGTGGCGGGTCAGGGCTTCCACCGCACCGGCATGGTCGCCGGTTGCCCGGCGGGCACCCCCCAGGTGGAACCAGGCATCGGCCCGGCCGGGTTCCAGTTCCTCCGCGCGGGCAAACGAGCGGACGGCATCCGGCCACCGTTCCAGCACCTCCTCCGCGAGCCCCTTCCGGTACCAGGCGTCCGCATGGTCCGGGGCAATCTCCACCGCCTGGTCCAGTGCCTCCACTGCGCCCTCGTGGTCATCAATCCCCTGCCGGGCCAGCCCCAGCCGGTACCATGCGTCACCGTTCGCCGGCTCCTTCTCCACGGACTGTTCGAACGAAACGACTGCATATGCGTGCCGTTCCAGCGCAGCGTGGGAGATCCCCTTCCGGTACCAGGCGTCCGCATGGTCCGGGGCAATCTCCGCCGCCCGGTCCAGCGCTTCCACTGCGCCCTCGTGGTCATCAATCCCCTGCCGGGCCACTCCCAGCCGGTACCATGCATCGCCATTCGCAGGTTCCTTCTCAACAAAACGGCCCAGCGATCCGGCCGCATCGGCATGCCGTTCCAGCGCAGCCTCGGAGATGCCCTTCCGGTACCACGCATCCGCAGGGTCCGGGGCGATCTCCACCGCCCTCGCGAACGCCTCCACCGCACTCTCGTGGTCACCCATACCCTGGCGGGCTCTCCCCAGATGGTACCAAGTATCCTCCCGTTTCGCGTCCAGTTCCACGGACCG
>Ga0153915_10000924_pt1 | contig 27227 bp, 13 predicted proteins | sample Opewatmetagenome_2_FD_107003 | JGI IMG/M metagenome (GOLD analysis project Ga0153915, IMG submission 107003) | Freshwater wetland microbial communities from Ohio, USA - Open water 3 Core 3 Depth 3 metaG | ecosystem: Environmental > Aquatic > Freshwater > Wetlands | place: USA: Ohio, Lake Erie...
ACCTTAATTTAAAAATAGATATTATAGTATGAAACGAGCATGCCTGTACCAGGCACCCAAGCAGATGATAATCGGCATGCGGCGTTCCATCTGGCCTTAAACAAAAAATATTATCAGATGAAACAATGTAGAAAAAACGTTTGGCTCTGCCGGACAACGACAGTCCGTTGTCTGAGAGGAATGATGCTGCTGATTTTTGGCTGGTTTCTGATGACCGGTGAAATGTTCGCGCAGGGGCCTTCCAATCAAACGGGCATTACCGTTACCGGAACAGTCTTTGACGAATTTGACACCGCGCTGACGGGTGTCACTATCAGTGTCGATGGAACCTCCATCGGGATAATTACGGACATCGAAGGGCGGTTTTCCCTTGTTGTTCCCTCTGAAGAAGTTTTCGTAAAATTTCGTTTTATTGGCTACCAGACACAGCTTGTCAATGTTGGTAAAACACGCGAATTCAAGATCAAACTCCAACCAACCAACATGGATCTGGAAGAAGTGGTGGTAATCGGGTATGGTGAAATCAAAAAAAGGGATTTGACGGGATCTGTCAGCTCCATCAAGGCAGATGAAATTGTTAAACTTCCTACTCATAACCCGGTGGAAGCACTTCAGGGAAGGATTCCCGGTATGGATATTGTCCGCTCATCCGGCAATGCCGGTGCTGATGTCAATATCACTATCCGTGGAAACCGTTCCATCAACGGTGAAAATTCTCCGTTGTTCATCATCGACGGTATTCAGGGTGGCAGTTATTCTGACCTGAATCAAAGTGATATTGAATCCATGGAAGTGCTTAAAGATGCTTCATCTACCGCTATTTATGGTTCTAAGGGAGCCAACGGCGTTGTCATTATTACCACTAAAAAAGGATTGGCCGGCAAAACAAAAGTGTCCTACGATGGTTATTATGGCATTAACGGTATTGTTGATTATCCGTCGCCGTTAACTGGCGATGCCTACCTGGATTATGTACGCGAAGGTAAAGTGGCAGCCGGAACGTATACGTCTGACGAAGCGATGTTCACGGCCGATGTCTGGGCCGCCATACAGGCCGGCCAATGGGTTGACTGGACGAAGCTGCTCCTGCATGATGGTTCACAACAAAGCCATACCGTTTCTTTGAAAGGTGGCAATGAAAAAACGAAGTTGTATATGTCCTTCAACTATTTCGAAGAAGTCGGCATGCTTACCAACGACAATATGGAGCGCTTCATTTATCGTACCAATGTTAATCATGGAATCAATAAATGGGCCAGTATCGGCATGAACACACAACTGACCTACTCGGAAAAGAATGCCAGAACAGCCGATTTCGGAACGGCCATTTCCGCCAGACCACTGGGAACACCTTACGCGGAAGATGGTTCGGTCATCAGATACCCGATAGCCGGCGATCAGTCAACGCTGAGTCCGCTCCTGAACGAGACGGATGACTATACTCAAGTTAATAACACCTTGAAAGCCAGTATTGTGACTAAAGCTTTTCTGGAGATTAAACCGATGAAAGGGTTGACATACCGTTCTAACCTGAGTACGACGATAAATGCTTCCAGGCAGGGGAAATACGATGATACATGGTCTTTGGCCACCGAAGGGGAATACAATGAAGCCACAGCTACCACGAGTGGTTCGCTATCCCTGATGTGGGACAATATCCTTACCTATAACCAGCAGTTGGGAGACCATGATTTCGGAGGAACAGTCCTGTCCAGCTGGTCGAAAAACAGCGATGAGTATTATACGGCTTCAGGATTGAATATCGCGGTTCCCAATCAGTTGTTTTATAATCTGGACGCCACTGAAGCAGATGGTCGCAGTATATACTCAGAATACACTCAATCTCAGATGATGTCAATAGCCTGTCGTTTGAATTATTCGTATAAAGGACGATACCTGTTCCAGGTTTCCGAACGGCTGGATGGCTCTTCCGTATTGCCCAAGCATTGGTGTGACTTCCCCTCCATATCCGGCGGATGGCGTATTTCTGACGAATCGTTCATGGAAGACCTGGCCGGCACCCTGACCAACCTAAAGTTCAGAGCGAGCTATGGTATGACCGGAAATGATGGAATTGCAGCCTACGGGACACAGAGTCTGGTGATTGCCGACACCCGCCTGGCTTTTGGTGAAACAGCCGCCACGTATTATTATTTCGGAACGGATAAAGCCAATACTGATTTGGAATGGGAAATGTCTGAAACTATTGATCTTGGTTTTGATTTTGGCTTGTGGAACCGTATCAATGGAACCATTGACATATACCAAACGCTCACCAGTGGGGTATTGTATGAACGATCTTCGGTTCCTTCAGCCGGGGGAGGTGGTTTTACCACCTGGCAAAATGTTTGCAGTACTTCCAATAAAGGGATTGAGTTGATGATCAGCTCGGATAATATCCGGAAAAAGCATTTCAAATGGTCTACTACCTATACGTTTTCTACCAATAAAGAAGAAATCACAGGGTTGTTGGAAGGTACGGACATTTTGAGTGGTGAAGACAACAGTTTGCTGCTTGGCCATGAAATCAGTTCCTACCGGTGTTATGAAAAACTGGGTATCTGGCAATTGGGCGAAGAGGAGGCAGCAGCACTTTATAACTGCGAACCTGGGGACATCAAAATCAAAGACCAGATCACGGAGGATACAAACGGTGACGGTATTGCCGATGCTGCCAACGGGCAGATTGACGAAGATGATTACGTCTATATCGGATCCAAAAATCCAAAATGGCAAATGGGTTTGAACAATACATTCGAACTCTGTGGTTTTGATCTGAGTTTCTTCTTCAATGTCCGCTGGGGGCAAGTGATTTCTTCCGATATCCTCGGGCGGTACAAACCATCGGCATCCAACATCCCTTCTGGTCTGGATTACTGGACAGAAACCAATCCGTCCAACGATTTTCCAAGACCAAATGCTCTGAAAGAACTCAGCTCGTATACAGGTTACCAGGCACTTAAATACACGGATGGATCATACATCAAATTGAAAACCATTAATTTTGGTTACACGTTGCCGAAAAAAATGTCTGATGCACTCTCTATCGAGCGGCTCAGGGTCTATGCCACAGGCTCCAATCTGTGGTATTGGGCAAAGAGTCATCTGCTGAACAATTACGATCCTGAACGAGGTGGTTCAGAAGACTCACCATTAGGCAGGCAACTGGTAATGGGTATAAACCTCACGTTTTAATCGTACAACCGGAAAACCAATCATACAATGAAACAAATACATCATATCATACTATTCCTGATGGTTTTATCCATGGCTTCCTGTTCTCTGGAAGAATACAACCCGTCAGGTACGACAGCAGAAACAGTTTTCAGTACCCCTGAAGGTTATGGTACACTGGTAAATGCCTGTTATGTGAACTTACGGGGTGAATTATATGGCTCTGAAGATATTTTGTTAATGTCTGAAGGAGGAACCGACCTTTGGTTCAACAATGAGAAAAGCTATTACATGAAACAGGTTACCCGTTACAAAGACCTGTCTTCCGATCTGACCAAGTTTAACAATCCCTGGAAGCGGCTCTATGACCCCATCAATTTATGCAATGCAGCCATCGCCCGTGCCGATGCTGCCGGTTTTGCCACTGAGGCCCAACGAGATGCCAAAGTGGCCGAAGCTTATTTTCTAAGGGCTTTTTATTACTGGATACTGGTCGAAAACTGGGGTGGTGTAATTCTCAGGACAGAAGAAACATCGAGTACTGTTCTGACAGCCACCAGGAGTAGTGTAGACGATTTTTATGAGGTGATCATGGCTGACATAGACTTCGCAACCCACTACTTGCCGGCAACACAAACCGATTTGGGACGGGCTGACCAAAAAGCCGCCTGGGGCTTGAAGGCCAGGCTTGCCTTAACTCGTGCTGCCTATTTCGATCCTGCATCGGCCGAAGGCCAAACCTATTATACAATGGCCAGGGATGCAGCTAAACATGTCATAGATAGCATGTCAACGTATGGTGTTTCCTTGTATGCCGATTTCAACGATGTTTTTGATCCCGCCAACAACAAGGCCAATACCGAATGTCTGTTTAAAGTGACTCATTCATCGACCAATAGCCTCAATATGGATGATACACCTAACCGTCTGCATTTGTGGTTCCTATCCGATTACAGTTCCTATTGCGGTGTTTCCCTGAATCTGGATGATGGCAACGATCAGTCCGGCTCCAGAGGCCCTGGCCTGATGCCGACGCTGTATTTACTGGATCTGTTCAATGAAGATATGGATGCGCGTTATTATGCCAGTTTTCAGGAAGCATTCCTGTGTAACTATGTGAAAGATCCGACCAATCCATTGGCCGGAACAAAGAAAAAATGGACTGCAGCCGAAATTACCCGTTTCAAAAAAAATCCGTTGGTCATTAAAACGACTACGACCATTGACACGGGTGATACTGCGTTATTTTTTACCAAGAAGCAAGTGGCCAACAAGGCGACTATCAATTTTGGTGTGGTAGATAGAGATGACCTCTATGAAACCGAAGGCTGCGATTCCATCCGGACTACGGAACTAAATGTACACCATCCTGTATTGAAAAAATACCTGGATCCGGACCGGTCAACGACTGCCTCCGATTTAAGTACCAAGGATGTGATCATCATGCGTCTGGCCGAAATGTATCTCATCGCTGCTGAAGCTGAATACAGGCTTGGCAATACAGGACAGGCTGCCAGTTACATCAATGTGCTTCGAACCAGAGCCGCCATCAAAACGCCGGTGGACATGACAGCCGCCATGCAGATTGCTGAAGGGGATCTTTCAACCGAATTCTTTTTGGAAGAACGAGGCCGCGAATTATGTGGTGAACATATACGTTGGTTCGACCTTGTACGGGTGTTTAGAAGGGATCCTGCAAGTTGGGTCAGCTGGATCAAGACTTACAACCCGAATATTCTTGACATAGAGACGTACCACATGCTCAGACCCATTCCGATTTCCGAGATTGAAACTATGCTGAATTGGGAAGAATTTGGTCAAAACCCGGGCTATTGATTATGAAACGATTGATCGCTATTGTTGGTCTGCTATTGATTGTTCAGGCCGTTTTTCCGGAACAGTTACCTGACTGGGAAAACCAGTTTGTCAATGGCATAAACCGCGAACCTGCCAGAGCCAGCTTTATTCCCTATGCAGGAGAGTCGTTTTCGGCGCCTTCTTCCAGGTTCCTGTCCCTGAATGGTGACTGGCGTTTCCATTGGGTGCCCCGTCCGGAAGAAAGACCACGATTTTTTTATGAAACCACCTTTTCTGATACTACCTGGGAGGTAGTTCAGGTGCCTTTTAATTGGGAAATGAAAGGATATGGCACACCTGTCTATATCAGTGCCGGCTATATGTTTGAAAAAAATCCGCCACGCGTCATGTCTGAACCGGATTCCGCCTTTACGACGTTCAAGGAACGGAATCCTGTTGGATCCTACCGAAAATGGGTAGAGATTCCTGCTGCCTGGAATTGTGGTCAGGTGTTCATTCATTTTGATGGTGTCAGTGCCGCCTTTTATGTATGGGTGAACGGGAAGCAGGTCGGTTACAGTGAAGGCAGCATGGAACAAGCTGAATTTAATATCACTTCGTATCTGAAACCTGGGCTCAATTTGGTGGCCGTTGAGGTTTACCGTTTCTGTGACGGCAGTTATCTGGAAGATCAGGACATGTGGCGATTCAGCGGCATTTACCGTGATATATACCTGTATGCTACGGCCAATGCCCGAATACGTGATGTAGCCATACGTACCATACCTGATGCCAGCTATGAAAACTTCAGACTGGACATCAAACCCGAACTGGCCGTTTATGACAACAATGACCTGGCCGGATGGATTCTGGAGGCGACCCTTTACAACGATGCTGGTATTTCCGTATTGGAAAAACCGATAAAACAGGACGCAGAACCAGTTTTGAACAGGGCCATCAGAGATGCGGTACTCAACCAACGCACCCCCCAACGAGGCCAGCCTGCTTTTGCTTGGTTATCGGACACAATTCCGACCCCGCTCAAGTGGTCGGCAGAGACACCTTATTTGTATACATTGGTTTTATCATTGAAAAATCCTGCTGGAAACACGGTGGAATCTTTACGTTTACCTGTTGGTTTTCGTTCCGTCGAAGTCAAAAACGGACAAGTGTTGTTGAATGGCAAACCCATCCGTCTTCGCGGGGTGAACCGGCATGAATTCGATCCGGACAATGGACATGTCATGTCCGAACCCTTGATGGTCAAAGACATACTATTGATGAAAAAAGCCAACATCAATGCTGTACGGTGTTCGCATTATCCAAACAATCCCCGTTGGTACGAACTTTGCGATACGTATGGACTGTATGTGATTGATGAGGCCAACATTGAGGAACATGGATTAAGAGGTAGATTGGCTTCCGATCCGGACTGGACATCCGCTTTTATGGACAGAACCATCCGGATGGCCGAAAGAGACAAGAACCATCCCTGCATTCTTTTATGGTCACTGGGTAACGAAGCAGGCTGGGGACCGAATTTCGCTGCTACGGCAGCCTGGTTGAAAGCTTTTGACCCGACCCGGCTGATTCATTATGAAGGGGCACAGGGCAAAGCCATCGAATTCCGGCTTGGTCAAAACACGCAACCCTCAGAACCGGACCCGGCATCCGTGGATGTCATCAGCCGTTTTTATCCCCGAACCATGGATGACTACCTTAATCCGTCGAAAGCAGGGGATGCCCTGTCGGAACGGGCAGAAAACGCACGTTGGGAACGCTTGTTGGAAATAGCTAAACGAGAGGATGACAATCGCCCTGTCATGACCAGTGAATATGCCCACTGTATGGGTAACGCACTTGGAAATCTGAAGGAATACTGGGATGAGATATACAGCCATCCTCGTTTACTGGGTGGTTTTATCTGGGATTGGGTAGATCAGGGTATCCGGCGTACAGCTCCCGGCGGTAAAATCTATTATGCCTATGGCGGAGAGTTTGGTGATGAGCCAAACGCTGGCTGTTTTTGTCTGAACGGTGTGATTTTTGCTGACAGGACGTATAGTGCCAAGTATCTGCAAGTCAAAAAGATCTATCAGCCTTTCGCTATTGAAGGAATCACCCTCAAACCAGGTTCTGTTCAGCTGAAACTGACTAACCGGAATCATTTTCTGGATATGTCCCTGTATGAATGTTACTGGACGGTTATTTCCAACGGGGTTATCGTGCAATCCGGTGTAGTACCAATAACACCTGTTCGGCCCGGGGAATCCGGTTATTTGCCTGTTCCTGTGAAATCCATTAGACCGTCAGCAGGAACCGAGCATTTTCTGAACGTGTCTTTGCGACTGAAAGAAGCCTCTGCCTGGGCAAAAAAAGGCTATGAGGTGGGTTTTGAACAGCTACGGCTGGATGTACCCGCGCTTCCGGTTGTTGCCACTGACCATTCCGATGATCCATCCTTCATCAGGGTGTATACTTCCGATTCCCTGATTGAAGTAACGGGGAAAACCTATGCTTTGATTTTCAGCAGACAGGCTGGCGGTCTGGTTTCCTGGAAAATGGATGGTCGTGAGTTGATGGTTAAGGCTCCGACCTTCCAGGCTTACAGAGCCTACACGGACAATGACAAGGGTTTCGGCAACTGGTTGTCCAACGACTGGAAAAATGCTGGCATTGACAAACTGAACAAGGAAGTGCTTGGCTTCAGCCTTTCCGAAAAAACCGGCAACAGCCTGACAATAGAGGTTCAGGTAAAAAACAGTGCCAAAACAGGCTATATTTTGCACAAGATATCATACACGGTCTATGGCGATGGTTCCATAACCCTGAAAAACCGTTTTGAGCCCTTTGGTGACTTGCCTGACTTACCAAGAATGGGCATTGTGATGCAATTTTCCGATGAACTCGAATGGCTGGAATGGTACGGTCACGGACCAGAAGAAAACTATGCTGACAGAAAGGATGGTACACTCGTTGGGCTTTGGAACAGTACCGTGACGGCTCAGTATGTGCCTTATCCTCGTCCGCAGGCTTGCGGTAATCACGAAGGTGTACGCTGGTTGAGCCTGACTGATGGTATTGGAAAAGGTATTCGGATCATTGCCGACACTCAAACCCTGACAAAACCAGCTAATCAGCCGGTGATGGCGGCCACGGCTCTCCATTTTACAGAAGAAGAATTGAATAAAGCAGGGAATACCTGGAAGTTAGTGCCACAAAAGGCTGTTGTACTCTCTTTGGATGCCTTCCATTTGGGACTCGGCAACAGTAGTTGCGGACCGGGTGTGCTGAAAAAATACGCAGGAGAGAAGCGATCGTATGAATTGAACGTTACTATGAAACCTGAAAAACCTGATAAAAACACCGTTACGATTAAGGATTGAAAATCATGTCAAAAGCCTTTATAAAATGACTTATAAGACAAAGAAACAGTTGTATCTGCTTGCCGGCCTCCTGCTGCTGGCTCAAACCGGCTTTGCTGCAGCCAAATCATCGGAACCGGCAGACAATAGTCCTGAAACTTTTATCCAGTATCTTTCCGGTCATGGCTCTGACGATGCCGTGCAGTGGGACTTCCTTTGTACAGACGGTCGCAGGAGCGGGGAGTGGACCAGGATTTCCGTTCCATCCTGCTGGGAACTGCAAGGCTTTGGCACCTACCAGTATGGTATGCCATTTTATGGTAAGACAAATCCTCCTGGCATTGCCAGTGAACAAGGCAACTATACCTGTACCTTCAGACTTCCTGCCGGGTGGGAAGGTCGCGTTATCCGGCTGGTTTTCGAAGGGGTGATGACCGATTGTTCGGCCACCATCAACGGACGTCGGGCTGTCAGCCTGCATCAGGGAGGGTTTTACCGTTTCAAGGCCGATGTATCTGACAGGATTAATTTCGGCAAAAAAGACAATGTTCTGGAGGTTACCGTCAGCAAGGAATCTGCCAATCCTCAGGTCAACCTGGCCGAACGGCGGGCTGACTACTGGAATTTCGGCGGTATCATCCGACCGGTTTTCATCGAAGCACTGCCACCCCGGTACATTGATCGTGTCTGTATTGATGCCAAAGCAGGTGGACAGTTTACGACAGCGTTATTTCTGGGTTCCGCTCTGGAAGGCAACTACACCGTCGAAGCTCAATTACTGGACTTGGAAGACAGACCCGTTGGAGAGCCGTTAGTGGCATCAATACCTCCAGGGAGCGACAGGGTGCAGTTGAAGGGCTTTTATAAAGGTGTCAGGACATGGACGGCCGAATCCCCCAATTTGTACAAGATACGGATTAGCCTGAAAGACAGTATTTCTGTGAAACACCTCATTACAGAACGTTTTGCCTTCAGAACCGTTGAGGTACGCTATGGTGATGGCCTGTATATCAATGGGCAGAAAGTGTTGATCAAAGGAGTCAACCGTCACAGTTTCCGTCCCGAAACCGGCCGCACGCTCAGTAAACAAGCCAATTACGATGATGTCCGGTTGATTAAGGAAATGAACATGAACGCTGTACGGTTGTCTCATTATCCGCCCGATCCAGAATTTCTGGATGCCTGTGATGAGCTGGGGTTGTATGTCATGGACGAGCTGGGAGGCTGGCATGGCAAATATGACACGGAAACCGGTAAAAAACTGGTTAAAGAAATGGTAACGCGTGATGCTAACCATCCTTGCGTCATTTGGTGGTCCAATGGCAATGAAGGAGGCTGGAATACAGAACTGGACGGAGAATTTGCACCTTGGGACATCCAGCAACGTCCCGTTTTGCATCCGCAAGGTAATTTTGGCGGTTTCGAAACCATGCATTACCGTTCTTACGGTGAGTCACAGGAGTATATGCGCAAGCCGGAAATCTTCATGCCAACGGAATTCCTCCATGGTTTGTATGATGGAGGACATGGTGCCGGTTTATTTGACTACTGGGAAATGATGCGTAACCATCCGCGTTGTGCCGGTGGTTTCCTGTGGGTGCTGGCTGATGAAGGTGTTGTACGGACTGATCTGAATGGCAAGATTGACAACTGTGGAAGCTATGGGGCTGACGGTATTGTCGGACCACATCATGAAAAAGAAGGCAGCTTCTATACCGTTCGGGAGATATGGTGCCCGGTTCAGGTAAAAGTGCCTGTATTGACTCCGGGTTTTGAAGGTCAGTTAGTTGTCGAAAACCGTTACGATTTTACGTCGTTGGATCAATGTCGCTTCGACTGGAAACTGGTACGCTTCGCGAAACCGGCAGAGAACAAGACTGGCCATATCATCATGGCAAAAGGAACGGTGAATGGCCCTTCTGTTTTGCCGCACACGTCAGGCAACATACAACTGCCTTTACCGGCAGACTGGACTTCGGCTGATGCACTGATGCTGACAGTTACCGATACGTTTGGCAAAACGCTCTGGACCTGGTCATGGCCTGTTCAGCAACAAGGAACAACCAAGCCTGCGGGTAAAAAGGTATCATTGACCGTAACGAAGTCAGATAGTAACTGTGTCGTGAAGGTAGATGCTGTCAGTTTGTGTTTCAATGTGTCTACCGGTGAACTGACCAATGTCCTGCGCGCCGGAAAAGCCCTTTCTTTTGGTCAGGGCCCCCGTTTCATGGCAGCCCGCCGTGCCGACCGTTCCATGGATGTATTTTACAACCACGACGATCCTCAGGCCAAAAGCAAGGATCGCGTGTATAAGGATATTTCAGGTATCAGTAAACTGATAAGTTTCGGAGTATCAGAAACCGCGGACAGGGTAATAATCACAGCCACCTATGCCGGCAATTTATGTTCAGCCAGCTGGACGATTTCTTCCGATGGAACCGTATGCCTCGATTATGCATACCGGTACGATGGTGTTGTGGAGTTGATGGGTGTCAAATTTGACTATCCTGAAAATAAGATGCTTTCAAAACGCTGGCTGGGCAAGGGCCCCTATCGGGTTTGGCAGAACAGGTTGCAAGGACCAACACTCGATGTCTGGAAAACAGACTACAACGACCCGATTCCGGCGGAAAGCTTTACTTATCCTGAGTTCAAAGGTTATTTCGCCGACTGGCGCTGGGTGGACTTCACAACGGCTGAAGGTTATTTTAGGCTCATAAACGATACTCCAGGCAGCTATTTGGGTGTCTATACACCACGTGATGGCAGGGATGCACTGTTGTATACGCTACCTGAAAGCGGCATCGCGGTCCTTAATGTTATTCCGGCTGTACGCAATAAAGTGAATGCCACCGATTTGGTAGGCCCATCTTCACAGGCCAGATGGGTAAATGGCATACAAAAAGGACGAATGTGGTTTGAATGGTAGATAATGAAACTGAATGCCCTGATAATCTTTTTATTGTTGACGCTGGTTCCCGGACAGATACTGTCTGAATCAGTGGCAAAGCAAGCCTTTCCGGTACCTGATTCAGTATCGGAATCCGTAGTTCAGCGGGCTTTCTCGGATCCGGCTTCATCCAGCAGACCCTGGTGCTTCTGGTACTGGATGTATGGTTGCGTATCGAAGGAAGGCATCAAGGCTGATTTGCAAGCCATGCATGACATTGGTCTGGAAGGTGCTTACCTGATGCCGATCCGTGGCCAGAGAACGCCCTCTGTCTATGAACCAGCCCTTGATCAACTGACACCAGAATGGTGGGATATGGTACGCTTTGCCCTGGAGGAAGCCGGCAAACAACAACTAAAACTGGGGATGCATATATGTGACGGTTTTGCATTGGCTGGAGGCCCGTGGATCAAACCGGAACAATCCATGCAACAGGTAGTCTGGACAAAAACACTGGTTAAAGGGGGGGGGGCATGCTCTGTCAAATTGCCCCAGCCGAAAACCAACGAAGACTATTACAAGGATATAGCTGTTTTTGCCTATCCGACACCACCCGGTATGACCGGTAGCGACGTAAAACCTGTCAGAATAACATCCAGTGATTCTGTGCAAGCCTTGGATTTTCTGGTTGATTACAATGGTAAGGACACTTTCAGAAGTCAGAAAGATTGCTGGATTCAGTACGAATATCAGGAGCCGTTTCTGTGCCGATCCATTGTCACCAAAGTTAACGGAACCAATTATCAGTGCCATCGGTTCAAGGTGGAAGTCAGCCATGACGGCATTCATTTTCAGTTTGTGGCTCAGCTGGATGCGCCCCGCCATGGTTGGCAAAACACCGGAGCTGACGTAACACATGCCATACCGCCCACGCAGGCTCGTTTCTTTCGTTTCCACTGGACCAAAGAGGGTTCACTACCGGCTGCTGAAGACCTTGATAACGCTAAATGGGCCCCTTCGCTAAAGCTGACCGGACTGTTTCTTTCCACTGAACCGACCCTTCATCAATTCGAGAGCAAAAATGCCAGTGTCTGGCGGATCAGTCCTGTGACCACCGGAGTACAGCTACCTGCAACCCTCTGTGTCCCCAAAGACCAACTTAAAGATATAACAAGCTATCTGGCAAAAGATGGTCGTCTGACCTGGAAAGCCCCCAAAGGTAACTGGACCATCCTGCGCATCGGACATACTTCAACTGGAATGACTAATGCTACCGGAGGAGCAGGAACAGGGTTGGAATGTGATAAGTTCTGCCAGGAAACCGTGCAGCTGCAGTTCGACAAGTGGTTTGGCAAGGCGTGTGAAACGGCTGGCTCTGAACTGGTTTCAAAGGTACTGAACGTAATGCACATCGACAGTTGGGAATGTGGCTGCCAGAATTGGTCGGAAACATTTCCCCGTGAGTTTGAAAAACGCAGAGGCTATTCCCTTGTGCCTTATTTACCGGTTATGGCCGGTGTCCCTGTCAGTTCAGTGAAGGAATCCGAGCAAATCCTGTACGATGTCCGCCAAACCATTTCAGAGCTTATCAGGGATGTTTTTTTCAAAACCATGGTAGAGGCGGCTCATGCCAAAGGTTGCACTGTCAGTGCCGAATGTGTAGCCCCAACTATGATGAGTGATGGCATGTATCATTTTAAGACAGTTGATATTCCAATGGGAGAGTTTTGGTATGACAGTCCTACGCACGATAAACCCAATGATATGCTGGACGCTGTTTCAGGAGCTCATGTCTATGGAAAGAAACTTGTACAGGCCGAAGGCTTCACCCAACTCAGAACAACCTGGACTGAAACACCGGCTACTCATAAAGCACTTTTGGATAGAAATTTTGCTCTTGGGGTAAACAAAATGGTTTTTCATGTGTTCGTACACAATCCATTCCTGGACAGGAAGCCCGGTATGACACTCGATGGTATCGGTCTTTTTTTTCAACGCGATCAAACCTGGTGGAAACCCGCTAAAGCCTGGATTGATTATATAACCCGGTGTCAGTCATTGCTTCAATTTGGGCATCCGGTGGTTGATATCGCTGTGTTTAGTGGTCTTGAGTTACCACGCAGAGCTGTCCTTCCAGACAGGCTTATTCCGTTTTTGCCAGGCATTGCAGGACCAGAGCGGGTTGCCAGCGAGGCCATCCGCTTATCAAACAAGGGTGTTCCTATGGTCGAGAGTCCGGTTGGCGTAAATCATACTGCCAATCTGTTCCGTGCAGAAGAGTGGGTTGATCCGTTAAGAGGGTATGCTTATGACAGTTTCAATTCGGAAGTACTTTACACACTGGCAGACAGCGGGAAACTGACCTTGCCTGATGGTGCTTCCTACCGTCTGCTGTTGGTGCCTCAATGTCATCCGCTGTCTCCGGAGACTATCACTCCCTGTTCCGGTCAGGAAAACCAGTTACGTTCGGCGTTGACCAAACTGATAGCGGCAAATGTACCTGTTCTGACACCGCCAGCGTTGGCAAATGAGTTGAAAATTCCGGCGCTGTTGCCCTGGAAAGACAGCGATTTCAGTGCCTTGGGTCTGAAACGGGATTTTGATGTGTTTGAAAACGGAGTTTCTGCACATAGCAGTGTTGCCTGGACTCACCGGGCAAATGAAAACGTCGATATTTATTTCATAGCAAACCAACAACAAAAAGACCGTTATCTTGAAGTGACCCTGAGAGTGGCTGGCCGTATGCCTGAACTATACAATCCGCTTACAGGTAAAACTTTCGAAGCCTTAAACTGGAGTGTCAAAGATGGTCGTACCTCTTTATGGCTGGAGATGGCTCCTTATGAATCCCTGTTTATCGTATTCGAAAAGCCAACACAGCTGATAAATCACCAGGCAACAGCATTGGAGCCGGATACCGTATTTCAATTGGATGGTTCCTGGACGGTGCGTTTTGACACTTGTTACGGAGGCCCTTCAGGGCTGATGACTTTTTCTGATTTACAGAGCTGGTCTGTGCAGGAAAACCCGGCTATCCGGTATTATTCAGGCTCTGCTGTTTATTCAACGTCGTTCCGGGTACCCGACATAACTGAAGCCACGATATACCGGCTTGATCTTGGTTGTGTCGCTGATATAGCTGAGGTCTACGTAAACGGTATTTTTTGCGGCACAGTCTGGACGGCACCCTATCGTGCCGACATAACCAAAGCCCTGAAAGAAGGCCAGAATGAACTAGAAATTCATGTAACCAACACTTGGGCCAATAGAATGGAAGGAGATGCTCTACTTCCTGAAAATGAACGAATTACATGGACGGATGGACGCTATCGTAAGAAATACCGTACCCTGCTGGATGCAGGTCTTTTGGGCCCTGTCCGGCTCGAATCGGTACCGGCTTATATGAAAGTTGTTGAAACACTACCTATTGATTAAAAAATATGAAGAAATCAAAATTCCTGATAAGAGAAACCTGTACCCCTGAAAGCAAAGCCACGTTGTATGGTCTGTTAGTCGCTTTCCTGATGATTGTGCTGCCTTTAAAAGCCGAAATAAAGTTGCCTTGTTTTTTCGGAGACAACATGGTGTTGCAACAACAGATGCAGGTGCCTGTCTGGGGTAAAGCTTCGCCCGGCAGTCAAATCATTGTCAGAACGGGGTGGGATCGATACAACTATATGGCCAAAGCTGATGAGTATGGACGATGGAAAGTCCGGATTCAGACACCGGCAGCAGGAGGTCCATATGTATTGATGATATCCGAAGGAAACGGCAATCCTCTCACGCTCGGCAATGTATTTATTGGTGAAGTCTGGCTTTTGGGCGGACAATCCAACATGGAAATGCCATTGCAAGGTTATCGTGACCAACCGGTGAATGGTTCAGCCAGGGAAATCCTGACCAGTGACCGTTATCAGATACATTGGTTCAAGGTACATCGTCATTCCACTACTAATCCGTTGGATACGGTCAGACAGGCATCCTGGAAAAAAGCAGCCCCGGATAATGCCGGCGAAATCAGTGCAACCGGCTGGTTTTTTGCCAGAATGCTGTCGGAACAACTTAATGTACCTGTTGGCTTGATTGCCTGTAATTATGGTGGATCAACGGTAGAGGCCTGGATGAGTCCGGATGTCTTGTTGAACGATGGCAGGTACACCATACCAGCTCCTGGTGATACCATTCCTGTGGTAAACCGTACTCCGACGACCTTGTACAATGGGATGCTTCACCCCATTATCGGTTATGGCATACGTGGTTGCCTGTGGTATCAGGGAGAAAGCAACTACATGCAACCGGAACGCTATGCGCACTTGTTTTCAACGATGGTCAACAACTGGCGTCAATTATGGGGACAAGGCTCTTTTCCTTTTTACTATGCTCAGATAGCTCCCTTTGATTACGGTATCTTACAGGAGAAGGGTTATGTCAATTCGGCCTTTTTGCGTGACGCACAACGGCTTGCAGAAGATTCTATTGCCAATTCCGGTATGATTGTGCTGTTGGATGCCGGTGACAGCCTGTGCATTCATCCCCGCGACAAATCCATCGTTGGTGAACGATTTGCTATGCTGGCCCTTTCACGAACCTACGCAGAAAAGATTCCAGGCATGGCCAGCCCCAGGTATCGCTCTCTGGAAATAAAGGGGAATGAAGCGGTGTTGACCTTTGATGAGGCATCACTTGGATTGAGCAGTTTTGGACAACCGTTGACCGGTTTTGAAGTGGCTGGTACTGACAGTCTTTTTTATCCGGCGAAAGCACGCATTGACAGAGCCCGCGTCATTGTTACAGCTGAGGCTGTTCAGGAGCCGGTTGCCGTTCGCTATGGATTCAGGGATTTTATAGTAGGGAAGTTGAAAGGGACAAACGGTTTGCCGGTGTCTTCTTTTCGTACGGATGACTGGTATGTACTAGATAAATAAAGATGTATGAAACGTTATTATGGTTTTTGCCTGTTAGCTTCGATGTCGTTGATTACAAGCCTTTCAGCTCAACAGAAAGGATTGGTACAGACAGCAGGGAGTCCTCATGCAAAATTGTACAGTGTGGATATAGACAAGGTCGTCTGGACCGATGGCTTTTGGGCTGACCGGTTTGAAGTTTGTAAAGACACTATGCTGTTGACTATGTGGCGCATTTTTGATGATCCACAGCTTAGTCATGCCTACCGGAATTTTGAAATTGCAGCTGGTTACCAGCAGGGGGAACATAAAGATCCGGCCTTTTTTGATGGTGATATGTACAAATGGTTCGAAGGATGCTGTTCTGTTTATGCCATCACGAAAGACAAACAATTAAAATCGTTGATGGATACGTTTGTCAGAACAGTGGTCGCTTGTCAGCGGGAAGATGGTTATCTGCATACTCAGGTACTTATCCGTGATAAAAACAATCAGGGACAACGTTCCGAATTTGCAGAACGTCTGCACTTTGAAACCTACAATTTCGGCCATCTGATGACGGCCGCCTGTGTCCATTACCGCGCAACCGGAGAAAGAACGTTGCTGGATGCTGCCATCAAAGCCACTGATTTTCTGTACCGGTATTACAAACGGGCTCCTGAAGAGTTGGCACAAAACGCCATTTGCCCGTCACATTACATGGGCGTGGCCGAGATGTACCGGACAACAAGAGATCCGAAATACCTGGAGCTGGCCAGGGGCCTGATCGATATACGTAGCCTGGTTAAAAACGGAACAGATGACAATCAGGACAGGATACCTTTCCGTCAGCAAAAGAAAGCTATGGGACATGCCGTACGGTCCAATTATTTGTATGCCGGCGCAGCCGACCTGTATATGGAAACCGGCGAAGACAGTCTGCTGAACTGTCTGGAATCCATTTGGGATGATGTGGTTCATACGAAGATGTATGTTACCGGTGGATGTGGTGCTCTTTATGATGGCACTTCTCCTGATGCAACCTGTTATACACCTGATTCCATCCAGAAGACCCATCAATCTTATGGACGTTCTTTTCAGTTGCCCAACATCACGGCCCATAATGAAACCTGCGCCAATATTGGCAATGTGCTGTGGAACAGACGTATGCTTCAGCTTTCCGGAGATGGAAAGTATGCCGATGTGATGGAACTGGCCTTGTACAACAGTGTACTTTCCGGTATCAGCCTGGACGGCAAAACTTATTTCTATACCAATCCGTTGGCAGCCTCAGATGATTTTCCCTATACTCTGCGTTGGTCTGAAGGCAAGTATAAGGAAAGGCAACCATGGATTACCTGTTTTTGTTGTCCACCGAATACCGTCCGGACGATTGCAGAAACACAACAGTACGCGTATAATTTGTCTGACAACGGTATCTGGATAAATCTGTACGGTAGCAATACCCTGGAAACTGAAATCAACGGCCACCGTACAATCCGGTTGAAACAAACCAGTAATTACCCCTGGGATGGTTACGTTAGGATTGAGTTTCAACAAGTTTCCACTAAGGCATTTTCCCTTTATCTACGTATTCCTGGCTGGTGTGCAAAGGCCAGTGTCAAACTAAATGGAAAACAGGTTCGTCTCGAACCTGTTTCCGGACAATACCTTCAAATCAATGCCAACTGGTCGGAAGGCGATGTCATAGAATTGGATTTGCCTATGCCTGTACGGTTGATTGAAGCCAATCCCTTGGTAGAAGAAGCCAGAAATCAGGTTGTCGTGATGCGTGGGCCTTTGGTATATTGTTTGGAATCAGTAGATTTGCCATCAAATGTGGCATTGGAGGATGTCCTTTTACCGATAACAACCGATTTTCTGCCCGTCAGAACTCTTATTGAGGGTAGCCCGATAACGATGCTGGAAGGAGAGGCACTGGTTCAGCAACGCACCGACTGGACATCAACGTTGTACCGTGAAGTCACAGACAAGACGATGCCTGTGAAGATAAGACTGGTACCCTATTACGCCTGGAATAATCGTGGCCATGCTGAGATGGCAGTCTGGTTACCCCTGTCCAGATAAACAGATGCTAACATAAAACCTTGTAAATAGTTCAATTACTAACTTAAAATCAGAAAATCCATGAAAAAATTAGTTACGCTTTTCTTTGCCTGTTTGAGCATTGCCTGGCTGAATCCCGTTTCAGCTCAATATCATTTGATCGTTGCTGCAGATGGATCGGGTCATTTTACTTCTATCAGTTCAGCCATTTCAGCTGTAGTTGCCGCTGCCCAGAATGGTGATTTGACGGGGCGTGCACGCATCTTCGTGAAAAACGGGGTATATAATGAACCTGTCCGTTTTGGTACTCATAAGACTGGTTATACAAACATACCGGTAAGCCTTATTGGTGAAAGCAGGGATGGTGTGATTATCCAGTACAATAATTATCAATACTTGATTGACAATACCTACCCGGATAGAACCGAAGGTTACGATTATTACTATGGAACAGCCCAGTGTGCCACGATGACCATTAATGCCGAAGATTTCTACGCGGAAAACTTCACGGTACGAAACACGAAAGATACGTCTGTTTATACGACAGGCCTGTATATTGCCGGACGCCGCCAAGCTTACAAGAACATTAAGGTGGAAGCCAAAAGAGGTGCTGTCTATATCCGTAACGGTCGTCCTGCATTCATCATGGATTCCAATATCAAAGGAACACAGGAAATGACTTGCTCCAATGGAACTGTTGTTGTATATAACTCAATTTTTAAGACAGATGGATTTGACATGTCCTACTCTATTCCTGAAGATAATGTGTATTACGCTGTTTTGGGGGATGGAGATACATTGCGTTACGGGCACATCTTCCGCCATTGCTCCTTCACGGCCAATGATACTGCCAGTGCCAGTTCCATGTACCTGGCCGTTCCGAAGTCGAAAAACAGTAGTGCCATGTACATGAATTGCACATTGGGTGCGCACATCAATCCGGTTGCCATCAAGACCTCTTCCAACGCGCTGGCCAATTTGTATTCCTATTTTGGTGAATACAACAATATCATGGCAGACGGTGTCACACCGGTCGATGTAACACAACGTGCCTCCAATGTCCGTCAGATGACGGATGAAGTTGTTCAGGAATTTGTTTACAACAACAAAATCTACAACGATTTTCTGTCAGCTGATGTCCTTGCTGCTGATCCTGATACTGTCTATTTTGATCCCTTGAAACTGGTGGCTCCCAAAGGTATTCCTCAGAATGTGACCAAGAACGGTACCACCCTTGCCTGGGATGCCGTGGAAGACGCCATTGGCTATGTCATTTATATGGATAGTGCCTACGTGGGCATGAGCGAGGCCAATACTTTTGAAGCAACCGGTACCGGCACTTATACGGTATGTTCGGTCAGTGAAAGCGGTGCATTGAGTAAATCCAGCGCTTCGACATCACAACAGACCTATGAAGAGTTGATTGCCATATTGAACAACAATATTTCGAATTATCAGGCTATCAACACACCAGAAACCACGACGTTCAGTCTGGTCGTATCCGATGGTGTCATCAGCTTCGAGAATGAAACCAATTGTAACGTGTTCAACCTTTCAGGTCAATGCCTGCTGTCAAAAACGGCACAGACTGAAGTGTCGTTGAAATCATTTCCAAAAGGTGTCTATATTGTTAAAACAATGGATGCTGTATACGGAAACAATATAACAAAGATTGTTCGTTAAAGTATGATTTGAACTGGATGAAGAACTATACATTATTACTACTCGGATGGTGTTGCTCCGTGATAATGAATGCACAGGTATACGACATTGTTGTGGCAAAAGATGGCACAGGTAATTATACCACCATTCAGGCAGCCATTGACGCGGTTCCGACCGGTACGACACGAAAAACCATTTTTGTCAAAAAAGGCGTGTACAACGAGAAAATACTGATCGGAACCATTTCTGCTTCAGTCAGCAAAGTCATCAGCCTGATCGGGGAAAACAGAGACAGCGTTAGTATTACCTGGAACGAAACCGGATCAAGTTCTCCCACCTTAGGTGTCAACGCGTCGGATTTTTACATGGAAAACGTCACTGTTGTAAACACCGTTACCTCAGCAGCAGCCTTGGCGGTTTACAACCTGGCTGACCGGCAAACATTCAAGAATTGCCGTTTCGTCGGATTTCAAGATACGCACCGGCTGAAAAAAGGCCGGCGGTATTTCTTTTATACATGTCAGATTGAAGGAGGTACCGATTTTATTTATGCCGGGGGTACCGCCTATTTTTATCAATGCACCATCAAAAGTCTTTCAGGAGGACACTATATTACAGCTCCTGAAGACATTATCTATACGGCCAGCCTGCCATCCGGAGAAACGCTGTATTATGGCTTCATTTTTAAGGACTGTGATTTAATCAATGACGGTGCTGTATCAAATAATTCCGTCTATCTTGGCCGCCCCTGGCAACCGACCTGCGGTTCCATCTTCATGAATTGCCGGCTTGGCAATCATGTTAGTTCCGCTGGCTGGTCTGAATGGTCAGGTACCACCAATCATCAAACGGCTTTTTTTGCTGAATACAATAGTCTGAATGCTGATGGAAGTGCACTTGCCGATGTGTCACAACGCGTATCATGGAGCTATCAACTATCTGAATCAGAGGTGAATAATTACTTGTTGCTCAGTCAGGTATATACGGCTGGCGGTTTTTCTACTGCCACAACCTATAATCCTGTCCCGTTGGTCATAGCTCCGGCACCTGTCGATCACGTGACTACAAACGGTCAAGTCATCAGTTGGCCAGCAGTGAGCGATGTCAAAGGCTATGTTGTTTATGCCAACGGATCTGTCATTGGTTTGACTGATTCAACCGCGTATGCAGATACAGCCTCTTATGACACGATACCCGTTTATACCATACGGACCGTTGGCTCCCATGGCAATCTGAGTTTGCCAGATGGTTGGATAGATACCGTTACTGAAACAAGTATCAAGGATGTTATCAATACAGTTCATACTGATATTGAGTCAAAAAAATACTCGAAAGAAGCGTTGCTCGTCGCCAATGATAACCTCTTGTTTCAGGAACTCACAGATTGTACCGTCTACAATCTGTGTGGCCAGTTGATGGCATCCGGCAAACAAGTGACAACAATGTCGCTGTCTCAACTACCTGAAGGCGTTTACCTGGTCAACGCGTCAGATAGGCTGAATGGTGGCTATTTTGCTAAGATTCAGTACATTAAATAAATCCGTTCAAATAAGCATTCTTCATTTGTCAAACACGAACCCTATGCAACCGAAATCGACCATCTTTATGCTGATGTTACTACTGTCCGTGTCTATGCCGGACATAGTTGTTGCGCAATCAACCCGAACCTTTTCCGTAGCCGGATTGTATGATTTGCCAGGGAGTGGCCGTGAGGTCTATAATTTCAACGTTGGCTGGCGTTACTTCAAGGGAGATATGACAGGTGCTGAAACAGTAGCTTGTAACGATGAAAAATGGCCTGTGGTATGTCTGCCACATACTGTCGGACTTATGCCTGTGGAAGCCAGCGGTTGTCGGAATTACCAGGGAATTGTCTGGTACCGTAAGCATGTCAACATCGATCAATCGTGGCAACAAAAACGGATGATGCTTTATTTCGAAGCAGCAATGGGGCGTGCGCAGGTCTATGTGAACGGTAAATCGGTACTGGAGCACCTTGGAGGCTATCTGCCTTTTAGTGTGGACTTGACGGCGTTGGGTGTAAAACCCGGAGAGGCCTGTTTGATAGCTGTAAAAGTGGATAACAGCGATGATAATTCCTATCCGCCTGGTAAGCCTCAGGACAAATTGGACTTTTGCTATCATGGAGGCCTTTATCGGGATGCCTGGCTGATTCTGACAGACAACATTCATCTTTCGGATGCCAATGCAGCTGGCCGGGTGGCTGGAGGCGGTGTGTTTGCACACGTGGAAAATCTGACAGAAAAGTCGGCGGAAGTCATGATTAAAACCGATGTACAGAATGATGGCCCGTCAGCCTGCAACGTGCAGGTTCTATCAACCTTGCGTGACCCGCTGGGCCGGCTTGTAAAGACCAGCAAGATCAGTCTGCAACTGGCTGCTGGTGCCAACGCGCAGTCTGTACAACGACTGAACGTTGTCAATCCCCAGTGCTGGACTCCTGAAACGCCCTCACTCTATACGATTGAAACCCGTTTGATGGGCAAGGGGGGGAAGAGCCTTGACGGAGGAATTACCCGCGTAGGTCTTCGTAAACTTGAATTCAAAGGTAAGGATGGATTTTATTTAAACGGCAAACCCTACGACAAACTGATTGGTGCCAACCGTCATCAGGATTTTGCCTATGTAGGTAACGCTCTGCCGAATTCCCAGCATTGGCGGGATGCCAAGGTGTTGAGAGACGCCGGCTGCCGTATTATCCGTACTGCCCATTATCCGCAGGATCCTTCCTTCATGGATGCCTGTGATGAATTAGGCTTGTTTGTCATTGTAGCTATACCTGGCTGGCAATATTTTAACAAAGATCCTCAGTTTTCAGCGTTTTGTTACGAGGATTTGCGTCAGACCATCCGTCGGGACCGCAACCATGCCTGTCTCATGATGTGGGAGCCTATTCTGAACGAGACACCCTTTCCTGAATCCTTTTCACTTAAAACCCTGGCCATTACCCATGAAGAATATCCATATTCAGGCACTTACTCTGCTGCTGATGGTAAATCTGCTGGTATAAAGGACCATTACGATGTCGTGTACGGTTTTCCTGAAGACCTGAAAAAATACGACCAGCCCATGTTTACCCGTGAATGGGGTGAATATGTGGATGACTGGTATGCCCATAACGCTCCAAACCGTGTTTCACGGAGCTGGGGTGAGGGACCACAAATTATTCAGGCCATGCATTTGGCCATGGTGTATGATGAACAATGCAATACGCCGCGTCAGTTTATCGGTGGGGCACTCTGGCATCCGTTTGACCATCAGCGAGGATATCACCCGGATACTTATTGGGGAGGCCTGTTGGATGCATTCCGTCAGCCGAAATACGCGTATTATCTGTTCAGGAGTCAGATAAATGCCAGGCAAAAACATCCTCTGGCCGATATCGGCCCCGTGCTTTTTGTGGCGCATGAGCTGACACCATTCTCGAATCCCGATATCGTGGTCTTTACCAATTGTGATTCCGTACGGCTCATTCGCTACGAAAGGGATACATTTGTGCAGAAAGTGGAAAAAAAGTCGCTTGGTATACCAAACACGCCGGTTACATTCAGCCATGTTTTCGATAATTATGTCATGCGACGTTTTTCCTACGTGCAGAAGAAATGGCAAAAGGCCAGTTTTGTTTTCGAAGGTTTTGTCGATGGCAACATCGTCTGCACGGTCAGAAAAATGCCGTCACGCCGTTCAGGCAAGCTTAAACTGTCACTCGATCATCAACAACAGGCACTGCGGGCCGATGGATCGGATTTTGCCGTTGTGATTTGTGAAGTGACCGATGATGAAGGTCATGTTCGTCGTCTGGCTAAAGAGAACATCGTCTTTACGGTCGAGGGGGAAGGGGAAATAATTGGTGATGCTTCCAACGGAGCCAATCCCCGTGCGGTGGAATTCGGCTCTGCTCCAGCGTTGATTCGCTCAACCATCAAACCCGGCATCATCACGGTAATTGCAAGGGTTCAGTTTGAAGGTGAACATACCCCGACAGCCGATACACTCAGTTTTGAAAGTATAGCTCCCGACCGGCCACTGGTGTTTTTGGAAGAACCCTGGAAAACCTCATTATCAGGGCAGGACAGCGAACGGTTGTTTAAACCGAACAGGACAGAGGAAGAAAAACAGAAAGCACTTCAGGAAGTAGAACGGCAGCAGACACAATTCGGAGAGACGTTCTGATTACATATGCGAACCGAAGCATAAATAAACAATCGCTGCCAACAACGCGCTGACAGGAATTGTCAGAATCCAGGCAATCAATAGATTTCGGGTAATACCCCATCGGACGGCAGACATGCGTTTAACGGCTCCAACACCGATGATGGCCCCGGCAATGGTATGAGTGGAACTTACCGGAATTTTAAGGAATTCAGTCAGATAAAGGGTTATAGCACCGGCTGTTTCAGCAGCGACTCCTTCCAGAGACGTTACTTTGGTAATCTTTGAACCCATAGTTTTGACAATTTTCCAACCACCGGTCATTGTCCCCAGGGCAATGGCTGTAAAGCAGGAGAATGCGACCCAGTCAGGTATCTGGTTAAAGTTTTCAATGCCCAATCCGATACCTTGGGCATGCGCAGCTATCATAGCGGCACCAATAATACCCATCACTTTCTGTGAATCGTTGAGGCCGAAACCGATAGCAAAGAGACCGGAGGAAACCAGTTGTAATCGCCGGAACCACCGGTTTACTTTATGAGGATTGCCTTTTCTGCAAATATGCATGATAAGTATGGTCAGTAATGTCGAAATAATAAAACCGATCAGTGGCGCCAGAATGATGAATGATGCGATTTTCAGGATAACGCCGGCATGGACGGCCTTGAATCCGCAGCTCATGATGGCTGCCCCTGCAAAACCGCCGATCAGGGTATGTGATGAAGATGAAGGAATGCCAAACCACCAGGTAGCCAGATTCCAGATGATGGCGGCCACGATGCCGGAAAAGATGATGGGTAACGTGATGTATTGTTCAAATACCGTTTTGGAAACGGTGTTGGCAATACCAAATTCACCGATTATATATTTGGCAATGAAAAAAGCAAGGAAATTAAAACAAGCTGCCCACAACACGGCCCTGAACGGAGTCAACACTTTGGTAGAGACAATAGTAGCGATGGAATTGGCGGCATCATGGAATCCATTGATGTAATCAAAAAGCAAGGCAAGGATGATGATGGTTATCAGTAGACTCATTGATCTGATGTATAATGATTAGGCATACTTGACAATAATCGTCTTGATGATTTTACCGACATATTCGGCAACATCGGTGGCTTTCTCCAACTCGTACATGATTTCCTTCAGCTTGATGATCTCGATGCCATTTTTCTCCTTTTCAAACAAGTCGATAATGAAGTGTTCATACACATCATCTGCCCGGTTCTCAATGTCATGCAGCTCCTGACAGTATCCTTTGATTTTTTTTGCATCCTTTTTCAGCACATCCAGTTCATCAATGGCTTTTCCGATGCAGACGGCTCCTTCCTTGATCAGGTTGGCCATGGCCAGCGCACTTTCCGGTAATCGTCCGGGATTGTACAACACCATACGTTTCGCACAACTGTTGATATAGTCGGTCACGTCATCCATCCTCGAAGACAATTGATTGATGTCTTCGCGATCAAAAGGTGTAATGAACGTCGTATTCAACTCGTCGAATATCTGGTTTGACAAGAGATCACCTTTTTTTTCCTGTTCCTTGATTTTTTTGTAGTAGTCTGGTGCGGTTTCATGATCGTACTTGTCGATGAATTCAATCATCAGATTTGAAGCGATGATCATAACGTCAGACATTTCCTTTAGGATGGGAAAAAATTTAGGCTCCTTGGGCGTAAACTTGCTGAAAAACGAATTGTTCATTAGTATTTGATTATTAAATGTAGATCAGGCGTATTTAACAACGATGGTTTTAATGATCTTACCAACCAGCTCAGTTGCATTGGTCGCTTTCTCCAGTTCCTGCATGATTTCCTTGACTTTCACAATTTCAATGCCATCCTTTTCCCTTTCAAACAGGTCGATAATGAAATGTTCGTAAACGTCATCTGCCCGGTTTTCAATGTCATGCAATTCCTGACAGTATCCTTTGATTTTTTTGGAATCTTTTTTCAAGACATCCAGTTCATCGACAGCCTTACTGATACATACAGCACCTTCCTTTACCAGTCTGGCCAGCTCTGCTGCACTTTCGGGCAACTGTCTGGGATTATACAATACAATACGTTTGGCGCAACTGTTGATATAATCCGTCACATCATCAAGCAGGGTTGCCAGATGGTTGATGTCTTCACGGTCAAAAGGAGTGATGAATGTTGCGTTCAGCTCATCGAAAATACGGTTGGACAGCGCGTCACCTCTTTTTTCCTCATCTTTGATACGTTTGTAATAATCGATAGATGATTGACGGTCATTCTTTTGGACGCATTCAATAATTAAGTCGGAGGCAATCAGGATGACTTCGGACATCTCTTTTAAGATCGGAAAAAATTTGGGCTCCTTTGGGGTGAACTTATGAAAAATGGAATTATTCATACGAAAATCATTATTTGTCCATTTCTTTTGACTGAATACCAGTGTGTTATGCAAGAGTCCGTGGTGCATGACACTAATTCAGAAGCCGTTGCAAAGATATTCTATCCATTCCTTTTTTTATAATAAATGTGAATAATTAATATAAAAATAATCGGACAGCAAAGTGGCTTAAAATAACTTTACTGATTGGCTAAAAAAGTCAGTACTTGTTCTGGAGTGACGTCTTTCAGCAATACCAGCATATCCTCATCAACCAGGTATAATGTCGGGATGGCTTTTAAATCGTATAATTCTTTTTGTTTGATTTGGCAACCAGCGTCATACCCGTTTATCCAATTAGCCGGCAATGCAGCATAATGTGCTTTCCAGGCCGTCAGATCTTCGTCCGGGTAGACAGACAGAACAACCAGTTTTCCGCCGGCGATGTCTTTGTTAATCAGATCAGAGGTTGCCAGTATGTTTCTGACACGTTCACAGTCATTACACTCCGGATTATGAAAATAGATCAGCGTAAAACGCGATTTCAGATCGTATAGTCTGATCTGCCTGCCATTTTTCAGGGTGGCGGTTATATTGATGGCCCGTTTGCCGACCTTGTTTTTCACAATCAGTTCATACTGTTTGGATGGTCTTATTTTGTACACATCTTCAAGTATTGACGAGGCCAGCATCTTCTCCAGGAACACTTCATACAGACCCTCATTTTTAAGGGGAGAATTCGGATCATACAGGTATTTTTCGGCCAGGCTGCAGAAATGCAGGAACACCTCGTTGCTGACCGATGCTTTTTGGAGTAATGTCTCAATAGCACGTTCTGCCACTTCGGGCTGCATGGTTGAC
>Ga0153915_10000925_pt1 | contig 27223 bp, 44 predicted proteins | sample Opewatmetagenome_2_FD_107003 | JGI IMG/M metagenome (GOLD analysis project Ga0153915, IMG submission 107003) | Freshwater wetland microbial communities from Ohio, USA - Open water 3 Core 3 Depth 3 metaG | ecosystem: Environmental > Aquatic > Freshwater > Wetlands | place: USA: Ohio, Lake Erie...
AGTAACGTCTATTAAGCTAATAGGGGCTTTAAAAGTTAAATTCCCTCCGATTGTAGAGTCAACAAGGTCACAAGTTTTATCCCGACCGTTAATAATTATATTGTGGCTAGTATGGTCGTAATATATAGATATTCTTTCTACGTATCCATTAATAACCGGGGTGTTATTAATCAAAACTCTGCATGTGTCTGTTAAATTAATGGGAAATAAAAGATTATCTCTTGCCGTAGCTCTAAATTGAAACGCACCGCTTAATTGTTCTATGCTAATAGTGGCAGATGCCCGAGTGAAAATCCCGCACGACATCCCATTAATTTCCAATGTGATTGGTTGTATTTGAGGAAACATTAACCCCCTCCACCTGCTAGAACTTTAATATTTCCATTCATTACTGTTGAATCTTTTAATGAATTTAAGGATACTATTTCGCTTTCGTTATCAAATCCATCATATAACTGATAAAGCAATACGGACAATGGGAGCGTCGGGCTATCAACAGAAATGACCTTACTAATATTTACATTTAACTGTTCAAAATATTTGCGCGCCGTGGCTCTTAATTTTTCCAAAGCGATAACAATATCTCTCGGCAAATTATTATTAGACATCAAATATTGATATTTCTCCTCAAGATCTGATGTTATTTGATCTAACTGTTGGTCATCTAAATAAGTTATAGCTAAAGCGTTATCGAATAAATTTAATAAAATAAAACAATTTATGCAGCTATTGTATGTTATTCTATTGCTTAGCCTCTCTTTGGATTGTGGCGTTATTGGATTAATAACAGTATCGTCATCGCCAAAGTAATAAACTTTAGAATTTAGCTTATACCCAGAAGTCGAATCTTTTGCTAAATAATTAAAGCTATCAAATAAATTCTTGGTGTCTGACCCTAGGTTTGTTGTGTCTTCAATCAAAGCATACCTGTTAGAATTATAAGATGTATTAGCTAAATTAAAATCGTTTAAAGCATTGTTTTCGGTGTTAACGGGCTCTACTACTGAATTCAAATTTTGAGTTAATCCGCCCATTTTATTCCCTAAATCGGAAATATTTCTTTGAAAGCTCGTTGAAATATTATCTTTTAAATAATCGGCAGTTTGCCCCGCTATCTGTTCCGCCATGTCATCAAACCCTGACAAATTAATTCCTAAGAATTGAGGAAAGATGTTGCTGTAAGCTTCTTCGAAGGTTATTGTAAATATACACTCACCAATCCTTGTCATCTCTTCTGAAACTGTGTATTTTTTAACTACAACAGATAAAACACCATAGAATGGATGAACTAAAACCCCGATTCCCTTTATTTGCAAAGCAACAATTAAAGCTTCTCTCCTTACTAAAAAGTTATTCCCGGTAATAACTGCCCTAACTTCAAACGCCTTTAAATTTTCCCCCATGTCTTCTACATAGCGATATTTTTTATTAGGATATTCATGTGTAACAGTTTTCCTGCTTAAAGTCATATCAGAGCCAGACATTAAAAATTCTACCCCGTTAAAACTTGCAGAATATAATTGATTTAATAACGACATTATCTAGCCCCCGCGGGAGCCAAATTACTACCCCTGTCTATATTAAACCAATTAACACCAGAACTTGTGCTTGATATTCCTGATATGACATTAGTGCGGTCATGTACACGCATATCTATGCCAACAGAAGAAGTGCTATTTTTCGGGGCGTTAATGACATTAACATTGGGGTTTACAGCTATATTTGGGCTAACGGCTATATTAGGATTTACAGCTATATTCGGATTAACGTAAGAACTTTTACCATATACAGGAGTCTCATCGATTGCTTTATTTACCTCGGCAACTCCAGCTCCCATTCCCTTCCATGCTTCTTTTCGATATTTATATACATCCCCAGACGCCATGATCTTTATAGCATCCCATGCTCCCTTGAAATCATCTTTTGTGATTACTTTGCTTTTGAATATTGTGTATAGCTTTATCAGTCCATCAACTATCGTAGTGATTGCAAGAAGTGGGGCTAAACCAAGCCTAAGAGCCGCACCCATTATTGGGGCTACTTGTCTAATTAAAAGCATTGTTCTTAAAATAGAACCAAACACTACAGAAATTGGGTACAAAATTGCTAAAACTCCAGCGAAACCTCCGATTATTTTCAATAAAGTAGAATGTTCTGATATCCATTGTTTAAAAGCCTCTATCGTTTTCGGATCTTCAAACTTATCTAATAATTCACCTACCCTATCCGAAAGCTTTTTAGTGCCAATTGTGGCGTCAAAGAATGAGGCGGTATAAACCCTTAAAGCATTATGAGCCCTCTCAGCTAAAACTTCTGGAGTTCTAGACATTTCTTGAAAAGTTTTAGAAAAATTACTCCCCGACGCTGTCATTTTTTCGATAGCTTTCTGAATTAGTCCCCATCCAATTCTTCCTTGCAATACTTTCTGGAACTTTTCTTCGCTATACCCTGCCTCTTTACCCATTTTCCTTAAAGTTTCTATTATAGGGATCCCTTCTTTTTGCATTCTCCCGAGCATTCTAGCGGCACCAAAACCCATTGATTCAAATCCTACGAATTTCGTAGTGATTTCCTCGACGCTTTTACCGCTGACCCTCGCCATCATCCCGTATTGTTTTAATCTTTTCTCTAAATCTCCCACAGGAACGTTAGCGGCTAGCAATTTCCTTGCAGATCCAGCCGTACTTTCGAAGCTAAAACCTGTAGCCATTGCGGAGGCTTTTACTATATCCATAGCCCTTGCCGACTCTATCGCATTCTTGGCTACGGCATCCAACTGTAATTGCATATGTTCAAAATTCATGGAAGTTTTAAAAGCGTATGTAGCTGCTCCTGCAAGAGGTAACACTACGTAATTTCTTATGGTATGACCGATATTAGTTAAAGACCTCGAAAAGCTTTGAGTTCTCTTTTCGAAAGAGGAAATGTTTTCGCCTTGTTGTTTTAAGGATTTACTTAACTTCTCAAATGTACCGGAGAAATTGTCTACCGCCTTAATTATGTAACTTAAATCAAAATCAGCCATTTCTTTGCCTACTAATTTGCCTTTCAGCTTCTCTTTCGATTTCTTCTTTTATTTTAAGCGCGTTTTCTTGCAGCCTAAAAAATTCAGGAAGCGGCATATTTTCAAATCGATCGTAAGATACCGCTCCTTTATAAAATATCATCAAGTTAGAAACGGCTAAGTAATAATCATCTTCATTGATATTACTTAAGATTATCCCAAAAAATTGGAGAAATACTCCCCAAGCAACTGAATTATCTCAGCATAAGAAATGCTATCATAATGCAATTCAAGAAGATCAATCTTGCCGTCCAACATGCAAATCCCAGAACTTAAAAGTAATTCTTTAAAAAGATCTAAAAAGTCAGAAAAATCAACTTTGATAGACTGTTGCAATAGAGATACAATCTCTTTACCGTTAGCTACCTTAGGTTGACTATCTTCACTTTTAGAATCCTTAGTCATTTTTATCAACTGCCCCATTTTCTCCATCCCTAGCTTTAATATAATTTCTTGCTGGTCTATTTGAGCTCTTTGATAGCATTGCTGCAATTTAGCGCAAATCTTTCCATGCTTGATTGATGGGGCGCGCAATAAAAGCTTCTTAGCTTTTACCGATTCGCCTGCCTGATGATATTTGACATCGCTTTTTAAAATAAATTCGAAATCTTTTTGCATTACTCACCTATACAGTTGTTGAACCTTTAAATTCCAAATCAATTTCTCCATCCGCTCGAGTTTGCACGGTATAATTCCCGGTAAATGCCGCGTTGGAAATAGTTCTACTGAAACTATCTTGAGAAAAACTAATAGCGTTATCAGCACCGTTAGTTTTCCAAAGTCTTGCATATCCGATATTTTCTACATCCGCGTAAAGCTTAAACTTCACTGTCGATATTTTAGTTTCCGCGTTATCAGAATATACAGGCTCTAAAGCCCCGCCTCCTGCGGATTGAACTTTAAAGCTTTGCTCTCCCAAACCTTCAATGTATTCCAAAGAGTTTGGAATAATCGCTATCACCTGATTGTTTATAACAATAGTAGGTGTAGATAATACTTTCTTTACTGCCATAAAATTACCTCATTATGAATTTGTATCAAAAGAAATTTGCATTGTTGCTACGATTTTTCTCAATTGAGTAACGATAGGAACAATCATAGTTATAGTTGCTTTACCGTTAGCTAAATCCAAGGTAACCGTACGGTTGTTTTTGAAATACCTAAGAGCATCCTCACCAGATTGCGTCAAAACATATGTAGTAGCTAAATCGTTATATAGCCCGTCTAAATACGCGCTAATGATATTAGCATTAGCCATATTTCTATTTGGCTGAACATCTCCAGAAGTTAATCGGCATTGCGCGAATCTAGATCTCAAGTTATTGTAAAAATATTCACGAATGTTTGATGATGTATCCACATATTCTGCATATTTAAACGAAACATCAGAATCGCCAGCCGGATTGGTTTTATATGTAGTGACAACTTCACCTGCAATAATGCTAGTAGCCGCTATATTATTTGATAATACTGTTGCACCGGCAGACTTTAATGCTGCAATTTCATCTTTAGAAAATTCTAATCCGTTATCAATAGTTGGAAGATTCGCGAAAGGCGTGTTGAAATACGGCAAGCTTGCAATTGCCATGCCTCCAAAATTGTCTAACAAGCCGGTCGTGCTAATTACATATTGAGAAATATCAGCGTCAGTCGTTAGCCTCAATGACCTGATTGCGGCAAACTCAGCAGCGATAACATCATTAAGTTCCAATATTGCCGAGCCTTTATATAAAGTTGAACTAATGGCTTTATTAGCTAATATAATTAAGCTTTGGGAATTATAACTAGCAGCATCAGTTTCAATATTAGCAGTGCTATCAGTAATAGTGATGATCCCAACGCCATCTAAAACATTATTATCAACATTCCATCTATTATCTAATAAATCTAACAGAACATCGACATTGTATGTTGCAGGATAAACAACGGTTTGGTATCTAGTATCTCCAATAACATCAAATAAATTAGTTAGAGATGGATTGGTGGCGCCTCCCGACATCGCTGTAACGGTGACTGAAATTCCCGCTACCGCCCCCTCAACTCGAAGACTTATTTTGTTCCCTTCTGTTCCCTTATTATTTGCAGTTATGGCAACGCTTCCAGTTGTATTGACTGCCGACACAGGACATTTAGCATCCGCGGCTATGAAAGCTGCTAAAGCAGCCCCAACATTAGAAGCGGTTTCCCCGCTAGCAATATCTAATTCATACCTGTGATTAGCATAAGAACCGATTGTCGCGTATAAAGTTCCATCTTCGGTTGCCGTACCGCTAAAAACTACCGTTCCAGCTGCAGCAACAGCTCCAGCAACAGCATAATATGTTATCGTAACGCTTGATACCCACATTTGAGTTGCCCCAGTGTCCGTAAATATTTTTAAAGCTATGTCAGTTCCGGATGGGGTAAGAGTTGAAATATGCGCAGTTATCGTTGCCGCGGTAGAACTTTCAGCGAAAGTATTGCTAGAAGTTTCCCATGCTGTACCGCTCCAATATTTGCCATCTACAGTGTACCTAATCGTTCCATTATCAGTAGCGGAAAAACTAACGTAATTATATACACTGCCAATTCCAACGTCTGGGCAAGTAATAACATCATCAGCATAACTTCCGCCGCCTTGATCTTTTTGCTGTAATCTCGAAGATGCAAACTCGGTTACATCTGTATCATAAGTAAATCCAGTTGAGCTAGTAAATAATTGGTTATAAGAACTTGTTTCCTCTGAATAGTCTACTAATGGAATCGCATCCATTCTAGACACCTTATTAATCTTTTTAGCGGCTCTAATCATTCCAGATATTCTGGAATTAGATCCAAAAAGAGCATCTTGACCATTGGCGTTATCAATTGATGTGTAAAGTTGTCCCGATATGGCAGTCCCGGTTGTCATTTGACCGACAAAAAGAACTTTTTGTTCTGCATTTTCTTGCTTTAAGTAGGCTGGAACAATAGAGATGTCTACTTCTGGCAATCGTATTGGCATATTTCCCCCGAAATCAGTGTTAATTACTGCATGGAAACCCATGCGGCGTTAACTGATCCCAGTTGAAATATTGGCGCACCAATAAATGCCAAGCGCTCCTGCGCTCTATAGCCTTTTAACTTAAAGGCTGATCGTCTAAATCAACATTCGTTTGCATAATGAGATTATGTTGCTCATTTAAATAGCTATTGAATTTTAAGTCAATATCCCTAAACGCAACACTATCGTCATCATCAATCGTATCATCATAGCATAAGTCAAATTGATTTTCGAACTTAAATTCATGTATATAATAAGCTGGGCTATATTCTATGAATTGATGCCCCACAAAACCAATCTTAAATTCAGTATCGTCAGCAAATATTGATGGGAAATGGCATCTTAAAATGCTTTTAAATATCGGAGAAGCTAAATCCTGCATTAAATCTCTAGCGTTTAATCCTCCGACCTCTCTAGTTGTTGGAGTAAATACATAAATCGAAAATGGCTCAATAATTCTCTGCCTAAAATCTGCGCCTACCGTACTTGTTTTAGTACCATCATTAAAAGTATATCGATCTTTAGAAGCAGTAATATTATCTAATACCACAAAAGCATATAGCTGCCCTTCTCCTTGCTTGGTATACATTTCTGTAGCTCTCTGTATAGAATTAGCTCCAGTTACTCTTATATTTGCTTGCGCATAAATTGTACCAAGAGCTGGGCTTTCAGGCAGGCTTGTTATCTGATAAGTAAAAGTTTTATCATCAATTTTAGTTATCTGGTATAAGCCGTTATAACCATGTTTTATATTTTGAATCGTTTGAATAAGCGTCCCCGCAGCCGGAGACTCTGGGTTCCCTGTTATGCTAAAAGTAAACGTGCGTCGATTGGGAACCGTTAGCAATGGATGAGAACCATTATATTGGCTTTGGTCTGCGCCTGTAATATTAACAGTCTCTTGGTATCCTTGCGTGTAATCATGATTGCTATTTGTAATAGCTGTTGCAATATTGCCAGATTGCGTTAAGGAGTTAATAGTAATAGGGGTAATTGCTCCGCTTATATATACATACGCACCTGTAGATAATCCATGGTCAACGCTAGTTACCGCAGTTACAATTGCCGAGGATCTAGTTAAAGAAGTAATAGCTATATTATCACTAAATAAATTAGTGTACCTTGGTAATACAAGCCATAATTGCTTTACTATATCTTGAGCTTTCATAGATTACCGACGCTATACTTCAAATTTTTAATAAAATAATCTTTAAATATCGCCTTTTTATTGTTATAGGCAGCACTTAAAAAAGGTCTTGGCGCTATTTTTTGAGAACCCCTGCCAGTCATGGATATAATGTTTTTATATTCCAGATATTTAGCATAAGTTGCCGCACCGTAATGCAAATCAATACCAACTTGTAGCTTTTTATCTCCTACCACATTAAAATTTAACGATCTTTTTAAAGTTCCGCTTACCACCGCAGGAGCTTCTCCCGCTGCGGACGCTATATAAGATATTCCCTTTTTTAATCGTTGCCCTTTAGTTCCTATCCTTTTTATGTAAGTTCTACCACTTTTTGGCTTGCTATCTATTAAATTCTTAGCCTCCTTGGTTAAATCTTTTCCTAGGTCATAAAATGCTCGCCTAATAGATTTACTAGTAGCATCATTCAAATTTTTAATGCTTAGCTTAGCCCTATTATTAGCTTCTTCTACAATCTTTATCATGCAAAATTTACCTGCCTAGTCTTGTCGCCACGTAAAACCGCATACATTCTTAAAAACTTCAATTCCATTCCTAGCTCTTCAACCGTTATAATGTCGTAATATATTCCACGATATTCTATCCAGTCCTCGGCAGTAATTGTAATCGTCGCAGGCTTCCTAATCCAAATTTTGTGAGTAGCTACTTTTTCTGTATTAGTGCTGTCAAAAATAGCCGTGCCTCCAGTGGTTTCAATATTCGCCCAAACTTGAAGCTTCGCTGTAAAAGATTCCCCAGCGTTCACGTCGGGATATGTCGGTGCTTTTATCTGCCTAAGATTAATAGTTATAAAGCAATTTAACGACCCTGCGTCAACCAACTCCATGCCTTTTTTTGTAAATCTATATCTCGGCATATCACACTATGTTTATGAAAAACCCTCCGAAAATATCTTGCGGACGGTATTTCATGATTACATCTAACGCGTGGTTCGGTAACGCATTTAGCCCCGCACCTTCTGAGCCTGTTCCTTTCGAAGCCATTCCCGCTATATCATTGTCGCCACGGTTAGCATATAACCACGCAACAATGTGGTATAAGCAAGTCTTTATATCGGCAGGAACAACATCCGCCGTAGCAGCCAACCCCGCTACAAATTGTATTTTAATCGCTTGCTCTACGTAATCGATATCAGAAGACCATTGCTGATCTGGCTTTAATTTAATTTGAGCATATTCAGGATTGGAACTAACCACATAATAGATATTAGGATCTACTGTCGTATAAACCCCGTTAACAAGGTATTGAAAAGAAGTTAAGCTGACAAACTTAATTCTTCTCAATTCAAATTGCCCTACATCTGTAAAATTGTTCCTGTAAGTAATCCAGTTTTGGTTAATTATGCTTGTATTGGTATAATCTTCGAAAATTTTAACCGCAGACTGGATTAGAGTTGTCACATAAGTAATTTGTGCCGCAGCCGTAGCATTATCAATTCTAACATGCGCCGCGGCTTCGTCAACCGAAATAGGCAAAATTGTTCTAGCTGCGCCTTCTGTATATGCCCAGTTTTCTGCCTCTACAACAATTTTGTTCGGAGCGAATGATGATAAATACATTATTACTCATTAAATACTAAGTAGAGCTAAATGTTACGCTATTGTTATAAACAATCTGCCATTGCGTAGCCGACTTATAGCAGATTCTCAACTCATCAGCAGCAGCGTCAAAAGTAGCAGTGTTATTGGTACCATCGAAAGTAACTCCAGTCGCCGTTTTAACGGTTACAGAGCCAGAAGTAATACTTGCCAGCCATATATCTAAAAAGCAACCATCCGTTGGAGCGGCTAACGTTAAAGCAAACCCCGTCCCACCAACAACAGCGACCTTTCCGCTTGTCGCCAAAGCTCCAGCAGCGCTTACAGAGTAAGCATCATTAGAGCTTGCAATATTTAAAAGCTTAGCAGCGGATATTGATGTACCATTCATATCTATAGTGCCATATATAGCCAATTGATTATCATTAGCTATTCCACTTGTGGATTGTTCCGGTTGCTTGAAACCATTCAATACATTTGCATCAAATGACATAATCTTTTACCTCGTAATTAATTTTTAACATTTTGTTATGAAACTTACTAACAGCATTTCTGTTATCGATGATAGCCACCTTCTCCTTTATAAGGAATTGGGCAGCTTCATCGGTAACAAGGTATATTTTACCCCGATCAAACAATTGGTCTTTATGCTTATATTTCTTAAGCATAAAAATTTTCATTATTTGTCTTTTGCTGTTGGTTTTATCCATGGATACCCTAATGTTGCAATAGCACTTAAAGTACCGCCCGTTGTAACCCCTGTGCTCGTAATCCTCAACTGAACATATCGATATTTATTCAAACATCCAATACGAGCAACAGCATTGTCATCACTAGCTGCAAAAGTAGCGTCGCCAATTGGATCAACTACTGTAGACGCATAACTCGGACGCTCACCAGTAACGTTAGTAGTTCCAATCAAGAAATCACTTGTTATTGCGACAGCTCCAGACATACCTGAATCATCGCTTTGGTATATCGCAGGAACATAAGTTCCGTCCGTTATAGCCCCGGAGTGAATAACAAACTCTGTAGCCTCAAATCCTAAAGTATCAATAATATTGCCACTAGTCGTGGTATTAGTAGAGATAGCTCCGATATTTAAAGCATTAGCGTTTTTAATTTCGTTATGTAAATCTAACTTAGCCATTTTAATTACCTCTTTTCTTAAACAGACCCAGCAACTTTCATTTTCACAAAAGCTTCTTTTTTAACTACTTGAGCTCCAATGCGGCGGATAAAAGTAAAACTAACCATTCCGGGAGTGGTAATTTCATCTCTGATCATATACATTAACATTCTATCTGCCACAACATAGCCCTTCTTGAAGTCTCCCATTAGTATTGGATAAGTGTTCGCACCTATATCGTCCATGTCTGGAGATATAAAGTATTGAGCACCAAGAATAGTATTTGGGATACCTGCAGCAACATTACCTTGCGCCCAGATATAACGACCAACACCATCCTTTAATTGTAGAATTTTTATCCAAGTGCGTCGATTAAAGGTATAGATACGGTCATAGTTCTGGTTTCCATAGCTTTCCCATTTAATCTCGCCGAACATTTGAAGAATTGCATCCGCAGTAATGTTTGTTGTATTTCCACTTGCAATTGCGTTAATCCCTGCCTGAGAAGACATTAATCCTTCTACCTGATTAACACCGTCACCTTTGATGAACCCGTATCCTTCTCTTTGCGCAAACTCCTCGTTAACGTCATTAGCGATTTCTGCCTGCATATCGATTGGGCTATCCATTAACTCTTCAATAGTAATCGGCACCCTTACGCTTAATCTCTTCATGTGAATTTCTGGACGGGTGTATTGTGATTGGCTTTGAGTAACGGGATTCTGTCCTTCATATCCCCATGAAGAACTTAAAAGCACGTTACGAACCGGTAATTGTAAAACATTTGAGTACGTAGACATTGCTCTTGCGTATTGTCTGACAGGGCTTATTTCAGTTAAGTTGCGAATCATCTCAGGCATAAACTCTGGCGGAACTAACAACCCTCCAGCATCCCCTACATCAGACCGTACGTATTTGAATTCTCTTTTTTCAAGAGAATTGTCAAATTTATTTATTTTAGGAATGGTTACAAACCCTTGAGGATCCGATAATTTGTAATATTTATTTATGTCATCATCAGTAGATATAGCTAGCTTACTGTCTCGAGCATAAAAATATTTATTGTAAGCGTTTATTAATTCAGGATTAAGAACTTGCATTCCAGCGGAAGAATTTACGCTCTTTACGCCTTCTCTGCGCTCTAAAGCGTCGATAATTTCTTCTTGCTTTCCTGATTTAGCTTGAAGTTTTTGCACCTCTTCATGAGCCTTATTTAAATCCTTTTCCATTTTTTCAACTTTAGTTTCAATATCCGAATAGCTCTTAGAACCTTTTTCTAGAGAATCACGGATTTCATGAACTAATTTTCCTAATTCGTCTTGTGCATTTTGTGGCTGCACTACTTGAATATCAGTCATTTTTTTCACCTGTGTATAAGTTAATAAGTTACATGTAAAAACATGTCGGGTTTAATAACTGCTACCAGTTGAAATATCGCCAAGGCGATAAATGACAAGCAGGATTCCCTGCTAGCATAACGTTAGCTCGCGATAATATTTTTTATACTACGCAAACTATTAATAATATTGTTGTGTTCTTTTTTATCGGAAATGTTTTTAAGATTTTCATTAATAGCATGAAGATGCCCTATTAATTCCATATTCTTATGCTCTTTGTCGCTACTATCGCTTTGCGTATCTTCGAAATGGATTAGATTCACCAGATACTCAACGCCGCTCTTAGTAAAGCTTCCACTTTTCCTTAAAATACGAGCCAATTGCGATTTTTTGGTTATTTGCGCAGCGGCTACAAGCTTTGTAACCTCTCTAACTGACATTTTTTTAACTTCAGTTACTTTAGCGTTTGGGTTCATAGGCTCACCAACCATAGAAATTTCCCAAAGAGTTATTTTTTTTAATTGTCTAATCGGAGGCGTGCTTGCCGTAGCTGGTCTAATGTAATCCTCTTCATCCACACTATACCCAATTGAAAAATCTGTTAACATTCCCTGTTTTGCTAATGCGTAAGCTTCCCTACCTCGCTGCACTTCAAGATTGATAGATCCTTCGCAAAACAACCCCTTTTCGTCATCTACCATCTTGCTAGGGTCAAAGCCGCCAATAATATCCATCATCGAGTGTTGGTATTGCATTTTGATAGGTCTTTTACTGGCTTTATATTTTTTAAGGCTTTCGGTAAAGGCTCCTTTAAGGATAACATCCCCGCCTCGGTCTATGTCTCCATAAGTAGCGGCATATCCTCTTATAATCCCCGTCTTTATTCCGTTAACTGTTGCTTCTTTAGTTTCTAGGACGCGGAAACCTATGTTTTTGTGTTCTATTTTTATGCTTGTGGTTTTTGTCGGCTCTTGATGATGACTATCTTCCTCGTAGTCATCATCGCCGTCTTCGTAACCATCATCGTCGTCGCTATCTTCATCATCCCAGTATTTTTCATCATCCCCTTCGTCTCCAGTAGCTTCCGCAAACTCTATAGGCTTGTAATTATTATCTTTTAGCCACTTACGAGCTTCATCAGCAGAGAATTTGTCAGCATCAAAGTGAATAGACTCCACTTCAGCAGTGCCATCTTTTGTTATCCCATAGATAACGTCTATTCCATCCGCAAATTCGTCGTTCTTGCGGCGAAAACGGGCATATTTTTTACGGTCTTCTATTCTGGCAGCGTGTTCTTTGCTATAAGGCATAAAACCCATAAGTTATTAATTCAACACAGTAATTCGATTACGAATTACAAACGATAACTGCTACCAGTTGAGATACTGGATAAAATCCAATAAGTGACAAGCGATAATTCGCCAAAAGCCTACGGATGTTAATAATATCATTAAAAATCATTTAGTTGCAACACTTATTTAAGGAAACCTTAATAAATCAATAGCTTTATTATATTTGCTTTTACTAAAATTAGCGTATAAGATAATGTCTTTATACGCAATAAAACGGAGGGAAATAAATGCAAATCAAATTAAAACATCCTAACAGTAACGTAATAGAGCAAATCCCTGTAGGTTTTTCTTGGACGATCATATTTTTTTATCCCTTAGTTCCATTGTTTAGGGGTGATATAAAATATTTATTTCTATTTGTTGTTATTGGTCTTTTGACTTTTGGCGTTGGAGGATGGCTTTTCTTTGCATGGCAATATAATGAAATATGCCTTAAAAAATTATTAAGGCTTGGATATATTCCTGCAGATGATAAAGCAAAAGCTTATTTAATAAGAGTTGGGTTTTATAAAAATGATTAACGATAATTGCAACTCACCATTTGAAACACTGTCACAGGAAGAAACGGCGGAAATGCTTGGAGTAAGAACCAGCACCCTCGCCTCTTGGCGGAGTTCTGGAAAATATGGTTTAAAGTACATAAAGATCGGAAAGAAAATTACTTACATGAAAAAAGACGTAAAAGAATTTATTGAATCATGCAAGATAATTCCTAAAAACAAAATAATAAGGTGAAAAAATGAGCAATATAAAAAACGCTTATATTAAAAGAGCTGAAATAATTATAGAAGACCACGGACTGCTAACTGCATTCCTTGACTTAAATTATGGAGGAATGGGTCAAGGGTTTGGAGGGCGTTGCTTATTCAACGAAAAATTTAAAGACCAAGATTGTTGCGGTAATTTTATCTGGGGATGTCTTAAGATATGCGGAGTTGATTCATGGGGTCGAGTAGCTGGCAGTCATGTAAGAGTTATAAGCGATAGCGACAAAGTGCACCGAATAGGTCACATCATCGAAGATATCTGGTTTGACGGAAATGAAATTATTAAAAATCTTGAGAGGTAAAAATATGAAAATAAATACAATTAACAAGCCAAGCAATAGAGGTGCTTGGCTATCCCTTGGGGCTTATACAGCGATCATTATATCCACAATTATATTTATCTCTATATTCGGCAATCTTGGGTGGGGATTTTTCGCTACTAGTTTGGTTGGCGGCGCTGCTAGCCTGTACGCTGGAATCTTTATCATGCTCTTTAGCAGGGTATTGGAACACCGATGTAAATTAGAACAACTTTTGCCAGCCCCTAAATTACCAGCTGGCATTAAGATATTAGGGGGATTAAGCTTTGCGGTAATATTGCTAATCTTTGGCTTCCTGAATGGTCAAGGAGAGATTGACGCTGGAACTTTAACCGTGTGGGCTTTTGTTTCTTCGGCATGTTTAGGCTCTATCATTGGTTATGCTTACGGGGAAATTTGCTGCAAGAATTGTAAGGAGAAAACTAAGATATGAAAATAGAGAAAATTAGCTTAGAAAATGGCGTCTGCATTAAAGACGCAATTAAGCTTCTTGCCGATAAGCTCGACGAAGTGATTGATGCACAAAATAGCGAACGTAAAGAATTAGGTCAAGTGAGAGATTTTTTAAGTACGTTAGCTAAAACAGTCTCTAGGATGGATTACGATAACGCTGACCTTATAAAAGCAGTCGAACACTTAAATTCTTTTGCACAAATTGGCATGATTCAATTGGGAAGAAAGCACGCAAATAAAAATGAAGATATACCCAACTAAAGCCACGTGTCGAGAAATATGCCGTTGTGAGAGGAATGTAAAAATAAATGACAAGGCATAATAATATGATACAATAAAAGCCATGATTATAAATTTTGGTATAGCTAAACTCATAGTGTGCGTCTTAGGGGCTGTTTTTGGCTCAACTATAGCAGCTGCAATCGCGTACGAATTAAAAATTAGTTTCAAAAAGTGTATGTTAATCGGCGCGCTTAACGGATCTACGATCCTAGCATGCTTAATAATAATTTTAAGCATTATCTCGTGGGTGTAAGCATCTCAAGGAATGATTCCATGCAGGAATTGCTTACTCAAAAAACGTCTCGTGACAACACCTGCAGTTAACAAGATTATCTTCGCTAGCTCCTAAACTATCATCTCCCGGAAACATCATCTCTTCTCCATTTACTTCAAAAGGTTCTTCAGCGTCAACTACATCGCCATCCACTTCAGCATGCCATTCTCTGGTATGATCATCGAGAATAGTAACCCACATCTTTTGGGCTTTCATTTCGTTAATGTTAACGCCGTCGAACTCAGCGTTAGTTTCTGATAGCGTTTCATACTCCAAAGACTTGCCGCTTTCTGCCGCCGCTTGAGTCTCGGTAATGGATATCATAATGCTGCGAGCATCAAATCTTTCTTTTAATATATCTTTAGCCCTTGATGCGATAGATTTATTGCTTAATGATGCCTCTTCTTTTTCAGCTTCTTCCTTTGCTCTTTTAATTGCCGTGTCCATATTTTTACGAGTAGTGTCAGTTATCTGATGCGCCATTAAGTGGCTACGCTGAGCTGCAAATCCTTTTATGTGAGCGTCGAGTCTTTGACTAACTCTCGCGGCGTTATGAGGCTTACCTAAAACCTCTCTAATCTGCCCGGAAAACTTTTTAGCTGTAGATTGATGAATATCTTTTAATCCTTTTTCTAGCAACGCTCTATGATGTTCTAAATGCGGAGGGTGACCGTATGCGGCATAGCTCTTCTGAAAGTCTGATAAGACCTTGTTGAACACTTTTCTAACTGGTTTAATGTTTTTAGTTTCCAGCTTAAGCTTTTGTGCATAATTGCCAGCTGCGCGCTTATAAAGCTTCCGAGCGGTTTCATTACTAATCGCCATAATGAGTGCTTACCATTTCTTTAATTTCATCGTCGGTAAATCTTCTCGAGCCATCCTTTTCTACCTGTTTTGATAACACATTAATAAACTTTTCTTTAGATGCCGCAATTGCTGCTTCGTCTTCTTCTGCTGTACTTGAGTCATCATCATGGATATCGTCATCGGATTGGTCTAAGTCCTCTACGGGGAATCTTCCTGAAGTATCTTTAGCAACTGGAACTTGCATCGCCGCACCATAAATACTGTTGCCGCCATCCAAAGGTTCTGATCCACAATCAGCTCGAAGCTCATTCCTAGTAAATAACCCGCTTTGAATTTTTAGCTTCAACTGCTCATTCCTCCTCGTTTGCAGAGCTGGAATATTGTCTTCTTGGAAAGTTAGAATATATCTTCCCTCGGAGTCTCCGTAACGAGGCATTAAGAAATTAGTTAGTTCCTCGAAAATTCTTCTTGCGATCGGAAGCACAGCATTATCATATAAAAGGAATTTCGCCGTTTCCATGTTAGCCAAAGTCATGTGATCGGGGCTAACTAAAGGCAGAGGTATTTTAAGCGCGTTATAGATAGCGTTAGTAACTTGTTTCTTAAGCTGGACATAGTCCATATCTCGAGGGTTCTTTAACAAGTCCTCATACTCTACTTGGTCATCTAATACAAGCGTTCTACCTGCGTTATTAGCTCCCCCAGCCGCATAGTTAATCTGCTCTTCCATTCTTTGCCGTTGGTCTTTCGGAAGCAATCTATCTTTAACTCTAAATAGCCCACCAAGTCTTGTAGCTCTCTGCAACGTAGACAGATTATGTTTTGCGCTGTCTACGTATTGCCGCATCTCGTAGAAAACATGATTAAGCGGACTAACGCCGTATACCATGTTTGAGCCAATGTAAGGATTAAACGTTCTAATATGATAAAGCTCTTTAAAATCATCGGCGTAATATCTAAATCTTACTTGACCATATTCTTTGACCTCGAATCGGTTAAAAGTATCAATTAAAGCCAATATCCTTGTAGTAATATTTCTCGGATATCCATCATAATCAACAACTATTGTAGCCCCTTGAGATGGGGCAACCCGAATTGTCTTCGGAGGGTTATTTTTAAATCCTAAAGCGCGCAAATAAACGTTCCCAGTGACTAAATAAAACGTAACGATGGATTGAATAAATTCCTTATACGTTATATCTGCGTCAGGCTTATTAAGCAAATCTATTAAAGGGTGGTTATCAATAAACTCTTCATTCTTTGTATCAAAAACTTTTGGCTGAATAGATGATACTTCCAGAGATATCTTATCAACTGCGGTAGCGACAGGAGCGCATTCTAGCCAAAATAAAATCGCCTCGTTGGCAAAAACAATTGGCTTATCTCCAGTAGGATAAAGCGGCAACCCTGTAGGAACGCTGGGATTATTCATCTTACGATGGAATGGGGAAAAAGATTTAATTCTTTCTATGAATTTCATATCAACCGATAATAATAATTAATAAATTGATGTTATTAACTGTTACCAGTTGACAAATTAGAATAATCTAATAAGTGACAAGCGATTAAATTAGCGTAATCGGGTCGCTAGAATTATAAATGATATATTGCAACGCCATGCTAATTGTGTCAACTATATCGTCGTGCTTGCCCTTCGGGAATGCCGCTGTTTCATCTAGAAAATCAAGCGCCCATGGAGCATTTTCAGGTATCCATACTCTCCCATTCTTAACTAATGTTGCTATAGCTCTTGCCCTTATTTCTTTTGAGCCTTCAGGTTTGATTGCTTGAATCGGTAGATAAGTATCTCGTGTTAGTTCCTGTATTGCGCCCCTTCCCGATTGTTCGTTTTCTATCAACATTATATACGGGCGGTGATAATTGAATAAAGCAACTAATTGATCTTTTAAATCTGGATATTCTACTTTGTCACGCCACATATCGATTAAATAAATATCTGCACCTTTAACACCCCATGTTGTACACACCGAAAAATCATTCTCCTTTTTCGTTTCCCATGCACTATCAATCGCCTGCAAAGTAAAATCAAATTCGGTTGGCAGTTCTGCGTATCTCTTCCACCAGTCACGCTTAAAGATATTACCACCGTCAATTTCGGGAGATAGCTGGAAAAGAGCATTAAACATTGACGGATTATCAGCGCGCTTCTGTTCCAATGCTGTCCTAGATTGCAAATCTGGACATAGAGGATCGCCAACAGTCCTACCTAACGGGTCGCCTTCCTTTGCCAAGGCTGGAAGCTTTATCACTTCCCAGATGGGATTGCCAGCAACATCCTTCTGAGCCATAAGCCTGTGCGCTATATCGTCATAATGCCACGGCGTCATTATTAAGATTTTAGACACCTTGCTAAGTTCCGAGTCTCTAAGCCTGCCAACTATTCCCCAGTTGTACTCTTGCATAATCTTTTCGCGTTGAAGCTGAGAATAAGCCTGTTCAAAATTCCTGTATGGATCGTCTATAATAATTAGATCAGTAGGCGTTCCCGTTACTCCACCTTGGAATGAAAAGTATTTGATAAACCCGCCTTCATGCGTTACTAGTAGATCGCTTCTTGAAGTTTCTAAAATTCCGAGCTTGTCTAACATCCTTTTAGTCGGCATTGCAAAGTTATCAGCCACAAACCTCGTAGTGTGCCCTACAACCATTATGCGTCGGTCGCGATATTTATTGAGTATGTATGCGGGGAAATGGACTGTAACAAAGGTACTTTTACCGTGCTGGGGCGGGCTTAAAATAATAGTACTGACTGAAGCGCCTTGGTCGTACCGATCTAGAGCCTTGCCTATATAATCCAAGTGCGAATAATCCCAATTATAATGAGGAGAAGTTTCTTTAAGCCAGTCTTTATAGCTCTTGCTCGCCGCTCTCCTCCGCCTCTCCATCTCCGCTATTATCAGCTTCTGATGCAAGGTAGTCTGTGAGATCTGCTCTGCCGTCAAGTACTGCTCGTAATTGTTCATCGGTTAATTTACTCACGTCTGGAACTTTGTTGTAAGATACGGCAACATTTTGCACTGCCTTGCCTTCAGTTCTATCCATGATTTTATCAATCGCGCCAAGAGCCGCAGAAGGGTTCTTAGACAATGTTAATAAAAAAGTTCTTAATGCCAAGAACTCTGACATGTTTTTTATGTTAAACTTCTTTACTAGCGACTTAAAATCCTCTGACAAGTTTAACTTATCTATGCCAGCGTTTAAAAGTCTTCGCATATTTGCCGATACCGGAGTATATCCTTTAGGTCTTCCCCCCCCCCTAATTCTAGGATCTCCCTTTGCGAATGGCACTAAGTTTTTTAATGAATTTTCGTGCATAGCTCTCTCTTAAATCATTTTATTATAAGAGCATTAACCTAATTTATCAAGACAGCCTTATTCCCTGTAAGTTTCTCCCATCTCGCGATGATAACATCAACATAGCGCGGCGATATTTCCATGCCATAGCAGTCGTAAACAATGTCATCTTTTTTGCTTCCATCTTTAATAAGTTTGGCTAAAAGCTCTGTTGGCTTCATCGTCGGATGCAAATCGTTTTTAAGTGGCTTATCAAACTCCAAAACCGTTGTTGAGAAATCCCCATAAAATTTATGCTTCCCTTTCCATCCATATACACAAAATTCGTGTTTAGCATTATAATCTTTTCTTCCGAGAACGTGATTATTTTTAACCCATACAAGATAATCGCCCCACTTTATCTGGCAATCATCAAAGGCTAGCCTCAAATTATGTAACTCCATGCCTAACATAAATACATAAAAAGTATTGTAGTCAGCGCAAGGAATAACGGATAAAAAGTCCGAAAAGAATTGCCTATAATCTTTGATGTTATCATTATCAATAGGAGTTTGGTTTCGATTCCCTTTATCAATAGAATTAAGAAAATCATTTTTTGATGAATAATCTACGCCATACGGAGGATCTGTCAAAACCATATTAACGCTTTCGCTTTGCAGTAAAGACGTTACATTATCCACAATGCAACAATCTCCACACATAACCCTATGCCTTCCAAGCTGCCAGACATCCCCAAGTTTTGCAACGCTTTCCACATCGTCAACCGCAGGAGCTTCATCTTCGACAGCTTCCTGTGTCACGTCAAAATTAAAATCCATCTCATCAAATCCAATCTCCTTAAGAAATCCCATGTCATAGTCAGCAGCAAGCATTTCAAAGTTAAATTCTCCAGCTATATTTTTGTTAAGCCTAATATTAAGCTCTGCAAACTCTTCTTGGGTAAGTTCCCTACTTGGGAAATAACAATCTACTTCTTTAACGCCTAAAGACTCTAAGACTTTTTTACGCCCGTGTCCGCCACAAATAGAGTTATCAGTATTAACAACTAACGGTTCACAACATCCGAACTTTTGAATTGATTGCGTGAGCCTTGCGATACCTTCTTTATTTAGCACGCGCGGATTACGTTCCCACTCTTTGAGATCGGATAATTTACGCTTTTCTAATGACCAAGTTAAATTGCTCATTTTTTGTGCATAAATTCGCTGTTTAACGCTTCAACCGCTCCAATATCATCTTTGACGCGATTAATTGAAGTATAATTTAACAACGCTTCGCCCTCTTCCTCGACTTGTTCGTCGATAAAGTCTTTCATTAAAGACATTACCGAAAAATCACCTTCAGCTACCGCAGCTTGGTAAATACCATTAATAGCTTGCGTTATATCTTTTTCGTGATAGTAAGCAGATGAAAACGGGTCAACAACTGAAATTGGATTAATCTGTGGGGCTTTGATATCTTTCAATTCAACGCTTATATTCACCTTAGTCATGAAATCGATAATCTTAAGCGCATGATCCGTTTCCTCGTCGAATTTGCTAGCCATGTACTTAGCAAACCCTTCATAGTTTTGAAGGTTAAAATATATCGACAAAGCTAAGTATAATTGAGCAGAGTAAAACTCAAGGTTAATTTGATCGTTTAGTAGTTGTTGTACTTTTTCTGATATTTGCATAGAACCTCAAAAATAAAATAAACTCATCCTTGAGATTTTAAGATCACGTACGCGCACTTTAGCATAATCTTAACTAAAAATGAACAAAATTAAGTGCGTTCCAAAATGGAACATACTGCCAAACCCCTTGATAACACTAACTAATTCTCGCTACTAAAAATATTCCACAAAAGCACTTGACATACCATAATCATGCACTATAATTACACTTAAGATACATTGATTAATGTGTCGGGTAAAAGTAAAAATAGTAAAAATGAGGTTAAACATATGAAAACATTAGAAATTTATTACGGCAACTCCAGCATTGAGCAAAAAAGATTTATCGAAGAGAGAATAAGTAGATTAATCGTGACCAACCAAACATACTTAGTAGAAAAACTATTCGAAAAAGATATAGCATCTTACGACGACATAACAAACTTCCTGGAAGATGAAGGCGGAAATTATCCAGAAATTTTTGATTGGTGGTTAATTAATAACGACTACGACTATCTCGCAAGAAAATTAATTGGGAATGGCGAGTGCGTTTTAGAAAGCGATTACGGCACTTGGTGGGGCAGAAAATGCTGTGGTCAAGCGATAGCTGTGGACAATATTTTTTGGAACATTTTTCAAAATGAAATTAAAGAAATCAAATAACGAGGTAACGATATGAAAAACGAATACATTTTAAAATTAACAGAAGCGGACATTGAAGAGATGGTTCAAGAAACTGCGGTAGAAGAGAAGGGTAAAAAATTAACTAGAGATGATCTCGATTTAATATTTAAAAAGTTAGGGAATGTTCTAGCTGAAGAAATATATCCGATTTGCAGAGATTTGATAAACGATTTAGAAACTAAGGGAGAAACAATATGAATAACTTAAACGCAGGCTGGAACACGCTAATAGGCTCAATAAAATCTGAACGAGTTAAGTATAGCGAAGAACGTCACAAAATTAATAAGATGAAAATAACTTTTGTGAAAGATGTTCATACAACTAGAAGAAAGCAGAAAGAAGAGTATAAACAAATTAGCAAACAAGCTCTAGAGTCGCTTTTACTAGAAAATATTAGACTGCTAGAAAAGCAACTTAACATGCCGAAAAACGAGAGAAACTTAACTTTCATAGACGAGTGCGAGAACTGGTTAATTAAGATTAGAAAACTATTATTAGAAGATGAGGTTTAATTTATGACAGAGTTAAAAGATAAAGAACTAGGGGTATTACTATACACTCCAGATCAAGTTGCAGAAATGTTACACATAACGGTGCGAACTTTGGCAAAATGGAGAAAGCAAAAGAAAATCAACGGGATACCGATCGGTCACAAAGTTCTTTACACGATCGATCAGGTAAATGAGTTTGTAGAGAATAGTAAAAATAAAATAAGGGGTACAAAAATATGAAACATCAAGATATTTCTGATTTTTTAAAAGCATTCGATGATTTTATAGAAGCATTTAAAAAATCTGGGCGTATAGATCAATTTAGAAAAGATGAGCTAGAATTAATATTTGATGATATAAACTCAGAAAAAAACCCCGAACTAAAGATAGAAGAAGTTATCTCAGATTATGACAAGATGAGCATTGACGAGTCAATGAGTTATTCCAAATTAGACGATCATCAAAAAGAAATAATGGATAATTATCTTGATGGCAAAATTAGGTTTGCTGGATTTATACGTTATCCTGAAGAAGAAAAAAAAATTACAATTATTTTCAAACGATAATAAAAGCTAGAGGTTATTTTATGTCTAATAAAAAAACAGACTGGGTAATAAAAAGATACGAGGGAAGAATTCAGCAGTTAACACAAAGGGCTGAACAACTTACTCAAGAAGCTGAAACCATCAAAGAGGTTGTTGAAACCTTAAAATCTTTAAAAAGAGAACGTTGCGACTTCAAATTATCTCCCATAAGAAAGTCATATTGTGAATATATATTAGAAACAATTGAAAAAATGGCGCCAGCAAAAGAAAAGCAATTAGCTATCTATTGGAAGAGGTAGCAGAGTTTCGCTAAGGAAGGGGGCAGGAAAGTGTAAACCTGCCCTTAATGAGATTTTTATGACTATTATTAACAATGGGGATTGTAACACACGATTAGCTCAACCGTCGAGGTAAAAATTATGTTTGATAGTGATTCAAGACAAAGATTAGAAGATTTACTCACTAAAACTAATCAGATTCTAGTTAAAATTAACGCTACGATAGAAGAAAGTAGAGTTATTGAAGATAGAATCGATGGAACTATGTCTCTACTTAAAAATGGGGTTATAGCTATTAGCCAATTGCTAGGTCTTGCTGTTCAAGGAACGATTAGAATGTCTCAACACCAAGCGGCAGGGTGTAGAGAGATGCTAAACGCTATTGACAGAACAGTTAACGAATATAGACATAGCAAAACGAGCCCTAGGCTCGGGATGGATTAAGTTTGAGTAGTTGAACCGTCAAGGATTACTTGACGGTTGCCTAACCTAACATATTCCACATTTCTTTTCTAAAAACTTCATCAAAATGTTCTGGAATTGATTTAGTCATAGCAGCAACTTTTTCGTTTAATTTATCAATATCGGCAAGGCATTTTTCGCTTAGAAGAGATCCCTCAGGCTTTATTTCCTTGAAATAACTTCTGTGTTTTTTATTCTCGCATCTGTCGCACTTGCTAGTATTAATATCTGTACATTTATACCAGTAATCACAGAAATTCCCACATAAACTCATAATTCTGCTCTAAAATTAATTACAGCCTCATTAAGGCTCCTAAATTCTTCTACCCATGCAATCATACCACCAAGACAAAATACACCGCTTCTTGGACATTCTAGCCGCCTAAAAAGGGATTTCATTATCATACTCTTGGTTGGTTTCTGGGAATTCAGGATAATTTATCGCAGCTTGACTAAAATCATTGCTAACTGCTTTTTGTTGAACTGTTGCTTCTCCCGTTCCTCTTTCAGAACTAAGAACTACCAGCTTTCTAACAAAAATAGAGGTTTTTAACTGAGATACACCAGTTTTAGGATTGTCATACATGCGATATGTAACGCTTCCCTCGACGTATAACTTGGTTTTCTTTGCTGTAAGTAAGTATTTCCTTACGAACTCTTGTAATTTATCATTAAAAATAACTAGATTATGCCAATCTGTAGCAGTCTTTTCCCCTTCTCTTACTTTTTCGAATGGCTTGTCTGTAGCTAAAGCAATTCTTATAACTTTTTCACTTTCTGCATATATCCTGCCGATATATCCAACTAAAATAACTTTGTTTACTGATTGAGACATCTGGTATTAACCCTCCTAAAAAAATAAATAAAAAGAAAGAACAAAAACAAAACAAAATACGCCCAACTATGCCTCTGAATTTTATATTTTTTCGCGAAGCAAGGCAAACCCTTTTTTTGTTTGTTTTTTTTTAATAAGAGTTAATAAGAATTAATGGCGAAAAGTGAAAAACGCTGGAGAAGAGCCAGTACCAAGGGATAGATGGCAATTTAAGAGAGGCAATTCTTACACACTTTGGTACAAAAATTTACACACTTTGGTACAAAAACCTACATACTTTGGTACAAGAAGTGAATAGTTGGTACAAAATATCAACTAAAGTATTGATACTGTTGGATTATTGCCTGTTGATAAGTGTATTAATTTAATTAACGGGAAAATTTAATTTTACATTCGCTTAAAAAAAACTTAAAATCGGCTCCGCATGTACAAAAACTATATGTTAATATGCGGCGGTATTTCTATTTAGGTGTGCACATTATGCAATTATATGTAAATGATATTCTAATAGCTTGCTACAACAGTAAATTCGCGAAGGATGAGTTTTTAATCTATCTTTTTTTTATATCTGAGCATCAAAGAAATGGCGCATGTGATTTTTATCTAGCTGACATAACGAATTATCTAAATCTTCATCACAGAACATACACTCAAATAAATTTAATTATTCTAAATTTACGAGCTAAAAGACTTCTGTACCAAGATATCTGGATTAATCCATTTTCTAACATAGAAAAGTGCGGCAGGTTAATAAAAATAAAGTTTGATCAGGAATTTATAAACTTATTAACTGCAAGTCGTAGATACCATACTGTAGACTTTGATATTATTAAAAAATTACCGCGATTTGAAAATATCATCTTTTATCTACACATCAGGCAACGAGAATTTCAAAAAAACAAACCTTTAACATTACTCAAAGATACTTTTTTAGAACAGATAGGCGCCGATAAATTACGTTCAGATTCGTTTAAAAAAAACGTCTTAAAATTCATATCTGCAATCAATATTGCTGACTCAAAAATATTTATTAACCTGCTAAAAATTCATAACAACCATAAAATAATTTTCATGATTGAAACTAAAGACAAGAACTTGGTCGAAGCCCCGACTAATGTAGATAAATTAATAAAAATACGCGAAAGAATCAAAAATTTAAATACAAAACTGGATGCTAATAATTTTATAGCCGAGATACATAGCAAACATTACGACAAATACTTATTAGCGTTGGAATTTATAGCTAAGAAAAACAAAGCAGAACTAGACTATTTTATTAATGAAATAGCTTATCTATTAAGCAAAGGGGCTACGCTAAAAGGGATTTTAGATATTTTATGCGACTACAAGCTTTTTACAAGCAAGATTATTGAAGCCATTAAAACATCAAAAGAATTTTCAACTAAAAACGTTATCGGGTGGATAAAAACGGGTTTGAAAAATAATTGGGATTTTACAAAACAGGTTAAAAGGCTCTTAAGTCAAACTGCTTCATTAAATAAAACAGAGGTAACAGCTATGAGTGATAAATCTAATAAAAGCAATCAAATTGTTGAGAACGTTAGAAGCTATGATAATTCAGATTTTAAACGACTAGAGATGGAAGATAGGGTGAGAATGAAATGCTCACAAGAAGCTAATTCATGGAAAGAATCGTTAACAAACGAGCAGAAGCAATCTTTAGAAGATGAAGCGACAAGAATTTTAAAAGATAAAACCTACCGAGATATAAAAGATTCAAAGTATTTATGCATGATCGATAACGCTGATAATCATTGCGAATGGGTTTATTCGAAAGTACTAAAAATGTACAGAGAAGATGGAATCTTACTCGATGTTGTTTTTAACAAAAAATGGCAACACGAAACAATTTTTGATAGCGACGGAATAATAGCTCAGGTAAAGGATATAAACGGTAATGTGGTATTCGATTCTAAAAAAGATTAGCTACCTCAAAAATAAAATGCTTGACAAATTGATTTAAGAGAAATATACTTAACCATGAAGATAAGAGGAGCGAGTAAAATCGCGCTGGATGAATAAAAATTGGAGTATTTATGTTAGTTTTAACAAGACGCATAGGTGAAACCATTGTTATAGGTGGAAATATTGAAGTAACTCTTCTTGGGTTCAGCTTCGGAAAGGCAAGGATAGGAATTAAAGCTCCTAAGGAAATTTCTGTTCATAGAAGAGAAATCGAAGATAGGATTTTGAGAGGGGATCCTTGGGAAGGTAAAGAAGCTAAAAAAGTATGGGAGGAATAATTTATGTTAAGTAGAAACCAGCTATTAGATTTTAAACACAGCTTTGCTATCCCATTTAAAACAGTGGGAAGTATAGCTAAGCAAGACTGCATGAAGCACTATCAGTCAATGCGCTTAAAGCATGAATCAATTAGGAATATTTCAGAACTATCGGAAGAAGATATTCAGCTTATGGCTACTGAAGTTTTAGGCAGAACATTAACAGGTAAAGAATTAGAATTAGCAATGGATGATATAAATTATCAATTAGATAAATGTTTTTACAGAGTATGCGGTGACGTACTTGCAGATTTTCCGACAATAGATGAGGAGGTTGATGATGAAGACGAAGATTATCTATAGAGATATAGACTATATAGTCAAAAACGCTTTCGTAGTTGATCTACGAAAGAATGTTATTGATGTTCCAGCTTGGGCTAGACTTTTTAATTATAAGAAGACTGGCGAACTTAGAAAAATAAACAGAGAGGTAACTAAAAATGTCTGAGAAAGAAATTAAATATATCAAGTTAGCAGCTTATATTTTAGCTGGAATAGTAATGATACTCGGGTTTTGGATGCTATTTGAAAAGATAGATAAGGTATTCGTGTTCATTATAGGCGGCATAATTGGGTATGCGCTGAAAGCCGTTAATAGTCTGAAAGCGGCTAATAATCCGATTAGGGGGTAGTACATGGTTTACGACTACATTATAAAAATATCTTTTGTAGACGGAGAAGATGGATATGATCATGAAGAAACAATCCATTCTTTAAGAGAATTAATAGATGAAGGGATAAGCTCTAACCATCCAAATTGGAGAATAGAAGATTTGACAATTTATCGTAATACAGATGAATGACAAAGAAAGGGGATAGTATAATGAAAACAATAAGAGATTTAAAAGATATTCCTATGATTAAAGTATCGCTAACAATTCCTCAGCCTGATTTCACGGAAGAAGAGAGAGAATTTTACTTTAAAAAAGTTAATAGAGAAATATGCGAGCTCAATGCTAAAGCTCACGGATTGACTCCGAAATGGGTAAAAGATAACGAAGGGATTGAGCATTTTTGCCCCACTGACAATAGGAGTTTTATTAACAGATTTTTTGATGCGATTTTTTAAAAATGAAAAATAAATAGGTGAAATATGAATAATCA
>Ga0153915_10000926_pt1 | contig 27217 bp, 24 predicted proteins | sample Opewatmetagenome_2_FD_107003 | JGI IMG/M metagenome (GOLD analysis project Ga0153915, IMG submission 107003) | Freshwater wetland microbial communities from Ohio, USA - Open water 3 Core 3 Depth 3 metaG | ecosystem: Environmental > Aquatic > Freshwater > Wetlands | place: USA: Ohio, Lake Erie...
CCATGGACACATGTGGAATACATTCCTTGCGTATGTGAGCACTGTAGTGTATATTCCCTTTGACATGTCCTCACCTCGGCGGACGGTGAATACATTCCTTGCGTATGTGAGGACTGTACTACATTTTGATGGTAGAATGTTCCTAGCTAGTTGCAGTATTTGATGAGCCGGACAAGAATATTTGTTCTTTTTTTTATATGCCCTGCGGGGGCGTTGCTGATGATCACTGGAACGGCAAAACTTATCAGTGTCAGCGGTAACGCCCGGCTCCTGCAAAGTCCCGATCCTATTCTATCCATCCCGTTTCGCCATGTGTTCTTGCTTGTCGGAGTGCTTGAACTCATCGTCGCGGCGGTTTGCTTTTTCGGCAAACAGGTGGGGTTGCAGGCTGGCCTTGTAGCTTTGCTGGCAACCAACTTTGTGGTTTATCGTCTCGGCTTGATTTGGGTTGGTTATCACAAACCGTGCAGTTGCCTTGGCAATCTGACGGATGCGCTGCATATTACGCAGCAGACAGCCGATACCGTCATGAAAATTGTTTTGGGCTATTTGCTGATTGGGAGTCACGCCACGTTATTCTGGCTTTGGAAAGAGAAACGGAAAACCCGTATCGTTGCGCCGTCTTCAACAGAAGCAACCAAATCCGCACCGTAGATTCTTTACGCCACCGCGCCTGCGGGATTGATTCCGTGTCAGCGCGCCGTTACGTTCGTGCCATGCAGACGCTGCCACCACTCCGTTGGGGCATTCTCGGAACGGGACGCATTCTTGCCAAATACGTCGAGGCGTTCCGACTGGCTCGTGACGCGCAAGTTGTCGCCGTGGCCAGCCGCGATGCCGAGCGTGCGCGCGCAGCCGCCGCATCTCTTGGCGCCGCGCGCGCATATGGAAGCTACGACGCGCTGCTGGCCGATCCCGGAATTGACGTGATCGTCAATGCGCTCCACAACGGGGTCCACTGCGAGTGGACCGTGCTGGCGCTGCAAGCCGGCAAACATGTGCTCTGCGAGAAGCCGCTGGCTTGTTCCAGCGCCGAGGTGGAACAGATGTTCGCCGCCGCGCATGCGAGCAAGCGTTGGCTCATGGAAGGGTTTATGTACCGGTATCATCCGCAGATTGCGATGGTGGCGCGGCAGATTCACGATGGCGACATCGGCCAGCCGTTGTACATACGTGCCGACTACATGGGACGCGGTCGCGACCGCAAAAATCCACGGTACCTAGCCGAGGCTGGCGGTGGAGCGTTGATGGACTTGGGCTGTTACTGCGTGAATCTGGCGCGGTTGGTTGCTGGATGCGAGCCGCAACAGGCTCAAGCGCAGGCGCATTTTGACGTTCAATCCGGCGTGGACCTGACACTGACAGGCGCACTCGTGTTTGGCGGTTCCGTACGCTCCGCACCGTCAGCTCAGCAGAAACTTCGCCCTTCAACGTCATTGACTGCCCATCTGACGTGCAGTTTCGAGTCGGAAGGATTGTTTGGCGCGGACATCGTCGGCACCGAAGGCCGCATCGTTATTCCCCATCCATGGTTGCCGCCGACGTGGCCATCGGAATACATGGTGACGCGTGGCGGCAAGAGCGAGACGGTGCGGGTCGCGCCGCCGGATATGCCACCACATTTTGCCGTGCCGTTTGCGCTGGAGATCGAACATTTTGCCGTTTGCGTCCGCGAGAATCGCGCGCCGCAGTTCCCACCGGGTGTGGACGCCGAACAGGATTCCCGCGCCAACATGCAGGCCATCGAAGCCTTGCGCGAATCGGCTCATATCGGCAAACCAGTCGAAGTTAAATACTGACCGACCGTATGTCCGGTCCGGGGTATTCGAGCCGTGTCCAGCTTTGCCGCCGCTTTTTGAGCGCACTACTTGACAACCATGGATTATGCTGTTAGGAAGTAAGTGGTTACTTTCATGAGGCAACGATGCCAACGGATTCCGGCTGTGCAGCGCCACCAGCAAATTCTGGCGGTTGCCACGGAGTTGTTTGCGCGACAGGGGTTCCATGGCACGACGACACGGCAAATCGCTGAGCAGGCGCAGGTGAACGAGGCTATTCTGTTCCGGCATTTTCCGCGGAAAGAAGATTTGTACTGGGCGGTGATCGAGGAGAAATGCCGAGAGAAATCGATGCGAGAGTGGTTAGTTGAACAGTTGGCCGCCCCAGCGGATGAGAAAACGGTGTTGACCGGAGTAGCAATGGCGCTACTGGAGCAGAACATGTCGGACACGACACTGGCGCGGCTGCTATTGTTCAGTGCGCTGGAGAAACATGAGTTGTCAGCGCGGTTCGTGAAGACGTACGTTGCCGGGTTTAACGACCTGTTGGCGGAATACATTCGCAGGCGGATTCGTGCAGGCGTATTTCGGCGAGTGGATCCGGGATTGGCGGCTCGCGCGTTTTTGGGGATGGTTTTCCATCATTTTTTGGTGCAGGAGGTTTTGGGCGAGCGGCGGTTTTATAAGTTTGACATGCGCGAGGTTTGCGAGTCGTTTGCGGATATCTGGGTGGAAGGAATGCGGGCGCGTCCCGCGAGGAAAGGATTAGTGAGATGATGAAGCGATTATTGGCTGGTGTTTTGGGTTTGGCTTTGGCTATGGGTCTAACGGGTTGCAGGGGGAAAACGGCAGCACCGCCGCCTTCCGCGCCGGAGGTGGCGACAGTGGCGGTTGTCGCGCAGAGGCTGTTGCTGACTACAGATATCCCCGGCCGCACGTCTCCCTATCTTATTGCGGAAATCCGGCCCCAAGTAAACGGCATCATCCAGAAACGCCTGTTCACGGAAGGGTCCAACGTCGAGGCCGGTCAGGAGCTTTATCAGATTGATCCCGCGCCATTTCAGGCGGCGCTTGATAGGGCCCAGGCTAATCTGCCAGCCCTCCGGTTGAGGGCTGATCGCTACAAGGAAGCGCTGGTTGATAAAGCGGTCAGCCAGCAGGATTTCGATGATGCGGATGCCGCTCTGAAACAGGTCGAAGCAGAATTGGAAACAGCTCGTATCAATCTTAATTACACCCATGTTGTCTCGCCGATCTACGGGCGCATTGGAAAGTCCACCGTGACAGATGGCGCCATTGTGACGGCTTATCAACCCACGCCTCTCGCCACCATTCAGCAACTGGACCCGATTTACGTGGATGTGCCGCAATCCACCACCGAATTGCTCCGGTTAAAACACCGTCTGGAGGATGGTCGCCTAAATAACGATGATGCCAATCAGAACAAGGTGCAGCTCATTTTGGAAGATGGCACGCGGTATCCCCTGGAAGGAACGCTTCAATTTCGCGACGTCTCGGTGGATCCAACAACCGGGTCGGTCATTCTGCGGGCTATATTTCCCAATCCGAATGGCGTTCTACTGCCTGGCATGTTCGTCCGGGCGGTGGTGAAGGAAGGCGTGAGCGACAAAGCTATTCTGATTCCTCAGCAAGCGGTGTCACGCGATCCGAAGGGAAACCCCGTGGCTACGATCGTGGACACCGAGAGCAGGGTCGGGCAACGGATGCTCACTCTTGACCGGGCCATTGGCGATCAATGGCTGGTTGCCTCGGGTCTTGCGCCCGGCGACCGGGTAATTGTCGAGGGCGTGCAAAAAGTCCGGCCCGGCGCGGTTGTGAAAGCGGTTCCATTCGATGCCGGTCAAAAACAAGGGGCAGAATCCGGCAACAAATCCCCGTCGACTGCACCATCCAAATAACGGAGACACGAAATGTTATCGAAATTCTTCCTGGACCGTCCTGTATTCGCCTGGGTAATCGCCATCATCTTGATGGTGGCAGGTGGTCTGGCGATCCATAACCTGCCGATTTCGCAGTATCCACCAATCGCCCCCCCATCCATCGCCATTTCCGCGTTTTATCCGGGAGCCTCGGCGGAGACGGTGGAAAACAGCGTGACGCAGATCATCGAACAGAAGATGACCGGCTTCGACAAGATGCTATACCTGTCAGCTACGAGCGATTCGTCCGGCTCGTCCCGTATCGAGCTGACATTCACTCCTGGAACCGATCCGGACCTCGCTTGGGCGCAAGTGCAGAACAAACTCCAGCTTGCCATGGCGAGTCTGCCGCAGGTGGTGCAACGCTCGGGCGTCAAGGTGGCAAAATCCACACGAAACTATCTATTGATTGTTGGCTTGACCTCGGAAGACGGGAGCATGGATGGAAATGATTTGCGGGACTATGCCCAATCCAGTTTGGAGAAGGTGCTTTCGCGTGTGCCGGGCGTGGGTGAGGTCGAGGTTTTCGGCAGCCAGTATTCCATGCGGATATGGCTCAACCCCGACAAGCTGACCGATTACCAGATGACGGTTCAAGATGTAGTCACAGCGCTCGGGGCCTACAACGTGGAAGTGTCGGCAGGTCAGTTCGGCGGGGCGCCGGCGGAAAAAGGCCAGCGTTTGAATGCCTCCATCATTGTTCAGAGCCTACTCAAGACACCCGAGGAGTTTGCCGCGATCCCCATCCGCACCAATCCGGATGGGTCAATCGTGCGGGTCAAGGATGTGGGACGGACGGAGTTGGGAGCCGAGTCCTACGATGTCGAAGTCTATCACAACGGCAAGCCGTCAGCCGCGCTGGCCATTCGGCAGGCGGCTGGCGCCAACGCGTTGGATACGGCCAACGCCATCAAGTCGAAGCTCGATGAGATGAGTTACTTTTTCCCCACCGGGCTAAAAATTGTGTATCCCTACGATACCACGCCATTCATCAAAGTGGCCATCGGCGAGGTGGTAAAAACGCTCTTCGAGGCGATCTTGCTGGTTTTCCTGGTGATGTATCTGTTCATGGGAAACATACGGGCCACGCTGATCCCGACCATCGCCGTGCCGGTGGTGCTCTTGGGAACCTTTGCCGTGTTGGGACTTTTCGGCTTCTCAATCAATATGCTCACGATGTTCGCCATGGTACTGGCCATCGGGCTGTTGGTGGACGATGCCATCGTGGTGGTGGAAAACGTGGAACGGATCATGAGCGAAGAAGGGCTTTCGCCGCGGGAAGCCACCGCCAAGTCCATGAATCAGATTACCAGCGCCCTGATTGGCATCGGGTTGGTGCTCTCGGCGGTGTTCGGCCCCATGGCGTTTTTTAGCGGCTCAACCGGCGTGATTTACCGCCAGTTTTCCGTGACCGTTATTGCCGCCATGCTTCTGTCGGTGGTGGTGGCATTGATCCTCACGCCGGTCCTCTGCGCCTCGCTTCTCAAACCAGTGTCCAAAGGACACGAACCGGCAGAGTCGGGGATTTGGTTCCTGCGACCGTTTTTCCAACGGTTTGACAGAGGCTTTTTCTGGGTAAGAGACCGGTATATACGAGTGGTCGGACATTCTCTTTCCAAAAAACTGCGCTATCTGATTATCTATGTTCTGCTCATCGGGGTGATTGGATTCCTGTTTCTCCGTATGCCCACGGGCTATCTCCCGGATGAAGATCAAGGAATCCTGATGGTACAAGCCACACTTCCGTCAAATTCGACCCTGGAGCAGACGGAAGAAGTTATGAAAGGAGTCAAAACTTATTTCCTCGAGCACGAGAAAGACGCAGTGGAAACCGTAATGACGGTTTCTGGCAGGAATTTTTCCGGCAGCGGGCAAAACGCCGGCCTTTCATTTGCCAAACTCAAAGATTGGAAACTCCGTGATCGGGCGGACCTGAAGGTTACTGCCGTGGCTGGAAGAGCCATGGGCGCCTTCTCGCAGATTCGCAACGCCATGGTGTTTGCCTTCGCGCCGCCAGCGGTCATTGAACTGGGTACATCCAAGGGGTTCGATTTTCAGTTACTGGATCGTGGTGGTTTGGGACACGCCGATCTGATGGCTGCCCGTAACCAACTTCTAGGCATGGCAGCACAGAGCCACGTACTGACAAAGGTCCGGCCCAATGGCCTGGAAGACACGCCCCAATACCGGATTGACGTGGATTGGGAGAAGGCCGGCACGATGGGAGTGCCAATCAGTGAGATTCACAACACAATCTCGGCGGCCTTTGGCAGCGCGTATGTCAATGACTTCATACAGGGCGGACGAGTAAAGAGGGTGTATCTCCAAGCCGACGCTCCCTACCGCATGTTGCCCAAAGACCTTGAAAAACTCTATGTGCGCAATACAACAGGTAAAATGGTTCCGTTTTCTTCATTTGCGTCGGGGCACTGGACTACCGGTTCACCGAAACTGGAGCGCTACAATGGATTCCCGTCTGTAAACATTTTGGGAGAGTCGGCGCCGGGAAGGAGTTCCGGCGAGGCCATGCAGATCATGGAAGATTTCGTCAAGAAACTGCCACGCGGCGTTGGCCTTGACTGGACCGGGCTTTCTTATCAGGAACGGATGGCAACTGCCCAGGGACCGATTCTCTACATCTTTTCCATACTCGTGATCTTCCTTTGCGTGGCGGCTTTGTATGAAAGCTGGACCATCCCGTTTGTAAACTTGTTGATGTTGCCGCTGGGTGTGTTCGGCGCTTTGCTTGCAACTTCTTTGCGGGGAATGCCCAACGACGTATATTTCCAAATCGGATTCCTGACAACACTCGGCCTTTCGACAAAGAACGCAATTTTGATCATTCAGTTCATCAAAGAACAGAGGCGGCAGGGAATGGGATTGAGTGAAGCCACCCTTGCCGCCGTTCGCATCCGGTTCCGCCCGGTCATCATGACCTCGCTTGCGTTCTTCTTCGGCACTCTGCCGCTGGCCATCGCTTCCGGTGCCGGCGCCGGCGCAATGAATGCCATTGGGACCGCGGTTACCGGCGGGATGCTCTCCGCCACGTTCATTGATCTGATATTCATCCCATTGTTCTTCGTGCTTGTGTCCCAACTGTTTATGAAAAAACATATCCAGCCATCTCAAGTTTCTACCAGGCTTCCGGAGGCGAACTAATATGAAAGGTATGAAAATAGCCCTGTGCCTGTCTCTGGGAGTGTTCATCTGCTTGGGCGGCTGTACCTTGGCCCCGAAATACACCCGACCCAAAGCTCCGGTTCCTGTGGACTGGCCGAAAGGCGCGGCGTATCAGGAAACCTTGTCGGCAACAAACGCTACGGACGTCCCAAACATGGGGTGGCGGGAATTCTTCGCCGATCCGAAGCTGCAACAAGCCATCGGGATGGCACTGACGAACAACCGCGACCTGCGGCTGGCCGCGTTGAACGTGGAGGAATCCCGGGCGATGTACCACATCCAGCGGGATGTGCTTTTCCCCACCATCAATGCCACCGGCAGCGGAAGCAAGGCGAGCGTACCCGCCGATCTTTCCAGCACAATCCCTCAGAAACGCTATACCACCGAACGCTACGATGCCAATTTCGGCGTCGCGTCCTGGGAAATAGACTTCTTCGGCCGCATCCGCAGCCTCAAGGACGAGGCTCTGGCAACCTATCTGGCCACCGAACAAGCCCGCCGCAGCGCGCAGATTTCCTTGATTTCCTCGGTGGCCGGCGCGTATCTGGCGCTGGCTGCAGATCAGGAAAATCTTGGACTCTCGGAGACGACGCTGGCGGCGCAGCGGAGCACCTATGACCTGATCAAGCGGCGCTACGAACTGGGTCTGGTGCCCGAATTGAATCTGCATCAGGCGGAAATGCAGGTGGATGCCGCGTTGGGCGACACCGCCCGCTACACCCAGATGGTGGCGCAGGACCAGAACGCCCTGAACCTGTTGTTGGGCAATCCCACGCCGGTTGAACTTCTGCCCGCCGGGTTGGGCGGCGTCACGCCTCCGAAGGATATTTCCGCCGGCCTGTCTTCCGAGGTGCTGCTGAACCGGCCGGACGTGCTGCAGGCCGAGAACCAGCTCAAGGCGGCCAACGCCGACATTGGCGCGGCTCGCGCGGCGTTTTTCCCGCGCATCTCGCTGACGGCCGCCATCGGCACGGCCAGCAGCGATCTTTCCGGACTCTTCAAGTCGGGGCAGGGTACCTGGAGCTATGCGCCACAGATTGTGATGCCGGTTTTTGACGCTCGCACGTGGTCTGCGAACAAAGCCGCCAAAGTGCAGCGGGAAATCGCCGTGACCCAATACGAGAAGGCGATTCAGAGCGCCTTCAGGGAAGTGGCCGACGCCCTAGCCGTTCGCGGGACGGTGGACCAGCAGGTATCGGCGCAACAATCCCTGGTCAATGCCGTCGCCGAAACTCACCGCCTCTCCAATTCCCGTTATGACAAGGGAATTGACAGCTACCTCAGCGTCCTTGATGCGCAACGGTCATTGTACGCGGCGCAGCAGGGGCTTGTCTCTATTCGCCTCGCGAAACTTGCCAACGATGTGCGGCTTTACGCAGTGTTGGGTGGCGGTTGGAAAGCGGAAAAATAACCTGCCAGCCGGCGGGACGAACGGAAATTCAATAACCGAAACAAAAAAGAGAGGATCACATGGCCAAGTACCAGAAGAACCAACCGAAATCCAATCAACCGGTTCGCCCCGTGAATAAAGCCGTGGCCCAGCCGACCTCTGAAGAAATCGCCAAGCGCGCCCACGAAATCTATCTGGCGCGTGGCGGTGTTCATGGTTATGACATGGACGACTGGTTGCAGGCCGAGCGTGAACTCAAACGGTAGGGTGACGGCTTAAAATCATCAGGATGACAAACAGATGCAGACCGGCAAACGGTCTGCATCGTCATCCTGTGTTTCTCTCTGTTCACCTGTGTCCATCTACGCTGGGGATGCCCTTGGTTTCGCCTTCTTACATCCGCCCCTGCTCTTGCTCACTGGTCTTGCCGTTGTCAGTGGTCTGATGATACCCAAATTGGTCACCCAACCCGATACCGGTGCTTCACCTACATGGGAAGGCGCTTATTGATTTGGCTCCGACGCGTCTTATCCACAGGTCTGCGCGCGAATTGACGGCAAACGCCGCGCCGATTAGAATCCAGCCGTGATGTCGGAACCACCCGTCAATGCCACCGAACAACAGAAACTGCTGGGTTGGGTACGCCAAGCCATCAAGGCCGCCGTGTGCAAGGCAACAGACTTTCAGGCGCCTGAAGCGGAGTTGACATCCAACCTCCGCACACCGCATGGGGTGTTCGTTACACTTACCAAGAACGGCCAACTGCGCGGCTGCATCGGCTATATGGATTTTTCGCGACCGCTGTGGAAGAACTGCATGCAAGCGGCGGTGGCGGCGGCAATCGAAGACCCGCGGTTCCCTCCAGTCGAACCGGGCGAGTTGCCAGATCTGCAATTCGAAATCTCCGTGATGGAACCGCCAAGACCGATCCGTAGCGTTGATGAGTTCGACTACCTGCGACACGGGATTATCATCACCAAAGGCTCGCGGCGTGGCTTGTTTCTCCCGCAAGTCGCGCGCGAACAAGGCTGGAATAAACAAGAGACACTGGAGATGGTTTGCGAGAAGGCGGGCCTGCCATCCGGCGCTTGGCGCGCGCCTGACGCCCGGTTGGAAGTCTTCACCGCCTTCGTGTTCGGCAAACAGGCCTAATCGTCACGGAAGCGGTCGCGCAGGAGCGCGACCCTCCAAAACTCTTCGTGGCCTTCGTGTGCTTCGTGGTGAACAACGGCCCGAATCGCGGCAGAAATGCCACTCTTACATCAATCGGTGGAAATCTGTATGGATTCGTGGCTACTTCTTCTTCGGCTCGGTTTCCGTGACTTCCACCGTCTCGGCTGCTTCTTCCTGCTGTTCGCTGATGACGCGGGCGATGGCGACGAGTTTGTCGCCTTTATTGAGGTCGATCAACTTCACGCCTTGTGTGTTGCGGCCGGCAATCCGGATGTCTTTGCAGTTTGTGCGGACGGTTTGGCCTTGGGCGGTGCTGAGCATGACCTCATCCGCATCAGTCACGCTGAGTGCGCCAACGACGGCGCCTACCTTGTCGCTTGTCTTCATGGTGATGATGCCTTTGCCGCCACGGCTCTGGACGCGGTATTCATCGAACGGCGTGCGCTTACCGATCCCGCGTTCGCCAGCGACGAGCAGTGTGTCTTTGGGATCAACGATCTCGATGCCTACGACGTAATCGCCTTTGCTTGGGCGGATGCCCCATACGCCAACGGTTGCGCGACCCTGATCGCGCAGTCCGTCCTCGTGGAACCGGATGCTCATGCCATCCCGTGTCACCAACACCACTTCGTTGTTGGTATTAGTCAGTTTGACGCCGATGAGGCGGTCGCCTTTTTCAATGTTGATCCCGATAAGGCCGCCTTTGCGCGGGTTGGCGTATTCGCCGAGATTGGTCTTTTTGACGATACCGGCGCGAGTGGCCATGATCAGGTGCGCCTTGTCGGTGAACTCCTTGACGCGTATCAACGCGGCGATCTTTTCATCGGGGCGTAGTTGGAGAACGTTGGAGATGGATTTGCCCTTGGCGGCACGGCCCATTTCGGGAAGCTCATAGACCTTCTCGACATAAACCCGGCCCTCTTCGGTGAAGAACATGATGTAGTCGTGCGTTGAGCAGGTGAAAAGGTGTTCTATGAAATCCTCTTCGCGTTGTTCCATGCCAATGACGCCCTTGCCACCGCGGCGTTGGGCGCGGTAGGCGTTGACAGCAGTGCGCTTGACGTAACCCTGATGCGAGATGGCTACGATGCAGGCTTCGTTGGCAATAAGGTCTTCGATATTGATCTCACCTTCGTCGGCGATGATGTCGGTCCGGCGCGGGTCGCCGTACTTCTCTTTCACTTCAACCAACTCCTGCTTGACGACCGCCATCAGCTTCTTCTCGCTGGCGAGCAGGCTCTTGAGGTATTCGATGCGCTTGATGAGTTCCAGGTATTCCTCCTCGATCTTGTCGCGTTCGAGACCGGTAAGCTGGTACAGGCGCAGGTCGAGGATGGCGTTGGTCTGGATTTCGCTCAGCTTGAACTTGGCCATCAACTTCGCCTTCGCCTGCTCGCGGTCATCGGCTTCCTTGATGATCTTGACGACGGCATCGATGTTGTCGAGGGCGATCCGGAAACCTTCGAGGATGTGTGCGCGTTCCTCGGCCTTCTGTAATTCGAACTTCGTCCGGCGCGTAATGACTTCTTTGCGATGCGCGATGTAACACTCGATCATCTGCTTGATGTCCATGATGCGCGGACGACCGTGGTCGATTGCGAGCATGATGACGCCGAATGTGTCCTCAAGCTGGGTGTGCTTGTAGAGATTGTTGATGACGACCTTCGGGATGGCGTCGCGCTTGAGTTCGATGACGACGCGCATGCCTTCCTTGTTGGATTCGTCGCGGATGTCGGAGATGTCGTCGAGCTTCTTGTCGTTGACGAGCCGGGCGATATTCTCGATCAACGTGGCCTTGTTCACGTTGTACGGGATCTCGCTGATGATGATCCGTTCCTTGCCACCCTTGACTTCCTCGACGCCGGCGCGCCCGCGCATCTTGATGCTGCCGCGGCCGGTCAGCAGGTAATCCTTGATGCCCTGTTTCCCGCAAATAAGGCCGCCGGTCGGGAAATCGGCGCCCTTGACGATCTTGGCAATCTTTTCAACTTCGATACCGGGTTCATCAATAATCGCGCAACAGGCATCCACGATCTCGCTGAGGTTATGCGGCGGGATGTTCGTGGCCATGCCGACGGCAATGCCTGTGCTGCCGTTGATTAACAGGTTCGGGATCCGGGCAGGCAGGACAACCGGCTCAACTTCCTTCTCGTCGAAGTTGGGCTGGAAATCGACTGTGTCCTTGTCGAGATCGGCGCACAATTCTTCGGCCATCTCTTCCAGTCGGCACTCGGTGTACCGGTAGGCGGCGGCAGGATCGCCGTCGATCGAGCCGAAGTTACCCTGACCGTCCACGAGCGGGTAACGCATGCAAAAGTCCTGCGCCATGCGAACGAGCGTGTCATAGACACTGGCATCGCCGTGCGGATGATATTTGCCGAGCACTTCGCCGACGACCTTGGCGCACTTGGTATAAGAACGGTTATGGAGCAGGCCCAGTCCGCGCATGGCGTACAGCACGCGGCGGTTGGACGGCTTCAATCCGTCCCGCACGTCCGGCAGGGCGCGTCCTACAATGACCGACATCGAGTAATCAATGTAAGCCCGCTGCATCTCCTCGCTGATGTTAACGACCGAAATTTTTTCGTTCTGTGCGTACATCGTGGATTCTCCTTAAACTGCCGTTGGCATCGGTGGCAGGAACTGCTCCAAGTATTTGTTTTGTTCCGGTGAAAGATGTTTGGCCCAGAGGCGCCGAGTATCCGGCCAAGCGATGAAACGCTTGGTGCGACGAATGCCATGGATCAGTACTTTGTAGGTGAATTTGGCCCAATACTCAGCCGAGTAGTTTGACAATCGCTCGGCGTATTCGGGATAGGCGGAGCGTAGCGCGTCCTGCATCATTTGCAGATTGTCGCCTTTTGGATTTAAGACTTCGCAGAAAACCTCGCGTGGACGGAACGGCAGAACGACGTCCAATACGGCCTCCAGCACCGCTCGATCATGAAACGGTAGGAACGGGGCAGTGGCAACATAGATAGGGATGTTGCGCGCGGCGGCTTTCTCGATCATCTGCAGACGGCGCGTTGGCGAGGAGGCGCGTGGTTCGAGAACGCGCGAGAGCTTGTTGTCGAGGTGTCCAATGGACGTGCCAAGTAACACTTGCCGGCGATGCTCCGCCAGTAAGTCGAAGTCGCGTTCGGCCAGCGCAGAGCGCGTCTGGATGCGCACCTTATGCCCGGCTTCCAGAAGCAACTCCAAGCACTGCCGGGTCAGTTTGAACTTCGCTTCCGCCGGTGTGTAACAGTCGGTGAGGAACGACACCAAGACCCAGCCATCGCCCCATTCGGTGCGCTTAGCTTTGTCTGGGGTGAACAAGCGGAGTTGCTGGCGCAGGGCTTCGACGATGCCAGCTTTCGGATACAAGTACGTGCCCCATTCAGCCTGCTTGTGGCCGTGGTTGTTGAATTTTACGCCCGGCATCGCCGGGCAGTAACAATGGTAACAGCCGTGTTCACAGCCGACGTAGGGATTAAGAACCCAGTCGCCAAGGCGCTTCTTCCAGAGGCCAGATGGATTAATGGCTGTGATCACAACAACTCCTTTTGCCCGGTCTCATCCACTGTGATGATCTTTTGCCAAAACTCATCAGCCTTAGGATGACGGGAAAATAGAGCCATCCGATACAGCGGACGACCATCGGCTTCGACTGTCATCTGTCGGCTGCTCTTGAATTGTAGCGTTTCCATTTTCTGGAAGAACCGGACAAGCACTTGGTCCTTAAAGTCGCTTGCATCTTTCCATCGCCAATCCCTCCACTGTCGCTCGCCAAGAAAACGATCCAGCGCCGTTTCCTCTGCCTGAGAGTAATTGTTGGCATTGAGCGTGATGCCCATTGCGTATTGGATAGTCATCAGCAGATCGATGGTCCGGTTACCCTTAAGTAGCCGCTGAAGCGCATCCCACGGCACTTGCTGAATGCCGGTAGGGTCAACAAATGCCACAACCAAGGCATTGTCAAAATCCAGTTCACCCTTGGAGACGAGCGCTGTCCAATCGCCTTGAACCACCCGCGCTTTCGGATTCACCTTCTCGGCGCGCTTGGTCAGCGCATCAGCCAAAGTCGGATCACTCTCGACAAACACCCAATCAGTGAATTCGTGCTTTAATGCAATCAGTGGCGACCCCGGTAATTCTTCGCCGGTGTTCTCGATCTTGCACAACCCAGGTCCCGCCATCACGTCCAGATACACGCGGCGCGGCCACTTGTATTTCATGCCGGTAGCCGTGATGCCGCAGTAGCGGTCGAGGTAATGGTGCTTCCGTTTGACCCACTCACCGCTTGGCCGGGCTGGCAAACCATCACTGGCCAAGATTGTATCTTGATGTTGGACGCTCATTGTTTGGCTAAGAAAAGTTTTGTAGTCGTCAGGAAACTTTCGGCATCAGCCAGCAACTCGCGCAGGCGTTCAGCGTCGGGCGGGGCGTTTGATCCGAGATCTGCGTCGTGATGAAGTTGTGTGGCGCGTTTGAAGCGGATGCCGATTTCGTGCGGTACCAGTCCCGTCTTGATGAACTCGCGTTGGAATTTGGCCGCAACGCCGCCATCGCGCGACGGGCCGAATTCCTTCGTGGCCAGCAGCGCGCAGGCGCAGTAGAACATCGTGAAATAGATACGGTCCATCGCGCCGCGCCGCATTCCTTTCTCGACCAACAGCCGCGCCTCGGTCAGGCTTTCGGTCGCCTGCGCGATTCGCATGTCGATCAAATCGTGAGTCTCGGGTGTCACGGGATGGTCATACGTCCAGATTCCGCACGTTCAACGCGTTATCTTCAATGAACTGTCGGCGCGGTTCGACTTCATCGCCCATCAGAATGGTGAACATGGTGTCGGCGTCGGCGGCGTCACGCACCTCGACCTTGAGCATCTTGCGGCGCTCGGGATCCATAGTGGTCTCCCAGAGTTGCTCGGGATTCATTTCGCCCAAACCTTTGTAGCGCTGGATAACGAGGCCGCGTTTTCCAATCTCTTTGATCTGGTCAAGAATCTGCGGGATCGAGTTAACCGGCATGCGCTTCTCGGCGATTTTGACTTTCAGTTTCTTGGCGTCCCCGTCTTTTGCAGGCTTGTTCTGCGGCCCGGCTGGGCGTGATCCCCCGTTGGGGGCAACGCCCGTCTCACGGGGATCTGGGACCTCCACGGGTTCTGCAGCCGCGCCTTCGACGAGTTCAAAAAGCGGGTTTTCCTGAGTGGCGTAGTGATCAATGTCGAAGCCCTTCTTCGCAAGCGTTTCGATGACTGATTGGATGCCGGCGGACTCGTAAAGCTCAATGACCTTGGTCCGCGAGGATTTGCCGTCCGCGCCGGTCTCGGCCCTCTCATCCTCGATTTCGTCGAGGTTCTCCTCGATTTTATCGGTCAGCTTTGCCAATTCCTTGTCGTTACGGGCGAACTCGAACCGGACGACGCCTTCTTCCTTGAAGCGCACGGCGTAAGCGGGCAGATTGCCACGCTTCTCGTCACGCGCGGCAAGGTAATCCTCGAACTTGATGCCGCGCCGCTCGATCGTGTCCACGAGTTTTTCCAGTTCCTGAAGCGATTCCAGAACGGACACGAGTTGCTGGCCGGCAAACTCTCGTTTGTCCTTCAGACGAAACAACCGCGCATCCTCCGACCCGAGTTCGATGAGAATCTTGCTCATCTGGTCGTCGTTCTCGATGTATTCCTCGCGCTTTTTGCGCTTCACTTTGTAGAGCGGTGGTTGTGCGATATAAACGTGGCCTTGCTTCACCAGTTCGGGCATGCGCCGATAGAAGAAGGTCAGCAGCAAGGTGCGGATGTGCGAGCCGTCCACGTCGGCATCGGTCATGATGACGATGCGATGATACCGCAGACGGTTGATGTCGAAGCCGCCTTCGTCCTCGCCGATGCCGAAGCCGGTGCCGATGGCGGTGATCATGGTGCGGATTTCGAGGTTGTTGAGAATCTGGTCGTTGCGCGCCTTCTCGACGTTGAGCAATTTGCCGCGGATCGGCAGCACGGCTTGGAATTGACGGTTGCGGCCCTGTTTGGCGGAACCACCGGCAGAATCACCCTCGACAATGTACAGTTCGCACATCTCGGGGTTGCGCTCGGAACAATCGGCGAGTTTGCCGGGCAATCCGCCACCGGTGAGCGCCCCTTTGCGGACGGCCTCACGGGCTCTGCGCGCAGCCTCTCGGGCGCGGGCCGCGGTGAGTGATTTATCCAGAATACGGCGCGCGACCGGCGGGTTCTGCTCCATGAACGTCATTAACCCGTCGTACACGATGGAGGAAACGATGCCTTCGACTTCGCCGTTGCCGAGTTTCGTCTTGGTCTGCCCTTCGAATTGCGGGTTCGGCACCTTCACGCTAAGGACGGCGGTCAACCCTTCGCGCAGATCATCGCCGCCGAGCGTCGGATCTTTTTCCTTCAGCAGATTGTTTGCCTTGGCATACTGGTTGATGGCGCGTGTGAGCGCGCTACGGAAACCACTGAGATGCGTGCCGCCTTCGATCGTGTTGATGTTGTTGGCGTAACTGTAAATGGATTCATTGTAGCCTTCGTTGTACTGGAGCGCGACTTCGGCGGTGATGCCGTCCTTCTCCTTCTGAACGTAAATGACCTTGGGATGCAGCGGCTCCTTGGCCCGGTTGATGTGCTTGACGAACTCCTCGATGCCGCCGTTAAACTTGAACAACTCCTGCTTTTTCGTGCGCTCGTCTTTGAGCGTGATTTCAATGCCGCGATTCAGGAAAGCCAGTTCGCGCAGGCGATTGGCGAGGATCTCGTATTTGTACTCGATAACTGGAAAAATCTCGCTGTCGGCCTTGAAGGTGATCTTCGTGCCAGTGCCCTTGGCCTTGCCGATAGCTTCGAGCCTGGACGCCGTCTTGCCGCGCTTGAACCGCATGTGATGAATCTTGCCATCGCGCTTCACCTCGACTTCAAGCCATTCGCTGAGCGCATTGACGCAGGTCACGCCGACGCCGTGCAGACCGCCAGAAACTGTGTACGACTTCTTATCGAACTTGCCACCCGCGTGGAGGATCGTCAGTACGACTTCGACGGCGGGTTTCTTCTCCGTTTTGTGCATGTCCACGGGAATACCGCGTCCGTCGTCTATGACGGTGATTGAGTTGTCCACGTGTATCAAAACGTCAATGTGACCGCAAAAACCGGCAAGCGCTTCGTCAATAGAGTTGTCAACGACTTCATAAACGAGATGATGCAGGCCGCGCTCGCCCGTATCGCCAATGTACATCGCGGGCCGTTTACGAACAGCTTCGACACCTTCGAGCTTCTGGATTTTATCGGCGTTGTAGTCGCTCGATTTCGACGGCGCTACAGAAGTTTCAACGTCTGTTGCCCGCTTATTTTTTGCAGTCTGCACGTGTTTGGAAACGCTCTTTGACATATCGAACTCCACCCCCTTGAAAACACCGGAATTATGGCCAAATCCGGTCGAAAATGCAACGCTAATCTCGCGTTTTCTTAAGTCATAACTACCTTATTACCAAATAATTATAGCCTGGGTAATTCTAGTGGCGTCGACTGGACGCGGCTGGGTTGATTTTGTTGCGTCTGCAGGTGAAAAATGCTTGAGCAATCAAGCTGGCTAAGTGCAAATATCATTCTGTAGCCGCACCCTTTATGGGTGCGTAAAGCGCAGGCATAAAGCCTGCGGCTACATGGTCTTGCGATGGGTTCCAAGCCGCCGGATTTACCCCGAAGTTTTGGAAGTGCGCACCACGTTCATCATGCACTCTTGACAATAGGAACTGCTAGGAGCGACAAGAGAACGCGCATGGATCATCTCGACAGACTGGAGAACCAGAGCATTTTCATTATACGCGAGGCGTTCAACAAGATTGAACGGCTGGCGATGCTTTGGAGCGTTGGCAAAGATTCGATGACGCTGCTGTGGCTGGCGCGCAAGGCGTTCTTTGGCCACATGCCCATCCCATGTGTTTTCATGGAGACGGGCTTCGACATGCCCGAGCTGGTCGAGTTGCGCGATCGCCTGGCGAAAGAATGGAAACTCAATCTCGTCGTCGCCCGCAACGACGAAGCGATTGCGCAAGGCATGAACCATAAACTCGGCCGGGTCGTTTGCTGTTCGGCGTTGCTCAAGGAAAATCTCAAAAAGATCGTCGAGCGCAAAAAATACGGCGGCCTCATCGTTGGCGTTCGTCGTGACGAGGATCCGACCCGCGCTAAAGAGCGTTACTTCTCGCCGCGCGACAAGCACATGGAATGGAACGTCGAAGACCAACCGCCAGAGTTGTGGGACCAGTTCAATACCGGCCTAGCCGGCGGCACGCACCTGCGCGTCCATCCGCTCCTGCACTGGACCGAGATGAACATCTGGGAATATGCCGAACGCGAGAATATCCCAATGGTGCCCCTGTATTTCGCCAAGAACGGCAAACGTTATCGCAGTCTTGGTTGCACGCCGTGCACATATGCCATCGATTCAAACGCCGTCACGTTTGACAAAATCAGGGAGGAACTGCGCACCACCAAGAAAAGCGAGCGCAGCGTCCGCGCGCAGGACCATGAGAGCGAAGACGCCTTCGAGAAGTTGCGGCGCGATGGGTATATGTGAGTGAGAATTGAACCACGAAGGGCACGAAGACCACAAAGCCTTCGTGTTCTTCGTGGTGAATTTCATGCAGCAGACAGCACAAGCACAGTCAGGCGAACAACTGAAGATCGTCATCGTCGGCCACGTGGACCACGGCAAGTCCACGCTGGTGGGGCGCTTGTTTTACGACACCGGCTCGTTATCCGATGGCAAATTCGAGAAGATCAAGGCCGCATGCGAACATCGCGGGATGCCATTCGAGTGGGCGTTTCTCATGGACGGCCTGCAGGCCGAGCGCGACCAGAACATCACCATTGATACCGCGCAGATCTGGTTCCGCACAGCGAAGCGTCCGTATGTGATCATTGACGCGCCGGGGCACAAGGAGTTTCTCAAGAACATGGTGACTGGCGCGGCCAATGCCGACGCGGCACTGTTGCTCATTGACGCGAACGAAGGCGTGCAGGAGCAATCGCGCCGTCATGGCTTCCTGTTGTCGTTGCTTGGCATTCATCAGATCATGGTGCTCGTCAACAAGATGGACTTGAAAGGTTACGATGAGAAAGTCTTTCGGGCCATCGAGACCGAGTACTGCGCGTTTCTAGCGCCGCTCGGCGTCACGCCGAAGCTGTTCATCCCGATTTCCGCGTCGCTTGGCGATAACGTGGCCAATCCATCAGCCAACATGCCGTGGTACCACGGCCCAACGGCGCTGGCCGCGCTCGACGAGTTCCATGTCCCACAGCAGGCCGGCGACCTGCCGTTACGGTTCCCAATCCAGGACGTGTACCGGTTCGATCGCCGCCGCATCATCGCGGGCCGCGTCGAATCGGGCGCGCTCAAGGTTGGCGACAAGATTCTTTTCTCGCCGCGCAACAAGGTCAGCACCGTCAAGAGCATCGAGCGCTGGAATGGCCCGCAACGCGATTGGGCGGGCGCGAATGAATCCGTTGGGATCACGTTGACTGAACAGGTTTTCGTCGAGCGCGGCCAGATCGGCTCGCACGATACGAACCCGCCAATCGAAGCCGACGTGTTCAAGGCAAAGCTGTTCTGGCTCGGCAGGCAGAACCTTGAGGTGGGCCGCAAAATCAGGTTGAAGCTGACGACGGAGGAGGTCGAGTGCCACATCCAATCCATCGAGAAACTGGTGGACGCCTCGACGTTGTGCGAGATAGATCTGTCGAACCGCAACTACATTGCGCGCAATGACGTGGCTGAAGTGGTCATTCGCGCCAAACTCCCGATCGCATTCGATAATTACGACTGCATCGTGCCGACCGGTCGGTTCGTTCTTGTGGATCATCGTCATGTTTGTGGCGGCGGCATCATCTCCGGAGGCGAATATCCTGATCGCCGCGACGTGTTATCTGGCATCAAGAGCCAGAATATTTTTTGGACGAAAGGCAAGGTCACCCGCTACGTTCGTGAGGCGCGGAACACCCACAAGGGCGCTGTCATCTGGCTCACGGGCTTGTCGGGCGCTGGCAAGTCCACGATCGCCACGGATCTGGAGCGTGAGCTGTTTGCGATGGGGTTGCACACCTACGTGCTCGACGGCGACAACATCCGGCACGGTCTCAGCGCCAACCTCGGGTTCTCGCCGGAGGACCGCACGGAGAACATCCGACGCGTCGGCGAAATGGCAAAGTTGTTTGCAGACGCGGGAGTGCTGGTGATTACCGCGTTTATCTCGCCGTACCGTGACGACCGACGGCTGGCGCGCTCGATCCTCAAGGACGGCGAGTTCATCGAGGTGTACGTCAACGCGCCGCTGGCGATCTGCGAGCAACGCGATTCAAAAGGGCTATACAAGAAGGCGCGCGATGGCAGAATCTTAAACTTCACCGGCGTATCGGCGCCATACGAACCGCCCGAGCGCCCGGAAGTCGAGGTTCGCACTGATCAGCAAACGGTGGCCGAGTCGGTCGCACAAATCATTGAGTACCTGAGGATCGCGCACATCAACAAGGTCTGATTCGTATTTGACCAGAAAGGCATATTCCAATGACTGCCGATAAACCTTCCCCGCTCGGTCTCGCCATTGTTGTGTGCGACCAGATTATTGAGGATAAACTGACCAGCAAGAAATCGTTGATCGGAATTTTCAACCAGATCGCCGCCGCCAACTTTCCCTGCACGCACCCGCGCGTATCGGTTTTTGTCTGCCTGACCGAAGGCAGCAACAACTACAGCGCGCGGCTGCGCATTGTTCACGATGAAACCGATACGGTGATAGCCGACCTGAACGGCCCGATTCAGTTTACGGATGCCAACGCCGTCGTCGAATTGAACTTTGATCTCATTGGCCTGACTTTTCCGCAACCCGGCCTTTATTCGATCGAGTTCTACTGCGATGACGCGCTCGTCCTTGAGCGCCGTTTCAATGTCGCCAAACTTAAAACGCCGTCGTCTCCCGGCTCAGCGACAAGAATGTAGGGCGCATCGGCATAAACGCTGCGTTAGACATCGCGGTGGCGAAGGTCAGTACACCTTCAAGGCCCGGATTTCTTTGCCCTTCTCCTTGAGTTGGATCATCTCATCGGTATCAATGTATTTTTGGAATTGGGCAAGGACGACGGGATACATTTGCTTCAAGGCCGAGGCCATCGCATCCGCGCGTCCGTCATACAAGATGTTCCCGACACTGTAACCGATTACCATGTTACCGCCGCAACCATCGTTGCCGTAATTCGGCACGCATTCATTGGCGATCGTGCCTTCCATGGTTACGGGTTCCAATTCCAGCTTCTTGATCCACATCTTTTCACCCGACAGCGGCTCCTGCATAATAAAGACCATCCAGCCAGTAATGCTCATCTTAAAATCCTGCTCCATCCGTGGAGGGACGGAATTGTAAATCTGGCGCGGCACATTGATTTTCTTTATCTCCGTGGTGATAAAAACCTTCGGCGCCAGCGTCAGCGCCGCGTCTTTCTTTTCCGAGTAGGTGATCTCGCTCAGGGACGGGAACGGCCCAGTCGTGGTTACGCCCTTGGCGATCAGTATCTTGTCCAAATCCGTGCCCATGGAATTGGATAATCCTTTGCCCACCTTGGCGAAGAGAGGAGTACCGAGCGCGCTGTCCTCTTCTTTGTAAGATGGGTTGACCACTGCGATCGTCACCGGCACCGAGCCGGGTTTGGCGATCACCGCATCCGAGGGAAGATGATAAGTGAAAGCGTATATTTCACCCCATGGAGATTGGGGAAGCGGGGACGCAATTTGCGGCGTAATGCACCCATGAATGCCGATCAGCCACACGCCCAGAAGCAGCAGGGCGCCAAACTGAAGACAGATTTTTCCTAATTTGGAATTGGTAAATAAGCGCATTGTGTCTCCTCTTCTGGTTTAGATGCATTCGTTACTTGGCGCATCAAATACTTTCCTGTTTGCGACCCGGTCTTTTGGCAAACCACCGCCACGTCGGCGCACGGCCATAAAAAACATCACGGACAACATCAGCATCCCAAACGCTAGCGCCTGTCCCACGCTGATATCGGCCCAATATGGTTTCGTGTCCCCACGGAACCATTCAAGCACGAAGCGCAGTATACCATATCCCGCGAGATAACCGGCGCAAACAAGCCCGCGGGCGAACCGGCCCATTTCGATGCCGCGCAGGACAATAACATACAGAAACGCCGCGATCAAGATGTCACCAGCATCCTCGTAAAACTGCGCGGGATGGAGCGGGACGCCGAGGAATTCGCGAGGAATAGCGGCGTCAAGATTGGTAAAAGTCGTGGCCCATGGCAAATAATGCAACGGCGCGCGCCCAAAACAGCAGCCATTCATCCAGCAACCCACCCTTCCGAAGGCCTGCCAGATGGGTATGATGACGCACACATAATCGAGCAATCGCACAAAATCCAACTTCAAAACCCGGCTATAACAGTAAACACTCGCCCAAACCGCAGCCACGAAACCGAACACGGAGAATCCGGTGTTAATCCCAAAAAGTATCCTCCAGAAAGACGGCGAACTGAACGGCACCTCCAGCAGCATGTGCATAAGACGACCGCCGATGAAACCGGAGACGATGATGGTGTTGACGAGCAGCCAGAAATCACCGCTCCCACGCAGTCCCATTCTCTTGTCCCACGTTTTAAGCAAACAAAAGAACAGAATCCCGCCCAGAGCAATTAGGACGTTATAACTGCGCAATTCGAGGAAGCCGATTTTCAAAAGAACCGGAAGCATTTGATTCTTCTTGTGTAAACCTATCGGTTAACGGCTACGCCTGTAAACCAGAAGCCATACATGCTGTCAAGCGCCGATCCACCTGTCCATCTATCAAAGGTCACTGACTTGGCCGGGGGTCGCGCGTTTCTGAACGCGAGACCCATGCGCGCTGGCAAATCGCAGCGCTTTGGCGATTCGGTCGTTGCCCATCGTGGTTCTTCTGGCTAGGCTGCTATGTCGTGCAGAGCAAGTTCTACAGCCCAGACCAGCATCGCGCCGAAAAGGTTCGCGAGCTGTTCGCAACCATTGCTCGCCGATACGACCTGCTTAACGACTTGATGAGCCTCGGCCTGAACCGCCGGTGGAAACGGCGGCTGGTGGAGATGGCGGAAGGAGAGCGGAAAACGGAGAGCGGAGAGCAAAAACATGTTTTGGATCTCTGCTGCGGGACGGGCGACATCGCGCTGGCATTCGCGCGACGCGGCGCATGCGTGACTGGCGTGGATTTCACAGCGGAGATATTGCAGGTGGCGGCAGTCCGTTGTAGCCGCCTCGAATGCTTCGGGGCGACTTCGCGGGTACAACTTGTCCAAGCCGACGCGTTGCGACTGCCGTTTCCCGACAACGCCTTTGATGTGGTCAGCGTCGGCTACGGCCTGCGCAACCTCGCTGATCTTGGGGCGGGCCTGAACGAAATTCTGCGGGTGTTGCGACCCGGCGGGAAACTTCTATCGCTTGATTTCGGCAAGCCCGGGTCGCGCTTGTGGCGCGCTGTTTACTTTGGCTACCTCAGCGTTGTGCCGCCGGCCCTAGGTCGGCTGTTCTGCGGTGACGCCGATACGCACGGTTACATCATCCAATCGCTCCATGCCTATCCCGCGCAACAAGGACTCAAATCGCTGATGGAACAATGCGGTTACGCCGACTGCGGTTTCGAGGAATTCTGTGGCGGTGCCATGGCCATCAACTTCGGCTGGAAACCGCCCGGCCAATAGAGACCGTATCTGGCATTTGGATCTGACCCGCAGTGATGGGATGATACTGCGAACTTTTTGGGGTGAATCAGACGCGAGATAGTGATATGTTAGCCAACATCAGCCTGTCGAAGCGGAGAGGTGGCAGAGTGGTCGAATGCGGCGGTCTTGAAAACCGTTAGACTCGCAAGGGTCTCGGGGGTTCGAATCCCTCCCTCTCCGCCAGTTTTCTGACGATGTATAGTGCACGGAATATAAAATGAGGGAGTACTTCCCCCTCAGAAAGGAGCCGACTGACGTGAAGGCCATTTTGAGGAGGCCACGCTTCATGCTGCGCCCAATCTCGGGTACTCACAACGAGCTGTCTTACCAACGGCAAGTTGCGATCTGAGAGGAGGTGCAGATCATGGAGGTAACCACGATATAGGGGATGGCCCGATGCCTTGGTAAAGCAAGCGGTCACCCAACCCCGTGGCTCCCTCTCTACCCTTTTCTTGCGCGCTTTATTGAGATGGTTGGTCCACATACCCGATAATCCACTGAGCGCTCTTAGCGTCCCACCGTTCAACGATGCGCGAATAGCGGTCGTAGCGCCATGTTACACCCGAAACCATCCAGACCTGATAACGCCACAATGGTTGCGTGATGATTTCCAGCGCAATTATAGCCAGAAGTGCAAGCAAGACCTTTCCAATGTTTTTCATAAGGTTTTTCATAATTCTAGTTCTCCTTTTGACCAATCAGAATTTCGTCTACTGCGTCTTTGAGTTGGTTAAATATCTTCGTTCCTCGCTCCCAGACATCTGTACGCAGTCCGCTAGTGCCAAGTCTCCCTGCAGCGTCAAACTCACCCTCCAATCCTGCAAGCTCGTTCATTAAGGACTTGATCTGGTCTGTTTGGGCTGGAGTCAAATCTGTGTTTTCCGCGCTCCAATCCGAAAGTTCTGAGTGAACACGTTTCAGCATTTCGCTCGTTTGTTTGGCGTCATTATCATCGCGCAACCCTCTACGCCGTTGACGCTCCCATTCCGAGTTCCACTTCTTCAAAAGCACATCGAATTCTTTCCAGTGTCGATAAAGCCAATAAAGAAAATGCGACAACGTCATTAGTGCCAGTGATGCGCCGAAACCAATTATCACGACAAACCAATCCATGTGCTTAGAAACGTAGAGTTTTATACCGCCCACAGTAAACCCTATCACGGCTGACACCCCCAGTAGTCGAAGTAGTTGAAGGAGCCAAATCCCGGTATGAACTTTTTCCGCCACTCCAAACAAGTTTCGCACGAAATTGCACATCCTTCGCATGGCTGTGGAGTGTAGCGAGTTACGGGCCAGTTGTCGATTTTGTTAGCGATACCTGTTGTCAACGGATACTCTCGTTGTCTGTCTTGGGTTCTTCTATCGTGTGTCTCCTTGGGGGAGTGTTGCGACACCTGTTCGCACGCAACCCGATGTTCTCCCCCGGCAACAACTGGCCGCGCCACGTGATGCTCCGCCCTAGCGGAGCAAACGTGGTCGCGTTTCCCGCGTGGGCGGGATTACGCGAAAAAATCTGGCATTGAGGGACGAATCGAAGTAAAAGCGGACAGAGCGGCTAATGAAAGGCAGCGACATGAGCAAGTTGGCAAAATTTGAGATCGACGGCAAAGCGTACGAATTGCCCATCGTCGAGGGCACGGAAAATGAGCGCGGGATTGATATCTCGACGCTACGCAAGAAGACGGGTTACGTCACGCTGGATGACGGCTACGCCAACACCGGCTCGTGCAAGAGCGCGGTTTCGTTCATCGACGGTGAAAAGGGCATCCTGCGGTACCGCGGCATCCCGATCGAGGAACTTGCGGAGAAATCGTCGTTCATCGAGACGGCTTACCTGTTGATCTACGGGCATTTGCCGACGCGCCCCGAATTGCGCCGATTCTCGGAACTGCTCACGCAGAACGAAATGCTGCATGAGGACATGAAATTCCACTTTGAGGGCTTCCCGCCGAACGCGCATCCGATGGCCATCCTGTCGTCGATGATCAACGCGGCGAGTTGTTTCCATCCGCGGTTGATTGAGGAATACAAGCCGGACGTGTTCGATCTGCAGGCTGCGCGGCTGATTTCGAAGGTGCGCACCATCGCGGCGTTTGCCTATCGCAAATCGCGCGGGCTGCCGATCATTTATCCGAAGCCGGTTTACAAATACACGGCGAACTTCCTGCACATGATGTTCAGCGAGCCGTATGTGGACTACGAGTTGAAGCCTGAAGTGGTGAAGGCGCTCGATCTGATTTTCCTGTTGCACGCCGACCACGAGCAAAACTGCTCGACCTCGACGGTGCGCATGATTGCCAGCAGCCGCGCCAATCTGTTCGCCTGCGCGGCGGGCGGCGTGTGCGCGTTGTGGGGGCCGCTGCACGGCGGCGCGAACCAGGCGGTCATCGAGATGTTGCAGGCAATCCACGATGCGGGCGATGACGGCTCGAAGTTCATCACCGCAGCCAAGGACAAGAACAGCGGCAAACGCCTGATGGGATTTGGCCACCGGGTTTACAAGAACCATGACCCTCGCGCCAAGATCATCAAGGCGCAATCTGACAAGATACTCGAGTCACTGAACATCCACGATCCGTTGCTCGATATTGCCAAGAATCTGGAGGAAGTGGCAATGCGCGATCCGTACTTCATCGAGCGCAAGTTGTATCCGAACGTGGATTTCTACAGCGGCATTATCATGCGGGCAATCGGCATCCCTGTGGAGATGTTCACGGTGATTTTTGCCATCGGCCGCATGCCGGGCTGGATCGCAAATTACAAGGAAGTGCTGGACAGTCCAGACAGCCGCATTTATCGTCCGCGACAAATTTACACCGGCCCGACCATCCGACACTACGCGCCGCTCGGCGAGCGCGAAAAGAAGTGACGCGGGACACCGGCACGGAGCCCGGGGCTTTGTAAGGCGTGCGCTCCGCCGGTCTGCGAGGAGGCGACTAAGAGCGCCTAACTGCGCGCTCCTTGGATTGCACGAGGGCGTCTATCTTCCTTTGGAAATCAGGATCAGCCAGCACGCGTTCGAGTTGGTCCCGCGAAACCGTCTGCGGGACAACCCAGGGTTATGCGTGAGTTCCCATGAGGGTGGATCAAGCTGCCTCCAAATTTCGTCGGTGCCATAATCCCCCGACCAGCGCATATCCAGGGCAAGCTCGGCCATAGAATCGAACCCATCGATCTCCGTCGGAAACAAACTGTAGATCGGTTTGCTGACTCGCCCTTGCCTGTTCATGGTCAACTCTTAGCTTTGTCCCCAGTGAAGAGACGCCGACCCGATGATCATGGGATCGTCTCTTTCACAAATTTCTTTGTGCAAGCATGCCGGTACGTCAGCAGTGTGACGATCACCAGCGGCATCACGCCCAACAGGATAAACGCGAGGTCCGCCGGCAACCGCGCCCATTCTAGCGCCGTGATGAGCGGCTGATCGGAAAACGCCGGGCTTCGCGCGTGCCAGTAGCCGTTCCTGATTGCATCGAACAACTGCAGGACGCCGCCGGGGAACAAATTCGGCACCAGCATCCCGGCCAACCCGAAGTTCAGTCCCCAAAACGACAGCCGCAACCACTTCTGCATCCGTTCCCAGTGCGCTTCGCTCGAAACCTGCCGCAGCGAGAGATGGTGAAGAAACTTTGGGGCACGGACGCCGACCCGCTGGCGCACAAGGGCGACTGGGAGAAGCGGCTGGCCAAGGTCACAGCAAGCAGTCCCAGTTCCGGCATTTATTTTGTAACCACGGATGCGCACGGATGGACACGGATACAGAAAAGCTTTGACGCTGATGGGCGCTAATGAGATGCCAAACGAGGTACGAAATGTTCGGGCTAATGGGGGGAACCTCGTCCGCCCGATTCCGCATTACCCACTGTGATTCGACCGGGGGTGTGCTAGAGCATATTAAATAATACTATAGCCACGGCAGGTTATCGATGGTATTGTTAGGGCATGAAGACCTTGTCTGTGGATTTGCGAGAGCGGATTCTGGCCGCCTATGATGCGCGCGAAGGCA
>Ga0153915_10000927_pt1 | contig 27200 bp, 28 predicted proteins | sample Opewatmetagenome_2_FD_107003 | JGI IMG/M metagenome (GOLD analysis project Ga0153915, IMG submission 107003) | Freshwater wetland microbial communities from Ohio, USA - Open water 3 Core 3 Depth 3 metaG | ecosystem: Environmental > Aquatic > Freshwater > Wetlands | place: USA: Ohio, Lake Erie...
CCGGATGCGGACTTCATCTTGATGCACAAACTGGATGGGGCGAGCATCGAGCTGGTTTATGACGCCCAGACGGGTTGCTTGCAAAAAGCGGTCTCTCGTGGGGATGGGGTGGTTGGAGACGATCTGACACGCAACGTACGGCTGATGACGAACGTTCCCCTGGTGATCCCGCCCGTTCCTGGAATCCGTCTGGTGACGGTGCGTGGGGAAGTTCTCATGTTACACGAAACGTACATGAAGCGCTGGCTGGGCTATGGAAAATCGTCGTCTGCTCGTAACTTGGCAGCCGGCCTCATGCGCCGTATGACGGATTCGGAAGCCTGCGGGGATCTGACGGTGGTGGCGTACCAGCTCTACTTCGATGGTGATTCACTGGCCAATAAGCTGAACGAGCTGCTGACGTTGGCGAACTGGGGATTCTACATCCCTGGCTATGAACGCATCGTCGGGGACGGCAGACTTCTCGATGAGGTTGTGGACGCCATCGACACCGCCTACCAACGCTATATCGACGGTGCCCGTGGTATTTGTCCATGGGAAATCGACGGTCTGGTGCTGTCCCTGTTCTCTAAGAAACATCGGGAAGCGGGCGGGTTCCTGGCCGGTCGGCCGGGTGGTGAAGTAGCGTACAAGTTCCCGTCTCCGAGCGCAGTTACCACCCTGAAAAACGTTCGCTATCAGCTGAGCGACTCGGGGCGGCTTACCCCGGTGGCCGAGTTTGACCCGGTCGAGCTGTGTGGGGCCTCGGTATGCCAAGCTAGTCTTCATAACGTCGCAACGGTGGCCTCGCTCAATTCCGCCCTTGGACAAGGTGATCCGACGCAACTCGGGTCTACCCTATACGTGGGTGATCGAATCATCGTGTCCCGCCGAAACGACGTTATCCCTTACGTCGAGGCTGTCATCGAGCGAGGCTCTACCAGCTCCCCGCTGGCGGTCCCTACCGTCTGTGAACGCTGTAACTCTACCCTAGAGTTTGATGGCGCCTATCTGGTATGCCCGAATGACGCCTGCCCGAGTCGGACGGAGGGGGCGATCAAGAAGTGGCTCTCAGAATTGAACATCCTCTACTTTGGGGACAACATCGTCAATGCGTTGATTGACGCGGGGTGGGTCACGGATGTGTCGGATCTATACTTCATCCAACCGGGGAATGCGAGTCGGTTGACGAACAAAGAGACTGGCCGTCGCTTGGGCGACTCGGTCACGAAGGCGTTTGCCAACTTGCATGCGAAGAAGGAACTCACGCTGCCTGAGTTTGTCTCGGCTCTAGGAATTCCGTCTATCGGCAGGACAATCGTTCAAACTGCGATGGAGGCCGGCTTTACCTCAATCAACGACATGAAGGACACGGCTCGGTATGGCGAACTGGTCACCGCTATCGGTCCGGAACGCGCCCACGGCCTGGTTCAGGGGCTGATGAAGCGGTCGAAGTCGATCAGCCACCTGTTGGGGGCGGCCGGAATTACATTCCGCACGCGGACCGGTCACCTCTCTGGGAAGACCTTCTGTCTAACGGGTTTTCGGGATGCGGCATTAACTGCAAAGCTTGAGGAGGCGGGGGCTATCGTGAAGGATGGCGTTTCGAAGAACCTGTCATATCTGGTGGCAGTTGACCCGAACGCCGAATCGAGTAAAACGAAGGCAGCTAAAAAACACGACGTCTCGGTAATCGGCGCGTCCGAGGCATATGCGCTGTGTGCGAACTCTAGCGGTGGAAATGACTAATGAACATATACGACATCTTCGTAATAGCGATCCTAGCCCACTTCGTGGGCGACTACCTTCTCCAGCCGAAGTGGATGGCCACAAGTAAAGGACTACCTTCTATTCTGGGTCTCATAGTATGTGCGCTACACGCGCTTCTGTACTCTTGGACCCTTGGATTGTTATTGTTCTTTGCCGAAGAGTGGTACTCCAGCCAGCTGTTGATTTGGGTTGCTATTACACACTTCATAGTCGATCGCTACAGTCTCGGTCAACTCTGGCTGGACGCTATCAAAGGTCGCCATATGCACCGTGATTGGCATGAGGGCGTGGACTATATTGCGGATGCGGCGGCTAAGAGTGACGACGACGGAATGGACCTGAGACGGCTGGCCGTTCCCATACTGAGTACCAATTTCGCAGTCGTTGTCTATGTAATTGTTGACAACACCATACATATGGTGCTAACCTTCATTTGGTTAGTTTTCGCACGCCGCTTTGGTCTCCTGTAGAGGTATAACATGCGACAACATCTCGCCGCGATCCTGGCCCTGGCTATTCTGGCGGCCTGCTTCGCACTTGTGTGGTATGGCAAAGCTGATCCATGGCTTATGGTTGCCGGAAGTGGCATGGCCACGCTAGTGGCTTTTTCTTTAACGTCTATGACGAAGGACTCACACAATGACATTGACACCAAATCCGCTTAAACTTCAAATGCAGTATTTGGGAGTGCTCCAACTTCTCGGAAACTTGACAGCGTATGCGGCGGTCGCCGGAGACGAGGAGGGTGAGGAGTTATTGGACGTCGTTCCGCGAGCCATGGCCGATGCTGAGGCCCTTATTCCGGGTCTGACATGTAAAAAGGTTGGTCACCGCTGGGAGTTGGACTACACGCCGCCTCCCATCAACCTCGACAGTGTTGAAGTCTCATCCCCTACCGTGCTACCCGACGGTTCGGCGTTTGTCACGGCCTCTTACCCGCTGCCCGCGGATCATTGGCTGTATCTTGGAGCACCAGCCGAAGACCCGCCCGCTCCCATGCGCCTGGGAAAAGAACACCCGTTGCGCGCATTTTTTGCGCCGATACTTCGGGCGGCGGGGATGTATGCGGTGAAAGCGGCTATGTGCCATGGAAAAGAGATGGACTTCGATCCCGATGCCATGCTACAAAATTTGGAAATCGGCATGTTTGGTTACTACACCCCGGACGGGTTTAGTCATGCCGACGAGGTCCTCACCGAAGGAGACGATCATGGCGTGCAAGGGCGATAAGTCGAAGGGCGGCAAGGGCAAGAAGGGTAAATAGTTCGGGCGTCATGCCCATCCTAGAGGTGTGGCCGAGCGGCCGATGGCGGCGGTCTTGAAAACCGCAGACCTTTCACGAGGTCCGGGGGTTCGAATCCCTCCACCTCTGGGCTTACTTTAGAAGGAGTTCTTATGCGTGTAGCGCTGTTCATCGACGGGAAGAATTTTTACTCGGGTCTCAAATTACAAGCTGCTGATTACGTGTTGGACTTTACGAAACTAGCCCAATGGCTGGTTAAGCACGTTGGCGGTTCACACCTCTGGGGCGCCTACTACTATACCGGCGTAGAGACATCTCGGCTTGGCTCGGCTACGGAGGGTCAGGGTCGCTTACTCTCGTTTTTGGGTATGCTTGAGATGCAGCCCGGCTACTTCGTCAAGCGACTTCCTCGTAAAACGGTCTCGACGACGTGCCGGCAGTGTAATGCGGAGACCGAGTTCTCGATCGAGAAAGAGATCGACACAACCATCGTCGCTGACATGTTGAGCCTGGCAGCGGTGAATGCCTATGACGTCGCTATTCTGCTGTCCGGTGACTCCGATTTAACCCCGGCTGTTACGGGTGTGAGAAGCATCGGTAAGCAGTGTTACGTCGCCACGTGGGGTAATGCCTGTCTGAGTGCTCACCTCCGCAAGTCCGCCTTTGATCATGTGAATTTGCTGGAAGGTCTCGCGGAGTTTGGGACCGTGACGGAGGTCGTAGACGGGGACTACCGCCCGGCTACGCTGGACGCCAACGGGGAGTTTGTTGAGCCCACCCCGGCAGAGGACCCGTCGCACGTCATGCTGCGTGCGATCAAGGCCGCGGTTGCGAAGTTCTCCGGCGGGTTTCTGGGGGAGAGCTACTTCCTGACGCGGTGGATATACACGGGCCTGCCTGCTGACTTTAACGTACGAAAAGCGACGCTTCAAACGTTGGTCGAGGCCGGTCTGGTGGAACGCTATCACGTGGATATGACGCCCGCATTGCGGCTCGCTACGGAGGACGGGCATGGACCGCAACTCTAAATCCGCTGAACACCTCCTGGACGCCTACGCTAAAGGTTATCGCGTAGTTGATGGGAACGTTTTTACGCCCGGAGGGCGGCAGCTGACTTTGCGTGTTCAGCGCACGCGCGGGAGAGGCTATCTTGACTTCTCCGCCCGGTTGTATTCACGCGCGGTTAGTAAGCATTCCCACCACATCTGTGTCCATCAGCTGGTTGCTTATCAGAAGTTTGGGGATGCTGTGTTCGAGCCCGGTATCGTAGTGCGTCATCTGGATGGGGACTGTCGCAATAATCTTCCGGATAATATTGCGTTGGGAACTGACCATGACAACTACATGGATCGGCCTCCAGAAGATCGTATGCAGCATGCGTGCATAGCCGCTACTCACAAACGAAAATTCAGCGACGAACAAATGGAAAAGATCCGTGCGTTCTTCGTCGAGGCGACGGCATGGGACGCGGAACACCGTCGCCGTGGTTCAAAAACAGTTCCGAGTGCGTTCGAACGGACGATGACGGAGTTCGGTATCAGCTCGAAGGGAACGATGCACCATATCCTTCAACACGACTATAAAACCCGAGTATAGCTCAGCTTGGTAGAGCGCCTGCTTTGGGAGCAGGAAGTCGTAGGTTCAAATCCTATTACTCGGACCAACTTTTGCGACGGTAGCTCAGCTGGTAGAGCCCCCGGCTCATAACCGGATGGTCGTGGGATCGTACCCCACCCGTCGTACCATCATGCTGACCTAGCTCAATCGGTAGAGCAGCGGACTCTTAATCCGAAGGTTGGGGGTTCGAGTCCCGCGGTCAGCCCCAATAGGAGGCAGTCATGTCCAGCCATCGTGTTTGTCCGGTAGTGAAATATGATGACTCCGAACAGTGCGACCATTGCCGAACCGTCCACGAACCGCGTGGCGAATGCTGGGGATCACCGGCATTCGAGCCTATGGCGGAGTGCCCGTGTGATTTCGATCCGGACGACCCCCATTGTGACAGTTACCTTGAAGAGGATGATGAAACCGATGGCGAAGACGAGGACTCTGAGTAAAAATCCACTCGGTGAGGCTGCCATAGCGGCGCTGCTGGCTAAACTGTATCCGGCTCCGGAGTATGCTTTCCTGACTCAAGTCCGGAATCAGACGGGCTATTCTCGGGCGTCCATTCGCACGGCCGACGCGGTGGCCTTTTCGCTATGGCCGTCACGGGGGCTGGCTATCCACGGCTTTGAAATCAAGTCGCATATCTCGGATCTTCGAAATGAACTAACAAATCCAGAGAAGGCCGAGGAGATCGCGCAGTATTGCGACTACTGGTGGGTAGTTTTGGCGGCTGACTGGACGGGGCTATTGAACATTCCCCAGTCCTGGGGTGTGATGGTAGTAAACGAAGCACAAAACGGACTCGCGGTCGTTCGACAACCTACTAAACTCGAAGATGTACAACCGATTTCACGCTCATTGGTGTTTGCTGTATTTCGTCGGGCGTCACAAACCGCTCCTGATAAGGTGGCATTGGAAGCTGCGGAACAGGTTGGCTATACGAAGGGTTACGCTGACGGGAAGCGCACTAGCACTTCGGAGTTGGAGCACACCCTACAGTTGCGCAACGAACAATGGTCCCGTCTCTGTACGATTTTCGGCAGTGACGTTATGTTGGAGTTATCGAATAACTACCGCCCCGAGGAACTCCGCAAGCGACTTACGATGGCACGCTCACTTAACTTCGAATCGTATACGCGATCTTTAGAGTATGCCCGTAATCAAGCGGCGCAATGTGCGCAGGAAATCCAGCTGCACTGTGATGCCCTGAGTGCATTGGCTAATCCGACGTCATCGGATTCTGACTACTCTATATGATTTTTACTTGCAATTAGCATATGTATGTGCTATACTGCATTTGTATTACAAATCATGGCCGGTGAGCCGGTCGTTCCCTCAACAGCCTAGTCAAGGAGAAGTTACATGGCTGGTGGACCGAAAGTGAAGATCATGGAGCATTGGTTTGGTGTGAGTCAGATTGACGTGCTGAAGGCTATGGCGCCTTACGCTCGCCAAGAGAAGAAGCTCACCGTTATCGAGATCATGGCTCTGAACCCGGCTTTAACGCGGGTGTCCGTGCAGCGCACTCTCACGGCTCTCGGGTTCAAGCTTGGTGGTGTCGGCTCGCGCTACTGCCTCGGGAAGCGATTCCTGAAGGAGATGGAGTCGATGGACCTTTAAGCACGGCGGCCCCGGCGAAAGTCGGGGCGTTCGCCTTTTAGGAGGATACATGCACACCAGGCGGAGTTCCTGCTTCTTTGACACGATATAGGAGGAGACATGGCCGGCGTTGGTTTTATATCTCGTGAGGATGCCGAAGCTGAGGAGGCGTTGACCGCCGAGGAGGACGCCCGCGACGAACGGGACGCGATGTCCGGACCTACGCTAACCCGAGAGGAAGTGGCAGCGAAATTGGCCCGCGCGAGGGAGAGGGCGGGTTATATGTCCACGGCACCAATTTCTGCGGCTCCGAGGACGGTCGTTAAGCACAAGCCTCATCTGGTGTTGCGTGAACGTGACATGACGACGACTGTACAGCCCCTTCACCCTGCTAAACCGGAAATCGAGGTTGCCCTGTTATCCACGGAGCCGCTCGACGAACGGGACGCGGAGTATCCGACAACCATTCGCGTGGAAACGAAACTCCATTGTGAAACCTGTGTTCACTACACGGCGTCCGAATTCGGAACCTACAAGCTGTGTGGCCGGAGCGGCGCGGAAATTCATCCTAACCATGTTCTAAGCGACTCGTTCGGAATCATCTGCACATACCATGACTAAGGAGCCCTCATGTCGGCTACGATTGCGCTCGATACAGACGGATTAGAAATGCTCATGCTCTTTCGCCGCGCTACTGCTGAAGGCCAACGCCTTCGCCGGCGGGTTTTGGAACCGTGGCAGACTAGCATCGTGTGTGGTGACACGGTGTGCATCCCCAACTGGGAAACGGGCCGGATGATTATAGCCGGGGTGTATGGGGGTAAAGAACTAACCGGATCACCCGACCATTTGCTCTGTGTGGTCTACACCAACGGGCACAAATCTCAAGTTATCAAGGTGTGGCGTGGGCATGTTCTTCTTGCCGTGTCATTGTCCATCGAGGAGCTTCGCGACGTGACTGTGGAGGAGGCCGCCCATCCATACAACGGGTGGGAGCGACTCGTTCGCCAAGTCATTTTCGAGAATCGCGGCCGGTATCGCGAGGATCTATCGAACATCGCGGCTAATCTGGTCGTGTCTAAACTGGCGCTCGAAGATCCGGCGTTGCTGGACTCGATCCGGCACCTTCCTGCAAGTACACTCGACATGGCCTTTACGCTACCGGCAGAATCCACGGTCTGGAATTGAGATGCGACAGACTATCCAAGCCACGCGTCAAACCGCCCCAGCTCAGGTGAAAGTCCATGAGAAGCAGTTGCAACACACGCACACTTGCGTATGCGGGCGGGTCATACGCGGAAACGGCTTCTTTCACCATACAAAACACTGCCCGATATTCCAGTTACGGGCTGTGACACGTCCGAGTCTTCTGGCGGAGGGTTAAATGGCTGATGACAAACCGGCTAAACTATATGAGGCTCTACAGCGGGTGTTTGATGGCGTGTTTGTGGCAACGGAGGAGATCACGAGTCGTCCTCCTGTCCCGGCGGCACCGACGCCGCCTCCCGCAATGCGAGATGACCCATGGGGGTAACGATGCCGAGCGGGAGCCCGAAAGTAGCCCCACGAGTCCCCACCCTGACTGTGCGCGGCCCGGCTAGCGGGGATCTGTACATCTTCCGTATCCCCACTCTTGACGAGTACCAAGAGCTGCTTGAATTACATGAGACTGGCTCGTACGTCGGTGCGCGCCCGCCACTGGTTGACTGGATCGCCCGACATCTGGTTCTTAGGATCAACACGAAGCGTGAGTCGGACATTGATTTTTCAGACTTAGAACGTGATGATGCGCAAGCCATCCGCCGAGCCGTTCGCGGCATGTTGCAGCAGCGGTCGCACGGTAGGTGCTGCGTATGCGGCACTGAGACGCCGGCAACGGCTGTAACGGTTTGCGATGTGTGCTTTGGTAAAGGCTGGGCACCCGCGGGTAGCGTTGACAGTTTCCACACGGAACTTGGGACGGCCCGCATTCTGGGTACCAGTCGATGGGCGCGCCGTGGAGATGAGGTGGCGTATCTTGATCCCCAATCCCGACCCAAACTTACGACAATTGGGGATTTGCACGATCAACGAGATCGTTCAGTTACGGACCCTACCGACACCGGGTCGTTTTGATAGCTAACCCACCGACGACCCACCTCACCTCCACGGCGTATTTTTGACTTGATTTTCCCGTCTCATTTCGGCAAGATACCATCTGTGGAGGTTCTTGCCGATGCCCTACAAGCTTCCGAAGTCATCCGGAACGGTTGAATCCGTTGAAAATACTCGTAAACTCGATACGGTATTCATCGACAATATTCGGGACACGGAAGAGATCGCTGAAGAGTTTATCCAGTCAGCGATTAAGGCGGAGACCTCCGCTGACCGAAACTTGCTGCTATCCGACGACGAGATTTGGGAACTTTCCATTAAGCTTCTCACGTACTGCGAAGCCCAAGCCGGTATCCAACTTTTCATATTTCAACGAGCCTTCGCCCTCCGCCTGATTTACTCCGTCCTCATCGAAGATGCCGACGAAATCTCTGCCTTGTTCTCGCGACAGTCCGGAAAAACCGAGACTGTTTCAGTCGTTGTCGATGGTCTGCTCATTATCCTGCCTATCATCGCCCGAACTGACCCGTATTCACGGGACGACCGGTTCTCCAAATTCAAACATGGCTTCTGGGTTGGTGTATTCGGTCCGACGTACGAGTTGGCCGGTATTATGTACAGTCGTATGCGGACCAATATCTTCTCGGAGCACGCCCGGCAGGTCTTAGCCGACCCGGATATTGCAGTCGATTTGAGCGCCTTCAAAGGTAAAGCTCTACGTTTCCCGAACGGATCGTTCGTTGACGTGCAGTCGGCTGGTCCTGGGGCAAAGATCGAAGGCAAAACTTACCATCTAATCATCGTCGAAGAGTGTCAGGACGTTCCCACTATCAAGATCACGAAGTCGATCCACCCGATGTTGGCCTTCAATGCGGGGTCTCTATGTAAGATCGGCACTCCAAACCCCGACAAAAACAACTTCTACACGGTGTGTACGCAGAACCGGTCGTTCGATGCGCGCTTCCTGGCGGATAACTCGGCAGAAGCGTTCGCGCGCGTGCGCCGCCACTTCGAATACGACTACACCCATATCTGCGCCGTCAATCCGAAATACGCCAAGCACATTGCAAAAGAAAAAGAACGTCTCGGATTCGACTCGGACGAATTCCGTATGTCGTATCGTCTGCACTGGTTGACGGAACGAAACCGCTTCATCACCGAGGAACTACTGGACAAGTGCGCTATTCGGCGCGGAGTCACACTACTCTGGCGCGATGACGATGGCGAGGTTAAAGGGCAGTTCCAGATCAGTGCCCTCACACAACCTTCGTATGGCGGAACGGTAGTGGCGGCCATCGACTTTGGTAAAGTCAAGTCTGCTACCGTCGTTACTGTAGCTCAGGTCTGGTATGAACGCCCGTACTACGATGGGCAGGACGAACGCTACCGACTGCACGTGTTGGACTGGTTGGAAATCGAGGGCGACGACCACGAAGTCCAGTATCCGCAAATTCTGGATTTCCTCAGCCGCTACCCACAACTGCATAAGTTGATCTGCGACGCGACTGGCAAAGGTGACCCGATTTACTCTCGCCTCAGTGCTGACTTAGAATGCAACGACACCGTCGTTGTTCCCTTCATCTTCTCGACCCAATCCAAGCATGATGGTTACACGATTCTGGGGAAGGAATTGTATGCGCAACGGACCACGTATCCGTATGCCAAAGAGACCATGACTCGACGCACGAAACGGTTCCACCAGCAGATGGTCGATCTGTCAAAGACCTGGAAGGGCCGTCACATGGTCGTCGAGAAGCAGGCCGACGATCCGGGGGCGCAGGATGACTACGCTGACTCCCTGATGATGCTCTGTTGGGCAGCTAACGTGGATAAGAGTGGTCATACGGAAGAAGTGGACAATCCTTTCCTGAACACGACGCGGAGAAACATCCTACTCGGCGCCCGCCGGCAGCGTGCCTTCTGGGGGACCGGCTCACCTGGGGCACCTCGTCAGGCGCGCAGCACACTCCGTAGCTGGGCTCAGTTACAACCAAACGCAATGAGGTAGCCATGGCTCTTCCCGTTATGTCCCAAATTGATGCGGCGCAGTACATTCCGATGTTTGCGGCTGGAGCCGGCGCAAATCTGGCGGCTTACGGGTCGTCAGACTACGAGAACACCGACCGAATTTCTCGCTACCTGGAATACTGGCGATTTTATAAAGGTCGTCATTGGTCGTACGACCGGGCCGCCGAGACCGGCGAGCCGACGGTGACGATTAACTACTCTGCGGCGTTGGCAGATAGACAAAACTCGTTCTTGATGAAGAATGGTTTCGACATCACGCTGCCGGATCTTCCGCAGACCGTTCAAGACGACTCCATCGACCGTATGTTTATCAAGAATGTGCTCGATGAGACATGGCAGGCAAACCACAAGGTTGTGTTCAACTTTGAACTAGCTCAATGCGGCGGGGTGACCGGTGACGCATTCCTGTATTTCTCATGGCAGGACCGTGACCCCCTATCCGATCCGTACGTGCAGGTGGATATTCTCCCATCCCACTACTGTTTCCCAACGCTGGGCGGACCCTATGGACGTGACAGGAAGTATGTAGAGGCGTTCACCATTGTATTCCCCGTCTACCGTGCCCGGCGCGACCGGTTCGGACGCTCGCAGCGGGGGAACGCCCAAGAGTTAGTGATGCGGTCGGAAGTCTGTACGGCTACGACTCGGACGGTGTACGAAGGAAAAGACGTAGTCCAAGGACCCGATCCAAATCCGTTCGGAGAGATTCCGATCGTTCATATTCCTAACTTTCCTGTTTCCGGTGACTACTACGGTCTGTCCGACCTGGTGAACATCGTCAGCCTTCAGCAGGAACTGAACGAGAAGTGTACCGACGTTTCGGACATCATCAACTATCACTCGGCGCCGCTGAACGTCTTTACTGGAGCACAACCGAATCAGTTACAAGGCGGGACTAACCGCATGTGGTTCCTACCGGCCGGTGCGACCCATACTCTAGCCGAACTTCGTGGTGATCTGGCAGCGAACCTGGAGTATATCAAGTTCATCCGGCAGTGCATCTTTGAAATGGCGAATACCCCGGAGTCGGCTCTCGGACACAGCGAGGCGAAACAGCAACAGCAAGCTGCCGCTTCGCAGTCAATGGAATACTTGCCTCTCGTAGACCGGCGGGCCGTCAAAGTCCAACTATATGGCGACGGGCTGATGCTCGCCAATCGGATGATCCTGAAGATCAAGGAGATCATGGACCCGGCATTCCGCACCCAAATGGACGCCACGGGTCTAACGGGGGCGGCCCGATACCGTACGGGCATCGTCTTCAGTGAGGCATTTGGTCGAAATGAAGACCTGGAACTGTCCCGGACACAGCAAAAGCTGACTATGGGTCTGACGACCCGCGAACGTGCTCTGCGTGACTTAGGCCATGGAGAGGCGGACGCTAAGAAAATCGTGGCGGAGGCCCTGGCCGAAAAGCGGGCCGATGCAGAGATGCAGTTGTCGATGGCGACAGCACAAAAAGAAGCCTCCGGCAATCCAAATCCCCAGCGTCCTAATCCCAATGTGCAGAGTGAACACCGATCCACTACGGTGGAGAAGAAGGCCACATCGTAGGTCCTGGTCTGTCACGACGAAATTTTAGTTGACAAATCAGGGTATGTCATAGACAATAGGTATGTAAGTGCCGTCACAGATTAGACCTGCCTGCCGTTTCCGATAATCCAACTTCCATCACAAGGAGGCCACTATGGCTACGAAACGCAGTGCCGGTAAAGTCTCGGGTAAGAGCAACACGGGTAAACGATTTCAGCAAGATCGCGGCAAAATCACCACCTTCAACGCCTCCGACGCGTCTCGTAATACGGGCGTCGTCGGCCACGCCGGCTCGGTTCCGAACACCATTTCCTCAAGCGACGGCGCGAGTGTCTCGCAAGTTCGCAAGCTGAAGAAAGCCCCGTCGGGCCGTTAATCAGCGCATCCACCACCCTTCTACGACAAAGGAATAGACATGGCTAATCCGGGTCAGACTGACGACAAGACTACGACTCCTGACGGCACCACCACAACTACGACAGGTCAGGGCCAGCAGACGACGACCACAACTGGGGATGATAAGGGTCCCAAACCCGAAACGGTGACCTTGCTTCAGACCGAGTTTGACCGCATCGTCACGAAGGCGCGCACGGACGAGAAAAAGCTGCGCTATAGCATGCAGGAGCAGTACGACGCGAAGATCGCGGAGGAAGCTGCGGCGCGTGCGAAAGCGGAAGCTGAACTGTCTGCACTGAAGGCGAGTATGCAGACTACCACACCGGCCACCGGCGCGTCCTCAACTACGCAAACCGCCCCCTCGACGACGACCACGACCACTGCGACGGCTCCGACAACTACCACAACTCCAGCCGATAAAACTCCGCCTATGGTGGACATCGCGGACTTGGAGAAGCGGATGGAGGAGAAGTTCCAGCGGTCCCTGAGCGCCGTTCGAGACGAAGCGGCTTTGCGTATTACAATGGCCGAGGCCACAGCACACCGTGAGCGGGTGCTTAGGGAATCGGGTCTCAGTCCCGAGTTCGCCGAGTTTGTTGTAGGAGATACCAAGGACCAAATCGACGCTTCACTCGCAAAAGCGAAGGAAAAGCAGGACAAACTGACTCAGTCCATCGAGGCTCGGCTGCGCAACGAGAACATGCAGTACGTCCCCCGCGGTGGCCTGGCGCTGTCGGATACCACGGACGGCCGTTTTGGACCGGACCTGGGCAACTTCTCGGCACACGACCGGACCCGAGTGGCCCGCATTCGCGACGAGAAAGAATACCAGCGTGTCAGTGCGGCTCTTGACCAACGCATCATGGCGGAGTTGAAGCGCACGTAACCCTCTGAAAGGAACACGCGCTAATGGCCAATCCCATCTATACCGGTTATCAGTCGAATGGCAATGTCGTTGCCATTCCGCAGCTGCTGCTCGACAAGTACTCGATGGAGATCGAGCATCTCGCCCTGCCGCAAATGCGTTTTGAAGAGTTCGCCGTTCATAAGGACGACTTCACGAAGGGCGACGGCGACACGATCATCTTCACGCGCTTCAGTGACATCGAAGGCGGCGGCCCCCTTCAGGAAAGCAAACCGCTTACCGAGACCAACGCGAAGGCGTCGCAGTACAGCGTGACGGTCACTGAATACGGTAACGCGATCGGCGTGACCGAGAAGATGCTCCAGCTTTCCATGATCGACGTTCTCAAGGAGTATGCGATCCTGCTCGGCCGCAACTACTCCCGGACCGTGGACCGCATGCTGCGCGATGTCGTGTTGAGCACCTCCCACTACCTGTATGCGGGCGGCCGTGACGACCGTTCCGAGCTGGTGGGTGGTACGGACTACTTCGACGTGGAGTGCGTGCGTAATGCGGTCGAAATTCTTCAGACCAACGACGCCCCGATGTTCAACAACGACTTCTACGTCTGTATGCTGTCCGCGCACCAAGTCGCCAGTGTCAAACGCGACCCGGAATGGGTGGCCGCTCACAACTATGCCAATGACCGTGCCCTCTTCACCGGTGAACTAGGTCGTTGGGACAACGTGATCTTCGTGCAGACGTCGCAGATGAAATGTGGCACCCGCGGTCGCGCTGACTATGATGCCACTCTCACCGGCGCCGCGAAGGGCGGAGCCACTCCGGCCGACGTGTTCGTTGCGTCGATCTTCGGCGACAACGCTTACGGTATCGCTCGCGCGTTGCCCGTCGAGCTGCGTCAGAAGATCGCCGAGGACTACGGCCGCAAGCACGGCTTGGCCTGGTACTCCATCATGGCCGGCGCCATGCTGAACGAGGACTACATCATCCGTGTCGAGACCGTTTAAGGAGTAACCCATGGCCGGCAAGTTCAAGTCCCAAACTGTGACACCTCTCGTAGATGCAACTGCGCGGGAGTTGGACGAACCGGTCGTGGAGACCTCCGATAGCGAGCCCCTGGAGCAACCGTGCCTGGGGGTTTCGCTACCGGAGATCCTGCCACCTCCCGAACAGCCCGTTCCGTGTGTCGCTGGCTTTGTGGGTCTTCCATCGGCTAGTACGGCGGACTGGGTAAAGGCCGCGTGTCTGATTACGGCCCGACCAGGATACGGTGGTCGCCCCTGGGCGCTGACGAAGGGGGAGACGGTAATGCTGCCGAGGGAAGTTGGTCTGGCTCTACGCAAAGCTAAGATGGTGTCATTCTAATGGCGTTTCTACCGGATATTATTCGACAAGTTCGACGGGCCATGGGGGATACTGATCCACCCCCGTCGTTTCGCACATCCGTTCTCTATCCCGACGAGTTTTACGAAGACGCAATCCGATTTGCTCTTAACAAATTGAAGTCCGATCTCGCGTCGCTCACCACGGATTCTCCTCCCCCACTATCGTGGACGCTCCAAACCGTTCCGGAGGTTCGAACCTTTCTCCTGGTTAAGCTCGCCATTATCCAGATGGCCCAAATCAGGGGATCAGAATCTGCCGGAAGCGTGTCTGTGCAGTCTGAGTCCTTGGTTGGCTTGACTAAGGTTCAACTGCCAAACCTGACGATCGAAGAGCGGCAAGCCGCTGATGCGACATCGGTCGGTCCGGCGTTCTGGCTCAAGCTTCTGGACCGACTACAACGGGAATATGACCATGAGCTGGCCGGGATGGTGGCTACGAAAGCAGCCTACTATGGCCCGGCCATTTCCATGTCGATGACCCGCGTTAGCCCCCGTACGGGCGGCGTGGTCTCAAAGCAACTGGATCAAGGACTTCCACCGACAACCCTCGATGCGGCATACGTGGCCGGGACTTTGACCCTGTCATGGCAGCCCATTTATGCGACCACCTTCATGTACTATGAGCTGCACCACATTGCCCCTGGCTCCAGGCAGTCCATCTTGGCGACGGAATGGGACAACATGGTAGCTTCGCGTGAGATTCCAACTACGCTGGGCTCCGGGCGACACCGGTTCTATGTGTCGGTTGTCAATCGCAATGGGATCGGCGCGATCAGCAATACGGTGGAGTTAAACGTCACATGAACCAATCCAGTATTGCCAACACTGTGGACAAATACCTGAGCCTGCCGCCGGCAGGCTTTGGTTCTTATGTCTCTGTCCTCAAGTTCACCGGACTGGCCCAAACGCGCGGCCACAACGGGCGTGTTCTTCCGAACGGTGTCAATGAGCACCCGGTCTACGCACCGGGGGTTCCTGTTGTTGGGTTGGTTACCTTAGACCCCAGTCCAGAAACTGTCTCTCAATATGGTGGCGTTGTTAAGAAGTACGACATCTCGGTACTCTGGTCGGTCCTCGAATTGAAACGGCGCTTCCCCACCCTGGTTGAACCATTGTGGGTGGTCGATAACGACATCATTGAGTACGCCGGTAACACCTACCTGCTCAATAAGGTTGTACCAACTGCCCAATCCGGACTTGGATACACGCTGGTAATGGCGTTTGGCAGTACCCGACGTAGCGATACTCTGGCTGGCCCGTAATGGTACGAGGACGTCAAGGACAACTCTTCTCTGGTGACTGGGGAATAGTCGAGTCGTTCTGCGTTCGCGTTCAAGGTGGCGAGTTAGGCCGGATCGTGGGAGAGCAAATCAAGACTCTGGCTTCGGACATTCGCTCTACACTGGCGACCTCCTTGATGAACCACATGCCGGCGTCCGGTGGGTCCTGGGATCCGGTCAAGAAAGAGACACAGTGGCGTCGTCAGAATCTTGTTATGGCGACTCTATCCGGTGCGACGTTTCCGGGAGTAAATGGTGATTTTGCGGCCCCGGCCTTCCACACCGATCCGCTCTATTTTACAGGAGCCTATGCGTCGTCCATCGTCTTGCAGTATCACCTTCAAAAAAATGGACATAAAGGTCACATTGCAATTGCTCCCGACCCGACGGCCGTGTTAACGTACCAAGGTGGGCGAGGTGTCTTTGGAAAAATTCCGGTCACACTATTGTCCTATCTACTGGAGCATGGTTGGACTCAGCCGGACGGACGCTACGTACCGGCTCGTCCTCACTGGGTTCCGACTTTTAACATGATTCCACGCATGGAGTCATACAAACAGCTCTCGTCCATGCGTGGTATTCAACTAGCTGTCCGACAACGGATGGGTGTGACGCTGGGGATACGGTAATGGGTTTGCTTCCGCATTATGATCTGATCGACGTCGATCTAGCTTGGCAAACCATCCTGTCAGGCGTGGGTCCGCTGTCGGATGGCTCGCCTGTTCCGGTGTTCATCGACGCCAACTCTCCACAACGGGCTAAAGAAGCTTGCCCGGCCATCGCCGTGAAGACGGTTGCCATGCTACCGGACTGGGATCGGTATGAGGGCATTGAGTGGGTCGCTGCGGGGCGAACGTACGACGCGAACGGAAATCCGGTAGCGGAGGTAGAGCGTCGTCCCCGAGATCACTACGTCATGCAGTATCAAATTACCACCTATGCCGGAACGAACTATGAGCATGACAAGGAACTAATGATTATGGTCGGGCGTGTTCTGACACCCCGGCCACTACTTCCACTGGATCACTTGATGGAGGGATCATTTTTGGAAGGTGTTCAACTACACGTTCCGGAGATGTCCTCGCGCATCGTGTTTCAGAACGACGATAAGATAGTTGCTGACCAAAAGACATTAGAAAAGTCCTGGTTTTACATGGTCCATGTCAGTCTATCCCATCCTGAAGTTAGGACCACCCCTGTGGCACGGTCTACATCTTGGTCATCTGGGCAATCTGCGGACTCCCCCTCGGGTGGGGTGACTCTGACGATGGAGTTGGGGCCGGCTGACCCGGCGGCCGTCAACGAAATGGATTTACCTGTTGACAAAGATCCGGACTCAGGTACAATACCACTAAAGGTCAGGATAGACGAAACCTAACCTAAACCACTCCGCGAAGACACAGATTAGACACGGGCGCGAACATTCCCAGCCACTCACCTCAAGAAGGAGGGTCCTATGGCTTATGAGGATGGCGCCCCTGGCGTTTCATTTACAGAGATCACGACATACCCGTCAACCGTCGCATTGCTCGATACCTCTACTCCCACATTCTTCGGCGTCGCTGAATGGGGGCCGCTGTTCACCCCTAAAAAACTGGTCGGCGGATTTTCTGCATACCAGAATATGTACGGTGAGCATCTGTCCTACAGCGACTTGGCGTACGTGGTGGACAACTTCCATAGCGAAGCCTCCACGATCGACACCAATGTTGGGGGCACGGTATTCATCTCGCGACTGGCGAAACTTAACCCGAGTCTGTCCGACGTGGCCGACTCCGTGGTGCGCGCCTCGGTGCCATTGACCGGTGCGACCACGCTTCCCCGTGGGGCCTACCTGTTGGGAACCACGTCTCCGGCATTGTATCTTGGTGGCTGGGCTATTCCGCGTGACACGTCGGTGGTTCTGAAGTGGACCGTGGACGCGGACGGTGACGCGGCTTCCGCTAGTGCCCCGGTTACACAGCAGTGTGATCTCATTGGTTACGCGGCGGAGTTACTCTCCCCGTCCACTGTCACCACGACCTTCACACCCGCCGGCGGCAGCACGTCGTTCCTGGAGATCCGTGTGGCGGAAGGTCAGAATCCCCTCCCCATCCTTTTCACGGCCGCTTCCTACACGCCGGTTCAGCTGGTGGACGCCATCAACCAGCAAGTCTCCAACTGCTCGGTTGAGCTTACCGCAGGCAACAAAGTGCGAATTATCCACGACTGCGGTGGTACGCAGAGCTACCTGGCCATCACCAACGGTACGAGTGACATCTTGGCCTACCTGGGGTGGGACTCGGCACACCTGCCCACGGCCATCCCCTCCGGCGTCTCGAACGTCGCCAATACCATGAACGTCACCCTGGCGGAGATCAAAGCGGCCGTAACGGCGGTTTCGACGCTGGTGACGGTTTCGACCACGGTGACCCCCAAGAAGTTCAACCTGACTACGGTTGCGACCGGCGCCGCGGTGGAACTAAAATTCGACAGCACCGAGACTACCGCGATGGCGCGTACGATCTTCGGCATCTCGACTGCGTCGGTGTTCGGTGCCAACTCGGGTACGGCTTCCCCCTCTCTGAAGGTGTGGGCGAAGTATTACGGCCTGAAGGGCAACCGCATCAGCGTGAAGACGACCCACAATCCGATTCGGGCCTCTCAGTTGGACAGTTCCGACTCGTCGGCGACCGATCTGACTGACGAGGGCATTGTGGCGGGGCGCAACTACTTCCTCGTGCCGTCCCTGTACGGTTATGCGGTGGACATGGTTCTCCGCATTACCAGTGCGGATCAGTCCCAGGTGGAGTGGGTCGTTATCGACCGTACGGAGAGCGTCATCGACGAGAACGGCGACTACACGTATCGCCTCTATGTGACAAGTGACAACACGTCGTCCGGCGTTCTTCAGTACACCTTCGCGCAGGCCGACACCTCCATCACCTCGATGGAATTCGACCTGGTCGTCTACCTGGATGGCGTGTCCAAGCAGACCTTCACTCAGTTGTCCATCAACGACATCGCGGACAACTATTTCGCTACCGTCATCTCGGACGAGTTTGTGGGGTCGAACCTGATCGAGGTTGAACCAGCGTCCGGTGCTGCGGAGAGACTGGCGACGCTTTTCCCGGCTGCCCTAACCACACCGGTTAAGCTGTCTGGGGCGACGTTGGAGACGGAAGACGACTACTCGATCAGCGACACGCATGCGGTCGGCTCATTGCAATACTATACGGGTATGTACGCGATCCACAAACTGCGCTTCCAGTCGCAGCTGGTGGCCTACCCGAATGCGAGTGCCTTCTACCAGAAGAAGATGCACGCCTATCTGGCGAACCGCCGTGACATGTTCTTCGTGGCCTCCGTGCCGACGACGGATACAGGATTCGTGAGTATCAGTTCTGCCGCCGCCGCGTTTGCCTGGCGTGACCGTAACGGTTTCGACAGCAAGTACGGCGCCCTCTACTTCCCGAAGGCGGTTGTGGATGATCCGATCGGTAAAGGTCGCGCTCCACAGCGTACCATTGATCCGGTCGGCAATATCCTCGGTGTCTACTCTCGTGTTGACCATATCCCGGCTAAAGACGGCGGTGGATGCTGGTCCGCCCCGGCTGGTGACGGCGACTTCGGTCAGTTCTCGTACGTCAACAAGCTGTCCTACACCGTGGATGAGGACACCGAACTGGGAATGCTGAACAAGGCTGGTATCAACTGCCTGTTGGCGCGCCCGGGCGTGATCCAAATCTGGGGAACTCGTACGTTGTCGTCCAACATAAAATGGCGCTACATTCCGGTCACGCGCTTGTTCATCATGGCCGAGCAGAGCGTTCTGCTGGGAACCCGTTTCGCGGTCTTCCGTGGGAACTCGAAGCGGTGGTGGGATCTCCAGAAGGAGATGGTCGGCAACATGATGTACGACTTGTGGCGTAACGGCGCCTGGGTCGGTGACACAGCCGAGGAAGCCTACTACGTCAAGATGGGTATCAGCGACGGTACGATGACCGCGGCGGACAGGGTCAATGGGCGTGAACTCGGCGAGTTTGGTGGGGCTCCGGAACGTCCCGGCGAGTTCATTCATTGGAACGTCAACCAGTTGACCGGCGGCGACGTCGTCATCGTCTAACGAAAGGGAGGTCCAATATGGGTACTGATCGAATCGCTGGGGCGTCGTATGACGACTACTCGCGTATCCCGGCCTTCCGGTTTACCGTGACCATCGGAAAAGATGAGATCGGGATGCACAAGGTTGATGGCCTGGAAAACACCACTGAGGTCGCGGAATACCGCGAAGGTAACGAGGTCGAGGTCTTCCACAAAATGCCCGGTCTGACGAAGACGGGCAACGTGACGATGGAACGTGCCCTGATGCCGAAGTCCGCCGGTAGCCAAGCGACCGGCTGGGACTACTTCAAAAATTGGCGGAAGTTGGTCATCGACGTTGAGTCCGGCAACTCCGAAGAAGGTTTTCGTCGGAAGATGAAAGTCTGTGCCTATGATCGGCCGGTCACGTTCCCCTACGTCAACTCGACGGCCTCGGCCACGTGGTCATGTCTGGGTTGCTGGCCTGTTAAACAACAGTTCTCGAACCTGGATGCCACCGCTAACGAGATCGCGAAGGAGACGATCGAACTGGCGGTCGAACATATCATCTACACCTAGTCGTGGGGACTGGGTCGTAATTGCCACAACCTGATTTGACACGAGGAGTTAACCATGATCGGTACGGAAGTCCTTCTGCCTGTCGGCATTGAAGTGGGTGGGCAGCGTTACAAGCGCCTGATCGTTGATGAAATGTGCGGATTCGACGAGGAGAACCTTTCTTCGCAGGAAGTGAAGGGGAATGCCTCGAAGGCGAACACTGCTCTTCTGCGCCGCATCATCCAGTCCATTCCTGGGTACGTGGAAGCTAAGTCCTCTCGCTACGGAATGCTCGATGAGATGCTGGTTCGTAACATGTACCAGGTGGACCGCGATGCGGCCGTCACGGGCATGCTGAAGAACTCCGACGATCCGACAACCACGGTGAAGTTGATCTGTCCGGATTGCGGCCTCACGCAGGCTCCCATTAAGGTGGACCTGCGTGAGGTTCCGTTTATCGACTTCCCGGAGACGTCCGAGCCGGGATTCAAGTTTACCCTTCCTCATGGAATTCAAGAAGGTGCTAACCTGTACCGTGAAGGCTTCTTTAGATTCCCCCGCGGGGCGGACATCGAAGCCACGGCCCCTACGGCAGCCGTTAACGTTTCGGCCGCCCAAACCCACCTCCTCTTCCTATGCGTCACCATGGACGCCGACGAGTTGGTGCTGGATCGCGAACTGATCAAGCGCATGCCGAAGCGGGATCGCGATTACCTAATGTGGATGCTGTCGAAGAAACTCCCGGGCTACGCAACGAAGGTTGAACAGACCTGTTTCCACTGTCAAACGGAAATCACGGGACATGTCGATCTTCAGAGTTTTTTCGATTCGACGAAGGGCTTCAAAGAATAGTCCTTCGAGCACTGGAAGACCACATAGAGTTACTGGCCGAGAGGTACCGATGGACTCCGACTACCGTCTTGGAGCTGACTTCCAAACGTCGCCTGGCCTTTGCTGACCGGGCATTGGATCGGTACAAGAAGGAAGAAGAAGCCATGACGAAACGGTAAAAGCTCGGCTGGGAAACCGGCCGGGCTTTTTTGATGGAGACTTGAATGGCCAACAAACTGGAAATGCAAATCCTGCTGACGATGATGGTTGATGAGGCCGTTATCTCTGCGAAGCAGGTTGCACAGGCCATCAAGGGTGTTAAAGTATCCGCGCAAGACACTGATAAAGCCGTCAAGACGGCGTCTGCCTCTATCGTCAAATCCGAAAAACAACTTCAATCTGCTGCCCGAGAAACTGAGCGAGCGGAGGCACGAGCCGCCGCGGCTGCGAAGAGGGCGGCAGCGGACCGTGAGCAAGCTTCGCGACGGGCTGCCGCAGCTATGGCTAACGAACGGCGGGAAGCGGAACGCCTATTTCAGGTCTTCGCGCGCAATGCCCGGTCGTCGCGTAACTCAAGTGCCGACCGGTACGCTGCTCCGTATGGCTCAGCCTGGCACGGAAGTGCCCAGCAGTCGGCGGACGCCTTCCGGCAGCACTACTTGGCTCCGATGTTGGCCCGTGAGGAAGAGGGGCGCCGCGCGGCGCAACGGGCCGCATCCGGACAAGCATTCTGGAATTCGTGGGCAGGTGTGGGATCGGGCAGTGGGAAGAGCGCACGTGACTCGGCGTCGGTCTTCAAATCTGGTTTTGCTACCCAAGCGGAGTCGGACGCCAAACTCCGAATGTTACGGGCTCACGAGGATCGTCAGCGGGTAGCGCAGGAGCGTGAGCAGAAGCGAAATGCACGCATGGAAGCCGAGCGCCGGGCTAACGCCAGTCGTGAGCAGTGGCAACAAGCTCTCGGTGTGACGACTACCGGCCTCGCGGTCTCTATGGGTCTGGCGAGTGCCGGCGACTTTGCCATTAACAGTGTCCTTAAACCTGCTCTGGACGCCGCCGGTAAATTCGAGAGTCGCATGGTGGACATCGGTTTCATCATCGGCGATTATACCGGTACGAAGTTTAAGGAAGCTTCCAAGCACATTAAACAGTTCTCTATGGACTCGACATGGTCTCTGCGTCAGACTCAAGACGCCATCTATCAGCTGTTGTCTGCTGGGTTACAGTTACGTGATGCCCAAGCTGTGTTGCCGTCAACCTACGCCTTTTCGCTCTTTACTGGTGGCCGTCAATCTACCGAGTCCATCAACAAGATGTTCACGTCAGTGTATAATAAGTTTTCTCCCACCACGGGGTATCTAAAAAATGCGGGTTTGGGGAAAGCCTATTCCATCATTGGCGACCAACTTGCCAAGATGGTTAACATATCAAAATTCGATCCCGAAGAAGTTGCCCCATTTGTAAACTCGCTTGGTATGGCGCCAACGCGTTATAACATCCCACTCCATACGGTCTTAGGTATGGGTGCGATGATTAAGCAGTTCGGTAACCAGCCGGCGGAATCCGGCGAGTTTGTGAACATCCTCTTTAGGCGCACCGCTGAAATTGAGAAGATGTACAAACGCGGCCAAGCTGGCGGGGATATTACTAAGTTTTTGGGATCACTGAATCCGAGTCAACCGGAGTACTTACAGCGGGCCATGAAAGCTATGGCACGGGACGGTACTGGCGGTAAAGGAAAAGGTCGCGGAACTATAGCTGCAAAAACTATCTATGGTATGATGTCAATGCTGGACATCAACCCATTCGATGAGACCAAGAAAGGTCGTCCTATGAAGGACGGTCTTGAGTTCGTTACAGACGTGGTAGGAAAACTGGATAAGTATAATGACGAGTTGGGCAAAACCGTCATTATGAATACGTTATTTGGTGAGATCGGCGGTCAGGTTCTGGCCATGGTGAAGAACTTCCACCTGGAGGTGGAACGTGGCGGGAAGATCGTTACTCTTTATGGTGCGCAAGCTCTGAAGGAATACACCCGGCAGATTAAAGAATCCGGTGGAGAACTGGAGAAATTCAAACGAGAGGTCTTTGAAACCTGGGAAAAGACAATAGACCGGTTCAACAATTCACTCACCGCATTAGCTACTAGTATGGGGGCGACGTGGAAACCGTTAGTGCAGCCATTCATCGAGGCACTGACGACGCTGCTTAATAAAGCCTCCACGTTTGCGGATAAGTATCCAGTTATCGGTCACGGAATTGGGATGCTGCTGATCGGCTTCGGATCGTTGGCCGTCGTGTTAGGTAAAGTCGGTACCGCCTTCTTTGGGTTCACGTCAGCTCTTGGTCTTACATACTACTTCACTCGTCAAGTGGCCGGTGAAGTGGGTATGTTCCGCGGAATCCTGATCCTGTTGCGTAAATCGTTCGAGCCCTTAATCAACACCATTCTCAAACCGTTTGGGATGTCGCTATCAGCGGTAGGTTGGATTCTAAAAGGTACCCTGATTGGGGCACTTATTATGGCCGTCCTCTATATCACGAATTTGGGTGGGGCGGCTGAGTGGGTGAACGAAAAATTACGAGCCACGAAACTGATATTCCACGCACTGCGGGAGTACTTCTCAACCGGGCAGAATAAGGGTTCAACTCTGATGGCCTTACTCGGGGTAGACGAGAATGGGCAGCAGAAGTATGCTAACGTTCTCGGTATCTACGAAGACATCCTGTATGTTGTGCAGATTTTGAAAGTCGCCTGGCTTGGCCTGAAGATGGGGGTTGACGACTTCCTGCAAGCCGTCAATCCAGCGGCCAAATCTATCGGGAAGCTACTCGGGATAGTTTTGAACATCGCCGCCGTTGCTCTGGGCGTGTTCTTTCCCGGAGTCAGGAAGGGGAGTAGCTCTCTGGAAACTTTCACAAACATCGTGTACGGACTCACCCGAGTGTTCCTGGGTCCACTTGAGATGTTTGCCAGGTTAGTTGGAGTTATCGCGGATGTGGTGAGTTACGTTTCCCAAATAAATGGGGTAGCTCAGGCTCTACAAGCTGTAGCTACTGCCCTGACAGCAATTTGGCTGGCACGCTTTGGGATGAGAGTTTTACGTGGAGCTGCGAAGGTAGGTGGGAAGGCAGTGGGCGTCGGTGGAGCGGATGCCGTGGGCGGAAGCGGCATACTGGGAACCATTGCTTCGTTTGCGTTATGGGACGTGGTAGTTAAAATGTTTTCGACGGCTTTCAAGTTCTTTTTGGCAAATGGTCTACGCGGAGGACTGCGTATGATGTTTGGAACGGTAGCTCGGTTTTTTGTTACCACTGTTATCGGAGGACTCGCCACATTCTTTACGGTGACTGTACCAATGTTCTTTAAGGGTCTGCTGGTTCCTGTGTTATCGTCCCTCGGAGAGTCCCTCGGTGTTGGTGCCCTTACTGGGGGATTATGGGGAGCGATCGGTAGCTTGTTCATATGGATCGGTACCTACATCATTGCCCCGTTTGTCACTGGTTTAAGTATAGGTATCGGTCTGGTAGCTCAGTGTGGTGACGTGTTTGGGCGTCTAATGCTCGGATTCCGGGGATTGTGGATTGACTTCCAACACGCGTTGCCTAGTTGGATGGGTGGGACTACGGATAAGGAGTATGCGGAAAAACAGAAGGCATTCTATAAGGACATTGGTGAGTTCGATCAGCGGAATGAGGAACGGAAAGCTCGGTATGACAAATACGGTGCACTTGCCGGATGGCGTCAGGATCTTTACAGCTCCGGATTTACGACTCTGGGGAAAAGTCAGGGCGATTATGATCGCGACAACCAACTGAAAAATACCCGTGGGTCCGGTATCGCAACGGACTCTAAAGGGAACATCATTGACATGGCGAAGGGGACTAAAACTTCTCCGGACGGTAAAGTCACGAGTATCCGAACTGCGCGCACGAAGGAAGAATTGTCGGCCTTACACCAACGGTCCGCGGTTGGTGGCGAGGCGCCGGGCGCGTCAATCGGGCACATCTCTAATCAGTTTACGTTCAACGTGGATAAGCCCTTGTCGGAAGCCCAACTGCGCCAAATCATCAACTGGATACGCGACCATGCGGACGAATTCGGTGCTGCTACCGTTGGGAGGCAATGATGGCGTATACTACTACGGCACACCGATTTCTGAAAGATTCCGCCAATACCGATCTAGCCGCTGACGGGGCCGTCTACGTCGATTCCCCTGAAGGTGACTCCGCAGCTGCGGCTAGAGGGGTGCAAGATGCACAAATACAAACGACAAAAGTAGCCAAGCAAGCCGCGGCCGACGAATTAGCTCTGGAGACCCTCTACGATAAAAGTTCTCCTAGTTATGAGGGCGGCTCTTTAGTGCGCGGGGACTTTCAACACGGGGTAATTGTCAAAGACGTTAAAACCCGAATGTCCTATTACACTTTCCAGTTTAACCCGTCGGAAATGAGTGGAGGAACACAAGCCAATTGGAAACTGTACTCGGGCGCCAGCGGGATCTTACCGATCGCGTCGTTCCTTCATATGAATTCACCGACCATGGAGCTGGAACTGTTTGTGGACTGTACAGACATTAGTAAACGGCGTCCTGGCGGTGAGAACGACAGCAGTCCATTAAAAGTTGGCGGTGAGTTCTTGGGCGTATGGGCCGACATTCTAGCGGTACTAATGTTTGTCAACCCGAATGTACTGGAGGACGTGCAGTTCCAAGCACAAGGTCGTTATTGTGCCCCTGCTCCGGTTATAGTGTGTATGGGTCCAGTTGTAACGCGGTCGGTCCTGACGGCGGTGGACTGGAAGATCGTCCAGTGGTTTCAGAATTTAGTTCCTTCTCGGGCCACAATTAAAGTCTCCTTTACTGGGATAACTTCTACGTTTGAAGGAGATTTTGAAAATCTGAAAAATACGCAGAAGGATCTACAAGCCAGTGGCCTTGTCCCAGCTGCCAAAGACGCCAGTACACTCTATAAAGAATTGTCTACAAAAAATGCGGGACACTCTTTGCAGAAGTACGGAGACCGCCTGTTTTTAGCGGATACGGTATAACCATGGGCGACATTACAAACACGGGAAAACTACATCACATCTCGGTTCTCGGGGAACCGTCCGAGATGCGTGACCTGATGCAGCCGCCGCCGGTCTCCCCGGCGGTGCGACCGATTAAAATCCGACCTGGCCTAAACATCGTGGCTCTGGCCCAAATTCGCTACGGTAATTCAGAGGACTGGTGGAAGGTTCTGGCGTTTACGCCGGACATCATGTACCCACTGGACCTTGAATTGCATGTTGGGGAATCTATCCAGATTGCGGAGTAGAGATGGGATTTATAGACCCTCAGTTAATGCAACAACGCTACTGGTCAATTCAGATCGGATCTAAAGAACTTCCGCCTCAGTTGATGGGTTTAGTACGTGACGTTCATATCGACGAGTCGCTATCCAAAAAGAACGAAGGACACATCACATTTGCCGATCCGGCCAACTATCTGTTTAACACTGACGGCAGTATGATGGAATCTATCGCCGACTGGCGCGACACCTCCCTTCATGGATATTTCTTCGAGGCGGGACGCAAAGTTATAATTGCGATGGGTTATGGGGCTCCCGGGAGACCGATTGTTGTAGACGTATTTAAGATGGTGATTTCCTCGGTGACCTGCACTTACCCGGAAGCTGACGATCCGTCGATGACACTTCAACTGCGTGATCAATCCTTCGTCATGCAGTGGGGTAAAAGCTATAAGGCACCGAAGTCCATTCAGAAGATTAGTGATCTGGTTATTCCGTTGGCACAGTATTATCAGTTCGGATACTACATCGAAGATACACCGATCGTGATGGATATTACCCAGGGTAGTAAGAACGACGCGCAACTACTTCAGAGGGTATGTGAGAAAGCGAATCGGGTATGTAAGATTGTTGACAACTCGGTGTGGGTGCTTAACCAGTCGTCCGTCCTAATC
>Ga0153915_10000928_pt1 | contig 27191 bp, 30 predicted proteins | sample Opewatmetagenome_2_FD_107003 | JGI IMG/M metagenome (GOLD analysis project Ga0153915, IMG submission 107003) | Freshwater wetland microbial communities from Ohio, USA - Open water 3 Core 3 Depth 3 metaG | ecosystem: Environmental > Aquatic > Freshwater > Wetlands | place: USA: Ohio, Lake Erie...
GTGAACAAGGCGCTGTACGGCGCCGAGGTGCCGGTGGTGCACAAGCGGCTGCCGGCCTTCCGGGAGCCGCAGCGGGGCGACGTGGTGATCTTCGATTCGGAGACCGAGCAAGGGGTCAGCGTGGTGAAGCGGGTCATCGGCGTGCCCGGGGACACCATCCGCATGGAAGACAACATGGTCTTCATTGACGGCCACGCCCTGGATGAGCCGTACGTCATCAAGACCCTTCCCACGGGCGACCGGGAGGATCCGCAGATGCGGACGGCGCAGGTGAGCCATCTGGTGGGGCGGGATTCCAGGACCTATCGGCCGACCATGAAGAATTGGGGTCCGCTGCTGGTGCCGCCGGATTCGTTCTTCGTGATGGGCGACAACCGAGACGATTCCTTCGACAGCCGCTACTGGGGGTTCCTGGGCCGGGACCGCATCCGCGGGCGCCCGCTGTTCATCTACTACAGCTACGACAAGAACGGCGTGTTGCCGCTGCCCTTCTTCACGGCCATTCGCTGGAACCGGATTCTCAGCCACCCGCACTAGAACGACAGTCAGCATTCTGCAGTCAGAGCCCCGTTTCCACGGGACGAGGCGGGGCTCTGATCGCTGAATACTGACTGCTTGCTCGCAGCGTGTTGACAATGCTATATTGCAACATAGCATAGCACGGAATAGTACTTTGCAGAATATAGATACTACGGATCATCGTATCGTCTCCATCCTTCAGGCGGACGGCAAGCTCTCCTACCAGGACCTGGGCCAGGCGGTGGGGCTGAGCGCGCCGGCGGCCTTCCAGCGGGTGCGCAAGCTCGAGAGCGCGGGCGTGATCACGGGATACCACGCGCGGGTGGATCCCGCCCAGGCGGGGAAGCCGCTCATCGCGTTCGTCCAGGTGCGTCCCGACACGGGGACGCAGGCCGCCCAGCTGGTGACCCGCTGGCGACGCTCCCCCACGGTGCTGGAATGCCATCGGCTTACGGGGGCAGACCGCTACCTGCTCAAGCTGCGGCTCTCGGACGTGGCTGCGTTGGGGGAGTTCCTCGACGGGGTGCGCGGGGCGGGGTGCAGCGCGGAATCAGAGCTGGCGGTGGAGACGGCGTTCGAGCGCTGGACCCTGTGAGCTGGGCGCTGTGAGCTGAGGGCGATGCGCCGCCGTCGGCGCACAGCGTACCGCTCGCAGCTCACTTGTAACGGTAGGTAATCCTGCCTCTCGTCAGATCATAGGGCGACAACTCGACCGCCACACGATCCCCCTGGAGGATGCGAATGTAGTTCTTCCGCATCTTCCCGGAGACGTAGGCCAGCACTTCGTGCCCGTTTTCCAACTCGACACGAAATGTCGTGTTGGGGAGCACCTCTTTGATGGTGCCCATCATTTGGATGGCGTCGCCTGCCACTCCGTCCTCCAGCTACTGCGTCAACAACTGCGAGTCGGACGGCTGGGTGACGTTGCGGGGCACGTAAACCGCCTGCCGGCCGCACTTACCGCACCGCAGCGTCACATGGCGGTAGGGGTCCCGCCAGGCGGACATGAGGCGCCGCCTGGGTGTCCGGAGAATGGTCCTGTGCCCGCACGACGGGCAGGTCAGGGGCTCGTGGTCGCGGTCCGCAAGAATAAGCTGCAGGGCTTCATGGGCCCGGTACTCCTTGATCCCTCGCCGTCCCACTGCCAAACCTCAGGCCTTTTTAGGGACGCTCAATCTACCCTCATAAAGGGATCGCCGCAAACGTCCATCCTCTTGACGGGCTAGGGATTGCGATTAGTGTCACGGGTTCCAGATCCTGCCGGCGGGGTTCCTATGGCGACCGAACATCAGCCTGACCCTGAGTTCCTGCCCGTGGCGGAAGTCGAAATCGACGCCGTGGAACCCTCTCCCTCGGGCTTTGTCCTGCGCGGATCCGGGGCGGATTCGGCCGAATACCGGATGGACATGCAGGTGGACATCCGCATGGATCCCAAGACCAGGGCTGTCCTGAGCGAGATCTTCAGCCAGTCCTCCTGGCGCATCTGGCGGCGGCTGCCCTTGTCACTTCGGGCCCGCCGGCCGGGTCGGAGCCCCAGTCCCGCGCGCTGAAGGCCAGGGACAATTTGTTCCCTGCCAGTTCATATCTCAGGTAGTGTAACGTAAGTCATTGTTTAATAACAGCTTACGTGCACATGAGAAGTACTGTACCCGCTTGACGAGCCCCACCTGACCCGCTAGTCTTGGCGCACTGACAGCTAGTCTTGCCGCACTCAGAGAGGAGTAGGCATGGCGCCCGAGCTTGCCGGGTCGCAGATCTCCGCCCTGCTGGAAACGGTCCCTGGAATCGCCAGTGTGCTGCGAAGCCCCGTGGCCGACGCCATGGTAGGCCTGATTCGCGCTGGCGTGGGTCTCAGCGATTTCCGATTTGAGGACGCTGAGGAACTGGTGCAGTATGCCGTCCGCCGTGGCCTGATCGGCGCGACCGAAGGGGACCGGGTTCTGGACGAGGCGCGGGCTGCGGGCAAAAAGCGGCGGGCGCCAGCCAAGGCCGCCCTCAAACGGCGCCCGGCACTGGCCCGGCGCCAGGGCAAGGCCTCCAAGAAGCGCCGCTAGACCCGGAAGCCTTTCACCAACCCCCGAAGCCGCTGGGCCGCCTGGCTCAGCTCGCCAGCCTGCGCCGCCATCTGCTGGGTGGCAGCCCCCTGCTCTTGGGCGGCGGCGGTCACTTCCTCGCTGGCGGATGCGTGGGCATGGGCTGCGGCGGCCACCCTTTGCAGCACCGCGCGAATCTCCTGAACCACCGTGAGGTTGCCCTCGGCGGCCTGGGCCAGCCGGCCGGCGGCCTCCTCCACCTCCGACACTGAGCCGCCGATCGCTTCCAGCGCGCGGGCGGCGCCCTGGGCCACCTCCTCAACGCCCTGCACCTTGATCCGGCCGGTGGCCATGGTCTCCGCCACCTGACTGACCTGTTGCCGCACGATGCGGATGTGCTCGGCCACCTCCTCGGCGGCGGCGCCGCTGGAGTCGGCCAGCTCCCGCACCTCCTGGGCTACCACCGCGAAGCCGACGCCGCGCTCCCCCGCCCGGGCCGCCTCGATGGCCGCGTTCAACGCCAGCAGGTTGGTCTGGGAGGAAATCTGCTTGATGACGTCCACGAACTCGTTGATGGACTCCGACCGCTGGTCCAGCGCATCCACCTGGCGGGCGCTTTGCTGCACCACCCCGCCCAGGTCCAGCAATGCCTTGGCGGCGGCGGCCACGTCGCGCTGGTACCGGGCGGCGAGCCGATGAATGTCCTGCCCCCGTTCGGCCACGCGGCGGGCCAGCTCCGCGTTGCTGCCGGCCGATGCGGCCAGCCGTTCCACCGCGCTCTGGGCCGCCTCCAGGCCACCCACCTGGGTCTCGGCGCCCCGCGAGACATCCACCATGGCGGTGCTCACCTCGCTGGCGGTGGCCGCCAGCTCCTGGCTCACGGCGGAGAGGTCCGTTGCGGTGGCGGAAATGCGCTCGCTCTCGTGGACTACCTCCTGTACCAGCGAGCGCAGCTGGGTCCCTACCCGGCTCATGGCATCGCCCAGCACGGCCAGCTCGCGGGGCATGGTGCCCAGGTGGATGGGCCGGAGGTCGCCCGCGCTGAAGCGCTGCACCGCGAGGCCCAACCGCTCGGTGGGAACTTCCACCGAGCGCAGGGTCACGATGCTCACCCCGCCCGCCAGCACGATCGAAAGGGCCAGGACCACCCACACCAGGAGCTCCCGCTCGTCGGCGCGGACCAGCAAGGCGGTGCCCCCCTGCTCCGCCTGAGCGCTGAGGTTGGCGGAGAGGGTGCGCACCAGGCGCATCATCTGGGTCGCCGGCTCCCGGGCCGCGCCGACGGCCGCCTGCGCCCGCTGATCGCGGCCCAGGTCCCGGAGCGCGTGGGCGTAGCTGTAAGCCGCCTGCACCTGCTGCTGCAGGTCGCCGATCCGGGCGATGGCGGCCCGTTGTTCCTCGGCCAGGCGGGGCAGAGCCCGCAGGCGTTCTCCGAACTCGTAGGTTTCGTCCGCGGACTGCTGGAACTGGACGCGGGCCTGCTGGCTGGGTTCGGACAGGTACAGCTCGGCGGCGCGCACCTCGTCGAAGGCCGCCGCCAGGATCCCGGTGCTGAGCTGGGCGACCTGGCTCAGCAGGGCCGTCTCCTCGGTGACCGCCTGGCGTAGCGCCCGCAGGCTCAGGAGCGCGAGGACGGCGATGGCCACGATGCCGCCGATCAGGGCGCCCGAGCCGAGCAGCAGCCTGCTGCGGACCGTGTTGACGCGGGGCGCTTTCATCAATTCTGCGCCATGACCAGGCGGCCGTCGCGAACCACGCCCACCACCACCTCCTTGCCGGGCACGTCCCCCTCCTCGTCGAACGCGATGGTGCCGGTGACGCCCTGGTAAGGCGGGGAGGTCCGGCCTATGCCCGCCAGATAGTCCCGCAACCGCCGCCGGTCCGCCCCCACGGCATCGAGGCCCCGCGCCAGCAGGTAGACGATGTCGTAGGCCGCGGCTCCGCGATGGTCCAGGGGCTGTCCCAGATACGCGGCCCGATACGCCGCGACGAAGGCGGCGTTGCGCTCTCCCGGGCGGTCGGGGAGATAGGCGGACGACATGAGCACGCCTTCGGCCCGAGGGAAGCTCTCCAGGCCGGAGAGGGCGTCTCCTCCCAGCACGCGCGGCTTGAGTCCCACGGTATCCAGGGTGGGCAGGATCCGCTGGGCGGTCGCGGCGGTGCCCGCGATCAGGAGCACGTCGGCACCGCCCCGTTGCCGCAGGCGGCGCAGATACGGCTCGAAGCTGGACAGCTCCGGCACGTAGGGATCGTCGCTCACCAGGCGTCCCCCCAACCTCAGGAACTCCTGAGAGAACGTGCTCCGGATGCCGCGCCCGTACTCATCGTTCTGATAGAGGATGGCGGCGCTGCGGGCGCCGAGCCGGCGAATGGCGAACTGCGCCAGTCGGGTGCCGTGCTCCACGTCGGTGGGGCACACCCGGAAGACATAGGGACCGGCCCGGGACAGGGACGGCGCGGAGGCCGACGGGCTGACGACCGCGAGCGGATGGCGGCCGCCTCCGTAGATGGGCGCCGCCGCCAGCGTGGCGGCGCTGGTCAGGTGCCCGATGACGGCGACGACGCGAGGGTTGGCGTACAGGGCGCGGGCCGCGGTGACGGCGACCTCGGGCTTGGCGCTGTCGTCCTGGATCACCAGTGCCAGACGACGGCCGTGGACGCCACCCCTGGCGTTGATCTCGGCGACCGCCAGCTCGGCGCCCATCCGCATGGATCGGCCGCGGTCCTGGGTGAAGGGCCCGACAAGCCCCAACGCGATCGGCTGGTTTCCCGGCCCGCAGCCGAACAGGGCGGCGGCCAGAACGGCTGCGGCGGCGATGCGGGGTGTCGCGCTCACGGAGTGCGGGCTACGTTAGGGCCCGCCGGCCGGGAGCGCAATGCACGGCGGCGGGATAGAATTGGACCCAGCGAATGCCTGAAATCGTCTATCAATTCGCGGAGGCGCTGCGAGCGCTGTTGGACGCCGGCAATCCCGAGGCGTTCGAAGCAACTTGGGTGGCGGAGCGCCTGGATGAGACCGGTTGGGAAGCCCTGCTGCGCGCGTGGCGGTCCGACGCCAGCCGGTGGGAGCGGGCGCTGGACGAGGTGGATGGTCTGCTGCTCCGGCTGCTGGACCGCCTTCCGGTCCTGGCGGCCCCGGCCGAGCCCACCGCGGTGCACGTGCGCACGTTCCGGGAGCCGCAGCTGGAGCGCCTGCAGCACGCGACGGCCGCCGCGCTGGTGGCGCAGCGCTACGGGGTGGCCGGCCTGCGGACGGTGGTGGCGGATGGGGAAGCGCCGCTGGCGCGACGGTATTTCGCGTTTCTGGCGCTGGCCGAGCGGCACGGCCCAAGCGAGTGGCCGCTGTTCGCGCGGTATCTGACCCCGGGGGCGCACCATGCCTTCGTGGGGGCCGCCGCCGAAGCCGCCCGGTTCTATCCCGACACCGGCGCCGCGGGCCGGCTGGTCGAACTGTTCGACGCCATCCGGGGCGACCTCCACCTGCGCTCGTTCTTAAGCCCGCGGATTCTCGAGTCGCTGTACGTGCTGGCCGACCCCGCGACGCTGCCGTTCTTCCGGTCGCTGCTCACCGCCGGCTACACCCACGCCGACCCGGAGTACTGCGAGGTGACGCGGGCGCTAGTGATGGTGCTCCGGTTCACCGGGCAGCTGGAGCCCAACAGCAAGTATCCCGATCTCGACGCGCCCGGCGTCCGGGAGGCGGTGAGTCTGGCGGAGAGCGTGTTTCAGCGGCGCCGGGCGATCTTGAGCCCGGTCAGCGTGATCTAGCGAAACACCCGCTGGAAGATGCTGGTGTGGGACCCGGGGACCGTGTGGTCGAAGAGCAACGCGTTCCCTTCCACGTCGTAGTGCCCGACCCAGGGAATGGTATCGGCACCCGCCCAGGTGAACGTGATGATCCGCGTCTCCCGCTCCCACTCGCCGTCGGTCCAGGGCCCGTCCGGGAGGCGGTGCCAGCGCGCCGTGCCGTTGGCGGCGAGCCGGAGTTCGGCCGGGATTCCGTCGGCCGTGCCCAGGTCTCCCACCCAGCGGCCGGTCAGCGGCCGGGCAAGCACCTGCTGGGCGGCCATGGTGATGAGCGACCCGTCCGGCGTCTCCAGCAGCAGGCGGCACATGGAAAACCAGTATCGCGCCGTGAGCATGGTATCGCCGGTGGCGATGAGCGAATCGGAAGTAGCCCGGTAGCGCAGGGGGTACTGGTCGTTCACCACCAGCATGGTGTCGCCGTAGAAGTCCAGCTCCAGCGTCCCGTTGTGGTGCAGCCCCACCCAGCGGCCCCGGAGCGAGGTTTCGCACTGGGATCCCTGACGGGTGGCCGCACCCGCCGCGAGGGTCGCCACCAGCAGCACGGGCACGGCGCTGGTCATCCACTGACGACGCACCATATGTGAAGAACAATCGCAGGTATCGCCGGCCCGAGCAAGCAGGGCTGAAAATCCGAACGCTTGACTCCCCGCCCCTCTACCCCGGGGTTATCTTGCAGCCATGACCGCGTCCACTCTGACGCGCAGCACCAAGTCCTTTGCCGACCGCGCCGACGCGCTGTCGCATTTCTTCGCGCGGGCCGGTGACGCTCCACGGCTGGTCGCCTACGACGACGAGCTGGGGTGCCCGTTGGATACGGCCCTGGCCGCCCTGGAATGGACCAACGCGGTTGGCATCCTCAACGACAGTGACCTGATCCACGCCGCGCGGCTGGGCGGTGACTCGGCCGCCGCTACGGTGGAGCGACGGCGGGAGGGCCGACGGGTGTTCGTGTACCTGGGGCCGCGCATGGATGCGCCGCCGGTGGATCCGTACGAGGGCTCGCTGTTGTACGATGAGCCCGGCGTGCGCGCCTACGAGTTCGCCCAACGGGCGCATGCCCTGGCTCATTTCCTGCGCGTCACTCAGGGTGTGGGGGCGATGCTGTCGGTGCTCTCGCGCCGCGCGCCCGAGTTACGGCACGGCAAGCGCTGGCTTCGCGCCCTGTTTGAGGAACCGTCCCGAGAGCGTCCCACCCAGCTGCTGGCCGCCTGGTTCGCCACCAGCGGCGCCGGGTTTGTGTTCCTGCCGCGGGGAAGAGGAGAGCCGTACTTCTACGAAGAGGTTAGCACCTGAGGGTGATAGAAGGAGATGAACTGCAGTTCATCCCCTGTTTCCCGTGCCCTCCATCCACGCCCATCCCCCGTTTTATCCCTCCACATCTCCACACGGCGTGGACAAGCGTCGCAACCTCAGCCGGCCCTCGCGATTAGGCATCCACATCGAACTCACATCACGAGGCGTAACCCGAAGGAACATCGGCGCTTGCGCGGCCTTCGGGCGTCCCTAGATTTGCCTCCGCCGCACAGGGGAAGGGCCGGGACTCGCTGTCCTGACCACGCCCTGCGTGGCGAGTCCGGGTGGAGATTCCGGGGAGGGCGCCGACGCAAACAAGGGCTTCGGGCGTCCAGCGATCCGGGTAGCTACACCGCCCTGGACCGGCGAGGCCAGTCGCGTGCCTCGCCCGCGCCGATCTAGCGCCTCGGCGTGCAGTGCGAAGGGTCGGTCCGCGACCCGATCCGACTCGCAGCGCTCGCACTGGTGAACCTCGCGGCCTTAGGCCAGGCCGCCTGGGGATGGAAGCCGGAGCTCCCGACAGCCCTACCGCGGGCGCATCAGTCCAAGCGGCGGCTGAGGGAAGAAGAACAGTGGGAGTGAATCCCCTGACTCCGGGTAACCAGTGTGTAAGGCGGCTGGTTTCTCCCCCGTGGAGTGCCAGCCGCCTTTTTGTTGCCGCCCGCCGATTGACATTTTACGTCACCCATGGCCATTATGATGGTAATCGTCAACTAAGCGTGCAGTGACGGATTATGGCCACATCCTATGTCGCCTTGATCGGCGACGCGGTCGCCTCCCGGCGGCTCTCGGCCCGGGCCCGGAGCCGGTTACAGGATGAGCTGGGGAGCGGTCTGAAGGAAGTGAATCGCCGGTGGCGGCGGGCTATCGCGGCCGGCTTCGCCGTCACCCTGGGCGACCAGTTCCAGGGGCTCCTGAGCGAGGCCGGGCCGGTGTGGGACATCAGCCACTGGCTGCGGGCGGCTTTGCCCCAGGTGGATTGGGTCATCGCTGCGGGCCGGGGGCCGATTCACACCTCTCTGGGGCGTACCGCCCCCGAGACGGACGGTCCCTGCTTCCACCGGGCGCGGGAGGCGTTGGATGGGGCGAAACAGCGGCGCCTGATTCTCGCCTTCGGCGGTTTCGGCGCCGGGCTGGACGGTCTGGCGGAATACTATTCGGCCCTGTACTGGGGCTGGACCCCGCGCCAGCGCCGGGCCGCCTCGCTGCTGCGGGTGACCCGGCCGGCGGACGTGGCGGAACGACTGAAGATCGGCCGGAGCGCGGTCTCGCACCTGGCGCGCCGGATGGGCTGGCGGCTGGTTGAGGCGGGCGACGTGGTCTTTCAACGACGGTTGGGAAGCGCATGAATCCGATTGGCGCAGGCATCCTGTTGGTGTTCGCGGTGGGGGCGACCTGGGCACCGTGGCGGCGCTCCGAGTGGCGGAGCCCGGCCCAGGGGCTGTGGGTGGAAGGCGTGGCCCTCATCGTGGCGGTGGCGGCGGCCCTGCTGCTGGGGCGGCTGGTGGTGCCCACCGACGCCGGGTGGCGGTGGGGGCGGGTCGGGTTGTACGTGGCGGCGTACTGGTACGCCTGCGTGGGCGGCGCCGTGCTGGTGCGGCGGGTGCTGGATCTGGTGCCGGTGGCGTCGCAACCGCCCCAGGGCGGCATCGCGGTGTCGGCCAGCGAGCTGGCCCGCGGCCGGCTGATCGGCGTCCTGGAGCGGGCGCTGGCGCTCACGCTGGTGCTGTTGGGCCAATACGGCGCGCTGGGACTCTTGATCGCCGCCAAGGCGCTGGCGCGGTTCCGCGCCCTGGATGACCGCGATTTCGCCGAGTACTTCCTGATTGGGACGCTGGCCTCGTTACTGCAAGCCCTGCTGGTGGGGGTTGGGGTGAGGCTGCTGACCTAACGTTTCTACATCTCCACCTGCACTCCCACCTCGAACACCTGATCCGGCGGAATCTTGAAGAACGCGGTGGCCCGCTGAGAGTTGCGGGACATGAACGAGAACAGCCGCTCGCGCCACCGTGCCATACCGGGGCGATCGGTGGCGATGAGGGTCTCGCGGCCCAGGAAGAACGTGGTGGCCTCCAGCCGTGCCTCCACCCCTTGTCCTCTGGCGCGCTCCAGGATGTCGGGCACGCTGGGGTCCTGCATGAAGCCGTAGCGGGCGGTGACCCAATAGAAGCCGTGACCGAGGTTCTGGACCTGGATCCGCTCTTGCGGCCGCACGATGGGGACTTCTTCGGTGAGCACCGTGAGGAAGACCACATGCTCGTGCAGGACCTTGTTGTGGGCCAGGTTGTGCACCAGCGCCGGCGGGGTGGCGCCCGGGTTGGGCGTCATGAACACGGCGGCGCCGGGCACCCGCTGCGGCGGCTCCGCCTCGATGTCCGCCAGCAGGATGTCCAGGGGCACGGCGCGCTCGCGCAACCGGGCATAGAGCAGCGCGCGGCCTTTCTTCCAGGTGTTGAGCAGGGTAAAGACGATGGCGCCGGCCACCAGGGGGAACCAGCCGCCCTGGGGGATCTTGAGGGAGTTGGCGCCGAGGAAGGCCGTTTCGACCGTGAGGAACAGGCCCACCACCAGCACCGAGGCCAGCAGGGGCCACCGCCAGATCTCACGGCTTACGACGAAGAACATCATCGTGGTGATGACCATCTCGCAGGACAACGCCACTCCGTACGCCCCGGCAATGTTGCTGGAGTTGCCGAACCCGATGACCAAGCCGGAAGTGACCAGCATCAGCGCCCAGTTGACGGCTGGAACGTAGATCTGGCCGATCTCCCGGGACGAGGTGTGCTCGATCCGCACCCGGGGAGCGTAGCCCAGCTGCACCGCCTGCCGGGTGAGCGAGAACGCTCCCGAGATCACCGCCTGCGAGGCGACGCTGGTCGCGGCGGTGGCGAGGACGATCAAGGGGAACAGGCCCCAACTGGGCGCCAGGTGATAGAACGGATTCTCCGCGGCGGTGGGATCACGAAGCAGAAGGGCACCCTGGCCGAAATAGTTTAGCAGCAAGCCCGGGAGCGCTACCGTGAACCATGCCAACCGGATGGCCCGCCGCCCGAAGTGCCCCAGGTCCGCGTAGAGCGCTTCGCCGCCGGTGAGCGCCAGGTACACGGCGCCCAGCACGAGGAAACCCCGGCGCGGGTCTTCGCCGAAGAAGCGGATGCCGTGCTGGGGCGACACCGCGGCCAGCACCGACGGCGCCTGCACGATCCAGCTCACTCCCAGGACGGCCAGGGTGGTGAACCACACCAGCATCAGGGGACCAAACACGGCACCGACGCCGGCGGTGCCCCGTCGTTGGAAAAGGAAGAGACCCACCAGGATGCCCAGGGTCAGAGGAAGCACCCAGTGGGTCAATCCCGGCGCGGCGATCCGGAGGCCTTCGACGGCGCTGAGCACCGAGATGGCGGGGGTCAGCGCGCCGTCGGCGTACATGAACGCGGTGCCCAGCACGCCGAGCAGGATGAACGCGCGGTGGGGCGCGAGGGCGCTCTCCAGGCGGCCGTGCTGCACCAGCGCCATCAGGGCAAGAATGCCCCCCTCGCCCTTGTTGTCCGCGCGGAGGACCACCGTGATGTACTTGATGGTCACGATGATGATCAGTGCCCAGAAGATCAGCGACAGGACGCCCAGGACATTCCCGGGTGTGAGGGGGATGGCATGCTGTCCGTGGAAGGCGGTTCGCAGGGCGTACAGCGGACTGGTGCCCAGGTCTCCGTAGACCACGCCCAGGGCGCCAATCGCCAGCGTGAGGAGATAGCGCCCGCGCGGGCCGTTGGATGAGACCGCGTTGGACACGCTCAGCCTTTGATGACCGCGACCGGCGTGAGCTTGGCGACCTTGCGACCGATGCCCGCGGCATGCACCACGTCCACCACGCGGGCCACGTCCTTGTACGCTTCGGAGATCTCCTCGTCCACGGTGGCGCGGCTGGCGGCGCGCACCAGGATGCCGCGCTCCTCCAGCTCGCGCGGGATGTTGCGCGGGCGGGCGATCTTCTTGGCCTGATGCCGGCTCATGCGGCGGCCGGCGCCATGGCAGGTTGAGCCGAACGTCTCGGTGAAGGCTCCAGGGGTACCCACGAGCACAAACGAATAACGCCCCATGTCGCCAGGAATCAAGACCGGCTGCCCGATGTCCCGGAAACGCTGGCCCAGCTCCGGGTGGCCCGGGGGAAAGGCGCGGGTGGCGCCCTTGCGATGCACGCACACCCGGCGGCTGCGCCCCTCCACGAGATGGGTCTCGAACTTGGCGATGTTATGGCAGACGTCGTAGACCAGGTCGGTGGCGTCGGCCGTCCGCGGATCGAAGACCTCGGTCAGGGCGCGGCGCACGTAGTGGGCCATGAGCTGGCGGTTGGCGAAGGCGTAATTCGCCGCCGCGTTCATGGCGCCAAGGTACTCCCGCGCTTCGGGGCTGCCGAGCGGGGCGCAACAGAGCTGCTTGTCGGGGAGGGCGATGCCGTAGGTGCGGGCGGCCCGCACCATGCGGTCCAGATAGTCGTCGCACACCTGGTAGCCCAGGCCGCGCGACCCGGAGTGAATGAACACGGTCACGGCACCGGGCGCGAGCCCCAGGCGTCCGGCGACCGCGTCGTCGTACACCTCGGTGACGTAGCCGATCTCCACGAAGTGGTTGCCGCTGCCCACGGTGCCGAGCTGGTGCTTGCCCCGCTCCTTGGCGTGATGGCTCACGCATCCGGGATCGCCGTCGAGCCGTCCGCCCGCCTCGATGCATTCCAGGTCGCGGGTGGTGCCGTACCCCTCTCCCACCGCCCACTCCGCGCCCCGCTCCAGCACCCGATCCAGCTCCTGGGGTGAAAGTCGCAGGTCGGAGCGCGAGGCGCCCACGCCGGAAGGGATCTGGCGGTAGAGGGTATCCGCCAGCTGTCGCAGGCGGGGCCGTAGGTCTTCAATGGCCAGCGGGGTGACCAGCAACCGCACGCCGCAATTGATGTCGTAGCCCACCCCGCCGGGGGAAACCACCCCGTCGTGCTCGTCGAACGCCGCGACGCCGCCGATGGGGAACCCGTAGCCCCAGTGGATGTCCGGCATGGCGATGGACGGTCCCACGATGCCCGGCAGGTGGGCGACGTTGACCACCTGCTGCACGCACTGGTCGCCCTCCAGGTCGTGCATCAACTCCCCATCGGCGAAGATCAGGCCGTCGGTGCGCATGCCGCCGGTGCGGGGCACCAGCCAGCGGAACCGGTCCACCCGCCTGATGGTGATCGCCGCCTGGCTAGACATCGAACAACAGCTCCGCGCGCCACCCGTCCCCGCTGGGCTCGGCCAGCAGCCCGTGACGGGTCAGGGCCTTGATCTCCGGCTGGGTCTCGTGGCGCGCGGGATCGAACGGCTCTCCCACCAGGCGGCCACGCAGGGCCAGGGGTCCGGGCGGCTGGGTGAGCGTGTCGAGCTCCACCCGGGCCGACAGGAACCCGTCCAGCTGGAAGGCGTCGAGGACCTCGCGGGCGAAGGCCAGGAGCAGCTCGGGCAGATCGGGCGCTTCGAGGGAAATCTCCCGGGCGGCGTGGAGCTGGACCGTCCGGTCGCCGGCGGTGAGTAGTCGCAAAACGTCCACCAGGTCTTCCAGCAGGCCGCGCAGGGTCGGTGCGTCGATCCCGACCCGGATGTCCGCGGTGTGCGCCAGGAATCGGTGCGTCATTTTTTGATCGGCGAGCGCGATGCTACGATACCACGATACCGCTCACCGCGGGTTAGCATCGGCACATGTGTCCCCGGGTCTCGTTCCCCACCCCGCCCACGGCACTCCGGGCGGCCGCCCTGGAGCAGCTCCGGGGGACGCTGGACGTGATTCGCTGCAGCGCCTGGCTGGCGGCCCGCGGCGCCATCACGGAGCGGGAACGGCGCCTGCTGGTGGCCATTGATATGGCGGTGGAACAGGCCCAGCAAGCGGTGCGCCGGCTTCACGCCTGATCTCGCAGGGCGCAGGTGCGTCTCCCAGGGGCCGTTGCCAGCCGACTCGGACCGCGCTATGCTCTTCCCAGCCGTCACCGCGGCAACCTAGGCGGCCTCGCGGGGCGAGTCAACGAGCCGCGGTCACATTCATGATTCCTTCCAGCAGGGTTCTCGCAGCCGCATTCCTCGCCGCCGCCTGCGCGGCGCCGCGGATCTCCACCGGGCCGGAGGCCGCGAGCCGTATCCGGATCAACCAACTCGGTTACCTCCCGGAGGGACGGAAGGTCGCGGTCGTGTGTTCGCTCCAGCCGGCGACGTTCCCCACGTTCACCGTGGTGGATGTGCGGGGCCGCGCCGTTCTGGGCCCACTGCCCGCGGAGCCGGCCGAGCCCTTCGCGGCGTGCGCCTCGGTGCACCGCCTCGACTTCTCGGCCCTCCGGCAGGAAGGGCGCTACCGGATCGTGCTGGAGGGCGCCCCCGCGGCGTGGGTGCGGGTGGACCACGCGGCCTACGCGGGCGTCGCCGATTCGCTACTCCGCTATCTGCGCCAGCAGCGCTCCGGCTTCAATCCGGCGTTCGGGAAAGCGGTCCACACGCGGGACGGCATCCTGGTGGATCATCCCACGCGGGCGGGCGAGTTCCTTCCCGTAAGCGGCGGGTGGCATGACGCCGCCGACTATCTCCAGTACGGCGCCACCTCGGCGACCGCCACCTTCATGCTGCTGATGTCGTACCGGGATCATCCGGGAGCATTCGCCGACGTGGTGGGGGCGGACGGCCTGCCCGGCGGCAACGGCGTTCCCGACGTCCTGGACGAAGCGCGCCACGGTCTGGAGTGGCTGCTCGCGATGTACCCCGAGGATGATCTGCTCCTCAATCAGATCGCCGACGACCGCGACCACGTCTCCTGGGACCTGCCCACCAACGACTCATCCGACTACGGCTGGGGGCGCGGCGGTCCGCGGCCGGTCTATCCCTGCACCGGCAAGCCGCAGGGGCTCTTCGGGAACCTGAACCGGTCCACCGGCATGGCGTCCACGGCCGGCAAGTACGCGGCGGCGTTCGCGCTGGGCGCATGGGCGTTCGCAGAGCGCGACTCGGCGTTCGCGGGCCGGATGCGGGAGAAGGCCCGCGCCGCGTATGCGCTGGGACGCGCCCACCCCGGCGTGTGCCAGACGGCTCCAGCCCGGTCGCCGTACTTCTACGAAGAGGACAACTGGAGCGACGACATGGAGCTGGCCGCCGCCGAACTGGCGGCGCAGACCGGCGATGGCGCGTACCAGCAGGAAGCGCTGGCCTACGCCCGGATGGAGCCGGTGACACCCTGGATGGGTCAGGACACGGCCCGGCACTACCAGTGGTTCCCCTGGCACAACAACGGCCACTACGAGATCTGGCGGGCTACCGCGTCTGGGGAGGCGCGGGCGGAGGTGGCGGGCTACTACCGGCAGGGGCTGGACCGGGTGGGGGCGCGGGCGGGGAACGGTTTTCGCGTAGGCATCCCGTTCATCTGGTGCTCGAACAACCTGATGGCGTCGTTCGCGACGCAAGCGCTGCTGTATCGCGCGATGACGGGCGATACCACCTATCTGGAGCTCGAGACGGCGGCGTTGGATTGGCTCTTCGGCGTGAACCCCTGGGGCGTTTCGATGGTCGTGGGGCTGCCCGCAGACGGGACCACGCCCCGGGATCCGCACTCGGTGGTGGCGCAGCAGCTGGGCGTACGCTGGCTGGTGGGCGGGCTGGTGGATGGGCCGGTGTATGCGTCGATCTTCCGGAGCCTGCTGGGGATCCGGCTGGTGCAGCCCGACGAATACGCTCCCTTCAACACCGGCTTCGTGGTTTACCACGACGACGTGGGCGACTACTCCACCAACGAGCCGATCATGGACGGTACGGCGAACCTGGCCTATCTCCTCGCGGCGTACGCTCCATCCAGGTAACGGCAACCGAAGCTAGGACCCAGTTGCACCCCAGTCGCTCGTCCCCCGGTAGAAGCGCCGGAAATCGAGCGAGCGCTGGGGCGTGGAGACTAGCCCCTGCGGGAAGTTCTCCGCGTCGCGCAGTGCGTCGGCCACGCCGGCGGTCTTGGCGCTGGCGTTATCGGCCCAGTGCAGCACCTCGGCTTCCAGCATGAGGGGCATGACGGGGCTGCCCCATTCCAGCCGGCCGTGGTGTGACAGGATGAGGTGAAGCAGGATGCCCCGTTCGGTTTCGGTACAGGGGGGCTCCGGCTCCTCATCCAGGCGCCGGTCCAGCATCAGCGCCCCCAGCACCACGTGGCCCACCAGGGAGCCGGCCTCGGTGTACGCGAACCCACCGCGCCAGGAGTAGGCTTCCAGCTTCCCGATGTCGTGCAGCAGCACGCCCGCCAACACCAGCTCCTGATCCGCGCCGCAGGCCCGCGCGATGGTGCGGGCGATGGCGGCGACCTCCGTAGTGTGCTTGAGCAGGCCGCCCAGGCCGGCGTGGTGGCCGTGCAGTGAGGCCGGGCACTGCTCGTAGCGGCGGCGGAAGTCGTCCTCTCCGTAGAAGAGCTCGACCACCCGCGCCAGGCGCGGCTTCTTGATCTCCCTCCTCCAGCCGTCGAGCGTCTCCCAGTACTTCTCCACTCCGCCCACCGAGGGGAGCAAGCCGGCGGGATCCACGGTGCCCTCCGGGAGCAGGCGCAGCGATGTCACCCGTACCTGTTTCCGGTCCCGGAACGCCACCACTTCCCCCACCACCTGGACCACGTGCCCCCGCCGGATGCCGGCCACCGTGTCCTGTCGCTCCAGCCAGAAGGGCTCGGTGGAGATGCGGCCGGTGCTGTTGCCCAGGACCAGCATGGTGTAGGGGTTTCCGTCCGCCGTGGTGCGGGCATCCACCTCGAGCACCAGCAGGGGATCCTGGAGCCGGGATCCGATCTGGAGCGATGGGATGTCTATGGGCGTCGCCATGGCCGCAAGCTAGCGTCTCCTCAGGCTGGGCAGCGTGGTGTCCTCCTCCAAGGCCGGGTGTCCGCCCGAGACCGCTCGCGCCGGGAGGAGGTGCTGGATGGAGTTGGCATAGAATTCCAGCAGCGGACGTTGCCCCGGCAGAATCACCCAGGACTCTCCGTCCGGCACGACCAGGCGGCGCAGGTCGAGGGTCTTCCGGGCACGCTCCAGAATGGCCACCACGCCCCGCTCGGCATGCACCAATTTCGCATTCGCCGTCATCAAATGATCGCGGTAGGCATCCAGCCGTTCCAGCAGCTCGTCCATCCGTACCAGGTCCTTGCCGAAGGAAAGCAGGGCCGCGGCCACCAGCGGGACCGGGGTCACCGGCATGATGCTCTCGATGCGCGTCATCACTTCACGGGCCAGCGCGTCCAGACGGGCCAGACGCTCGGCGCGGGGCAGCCGGAGCACGCCGGGCTGCGTTGCCACCCACGCCTTCACCGAGAGCGGGGTGCCGAAGTTGACCGCCGCGCGCCCGTAGCGCCGGAGGTGCCCCGTCAACAGCCGCGCCAGGTTGAGGCCGAGATATCGGGTGACCCCGACCAGCTGGCGCCAGCGGGGCGGTCGCGCGCCCGCTTCCAGCAGCTCCCGGATCAAGGACCGGTCCTCCAGCACGCGGTCGTAGTTCAACGCGACGGGGACCAGCCAGATGTCGCGGTCGAATGTGGGATCCAGCAGGGTGCCGCAGATGTAGTCCAGCAGGCCCAGCTTGGGCGGGCGCAGCGCCCCGTCGCGCGAGAGCCCACCCTCGAGGAAGATGCCCTGGGTGACGCCGTTCCGGGTGATGAGCTGGACGTAGCGCTCGAGGACGGTGTGGTAGAGGGGCTCCCGGTAGCGGCGGCGCACGAAGTAGGCGCCGAACGACTTGAAGACGTACTCCAGCGGCCAGACCCGGGCCCACTCGCCCACGGCGTAGCTGATGCTTACGGCGCGGGCCAGCACGAACGCCACCACCACGTAGTCCGCGTTGGAGCGGTGGTTCATCAGGTAGACCACCACGTCGTTCCGGGGAACGGCGTTCAGGGCCTCCCGGTCCTGGTACTCGGAGCTTACCCGGTACAGCAGGCGAAGCAGGGTCCGGGCTGCATTGTAGCCGACGCGATAGTAAGACAGGACGTTGAAGAAGGGGACGATCTCATCCAGGTACTGCTCCACCCGCACCCGGCCTTCCAGGGTGGGGAGACGTTCCGCCCGGCAATGCTGCTCCAACGCCAGGGTCACGGCGGGATCATGCAGCAGCTGCTCCCGGATCACCTGACGGCTCATGAGCTTGAAGCGTTCCAGGCGCACCCCGAACCGGCGGATGGTCTGGCGGGCGGCGGTCCGGGCGCGCCGGCCCAGCCAGGTGCTCACACTCCCTCCGGCATCACACCCGTCTTTTGGTACTGGTAGGCCATTTCCTTGAGCCGCGCGATGCGCACGGCCATGGGCGGATGGGTTCCGAACAGGTCGGCCAGCAACCCTTCCTTGATGTTGGCCCGCCGGCCCAGCGGGTCGGCGATGCAGAGATGGGCGCTGCCGTGCTGGATGGCTTTGGTGGGAGCGGCCGCGTCCTCGATCTTACGCAGGGCCGCGGCTAACGCGGCGGGGTTGCGGGTGAACTGCGCCGAGGAGGCGTCCGCCAGGTACTCCCGCTTGCGGCTGACCGCCAGCGCCAGCAGGCGTGAAACGATGGGCGCCAGGAGCACACTGATCAGCCAGATCACCAGCAGGATCAGGATCAGGGCGCCGCCGCCTTTGCCCTTGCCGGAGGAGCGGCTGCCGGAAACCCGGGCCCCGCCCCTCCCGAAGAAGCGGCAGGTGAAATCCGAGATCAGGGCCAACACCCCCACCAGGGCGGCGAGCAAGGTCATCAGCTTGACGTCGTAGTTCTTGATGTGGGACAGCTCATGAGCCACCACTGCCTGGAGTTCGTCGCGATTCAGCGCGGCCAGAAGCCCCTCGGTCACGGCGATATGGGCGTGCCGCTCGTCGGTGCCGGTGGCGAAGGCATTGGGGTCCGGGTCGGGCACCATCCAGATGGTGGGTCTTGGGAGGCCTGCGGCGATGGCCATCTCCTCCACCACGTTGACCAGCATCTGCTCCTGGGGCTTGGTGGGACTGACCAGCTCCCAGGCGCCGCTGGCCCAGAGGACCTGCTTGGGCCCGTTCTTCCAGCTGTACCAGGCCATCCCCAATGCCAAAACGGAGGCAAGCATGCCAAACCAGGGGATGGTGTGATGATAGGCCCCCGGGCGGGAGAACTCACCCTGGGCCGGTGTGGTGGAAAGGTAGAGGATGTAGTCCGCGCCAAACCCGATCCAGGCAAAAAACAGCAGGAACACCAGCACCAGCAGGGCGGAGCGGCGCCGGTTGCGCCGTTGCTGCTCGAAGAGATTCCCGCCGCTCACGCCTTGGGCTTGCCTGACAGATCCACCGTGGGAACGGCGCGCTCTTTCTCGTCCGTGATCTCCCAGAGCTCCACCGGCTCGGCTCTGGCCATGCCGGCGATCAGGCTCCAGGGGAATTGCTGCTGCCGGACGTTGTAGGTGGTGGCGGTGTCGTTGTAGAGCTGACGGGCAAAGGCCACCCGGTTCTCGGTGGACGCCAGCTCTTCCTGGAGCTGGCCGATGTTGGCGGTGGCTTTGAGCTGGGGGTATTGCTCCACCACCACGTTGAGCCGCGACAGGGCGGCGCCCAGCTGGGCCTCGGCTCCGGCCAGCTGCTTCACCCCTCCGGTGGGCAGGGCATCGGCCTGAATCTTCACCGCCTGGTTCCGCGCCTGGATCACGGCCTCCAGGGTGCCCTTCTCGAACTCCATGGCACCTTTGACGGCGTTCACCAGGTTGGGAATCAGGTCGTAGCGACGCTTGAGCTGGACGTCAATCTGCTTCCAGGCGTTCAGCGTTTCGCCCTTGAGCCGGATCAGTCCGTTGTACCCGGAGATGCCCCAGAGCACCACGACCACAATGGCAACGAGTAGGACCCACGACATGACGCGCTCCTCGGTGGGAGTAGGAACGGCTGCGGGTACTCGAGTAGAAGGTGGGGCTGGCGCCCCGGGCCGACAAGGGACCGGGGATCAGGCGGTCGGGATCTGATCCTCGTCCGGCGCGGGGTGGGGTTGGCGGTCGGCCTCGCCCAGCAGACGGGCCGTGACCAGCCGGATGGCGTCCGCCACGTCCGCCTCGGCCACGCCGCGCCGAGCCAGGGGGTGATCCTCGTGCACGTGCAGCTCCAGCCCGCGGGCCACCGGCATGCGGAGCCAGCGCCCCCCGGTCAGCTGCTGTGGCTCGGCGTCGGGGCGGGACAGCAGCGACCGCAGTGCGCGGCCGGCCCGCCCGCGCGGGGCCGCGTCGTTGGCGGTGAGCGGCAGGCGGGAAGGGGCCGGCACGCCCGGGCCCAGCGCCGACGCGACCCGGCGTTCCAGCACGTCGCCCGTGGTTTCGCCCAGCTCTTTGGTGATGGTGGCGAGGGTAGCACCCTCCATCTGCCGGAGCTTGATGGCCAGGACCTGCAGCAGGTGCCGATAGGAATAGGTGGCGGCGGTGCCGCGGCCGTCGGGCGGCGAGACCAGACCCCGCGTCACGTAGAAGCGAATGGTGCGCTCGTTGGGATAGGCGCTGGCGGCGGCGTTGATGGGGCGGATGCCCGAGGCGTCCAGCACGGCGCCGGCCACCGTGGACAGGTCCCGGAGGCTCCAGGGGGCGAGTTGCCGGTACTCGCGGATGGCGAGAAGCGGGTCGCCGGCGGCTGCGGTGCTCATGGGGTGCCGCCGCTCAACCCTGCGAGCGCCGTCGTTCCTCGGTGGTCACGGCGTCCACCAGGGATTCGAGCTGCGCCAGCTCGAACGGCTTGGTGAGCACCGGCAGGTCGTTATGACGCAACCAGTCGTGGTGGTCCTGGGCTTCCGGGTCTCCGGTCATCACGATCACCCGGTTCACCAGGTGGGGCCAGCGCGCGACGATGCTATGGAACAGGGTCTGCCCCGACATGCCGGGCATCCGCAGATCCATCAGGACCAGGTCCACCGGAGAGGTCGCCAGGGACTCGCACGCCGCCTCGCCCGAGGTGGCCACGTGGACCGTGTGGCCCAGGCGGGCCAACACCCGCTCCAGGGCCCGCCGCACGGCGGCCTCGTCGTCAACCACGAGAATGGTGAGTGATTTCATCTATGAGGCCTTAACCAATCGCAACCGCCGCTGGCCGAAGTAGCGGTCCCGTACGATTTCCAGGGCCTGCTCCGGGCTCAGCGACAGGCGAATCTCCCCGGGGGTGCGCCCCAGCACCTCCCGCACGTTCTGGGCGAAGGAACGGGTCTGCGCGTAGCCCAGCTTGGTGGCCACGTCCTCGATGGTGTAGCCCGGGTCCTGCAACAGGCGGTGGGCGTAGATCACCCGCAACGCGGTGAGCGTAACGCTGGGCGGTGGCAGGTCAGCCTTGGCGAACCACCGGAGGCAGGTCCGCCGGTCCATCCTGGCCCGGTCGGCCAGGGCTTTCACCGACTGCACGACGGCCGGCTCTCGGATAACGGTTTCGATGGCCCAGCGCAGCTCTCCGGGGAAGCCCGAGAGGAGGTCCCCGATGGCCTCGATCAGCTGGCGCGAGACGGCGTGCGCGGCCTCGGTGGTGAGGAGGTCGGCCAACTGCTGAGGGTGGTCGTCATGGCGGACCACCACCACCTGCCGGATCCCACTCTGGCCCAGGTGCAGCAGCACGGTGGCCAGGTCGGGCGACAGCACGGTGTAGACCACCACGGGGAGCGAGGGGAACAGGGCACGAAGGCGGAGAATGCCCTGGGCCGAGGGGGCGCCCTCCAGCTGGGGGTCCGCCACCCCGATCTCGACTGGCTGGCGGAGCACCCCCTGGACCGCCTCGTCCCACGACGGGACGGAGAGGAACTGGAAGCGGTGCCCGGCCGCGTGACGCAGCCGAGCCAGCATGGAACCCCGGACGGCAGCCAAAATCAGCACAAATGTCCCCAAAACGCCCTATGGGTGTCCCAAAAACGCACTAACGCCAGGGGTCCGGGGTGGGCAGGTTCAGGGTGCTTGTCAGATACCCTGTTGCCTATCACCGGTCTCCTGGAGGTTGTCATGTCGCGCCGCATCCGTCTTGCCATGATCGTGCTGCTCACGTCCTTCGCCCTCGGCGCCACCGCCTGCGCGGATATCACGGCCCCGCGCGGGGACTGCTCGGGTTCGCAGGGGTCGAACACCTGCTCGGGTTCCTGAACTAGGAAGCCATTCTCAGGGCGTGCAGCTTACTGGCGATCTCGATCAGCGCGCCCTCACGCAAAGGCTCCTCCGCTCGGCACGGGCCCTGGCCGGCTCCGTGCCGGGCGGCGGTCTTCTTGACGGTTTCCAGTTCGCCCCGAATGCGGAACGCGTAGTCATTGAGGTGATGCCGCTCCGAGACGGCGAGAGCCTTTGTCAGAGAACGCACCGCCTGCTTGGCCTGACCGAAGAACGCCTGCCCGAGCCCGAGCTGGAAATAGAAGTCCGCCAGGCGCTCGGCCGGGAGTTCCTCCGCGAGCGGTTCGATCTCCTTTTTCCAGCGCGCGAAGCTCAGCCGTTGGTCCATGAGGGCGCTTAGCTCCAGCAAGGCAATCATGGTGACGGCGCGCGTCTGCTTGGTACCGCCCGTGTTCAGGGCGATCAGGAACGCATCTTCCGCCGCCCCGTAGTGGCCCTGCGCTTTCAAGGCTTCGCCAACGTCTGACAGGGCACGCAGCCGGTTCGCGGCATCTTCGTAGAGTTCAAAGGCCTGGTACAGGTGAGGGATCGCCCGGTGGCCTTCGCGTCGGTTGTTGTAGACGGCCCCGAGGTCGTGGTGCGCTCTCGCCAGGGCGTCCACATCTCCCAAACGCTCGGCATCCCCGATGATCTGGCGCAACGCGCGTTCCGACCCCGGCAGGTTGCCGAGCTGACGCATCACGATCGCATCGCCGATTCGTCCCAACAGCGCCGAGTGCGTGTCCCCCGCTACTACCGCCCTCGCCCGCCCGTCATCGTAAGACGCACGGGCCTCTTCCAACCGGCCCAACTGCCGCAGGATTCTCCCTCGCTGGAGTAGCGCGGCGATCTCCTCGCCGGGCGCGCATCCGTCGCCGAGTCCCAGCGAAGTCTCGACCACATCCAGCGCTTCATCCAGCTGCAGCTCCTGCTCCAGCCAATGCGCATAGCCCAGGAGAGGTGGCCACAGTAAAGAGCGCCCGCCTCCCTTCTGCACCGCGTCCGCCAGCCGCACCACCTCGAGGAGATACTTCACTTCCGCGTTGTGCGGATGCAGGTCCAGGAGATAATCCCGGGTGGCACGGACCTGGTACGCCAGCGCCAGCGGGTGGGAGGGCTCCTCGTCCGGCCTGAAGCGATCCGCCAGGCGAAGCGTCAGAAACGCACCCAGCGCATGCCGGCCGAGTTCGGCGCCGGGCTGCGAGGCCCGCGCCAGGAACGGCTCGTGGAGCCATGAGCCGAATTGCTGCGGTTCCAGAAGAGACGACGCCTTCACAGGACCTTTACACCTCGCTCGCCAGAGGTGGAACGCAGGGCTGCGGAAGTATGGTCCTGCCGCATACGAGCGGCAAGTGTCACCGTCACAGGACGCTGGCAAGAAGGTGGTACGTCGCGTCCCACTCAGCCTTCTCCCTAACCTGCGACGTTGTGATCCGACCCGCGTTGCTCTGGTTATGTGATCCCCCTCACATCCGGGCATCGTGGCGCCATGCGAAAAGGCTTCACCTTGCCGGAGTTAGTCGTGGTGTTGGTGATCGTCGGGGTGATCCTGGCCCTGGCTGCTCCCCGGCTGGCTGGATGGTTGGACTGGCTCGCGGTAGACCGAGCCGCGGAGGAGATCGCGGCGTTTCATCGGACGGCGAGGTTCGCCGCCATCATGCGCTCGCAACGCGTTCGGTTGGACTTTTCTGACGACTCGCTGCGCGCCACGCTGGAGGGACCTGTCGAGTCGGTTTTCGTGCGCTGGCCGGGGCCGGCGCGGCACGGGGTAAGCCTCACGGCCTCCAGACCGACCATCCGCTTTCAGGCCAATGGTTTGGGACTGGGAGCCGCCGACACCAAGCTGGTCTTGCGAAGGGGAGCCGAGGCCGAGTCGCTCACCACCTCATTGCTGGGGCGGCTCAAGCGATGGCCCTAGGCCCACCCAGTGCATCCGGGACTCACGGCGCCCGGGCCAGACGTGCACCGCTCGTCCCCCGCCGGGGATGGCTGCCCGGGCCAGGATCGCGCCGTTGCGCGTGTCCACCTCGGCCAGCGCACCCTCTCCCCCCCGGCCCGCCGCCAGCAGCACGGCCAGCCGCCCGCTGGCGCTGAGCATGACGTCCGTCGGATTCGAGGCGAGGGCAACGGACGCGAGCCGGCTCTTGCGCCGCAGATCCACCAGGATCACGCGGTCCGAGTCGGGAACCAGCGCCACCCCCACGCCATCTGGCGTCACCGCGAGGGCGCCCAGGCCGCGCGCCACGAAGACCGAGTCCCAGGGGCGGAGCGTCACGCGGTCCAGATAGAGGATCTGTCCGCTGGCGGCACAGGGCACAAAGAGCAACGTCCCGTTGGCGGACAAGGCGCCCCGTCCCGCTCCGCAGGCACGCCCCGAGTCCGCCGCGACCAGCGCGGTCTGGACCACGATCTCCAGCTTGGGGTCCACCTCGACCACGGCACCCGGGTGGCAGGTTACGTAGGCGCGGTCGCCCTCCCGAGGGTAGTTCAAGGCCACGGGCTCGGCGCAGAGCGGCAGGCTGCGGGTCGGGACCAGCCGGCCGGCGCTCAGGAAGGACAGTCGCGCGTCGGCACCGGAGGTGAGCGCCAGCGCGATGCGACCCTCCCGGTCCAGCGACACCACGGTTATCGGCGTGGTGGTGGATTGCCGCACCATCACCCGGCCGTCGGCGCGCCGCAGCCAGGCCAGCATGCCGGACCCGGAGCCGGCGGCTCCCCCGACCAGGATGCTGGCGCCGTCACCGGTGCTCTCCAGGGCCACGGGATCCAGGGGAAGGCGGGCGCTTCCGGCGGGCTGCAGCCCGCCATCGAAGAACAGCATGCCGCCACCCCGGGTGGCCACCGCGATCCAGCGGGGGCCCGGGGCGCAGCCGGTCATGGTGAGAAGGAGTACCGCCGTGCGGCGGAGGCGGCGCTGCAGGTGGCCTTCCTGAGGCCTAGTGGGCGGCGCCGGCGTCTTCGTCCAGAAAGACCAGGGCCTGGCGCCGGCTGACCGCGCCGGCGATGGCGTCCAGCACGGACGGATCCAGCACGGAGCCGGCCAGACGCCGCATGCGGCTCACCGCCTGCTCGGGCGTCATGGTGGGTTGATAGGGGCGCGCCGTGGTGAGCGCGTCGTAGATCTCCGCGGCGCACAGGATCCTGGCACCCAGCGCAATCTGATCGCCCTTGAGGCCGTCCGGGTACCCCGACCCATCCCAGTGCTCGTGATGGCCGCGGACGAAGGTCACGATGGGCCCCAGGTGGGTGAGCGGGGCCAGGATCTGCGACCCGACCACCACGTGCTCCTTGACGTGCTCATATTCTTCCGGCGTGAGGGGGCCCTCCTTGCTCAGCACGCTTTCCCGCACGCCGATCTTCCCCAGGTCGTGGAGCCGGCCCGCCATGCGCACCTGCTCGATTTCGTCGTCGGACATCCCGAACTGCTGGGCCACGGTGGCCGCGAACGCGGCCACCCGGGCCGAGTGGCCGGTGAGGAAGCGGTCCTTGGCTTCCAGCGCGTTGATCAGGGCTTCCAGCGTGGCGACGCTCAACTGCTCCAGCTTGCGGCGCTCCCGCTCCAGCTCCCGGGCCCGGTGCTCCAGCTCCTCCTTGAGCCAGCTGGAGATCTGCCGCTCCTGGAGCATGGTGTCCCGCCGGCGGAGCGCACGCTCGATGGCGGCGGCCAGGCTGGTGAGCTCGATGGGCTTGGTGAGATAGTCCATGGCACCGCGCTGCATGCAGATCGCCGCGCTGGTGGCGTCGGTCACCGCGGACAGCATCATGATGGCGAGGTCGGGATTGAGGTGCAGCGCCTCGGGGACCACGTCCATGCCGCTCATGCCCGGCATGCGGACGTCCAGCAGCATCAGCGCGACGTCGTTGTCCTTGATCTGGGCCAGGGCTTCCTCGCCGTTGGCCGCCTGGTGGGCCTGGTACCCCCGGGTGTTGAGGAATCGGGCCAGGGCGCCGCGGATGCTCTCTTCATCGTCCACGACGAGGACGGTGGCGCCGGTCTTGGCGGCTGCTGACTTGGCCACGCCGTGATCCTCCTCAAAACGCCGCTAAAGAATAACCCCGGTCACGGGCTTAGCAACGCACCGGATGAGGCGATTGGTCATCCTCCACGAAGGTCGCCGTCGCCGGGGGAACCAGTCCCGCCTCCGCGCCGCGCCGGAGCAGGGTTTCCACCGCCTGCCTGCCCCGCGCCCCATAGTCCAGCGTGAGCTGGTTGACGTACATCCCCACGAACGCGTCGGTGGTGGCGCGGTCGAGACCGCGGGCGAATCCCAGCGCGTAGCGCAAGGCGTCGTCCCGGTGGGCCAGGCCGAAGGCGATGCTGGCCCGCAAGTCCCGCGAGACGGCGCGCATCAGCTCCGGACCCAGCGCCCGCCGGATGGCATTGCCGCCCAGCGGGAGCGGCAGGCCGGTCTCAGCGAACCACCATTCCCCCAGGTCCACCCACAGGTGGAGTCCCCGGCCGCCGTAGGTGAGCTGGCCCTCGTGGATCAGCAGCCCGGCGTCCACCGATCCCGCCAGCACGGCGTCCTCGATCTGGTCGAAGGGGGTCATCACCGGTTCGAAGTCGGGCTGGTACAGCCGCAGGGCCAGGAACGCGGTGGTGAGCTTGCCCGGCACCGCGATGCGCCGGCCGCGCATCGCGGCGCGCGGGTCGCGGGCAACGGGCTCCCGCGCCACCAGTCGCGGGCCATACCGGTCGCCCATGGAAGCGCCGTGAGGGAGCAGGGCGTAGCGATCGGCCAGGTGGGCGTAGGCGTGGAACGAGACGGCGGTCACGTCCAGCTCGCCCCGCAGGGCGCGCTGGTTCAGGGTTTCGATGTCGGCCAGCTCGTGGACGTAGGCGCGGTCGCCGGTCTCCACCTTGCCCCGGGCCAGGGCAAAGAACATGAACGCGTCATCGGCATCGGGGCTGTGGGCCAGGTGGATGGTGGGCATCAGCGGGCGGCCGACCCCAGCGCGCCGCGCGCTTCGTCCCGGAACTGCTCCAGGCGGCGGCGGTGGACGTTGTACTCCTCTTTGCCGCTGGCCATCTCCTGGTCGTAGTGGTCCAGGAACTGTTGGTACGCCCGGCGCATGGCGGCGGCGTCCTGGGTGCGGTTGGCGACCTCCCAGCGGATGAGGGAGATGAACAGATGCCGGGGGGTGGCCTTCTCGATGGTGTCGGCCTGGGCCAGGGCGCCGGGCGCGTTGCTGAGGGAGGCCTGGATCAGCCCGATATGAAACCTCGCGTCCGTGTCCAGCGGTCCGATCATGGTGTACGCCTGCAGCGCCATCGGCCCAAAGAAGGAGACCTCCTGGGTGTTGCCGTTCTCGGAGGCGGTCATGACCCGAACGAACAGGCGCTCGGCCTGCTCCCGGGGCGTCATGATGCTCAGGTCGGTGCTGGCCGCACCTCCCGACCACGCGCCGGGCATGGCGGGCGCCGCCCCA
>Ga0153915_10000929_pt1 | contig 27161 bp, 26 predicted proteins | sample Opewatmetagenome_2_FD_107003 | JGI IMG/M metagenome (GOLD analysis project Ga0153915, IMG submission 107003) | Freshwater wetland microbial communities from Ohio, USA - Open water 3 Core 3 Depth 3 metaG | ecosystem: Environmental > Aquatic > Freshwater > Wetlands | place: USA: Ohio, Lake Erie...
CCAGGCTGCACGACCTTCGCATTCGAGTGCAGGTTGAACGCAAGCGGGAACCAGCCGTTGATGCGATCGGAGATCTGCTCACCGACCCAGGACCGTCCGCCGCGCACCAGCTTTTCCACAACGAGCAACGCCGCGGGCGGCACGATGCCCCACAGGAACGGATTCTTCGGCGCCCACGCGGAGACGGCCAAGAACCACCCGCAGACCGGGAAGAACCAGAACACAGCGACGGCGGTCGCGTAGGACCACAGAACCACAGCGCTCAGGAAATTCGGCGGGTTCCACATCAGAGGCAAAGCGCTGAAGTGCTCGCCGGCAAAAAACAGCCTGAACACCAGCGTGATCAGAGGCATGGTCGCTGCTGCGGTCAAAGCCGCCAGGCATGGAGCCACAACGAGGGCCGTAATGAGTTTCGCCGAGACCGCCGCGGTGTCCGACACCGGCAGCGAACGCCAGAACAGGACGCTGCGATCCTTGCGTTCGCCGTAGAGCGAATCCATCAGGTAAAAGATCGCAACGAAACCGTTGACAATGAAAAATGGCAGCGCAAATCCCATCGTGAGAAGCGTAGCGACATTCCCCAGCTTCTCAGGGCCGTTTGCCGGATTCTGCGCCGGCTGCACGAGGATCTGCGTGATGGTGCCGATCAGGATGACGGCCGCGGTAATCAGCGGTGCGATGAGAATCGCGCGGTGCTCCCAGAATTCCCGGCGCAGCAGCCATATGAAGGTCTTCATAGCCCCGCTCCCCCGCCCAGCTTGGCGACGAACAGATCCGCAAGTCCCGGCGTGCGGATTTCTCCCAGGGCTGCAAGGCGTTTGCGATCGGCATTCTCGTAATAGAAGACGTGCCGACCAATGCTTTCGTGCTGATGAATCGGATCGAGCGCGCGCGCTTCGCTCACGCGATCGGCACTCACGGTGAGCTGCACGAAGTGATCCGGAATCTGCTCCATCGGCAGATCGAGCACGATTCGCCCGTGCGCAATGAAAATCACGTCAGTGAGGATATTTTCGATTTCCTCGACCTGGTGCGTCGTCACGAGGATCGTGCGCGGTTGTTCCGTCGAGTCCTCATTCACGAAGTAGTCGTTGAGCAGCGTGTCGTAAAAACGCTTGCGATAGATGATGTCGAGGCCGAGCGTCGGCTCGTCGAGGACCAGCAGTCGCGCGTCGATTGCCATCACGAGCGCGAGATGCAGCTGCGTGACCATGCCCTTTGACAACTGCTTGACGCGCGCATTGCGGCGTATCTCGGTTTTCGCCAGAAATTCCTCGGCGCGCGCGCGATTGAAACGCGGGTGCACGCCAGCAACGAAATCGATTGCGTCCCGGACCTTCAGCCAGCGCGGCATGACCGCGACGTCGGCTATGAAGCAGACTTCCTGCATCAGGCGGGCGCGGTGGATGTAGGGCTTCAGTCCCAGCACGCGCAGGTCGCCCTGGTAGGGCGTGAGCCCCAGAATGGCTTTGAGAGCGGTAGTCTTGCCGGCACCGTTCGGGCCGATCAGCCCGACAATTCGCCCCGCGCCAATGCGGAGATTGACGTGGTCCAGCGCGCGCGTGGCGCCGTACGTCTTGACGAGTGCGCGCGCGTCGATGACCAGCGCGTCAGCGGTTCCGTCGATTTCATTCGGCGGATTCATTGTGTCTCATCCTTTTTGCCGCCAGACGTAGCGACGGTCGGGCTCGATGCCGGCTCTTGCGCCAGCAGCTCATCGGGCTTGAAGCCAAGACGCGTGATGGTCGCGTAGATCTTCGGCCACTCGTCTTCCAGAAATTTTTGGCGCTCCCCTTTGAGAAGCATCGCCCGGGCGCCCGTATTCACGAACATTCCGCGGCCGCGACGCTTCTCAACCAGCTGCTCGTCGACGAGCTGCTGGTACCCTTTGAGCACCGTCAGGGGGTTCAGGCGATACTCGGCTGCGACGCTTCGAACCGAAGGCAGGGGATCGCCCTCCTTCAACTCTCCCTCGAGAATCATTGCGACGACGCGATCGCGCAGCTGCCGGTAAATAGGCTGGCTGTCGTTCCAGTTAGCGTCCATCGTTGACTCGCTTGGAGACATGTGCGGCACCGAGCTAGCGTTCTACTCTACCAGAACGCGTCAGAGGCCCACCGCCAGCTGAAGCGCCGTCTCGTCCTTTCTGCCGTGCTTCGTCGAGTCGCGATCGTTGGTCACAACACGCGTGCCTGACGGACGCTCGGCCTCGACAACCATCGAGCCAAGATCGGCGGCTGGCCGCACGGCCTGCACAACCATCGAACCCAGATCGTCCTCGAGAACCTGCGTGATGGTGATCGTCGCCACGCGCTCCACGGGCGTGGGCTGGGAACCGAGCACGGTGCTGAGCATCCCGAACGCGGCGACACCACAGGCGACGGCGAGCCACAGGCCCTTGTTCTCTTTTGTCCAGTTCATCGCAGTCATTGTCGTTTCCTCCACTCTCTGCCGGTCGTGCTTGCGGGCCGGTTTCCGCAGTGGCTGGAGAGTCATTCCTAGCTGCCACGGTGTTATACTCTACTACAACACTAGCTCAATGCAATACCCCTGAGCGAAAAAAATTTACCCGGAGGACAATTCGTTTACAAACAATGACTTAAATGCGGACAACTGAACATCAGGCATGCAGGCCTGGCGGAAATCGGCGGGATTCATGGCTTCGGGCTGCGGCGGATCAGTTAACCCAGCGCAGTTCGGGACTCGTTTACAGGAACGCTTCGCGCCCAACTTGGCGTAGAAATCAGCAAGATCGAGAGTTCTGAGATTGAGCCGGACACTCAACATTGCTCCGGCGAATACCGAGCCGCCCCTGACAAACTACACCTTGCCGGCACGGCGCCGATTCACCGCAACATCGCAGGCGGCTACGCTGCCGCCAATGAATATCGGTGACGACGACAGTACGTTGATGCTGCGATATCGCGACGGCGACCTGCGAGCGTTCGAGATCCTGTACGAACGCCATCGAGGTCCGCTGTACCGCTATCTCCTGCGTCAGTGTCGTGACGAGGAAACCGCCGCCGATCTGTTCCAGGACGTTTGGGGTCGCGTGATTTCCAATCGCGAGAAATACGAAGCCAGGGCGCGCTTCACAACCTATCTGTTCCACATCGCCCACAACTGTTGCATCGATTATTTTCGCCGGCAGTCGGCCCGCCGTGCGGGCCTGACCGATCCGGTCGATGACTGGAGCGACAGACTGACATCACCGCATCACGAGCGCCCGGATGCGGAGCTCGCGCGATCGCAGCTCGAATGTGCGTTTCGCGCAAGTCTGGCGGACCTGCCGGCCGAGCAGCGCGAGGTCTTCCTTCTGTACGAGGAGACAGGTCTTGACCTCAACGAAATCGCGTACGTCACCGGCGTTGGCATGGAGACGGCGAAGAGCCGGTTGCGCTATGCATTGAACAAACTGCGCGCCGCGCTCAAGAATGATCCGGCGGTCGCGAGCGCCGAGGCGCGAGGTTCAAGCCGTGAATGACCCAATGGACGATGCGGAATTCGAGGCCTATATCGGCCGGCGTTCGCGCTTATCCCGGCATTACCAGGACCTGCAGGCGGAACTCCCGCCCAAGGAACTCGACGATGCCATACTTTCGCGCGCTCGCTCGGCTCACAGCCTGAAGCGCGCGCAGCTCCCCGATCGCGAGTTTTACATCGGATGGATGGCTCCGGTGGCCTTCGCTGCGACGGTCGTGCTCGTCTTCACAGTGGTATTGCAAATCGTCATTCGTCCACAGATCAATGCGCGCGTGGAGAAGGACGCCGAGCCTCACGCGGCCGTGCAGCCGTCGGCCGAAACGAACCCGGCTCGACCATCGAATGCGATTGCGGATAACGTTCCGGCTGGCAAATTCGAGGCTCGGCCCATGATCGAGCGCCCGACTGTCAGCGAACCGACATCCGAGGCGCCCGCCTCGGTGGCTCTCGATCGTGCAAAGGCGGCTGCGCCGCAGCCCGCCCAGGCGACTCGAAGTGACGAGCCGGTCCCTGCAGCGCAATTGCCCGCCGAAGCTCAGCTGGAAACAAAGAAGTCCGAAGTCGCCGTTCCGGCCCCGGCCGTTGCCGCGCCGGCCCGCGGCGCACTGTCGATGGGGCAGAGCAGTAACTACGCACCGGCGGTCGACGCCGACAAGCTGCAGCGTGATCCGAAAGCCTGGCTGGCCGCCATCGAACGGCTACGCGCGGGCGGCCAGACGGCTGCGGCGGATCAGCAAATGAAGCTCTTTCTCGCGAAGTATCCGGACTATTTCCGCACGCATCCCCTTCCGGGCGACGCTCGCTAACCGACCAGTCCGGCGACCGATCTTTGCTAGAATCCCGGGCCTCTCACGAGGTCTGCCGGGACGCCCGCGCGCTCGGCAGGTGAACCGGGCGTGAGGCTGTCAGCCGCATGCCGCTGGACCCAATGGAGCCTGAAGGATGAAGAAGCCTGTCAACGTCGCGATCACCGGAGCGGCCGGTCAAATCGGTTACGCATTGGCCTTCCGCGTGGCGTCCGGTCAGATGCTGGGCGCCGATCAGCCAGTGAATCTGCTGCTGCTCGAGATCACTCCCGCCCTCGGCTCGCTCGCGGGCGTCGTGATGGAGCTTTACGACTGCGCATTCCCGACGCTCAACCGCGTGGTTCCGACGGACGACGCCAAGGTCGCGTTCAAGGACTGCAACGTGGCACTGCTGGTCGGCGCCCGGCCTCGCGGACCTGGAATGGAACGAAAAGACCTGCTGCTCGCCAACGCGCAAATATTTTCGGCACAGGGCAAAGCGCTGGATGCAGTCGCGGACCGCGATGTCCGCGTGCTGGTCGTCGGCAACCCCGCCAACACCAATTCTCTCATCGCGCAGCGCAATGCACCGAGTCTCAAGCCGGGCAACTTTACGGCCATGACGCGGCTCGATCACAACCGCGCGCTCAGCCAACTGGCGGAGAAGACAGGCGCCCACACAACGGCGATTCGCAAGATCACCATCTGGGGCAATCACTCGGCAACCCAGTATCCGGATCTCAGTCACGCAACCGTCGACGGCAAGCCGGCCAGATCCTTGGTCGAGGAACGCTGGGTCCGGGAGACCTTCATTCCGACGGTGCAGCAGCGCGGAGCGGCGGTCATCAAAGCGCGAGGGTCCTCCTCAGCCGCGTCCGCAGCTTCGGCGGCTATCGATCACGTTCGCGACTGGATGCTCGGAACTCCCGACGGTGACTGGGTGAGCATGGGCGTGCCCGCCGACGGCAGCTACGGCATCAAGGAGGGTGTGATCTACTCGTATCCGGTCACGTGCCGCGGCGGCGCGTACAAGATCGTGCAAGGGCTCGAGGTGGACGCTTTCAGTCGCGAGAAGATGAACGCGACCGACAAGGAGCTGCGCGAAGAGCGCGATGGCGTGAAGGACCTGATCTAGCACGACGCCCCACGGCGCCAAGGGAATTTCCAATGATGGCCTTCGGCATTGCGGTCCTGTGGCTTCTCGGCTTTCTGGTGCTGTTCAATTTCCTGGCGTATCGCCGCCTCGGCCTCGGCGCATTCACCGTCGCATTCCTGCTGCTGCTCTGTGCCTACAGCTATTTCGGACACGGTCATATCGTCTGGAAGGCGTTCCTGTGGGTCCTGTGGGGCGCACTGGCGTTCCTTAATCTCAAGCCGCTGCGCAAGACCTTCGTCACTCGCGGCATCTTCCGTGTATTCCGCCGCGCGCTGCCCGCCATGTCGAGCACGGAGCGTGAAGCACTCGAGGCGGGGACTGTCTGGTGGGATGGAGAGCTCTTCACCGGCAATCCGGACTGGCCGAAGCTGATCTCCGCGAAGGCCCCGGAGCTGAGCGCAGAGGAACGCGCATTTCTTGACGGCCCCTGCGATGAAGTCTGCCGCATGATCGACGATTTCGATACGACGCATCGCCGCGGCGATCTCGCACCGCAGGTGTGGGACTTCCTCAAATCGAAGGGCTTCTTCGCGATGATCATCCCGAAGAAGTACGGCGGGCTCGGCTTCTCCGCGTACGCGCACTCCTGCGTGCTGATCAAGCTCGCGAGCCGCAGCGTGACAGCTTCGTCCACCGTGGCGGTGCCGAACTCCCTCGGCCCCGCGGAACTGCTCCTGCACTACGGCACGGAGGAGCAGAAGAATCACTACCTCCCGCGTCTAGCACGCGGCGAGGAGGATCCCTGCTTTGCCCTCACCGGTCCACGCGCCGGGTCGGACGCCGGTGCAATTCCGGACACCGGAATCGTCTGTCGCGGCACGTATCAGGGGCGCGAGGTGGTGGGTCTGAAGCTCAATTTCTCCAAGCGCTACATCACGCTCGCGCCCGTCGCGACGGTGATCGGTCTTGCGTTCCGCCTTTTCGATCCCGACAAACTGCTAGGCGGGGAGAAGACCGACTACGGCATCACTTGTGCGCTTATCCCCCGCAACACGCCGGGAATGACGATCGGGCGACGACACTTTCCGCTCAACATTCCGTTCCAGAACGGACCCATCCAGGGACGCGACGTCTTCGTGCCGCTCGATTTCATCATCGGCGGGCCGAAGATGGCAGGGCAGGGCTGGCGCATGCTGATCGAACAACTGTCCGTCGGGCGTTGTATTTCCCTGCCCTCGAGCGCGACGGGCGGCGCAAAGGCAGGAACATTCGCGAGCGGTGCGTATTGCCGGATCCGGCGACAGTTCAACATGCCGGTCGGTCGCTTCGAGGGCGTCGAGCAAGTGCTCGCGCGCGTAGCGGGGCACACATACATCATGGATGCCGCGCGCTCGGTCACGGCCGGGGCGATCGATGGCGGGGAAAAGCCGTCCGTGCCCGCGGCGATGCTCAAGTATCACGTGACGGAATTCGGCCGCATGGTGGCGAACGACGTGATGGACGTGCATGGCGGCAAGGGCATCTGCATGGGCCCGCGGAACTATCTTGCCCGCGGCTATCAGGTCGTGCCGATCGCGATCACGGTTGAAGGCGCAAATATCCTCACGCGCAGCCTCATCATCTTCGGTCAGGGGGCAGTGCGCTGCCATCCGTATGTGCTTAAGGAAATGAACGCGACCCGCGACCCGGACCGCGCGCGCGGGCTCGCGGACTTCGACCGCGCCCTGTTCGGCCACATCGGCTTCACGATCTCGAACGCGATCCGTTCGTTCATCATGGCGTTCACGTTTGCGCGGTTCACGCGCGTACCCGGCGAGGGACCGACGCGGCGCTACTATCAACACATCAATCGCTTCAGCGCCTCGTTTGCGTTCGCCGTAGACATCTCGATGCTGTCGCTTGGCGGCTATCTCAAGAAGAAGGAGAACTTATCGGCACGCCTCGGCGACGTTCTGTCGTCGCTGTACCTGGCTTCGATGGTGCTCAAGCACTACGAAAATCAGGGCCGGCCACCCGAGGATCTGCCGATCGTTCAGTGGGCGTGCATGACGCTCCTCTACAAGGCCCAGGAGCAGCTGCACAGCTTCCTGCGCAACTTCCCGATCCGCAGCCTTGCCTGGCTGATGCGCCTCACGATCTTTCCACGAGGGCTTACCTATTCAGCGCCGAATGACCGGATCGGTCGTGGCATTGTCGACGCCATCATGACGCCGGGGGCAACGCGCGATCGCCTTTGCGATGGCATCTATCGCACGATCGAGCCGGGCAATCCGCTCGGCCTGCTGCAGGAAGCCTTGACGCTGTCGATCACGGCCGAACCGATCGAAAAGCGTATCCGAGTCGACGGCGTGAAGACCGGGCGTGTGACCGCGCTCGATCTTCCCGCGCAGATCCAGCAGGCCGCTGCGGCGGGCATCATCAGCGAGACCGAGGCTGCGATGCTCCGCGACTACGACCGCAAGGTCATGGAAATCGTGAACGTCGACGACTTCGCGCCACACGAGCTGGGCGTGCAGGCGGTACCAAGAGAATCCACGGCGCAGATCGCCTGACGGGCGCCGCCTTGTCCCAGGAAGTCTCGACGAACGCGGGCACCGGCTCCGCGATTCCCGCCGCGCGCTGCCAGAACTGCGGCGCCGCGCTCGCGGGGCCCTTCTGCAGCGCCTGCGGCCAGCGCGAGCAGTCACGCATCGTCTCGCTCGGCTCCTTGCTCAAGGATGCGGTCGGCGACATCTATCATCTCGACTCGCGGATCTGGCGCACGCTCCGGGCACTCGTCACGAAGCCCGGATCTCTCACCGTCGAGTTCCTGGCAGGCAGACGCGCCCGCTACTTGCCTCCCTTCAGGCTGTACCTCGTCGTCAGCATCGTCCTGTTCCTCCTGACGCAGCATCTGCGAGACAACGACACGCCGCCGTTCGTCGCTGCCGACCCGGTCGAGGTCGCGCGCATCTATGCTCAGACTCAATCTGCGCTCGACGCAAAGCGTGCGAAGCTGGCGCGGACCGGCTCGAACGAGGATCTGCGCGAGGAGATCGACGAACTCTCACAGAAGCTCGACGAGCTCCGCGCCGAGCAGGCGGCTTCGAGCAAGCCCCGCGGCGGATGCAACCTTCTGAATTTCTCGCTGTTCGGAAGCACAGCGCTGCAAGAGCATGGCCGCGCCGCGTGCAAGAAGATCGAGGCGGACAAGGGCGCTGGGCTCGCGCGCGCCTTCATCGCCAATCTGCCGAAAATGATGTTCGTCTTCCTGCCGATCCTGGCGCTCGTGAACAAGCTTCTCTATCTGCGCTCGCGGCGCTACTACGTCGAGCACCTGCTGTTTTTCGTGCACTTGCACGTGTTTCTGTTCCTGGCGTTCGCTGCGATCATCGTCGGCAACGGCCTGTTTGCGCTCGTGCCGGGCGGCGTACATCCGCCCGCGATCGTATCGACGGCGGTGATGGCAGCATTGTTCGCCTATGTGTACCTGGCCATGCGCCGGGTCTACGGGCAGGGACGTGTCAAAACGTTCATCAAGTTTGGTTTTCTGTTCTTCGCGTATACCATCAGTCTGGGTATTACGACCGTGGTTACGGTCTTGTACAGCGCCCTCACTCTCTAAGACATGGAGCGCACATGAAATCTCTGACGCTTGCGGTCGCATTGCTCTTCGCGACCATCGCCGCCTGGCCGGAGGATCGCACGCCCTCACCCGCCGGCGCCGAGGTGTACTTTGTCGGCCTCAAGGACGGGGCACGAGTCAAGAATCCGGTCACGCTGCATTTCGGCCTGAAAGGCATGGGCATTGCGCCGGCCGGCATCAAGTTCGACAACACCGGACATCATCATCTCTACATCGACACGGACCTGCCTTCGGACCTCAGCCAGCCGGTACCGGCCGTTGAGAACAAGGTCGTCCACTTCGGCAAAGGTCAGACGGAAGTCACGCTGACCCTCGCCCCCGGCAGACACACCTTGCAGCTCATGCTCGCGGACTATATGCACATTCCGCACAACCCGCCGGTTGTCTCCAGGAAGATCACCATCAAAGTGACTAAGTAGGCCGCGGCGGCGCGTGCATGAGCGGGCGCGCGATCCTGCACGTCGACATGGACGCGTTCTATGCGTCGGTGGAGCAGCGCGACCGCCCCGAACTCGCCGGCAAGGCGGTGATCGTCGGTGGCACGGCGGGCCGCGGAGTCGTGGCCGCCGCCAATTACGAGGCTCGCAAGTTCGGTGTGCACTCGGCCATGCCCATGCGCGAAGCCCTGCGCCGCTGCCCGCAGGCGGTCTCGATTCCTCCGCGAATGCGTCGTTACCAGGAGGTATCACGACAGGTGTTCGCGATCCTGCGCGAGTACACACCGGTCGTGGAATGGCTGAGCCTTGACGAAGCGTTTCTCGACGTGACCAGCAGCGACTCGCTGTTCGGCGGCGCCCTCGCGATCGCTACAACCATCAAGGCCCGAATCCGCGAAGCCACGGGACTTACTGCCTCGGTGGGAGTCGCGCCGAATAAACTGCTCGCCAAGATCGCATCGGATCTCAAGAAACCGGACGGTTTGGTTGCGGTCGCGTCGGGCGATGCCGCGAACGTTCTCGGGCCGCTGCCGATTGCGAGACTCGCCGGCATCGGCAAAAAAACCGCGGCGCGGCTCGAGGAGCATGGCATCCACACCCTGGGTGAGCTGCGTGACGCACCGGACAGTGTCCTCTGGCCAATCTTCGGGCGCTTCACGCGCAGAGTGCGCGAGCGGGCGGCCGGCATCGACGATCGTCCGGTAGTGGCGGATTCGGAAGATCGCTCCATCAGCGCCGAGGAAACCTTCTCCGAAGACATCCGCGATCATGGGCGACTTCGTTCGGAGCTGGCCGAGCTCGCCGACCGCACGTGCACACGGTTGCGCGCGAAGAACCTGATGGCGGCGCAGGTAACGGTCAAAATTCGCCGCAAGGATTTCACGACCTACACGCGCCAGCGAACGTTTGCGCCGCCAACTCAGGACACCCGATCCATCCTCTGTATTGCTCAGGAGCTTCTCGCGACCTGGCTGGAATCGCAGCCGCGCGCCTCGCTGCGCCTCCTTGGCGTCGGCGTCAGCCAGCTGGCGCCGGCCAGCCAGCTCGAGCTGTTCGATGCATCGTCAACGGGCAAACCGCCACAGCTCGACGATGCGGTCGATCGCATCCACCAGAAGTTCGGCGATAAGTCACTCAAGCGCGCGAGTGGGCTCAGGCGACAGGATCGCCACTCCTGACCCGGGCACGCTGGGGCCGGTTGCGATGCAACTCCATGTTGCATCGAGAAATTTTACTTCGCGAGTGCCGCGAGGCATGATGATCACGAAGTCTTGCAGCGGCCATGGATAAGACCGCCGGATCTTAACGCTGATGTACACGAGATTCTTTGGGCTCAACGAAAAGCCCTTCGCCATCACGCCGGACCCCCGCTACCTCTTCCTGAGCGCGCGGCACGCCGAGGCGTTGGCGCACCTCATTTATGGCATCAAGGAGTCCGGCGGCTTCATTCAGCTGACCGGAGAAGTCGGAACCGGAAAGACCACGGTGGTGCGAAGTCTCCTTGGGCAGATTCCCAAGGAAGCTGATGTCGCGCTCATCCTCAATCCGCGCCTCACTCCGGCCGAGTTCCTGCTGACGATCTGCGAAGAGTTGCAGATCAGCGTGCCGGATCGCGAGCGCGGCAGCGTCAAGACCCTGGTTGACCTTCTCAATCACTATCTGCTGCGCGCGCATGGCGAAGGCCGCCGCGTGGTACTGATCGTCGACGAAGCGCAGAACCTGTCGACGGAGGTGCTCGAGCAGGTGCGGCTGCTGACAAATCTCGAGACCGCGACGCAGAAGCTGTTGCAGATCATCCTGATCGGACAGCCGGAGCTGCGCGAACTCCTGGCGCGCGACGACCTGCGCCAGCTCGCTCAGCGCATCACGGGCCGCTATCACCTGGCGCCGCTGGTGCGGGCCGAGACCGTCGGTTACGTTCGCCATCGCCTGCGCGTCGCAGGCGCGACGACCGAGATTTTCTCGAACGGCGCCTTGCGCGAGGTGCACCGGCTCTCGAGCGGCATCCCGCGCATCATCAATGTCATCTGCGATCGCGCGCTTCTCGGCGCGTTTACGCAGGATCAGCACCGGATTGCGGGGACGGTTGTGCGGGCCGCCGCAGCCGAGGTCTACGGCCGGCCGTTCGCGCCGCCCTGGCTGGGCTGGGCTACCGGTGGTGCTCTCGTCATCACCGGGCTCGCGGTTGCGCTCCTCGCCTGGCGCTTTCTTCCCTGGCCGGCGCACGGCGGCGAACCGCAGATGGCAGCGGTCACCGTTCAGCCCGCGTCCGCGAGCGTCGTACCCAAGCCAGCTCCCGCGGCGCCACCTGTCGCGCCAGCGCCGGCGGCCCCCAAGCTCGCGCAGCTCATCGCGGATCATCCGACTGCGACGAGCCTCGAGGCTGCATTTACTCGCCTGTTCGGCATGTGGGGCGTCGATTACCGCCCGCAGGAAGGCGACCCGTGCGCGTTCGCCATGCGCCAGAAGCTCGAATGCGTCGATCAGAAGGGCTCGTGGGCCGAGCTGCGCACGTTCAATCGGCCCGCCATCCTGTTCATCCCAGCGACTGGCGGCACGACGCATCAGCTCGTGCTCTCCGCCCTCAGCGACGAGCGGGCGACCATTGAGCTCGACGGCGCTTCGCACGAGGTCGGTATCGCCGACCTGTCGCAGTACTGGTACGGCAACTATGTGCTGCTCTGGCGCCCACTCGATGCGAACGCGCACCAGCTGGCTCTCGGGGCACGCGGCGCTTCGGTGCGCTGGCTGCGTCGCAGTCTCGAACAGCTGCGCGGCCTGCCGCGTTCGCCGGAAGGCGAGGACGACGTGTTCGACGAGAAACTCGTGCAGCTCGTCGAGGATTTTCAGCGCGATCACCAGCTGACGGTCGACGGCATCGCCGGCATGCAGACTCAGATCGCGCTGGATACGGCCCTCGGCAATCCGGACCAGCCGTATCTCATCAAGCCGGTCGATCCGCGCGGTTAACGGGCGCTGCCATGTCTTTCATCCTCGACGCCCTCAGAAAATCGGAACACGAGCGCCAGCGCGGCATCGGACCATCGTTCGCCGATATCAAGTCGGCCGGTCCCCCGCGTCGCCTGCCGATCCTGTGGATCGCTATCGGTCTCTTGCTGACCGTCAACGTCGTCGCCGTCGGGGTGCTGCTGGTTCGGCGCGGGCAGGCAGCGCAGGCGCCCACTGCTCAAGCGGCAATTGGGATGCCTTCGGTGACCGCCAAACCGGCGGCACCGGTCGCATTACCGCTGGCGCCCTCCGCGATTGCCTCGCCGCTGCCGGCCGCAGCAGCACCGTCCGCCGCGCCCGCGGAAGATACATCGGGCGTGGAGCCGGCTCCTGAGCCGGAGCCGCTGCTGGACCGCCCGAGGCTTGCCAATTATGCCGTCGACCAGAATCTGCCGACGATCAACGAAGTGATAGCCGACGGGCGCGCGCAATTGCCCGAGCTGCATCTCGACATGCACGTCTTTGCTGCCGCCCCAGAACAGCGTTTCGTATCGATCAACTCGCACAAGCTCCGCGAGGGCATGCAGATCGAAGAGGGACTGCGAATCGAGAGAATCACGCCGGAAGGCGTCGTGCTGAACCAACGGGGCCTGCGCTTTCTGCTGCCGCGCCAATAGCGCATGAACAGCGCGGCCGCTGCCGTCATCTCCATGCCTGCGCTCGACGGCCCGCGGCTGGCCGAGGCGCTGCGGGCAGGCATCTATCGCTTGCTCGCGAAGCAGGAACACCTCGACAAGATCAACGTTTTCCCGGTCCCCGACGGAGACACGGGAACCAACATGGCGATGACCCTGTCGGCCGTGCTCGCGGTCCTCGAGCGTGCGCCGCGCTCGCACGCCGGCCAGCTTCTCACGCAGGTTGCGGATGCGGCAATCGATGGCGCGCGCGGCAACTCGGGCGCGATCCTTGCGCAGTTCTTCCTCGGGCTCGGCGACCGGCTCGGGCATCTCGTTGCGTTCACGCCGGCAGATTTCGCTGCTGGCGTGGAAGGCGGCGCGGCCTACGCCCGCGATGCGATGACCGAACCGAAGGAAGGAACGATCCTGACGGTGCTCAAGGACCTCGCAATTTCGCTGCGGGCCGATGTCGAGGCCGGCATCGCGGATTTCGTGAGACTCTTCGAGCGCGCGCACGCACGCACGCGAGCATCGGTCGAGGCGACCCGCGGGCAGCTCGATGAATTGCGGCGCGCCAACGTGGTCGATGCCGGGGCGCAGGGCTTCGCCGAGATCATGGAGGGCGCCGCTGTTTACGTCGCGACCGGCGAGGCGCCGAAGCCTTCATCGGCAGCGGCAACACACGACGTCGACGAACAGGCGGCGGGCGCCGAAGTTGATGTCAAGCATCGCTTTTGCACGGAGTGCACGGTGAGCGGCGCCACACTCGATCGCCGCCGTGTCCGTGAAACACTGGCGGCGCTCGGCAGCAGTCTCGTCGTCGCGGGTCACGCAACCAAGCTCAAGGTTCACATTCACACCGATCTACCGGCCGAGGTTTTCGAGACTCTGCGCGCGCTCGGCGAACTGAGCGGGCAAAAAGCCGACGACATGCGGCGTCAACAGCAGCTCGCCCATCACCAGCGGACGCGGGGCGTCGCCGTGGTAACGGATTCCGCGGCCGACATCCCGGAGGAGGAGGCGGACCGGCTCGGCATCCATGTTGTTCCGGTGCGCGTGCACTTCGGCAGCCGCAGCTATCTCGACAAGGTGGGTCTCACGCAGGACGAGTTCTACCGGCTGCTTGCGACGAGTCCCGAGCACCCCAAGACGTCGCAGCCACCGCCTGGCGACTTCCGACGTGCCTTCGAATTCCTGGCCACGCATTTCGATGCCGTCATCTCGGTCAACCTGACAGGCACCGTGAGCGGCACATTGAATGCCGCCGAGACCGCAGCCACCCGTGTGCGTACGCACGGCCATGTGTACGTGATCGACAGCGAGAATGCCTCTCTTGGCCAGGGACTCATTGCGATGTACGCCGCAGAGTGTGCGGCTGCGGGCTACAGCGGCGAGGAAATTCGCAGCGCCGTGCAGGCGATCGTGCCGAAGACGCTGACGCTCGCCATGCTCGGCCGACTCGATTACGCAGTGCGCGGCGGCCGCGTCCCCCGGTTCGTCAAGGTCGTCGCAGACGCCCTGCACTTGACGCCTGTGCTCATGAGCCGGCGCGGTGGAAGAATCGGCGCCGGAACCGTGATTCTCGGCAGGAGCAACCGGACGCGACGTTTCGCGCGACTGATCCGCCGGCGCATGCGTCCGGATCGCCGTTATCGGATCTCGGTCGGTCACGCCAACGCCGAGGCGCAGGGGCGCGAACTGCTGGCGGCGATTCTCGACAACCTCGTCAACATCCACTCCAGTTTTCTCACCACGACGGGCACGGCCCTGGGTGTTCATGGCGGACCGGGGATGCTGGTCTGCGCGATCCAGGAATACGAGCCGCCGCCGCCCAGGGGATCCAAGCCAAAATGAAAGAGACGGAGCATTTCGAAACACTGGCGGTCCACGCGGGCCGATCCGTCGACCGGACGAGCGGCGCAGTCACGCCGCCGCTCATTTTGAGCACGACCTTCGAGCGTGGGGCGGACGGCAGCTTTCCGTCCGGCTTTTCGTACGCACGGACGGACAATCCCGGGCGGCGGTCATTGGAAGCATGCATCGCCGCGCTCGAGGGCGGAGGACGAGCGTTCTGCTTCGCATCCGGCAGCGCGGCGGTCACTGCGACTTTCAGCCTGCTCCGGCCGGGCGAGCACCTGCTGGCCCCGGCCGAGTGCTACTACGGCACTCTCCTGCAGATCCGCACGCTGTTCGCGACCCATGGGATCGAATTCAGCCTCTTCGAGGCGCGCGAAACGGCCGACCTCGAATCGCTGTGGCGGCCCAATACACGACTTGTCTGGATCGAGACGCCGAACAATCCGCTGCTCGGCATCACGGACATCGAGGCAACGGCTCGACTTGCCCGCACGCGCGGCGCGCGGCTCGCGGTCGACAGTACGTTCGCGACTCCGCTCGCCCAGCGCCCGCTCGACCTCGGCGCCGACCTCGTCGTGCACAGCGCCACCAAGTATTTCGGCGGTCACAGCGATGTAACAGGTGGAGTAGTGGTTGTGCGTGATGATGCGCTTGCCGCCGAATTGACGAGCATGCAGGTCCTGGGTGGCGCCGTCCCTTCGCCTTTCGACTGCTGGCTGATTCGCCGCAGTATCGCAACACTCCCCTGCCGTTTCCGCGTGCAATGTGACAGTGCGGATCGTGTTGCCCGCTACCTAGCGGCGTCAGCGCAGGTCGAACGCGTGTTCTATCCCGGGCTTGCGACGCATCCGGGGCACGAGCTGGCGCGGCGCCAGATGCGCTATTTCGGCGGCATCGTGTCTTTCTGCGTGCCGGGCAGCGCGCGCGAGGCGCTCGCCGTGGCCGCGCGCCTCAAACTCATCACGCGGGCAACGAGTCTCGGCGGGATCGAGAGCCTGGTTGAGCACCGCGCGTCGATCGAAGGCCCAACGACCCGCACGCCCCAGAACCTGTTGCGGCTCTCCATCGGTCTCGAGCACGCCGACGACCTGATCGCGGATCTCAGGCAAGCTCTCGAGAATCACTGAAGCGTCAGTCGATTGCCAGCGACTCGATCATCGCATCGAGCCGATCGAGCCTGGGGGTGAAGTCCTCGGCGCGCGAGGCCGCGAGTTTGCTCGCAATCTCGCCCACATATCTCGTGTGGCCCGCAACAAAGCGATCGTAGTCGGCAAGCGCCGCAAGCGCGACATCGGATGGCGGCAACACGCGGGTCGTGAGCGGGAACTCGAGCTTCGCCCAGTAGCGGCCGTCGTCGGTGAGACCGTGAAATACGTAGACGATGTCGTGATCCGCGACCGGCAACGGATCGGCCTGATATACGGTGAGGAATCGCACGCCGCGCCCATGATGAAAGCCGAGGTAGCGAATCCCGGTGCGCAGGATTTCGCGCGCTCCGACATGGTTTGGAGCGGGCGGAAACTCGATGCGTAACTCGGCCGGCTCGTCCTCAAGCAGCTTCCTGAAGACCGGCAACGGATCCTCGTCCGCGCGTCCGAGGCGCGCATAGGTTCTCGACCAGTCGATTGCCGGATAGATGATCAAGGCGCGCGACTCAGGCACTGCCGGGTCCGGAAGCGTCGCAGGATCCAGGATGATGAGCATCTGCGCTGGACTCGCCTGCGTGCCGGGGTCGGGCCGCGCCTTCAGTCTCGACGCCGGTCGTCGCTCGACCCGAACGGTGGTCGCAATGCCCGTACGATCGAAATGCACCTGGTCAGGCCGCAGAGCGATCTCGCGGGCCGGAGAAGTGACATTCGAGTCTGTCACCGGAGATGCGGGTGGGGATCTTGAGCAGCCCGAAAGAACACACAGTCCCAGCGCGCTCCACCAGAGAAACTTGACGGTGAGTTGGTTCACGCGCTGTCAGCGGTTGCTCGAAAGCGCGAGCCGCGTCCCGAGACCGACGAACACGGCAGCCGACAAATTTCGCAGCCAGCGGCTCGATCGCGCTCCGCCCAGAGCCAGGCGGCGGCCCGTGCTTGCGATCAGCGCCACCGTAAGATTGACCAGCGTGCCGCTCAGGTTGAACCAAGCCCCCAGGATCAGGAACTGCCACCACAATGTGCCTCGCGCCGGATCGGCGAACTGCGGCAGGAAGGCAAGAAAGAACAGCGCTACTTTGGGGTTCAGGACGTTGGTGATCAAACCCTGCATGAAGACCCTCCGGCTGGACTCGGTGGGCACGGGTCGCGTCGCGCCGCTCGGCGACTCAAGCAAGAGGCGGAAGCCAAGGTAGATCAGATAGGCGGCACCAGCGTAGCGTATGACGTCGTAGGCCATTGGCACCCTTGCCAGTAGACCCGCCAGACCGAAGGCAACCAGGCAGGTATGCACCGCGCCGCCACCGGCTACACCGAGCGCCGAAAGTACGCCCGCACGCCGGCCCTGAGCGACGCTGCGCGCCGAGATGTAGAGCATGTCCGGGCCGGGCGTCAGGTTGAGGGCGAGCGTCGCCGTGGCAAACAGGATCCAGTCGTGCGTACTCATCCGGAGCGGCTCTGCGCAGGTGATAAGCTAGACGTGAAGTATGAGGCAGAAAACGCGCACATTTGAATGGCCGTTCGCCGTCTGCACACTCGTGCTTGCCTCGGTCGGCTGGGCGGCGGCTGCCAAGCCAACGCTGAACTCCATTGAGATCACCGTTCACTTCCCCGGCGAGGCGCGAACCGCAGCGGTTATCTACGCACGTGAGGTTACGGCAGGCACGGTAACGGCGACCAGAATCGAGGCCGGCAACCCCAAGGCAGTCGTGAAGCTTCCGCCGGGGCGCTATTGGTTGTTCGCCGAACCGGATGATCCCGGCGTTCCCGATCTTCTGGGGGCGCATACCGAGTGGAGCCTGTGTCAGTCCGCGCCTCGGACCGAGCCTGCTGCGACCTGTGAGTCGCATCGCCTGGCTGAGGTCGCGGTGGAGCGCGGCCCCCTGTCGGGCCTCGTCATCGACGACTGGTATCTGCCGACCGACATTGTCAGACAGCTCGACGAGGTGCTGGATCGCAATCCCGATCGACCGGACGATCTCGAGTTGGGCGCGCCACGCTTCTCGGAATATCCGGCGCACGTTCTGGCGCCTGCCACGGCGTTCCAGTTCGACCCTGCGTCGCATCCGGAGGGAATTCAGTGGGAGGGCGCGGTGCGTGGCGCCGCGGCCCACGGCGTCAACTTTGCGGGTCACTGGCTCGTCGTAGCCGACGGCTGCGGCGAGCGGTGCATGACCTATGCGCTCATCGAGTGGTCGACGGGCCGGATCTTCGTGCCTGACGCGCTGCGCACCTTGTCGAGCGCGCTGCCCTGCGTGCGGGCACAGCCGGTGCAGCACCGGGCCGACAGCCGCCTGCTGACGGTTACCCAGCCCGCCGACGGCAATGTCGAGACGCGCTACTACGTCTGGGACGAGACGCGAGGGTCATTGTCCGAGATCGCGAGCTACCGCAGCAGCGCCCAGCGCTACTGCGCAGGTCACTGATCTGCCTACTCGGCGACGTACCACTTCTTGTCGATCTTCTCGACCACGAACCGGTCGAACGGCAGACCCTGTCCGGTCATATCGAAAACGGCACGCGTGTCGCCGTACTCGTAGCGCGGCCTGAGCGTGCGCGCAATCTCGAGAGCGAGCCGTGTCTTGTCTCGCATCGACTGATTCTTCTCGCACTGGGTAATGAGCGTCTTGACGGCGGCCGGTGCCGTCGACTTGCGAAAGCTCGGGCTCATCATCTCGTTGTAGTACTCGCTGCAACGGCCCTCCTTGAGGGCGGCGATGCCGCTATCGAGCAGTCTTGCGATGGCTGGATCGAGCGCTGCCACGCGGCTGTCGCCCGCGTCTCTTGCGCCGACTGCGCCCCCCGCGATCGCCGCCTCGATCCGCTCCTCGAGCTCCGCCGGTACCGCGACCGCCCACTGCTTCCCATAGGGAATCAGCGTGACGAGCAATGCGCTCGACGCGCCCTTGCCCTTCTCGTCCTCCCAGCCACGCACGATGTAGTGCTGCAGCTTGTCCGATTCCTTTGCCTTACCGACGACCCGCGTCTTCTTCATGGCGCGGGGCGCGACCAAAAAGCGTTTAACGAACACGGTCATCGTCGCGTACGGCGTCATGCGCCGCACCTCATCGACGGACACGGCCGCACCGAAGAGGCGCGTGCGAGTCTCCTTGCCGCCATCCTTGGCTTCAGCCTCGATCGCATCGAGAGCGAGCTTGCGCACCCGCGCCAGCTCATCTGGATGGATCGCGTAGGCCACTGCTTCCCAGTCTTCCTGGCTCCACGCCTGGGCGAAGCCAGTGGCGGTCTCAACATCAGCCGGCTCGGCTTGGGCTGCGGCGCCGAGCAGACAGAGCGTCATGGCCCAACCGGCATGCAGCGAGACTTCCCTGACGATTCTCTTGTTGATCATGTCTGCGAGATCCCGGCGGCCCGTTGAGCCGCACTATTGACCCGAAGGTTGCGTCCAAAGTTCGGTGGCAGAGACGCGAAAGTCGACGACCACGGGATAGTGATCCGAGCCTATGGCCGGCCCCACCTGGTAGCTTGCAACGCGGATGGCCGGAGTGACGAAACAGCGATCGATCTCGATCCAGAGCGGCGCGAACCAGGTCGGCCAAGTGGGCGCCAGCGGGCGCCCGCGACCGCAGTCGCGCAATCGCGAGCCCGCTAGCAGATCGGCGTTATGCGGCGAATAGGGCGTGAGATTGAAATCGCCAACGAGGGCGACGGCCCCTTTCAGCGCACGCAGCTCTCTCGCGAGTGAAGCGATCTGCCGATTGCGTGCAGCAGCCGGCGTCGGACTGATTGGGTGGTACAGGTGAGCTGCGATGACCGTAAACCGCACGCCCCGGGACTGAAGCTCGAGCCGCATCCACGGAGCCAGCTCGCTGTCAGCGCTCGGCGGCACGACGCTGAGCGGCACGATCCGGCTCATGCATGCGATGCCGCTGTGCGGCCCGTCGCCGGTAAAAAGCGAGAACGCGTACAACGAAGAAAGCGGCGCGAGCTGCCGCTGCCACTCGGCAGTGGTCTCGTAGAGGCAGACGACGTCGGGCGAGAGTCGCTGCACGTAGTCGATCAGCGCTGCATAGTGATTGTTTCGGTACTGGACATTGATCGACACAATTCTGAGTGGCCGCGAGCCGTCGCGGGCAGCATCCAGCGCCGCGAAGCGTTGGTGCGCTAGAGCGTAAAGATGTAGCGCCAGCGCGGCGACGCAGGCGATCGCGAGCGCGCGCCGCCCGCACAGCCAGGCGAGCGGAATCGTCGCGGCAGCACCGACCACGTATTGCCAGCGAAAATTGCTGAAGAGGTCGAGAAACCAGTGCAGCCGGGCGCCGAGAGTCGCTGCGGTCGCGGCAAGAAGGGCGACCGCGCTCGCGGTCACCACACGCCGCAGGACCGGCGCGCTGCGCCAATGATTCGTCATGGTGTGCGAGTCACACGCATTCGGCCCGGGGCCGCGCGATGCGCGGACTCAAGAAGGGGTCCCATCGATGCAGCGTGCCTACTGCAGAGCCATCGGTCGGCCGCGAACCTTGCCGTAGAGAAGCTCCACCTTTTGCACGCCCCGCACCCTGCGCGCGGCGTGGCGAACTTCATGCAACAGGCGCAGCAGCAGCCGGCACTCCGATTCCTGTTGAGTCGCATCGGGGTTCGGCAGGACGCCGACGTGCAGCACGACGAAGCGGTCGGGCGCCTCGCGCGCGAAAACGGCGACGCCTACGGGCTTGCCGTCCTGCGAGCGCACCGCGAATAACGACTGCACTTCGGGCAGCGACGGCACCTCGACGCGCAGGCTCCCCTCGCGCTCGACGAGCTCGGGCGCTCCATAGCGTTCAATGGCGTACTTGATTCCATCGAGCACGCGGTGCTGATGGGAATTGAAGAAGAGCAGATTTTCGAGCGCGGCTCGGTGTTCGGGGCTGATACGTGAGGTCAAATAAACCTTGGCCGCCATGCGCGCTCAACCTCGATGGATGGAGCCGATCTACCCCGTCGTGGCCGGCCGGGAGCGGCTCGACGACCTGTGCATGCTACTCATGCCGACATAATTCACAAATCCTGCTTGGTGCGACGCACCAATCCCTGTGCCGAACGTATCTTAGAGCCTGCCCCGGCAACGACTTGCCGCGCTCCTGTTTTCCGGTATCGAACTGGAGATCGTCCGTGCCCCAAGGTCGCCCTGACCTGGCCCTGCGCCTCGAACCTGCTGCGGTCGCCGACCGAGGGCGATCACATGGCGCAGCGATCACCGATCTTGTCGTTCTGACCGACAGCGAGGAGTTTCAATCCGCCCTCAAGCAGGCCGTCAGCACGCAGCAGCGGGTCTGGCGCGTGCCGACAACCGACCAGGCGGCCGAATTGCTGGCCGCAGGGCGCGTCGGCGTGCTCGTCATCGATACCGAATGTGTACCGCACGACGCGCCCGCTCTGATCACGCACCTCAATCTGGAATTCCCCGATCTGGTGGTTGTCGTGGCCGGAACCCACGACGAGGTATCGCAGTTCGCGCATCTCGTTGGCGAAGGTCTGGTCTATCGATTCCTGCAGAAGCCGGTTTCGCCTGCCCGGGTGCGCGCATTCATCGACGCCGCCATTCGCAGGCATTCGGAACTGATGGCCGAGGCCCCCGCCGCTGTCGTCGCCCGCAAGAAGCATCGCCGCTCGCGGTCCCGATGGATCGTTCTGGCGTTGATCGCCCTGGCAGTCATCGGTGCGATCTACGGCAAGTGGCATCGGCCGGAGACCCCGCGCAGCCATGAAGCGGCGCCGAAGCCCTCAAGCACTAATGAAATGCGCTCGCCGCCTCAGACTCCGGCGGCCACGCCAAATGCCACCGGACAGGCTGAAGCCGCACGCGACGAGGCCGCCATCGATCGCGCGTTGGCGGCCCAGTCCGCGCGCAGACCGCAAAGGGCAGCAACACCTGCGACCAGGACCGCTCCGACAAATACATCCGACGCGTCGGCGCTGGCAGCCATTCGTTCACCCGCGCCGCCGGCTCAGCCCGCAGTATCTCCAGTTCCGACACGCCCCGCAGCGCCCAGCCCAGCGGTGCAGGAGGCTCCAGCTAGCACGGGCAAGCTGGCGCCGGCGGCGAGCGCTTTGCCGGATAGCGATGGACAAGAGCGCACTGACCGCTTGACCGGACTTGCGCAGCTCGCCGCACAACGTATCGCCGAGGACCGGCTGATCGAGCCCGCCGGCGACAATGCTCGCGAGTACCTGAGGCAACTGAACCCCGAGGATGCCCTGCTGGCTGCACCGCTATGGCAACAGCTCGCGGAGCATCTGCTGAACAAAGCGCGGCGCGAGGAGCAGCAAGGCAATTTCGACTCCGCCGAGCATTGGCTGAAGGAAGCGGAGGATACCGGCGTCATCGGCAGCGAAGTCGTCGCAGCCCGCGTGGACCTGCAGAACGCCCGCGCACGCGCCTCATTTCTGTCAAACGTGGTCCCTGTAAGCCGGCTGAAGTCGACCAAGTATGTGCCGGCCGTATACCCGCCCAAGGCACTCGATCGTGGCGTCGAGGGCTGGGTCGAGCTCGAGTTCACGCTCGATGCCTCGGGCCGAGTGCGCGATATCGCCGTGAAGCGCGCCGTACCGACTGGTTTCTTCGAAAAAGCAGCCGCCGACGCGCTCAGCAAATGGCGGTTTCAGCCGGTCGTGCGAAGTGGTGCCCCCGTCGATCAGCGCGCGAGCGTGCGCATGCAGTTCAAGTTGGAACGATAGGCGCCAGGGACGGATAGCACTGATGTCGGCACGCATACTCATCATCGATCGCCAGCGGGATTCGGGCATGGATCTCGCGCAGAAAGTCTGCCTTGCGCTGCCCGACGCGGCCGTCGTGTTTCGAACGCGCGGCCGCGAGTCCGGCGAGGATCCGGCGATCAATGAATTCACGGTCATCGTGCTGTCGTGCCGCCACGAGGACGACGCGCCCGATTGCGCCGATGAGGGGCTAACCGAGCTCAAAGCCCTGCTGCAACAGCCGCTCTGTCCGCCGGTAATCGCGATCGCCGCCGGCGACGACAGCCGCCGCGCGGCGAACGTGATCAAGGCCGGCGCGTTCGACTGCCTCGCACGGGAAAACTTGAGTCCGGCCACGCTGGCCGCGAGCCTGCGCCAGGCGCTCAAGCGCGAGCGCGCCGAGCGCGCCAAGGCACGCAAGGCGCGGCGCGGCGAGCCGGATGCGCTCGGCATCCCGGGCTATCGGGTCATCGAGCCGATCGTGCGATCGGACCGCTCCGCCGTTTATCGCGCTTACAGCGAACGGCTGCGGCGCGAGGTCGCGCTCAAGGTGCTCTCGACCGGCGGCGGCGAAGATCGCTCGCGCGAGGAGGCGGAACGCCTCAAGCGCGAGTACGACATCATCGTCACCCTGTCGCACCCCGCGATCGTGCCGATACATGACTTCGGCGCCACTCGCGATGCAAGCTATATTGCCACCGAGTATTTCGCCGACGGCAGCCTCAAGGACCGCCTGAAGACGGGCCTCACCGCTGACGAATCAGTCGGCTACTTCAAGCAGATCGCGAACGCGCTTCGGGCGCTGCACGCGGCTGGCGTACTGCATCGCGACCTGAAGCCGGCCAACGTGATGCGCCGCGCCGATGACAGCCTCGTACTGATCGATTTCGGGCTTGCGCGGCGCGTGGAGTCGAGCACCGTGATGACCGCGGCGGGAGAAGTGCGCGGCTCACCTTACTACATGAGCCCGGAGCAGGCGGAAGGCAAGCCGCTCGACGAGCGCAGCGATCTCTACAGCCTCGGTGTCATGTTCTTCGAGATGCTCGCCGGCGCGAAGCCTTTCAACGGCGAAAACGTCTACCAGATCCTGCAGAGTCACATTCACGCGGACATTCCACGTCTGCCGGAACACGTCGCGCGCTTCCAGCGCATCATCGATCGCCTGATGGCGAAAGCCACCCGCAATCGTTACGCCACGGCCACCGCGGCGCTGCTGGCCGTGGAGGCCGCCTGTTCGAAGCTTCCAGACTCCGAGCCCGCAAGCCTGCCCGCCCCTCAGGTGCGAGTCGCCGCCGGAGGCGACTCCTGACGCTGGTGGCGGCGGCCGAGGCTATAGGCCACCACCGCCCAGATGACGGACGCGCCAGCGCCCAGCCAGGCGATCCCGACGGTCGTCGCGCCGCGCGCGGCCAGAGCATCGTGCACGAGCGCGTTGATCCAGTCGGCGAAGCGGTAGATCACGGTATCGATGAAGTTCTTGGCCTTGTACTTGGTCTCGCGCGGTACCGAGGTAAACAGCATCTCTCGGCACGGGCGCATCACGGCGTATTCGCCCGCGCGCCGCGCGATCATGATCACGATGAGCACGCCGAGCAGCGGCGACAGTGCGAGTACCGAGAAGCCGAGAATCATCATGACCGGCACCGTAACCAGCATCAGCGCCACTCCCAGTCGCGAGGTCAGCCGCCCGACCGCAAAGAGCTGCATCCCGACGGACAAGATGTTCACCGTGATGTCGATGCGGCTCAGGAGCTGCGTGCGCGCGGTCTTGTCGGCGATCACCGATTCAATGAGCGACTGCTGCTGCAGGTAGAGCAGTGTCGAAGCCGCGGACAGCAGGAAAATGAACAGGCTGATGCCGAGCAGGTAGCGCGAGCTCAACACAAGGGAGAAGCCCGCGAAAGGATTCCCGCCGATTGGCCGCTCCGGTGGGCGCGCGCTCGCGCTCGCGCCAACACCGGCGCTGTAGCGGCGCAACAGCCAGACCATGAGAACGATCGCGAACGCCCAAAAGCCGGCGGACACGAGCAACAACCTTGCGTTGCCCAGGGAGTGGACCAGCGTGGCTGTGAGCGTGGGTCCGAGCACGCTGCCAGCGCTGCTGCCCGCAGCGACGAATCCAAAGATGCGCTTGGCCTGCTCGCTCGTGAAGGTGTCGGCCATCAAACTCCAGAACACCGACACCACGAACAGGTTGACGACGCTCACCCACACGTAGAACGCGCGGGCGAGCGGCACCGAATCTGGACTCGCGCTCAGGAAGAAATAGAAGGTGAGCAGGTTCGCGATGAAGAACATGTACACGACCGGCAGGAATACGCGCCGCGCGAAGCGCGAGGCCAGCCAGCCGTAGAGGGGCATTGCTACGAGCATGCCGGCAAACGTCCAGCCGAACAGACCGCTCAGCTTCGTGCTCTTGGTGTCGATGCCGCCGACGAGAACCATGCTATCTCTCAGCGGCCGCAGGATGGCGTAGCCCGTGAAGATTGCGAACAGGCAGAGGAATGCGACCGTCATCGCAGCCACTTCCTCAGTGCGCACCTGCAAGAGTTTCTGCATCAGGCGCGTGAACGGCGTGCCCTGCGCGGGTGTTGTGTTGGCCATGGGTTGTATCAGTCCGAGAGCGCGTCAGTCAGACCGCCGGGCCGCACGATTGTGTATCGAAGCCCGCTCGCGCGCAGCACTTCGTCGCCTCTGAGCTTCCACCTGAGCACGTTGTCGAGATTCTTGTCGAGGTAGTGATAGGGATTGGTTACGCCCATGGAGGAGATCTGCACGAACCGTTCGACGCCGGCGCGATTCGTTCCGCCTTTAGAGCGAATCAAAGTATTGCGCCATTTGCCGACGCGTGCGCTCGTCAGGCAGCCGCCCGTTCCCGGCGGCCAGATTGTCGGCCATGTGCGAAGCATTGGCACTCGCGGGAATCGCACAGGTCACGGCCGGATGTGAGATCACGTATTTCAGGAAGTACTGGGCCCAACTGCTGCAGTCGAAATTCGCGGCCCATGGCGGCAGCGCACGGCCACGGACCCGGGAGAAGATCGAACCCTGCTCGAATGGCCGGTTGACGAGCACGGCAATGTCCCGGTCCGCGCACAGGGGCAGCAGCCGGTCCTCCGCAGCACGCGTTGCGATCGAGTGATTGAGTTGCACGAAATCCCAGTCGGCTGCTCGTATCACGCGCTCGAGGTCCCTGTGCGCGGACACGGCGTAGTGAGTGATCCCGATGTAGCGGACTTTGCCCTGATCCTTGAGCTCGACGAGCGTCTTGCGGTGAGCCTGCCAATCACGCAGGTTATGGATTTGCAGCAGATCGAGTGCGGCGACCCTAAGCAGTGCCATGGAACGGGCAATCTGCTCGGCGCCGGCCTCGCGGCCGTCGGTCCAAACCTTCGTAGCCATGAAGACACGCGGGGCATCACGCGAGGCCAGCAGTTCGCCAAGTACCGCCTCCGCCCTGCCATACATCGGCGACGTGTCGATCAAGTGCACGCCCGCGCCGACGAACAGCTTCAGTACCTCGCGCAGCGGGGCCAGCTCTGCCTCGGAGTTGCCGACGTCGAACGTGGCCCAGCTGCCCATGCCGATCGCCGGCAGGGCTTCGCCGGTGCGTGGAATTCTCTTTTCGATCATGCGTCCCCCGGTCGCGTCGGCGGGCCGGCACAGCGCCGCGGCCGCGACGGCCACCGTTTGCGCAAGAAAGCTGCGGCGATTCATGCGCGCGACGGGATGCGGATTGGCCATACACGCTACTCCCCTGGCGAGACATGATTATGCGCGTCCCGGCGTCGGGCGATCGGCATCGGCTGCCCACCTGAGGCGGTTTCAGGTGTGCCGTGCGCTCCGCCGGCGCAGGCGTGTTACGGCTGCAAAGACACCCGGAACTCGCAAGCCTGCGAGCAGTAATTTCCACAGCAGCCGCCGAATGGCCGGCACGGGCTGGGGCGGCAGAGCGGCCAGATAGCGAGAGCCCGGTCTTTCGTGCACATAGACGCTCCGTGCCTGAACGGGCCACGGCCCCTCGCGTCCCTCGATGACGAAGCTCGCCGGAGCACCTTCGGTGGAGATCCGGCGTATGACGGCTACATCCACGGGTCCCTGAATGGCCGCCGATTGCGGGGCCTCAAAAGCGATTTGGACGTGGGAATCGTGCGTTGCGTCGTCCACGCTCTCGAGCACCCAGCGCGGCCGGCCCGGATCCCGCGACTGCGCCTGGAAGCGACGATTGATCAACCAGCCTGCCGGCATCGATGTCGGTAATCCTTACAGGCAGCTGCCTCGAGGGTTGAAGACATAAGGTGGCGAATCATCAGGCTATCTCGGTCAAACCTTGACGCGGTTGGCGCCCCTTTTTGATTTGACCGCAAACCTATCACAGTCACGCTCAGGGACTGACGTCGACGACCTTTACACC
>Ga0153915_10000930_pt1 | contig 27149 bp, 25 predicted proteins | sample Opewatmetagenome_2_FD_107003 | JGI IMG/M metagenome (GOLD analysis project Ga0153915, IMG submission 107003) | Freshwater wetland microbial communities from Ohio, USA - Open water 3 Core 3 Depth 3 metaG | ecosystem: Environmental > Aquatic > Freshwater > Wetlands | place: USA: Ohio, Lake Erie...
CCATCTTCGGCTGCCGACCCCCACCTGGATATCGTCCCTTCGGGACGATGCTGGCGTGACCTAGTCTTCCCCTTTTTCGTAGTTCTTCCCGTCCCACGCCGGGGCGCGCGACCTGCCGACGATCCCCGCCAGCACGACCACCGCGAGGACGTAGGGGAACATCTGCACGAACTGGCTGGGGATCGGGATCCGTGACTCGAAGATGATCCGGAAGGTGTCGGCGTAGCCGAACAGGAGGGAGGCCAGCACCGCGCCCAGCGGGTCCCAGCGCCCGAAGATCACCGCCGCGAGGGCGATGAACCCTCGGCCGGCCACCATGCCCGTGATCCACTTGTCCGCGAAGAGCGTGGCCGAGGCGATGCCGCAGAGAGCTCCGCTGATGAGCACCCCCGCGTAGCGCATGGCGATGACGTTCACCCCCAGCGTGTCCGCTGCCTCGGGGTTCTCCCCGACGCTGCGCAGGCGCAGCCCGAACACGGTCTTGTACAGCACGAACCATGCGAGGAGCACCGCGGGGATGAGCCAGAAGGCCAGGGAGTTCACGCCAAGGAGCTTGGGGAAAAGGAAGGGGTTGATCTTGGACTGCGTCTCGGCGCCGAAGAAGCTCTGGCAGAGGAACCGGGACAGCCCGATGCCGAACACGTTGATGGCCACGCCGGACACGACGTGGTCGACTCGGAACGTGATGGTGACCACGGCGTGGATGAGGCTTACGAGGACGCCCGTGAGGACGGCCACGAGCAGGCCCACCCATACGCTCTGGAAGGTGATCGCGCCCCAGACCAGCGTGAGCGCCGTCACGCCCATGATGCCTTCCAGGGCGATATTCACAACGCCGGCCCGTTCGGAATACACGCCGCCGAGCGCCGCGAAAGCGATGGGGGAGGAGATCTCGAGGCCCTTGGCGAGGAAATACAACAGGAAGTCCATCAGCCCAGCTCCTTCCTGCGCATCGACCGCACGGCGCGGACGACCACGGCGTTGATGGCCACGATGAACAGGATCATCAGGCCCTGGATGGCATAGGTGACCGAGTTAGGCACCTTGGTGGAGAGCTGCAGCCCGTAGCCGGCCTGCTTGAGGAAACCGAAGAGCAGGGAGGAGAACACCACGCCCACGGGGTGGTTCTGTGCGATGAGCGAGATGGCGATCCCGTCGAAGCCGAGGCCGGAGGCAATGTTGTAGGTGTAGAAGCCCCGGATGGCGAAGATCTCCTGCAGGCCGATGAGACCCGCAATGGCCCCCGACATGAGGAACGCCCCCACCTGCACGCGCTGCACCTTGATGCCCGCGTACCGCGAGACGTCCGTGGAAGTGCCCACGGCCCGGATCTCGAATCCCTGGCGGGTGCGGAAGAGCAGGAACCAGATCACGGCACCCATCACGATGGCCACGACCAGGCTGTAGTCGAGGTAGACGTAGTCCGGAACCTTCCAGCCCAGGGACCGGAAGAAGCCGTTGAGCTTCCCGAACAGCGCCGTCGGGAGGATCTTCCTCGTCTGCGGCTCCAGGCTCACACCCTTGGCCATGCCGCTCAAGGGACCGTTGATGAGGTAGTTCACCAGGGCGAGGCCGATGTTGTTGAACATGATCGTGGTGATCACCTCGCTGATGCCCCGGGCGGCCTTCAAGACCGCGGGGACCAGCGCCCAGAGGGCGCCGCCGAGCATGGCGGCGATCACGACCACGGGGATGTGCAGCGGGGCCGGCATGGGCAGGTAGATCCCGGCGAGCGCACCCGTGAGGCCGCCCACGAAGTACTGGCCCTCGTTGCCGATGTTGAAAACTCCGGCCCGGAAGGCGATGGCGATGGAAAGCCCGGACAGGTAGTAGGGGATGGAGATGGACAGGACCGCTCCCAGCCTCGCCGCGTTGCTCAGGGCGAACTTGTAGACGGCCTCCACGGCCTTCACCGGGCTCTCCCGCATGAAGATCACGATGGCCACGAGCACCACCATGGAGGCGAGGAACCCGATAAACGGGGCCGCCTGCGAGAGAACAAGGTGGCTGCTGAAACGTCGTCGGGATCCGCTCATCCCGCCTTCTCCTCTCCGGCCTTGCCGCCGGTCATCGCCAGGCCGACCTCCTCCCGGACGGCTTCCTCGTGGGTGAACTCCCGGATGATCCGGCCCTTGAAGATGACACCGATGCGGTCGGAGAGGGAGAGCAGCTCGTCCAGGTCCGCCGAGACGAGCAGGACCGCCTTGCCTTCCGTCCGTGCCTTCATGATCTGCCGATGGATGAACTCCGTGGCGCCGATGTCCACCCCGCGCGTGGGCTGGGACGCCACCAGGAGCCGGGGCTCGGCGGAAAGCTCGCGGGCCACGACGGCCTTCTGCTGGTTGCCGCCGGACAGGGCGTTCGCCGGAGTGGTCTCGGAAGGGGTGCGGATGTCGAACTGCTCGATGATCCGACGGGCGGAGTCCCTTACCGCCCTCGAGTTCACCGTCTGCAGCCTCGTGACGAATGGAGCCTTGTTGTGGCGACCGAGCGTGAGATTCGTCGCGAGGGAAAAAGGCAGGAGCAGGCCGTACTTCAGACGGTCCTCGGGGATGTGGGCAATCCCGTTCTCTCTTCTCTTGCGTACGCTCCAGCGCCGGGCGTTCACGCCCCCCAACAGGATCTCACCCGACTCGATCTCCACCCCCTCGGCGATCGCGTGCACGAGCTCGCTCTGGCCGTTGCCTTCGACGCCGGCGATCCCGTAGATCTCCCCCGCCTTCACGGCGAAGGACATGCCGTCCACCGCGGTGAGGCCGCGGGGGCTGCGGACCTTCAGGTCCCGGACCTCCAGGACAACGCTTCCTGCTTCCCGGGCCGGGCGGTCGACTTCCATCAGGACGGGCTTTCCCACCATCAGCTCGGCGATCATGGGCTTGGTCACGCCGGCCCGGTCCATGGTGCGCACGATCTTTCCCTGGCGGATGACCGTGATGCGGTCCGCCACGGCCAGCACCTCGTCCAGCTTGTGGGTGATGAAGATGACGCCCTTGCCATGGGCCGTGAGAGCGCGAAAGGTGCGGAACAGCTCGTTGGACTCCTGGGGGGTGAGCACGGCAGTGGGCTCGTCGAAGATCAGGATCCGGGCTCCCCGGAAGAGGATCTTGAGGATCTCCACGCGCTGCTGCAGGCCTACGGGCAGCTCCTCGACGCGCGCATCCACCGGCACCGTGATCCCGTTCTCCTCCATGATGGCCTGGATCCGGGACCGCTGCGCGTTCACGGACAGCACGCCGGCACGGTGCGCCTCTTCGCCGATGACGATGTTCTCCAGCACGGAGAACGGCGGGAACAGCATGAAATGCTGGTGCACCATGCCGATGCCCCGCGCGATGGCGTCCCGGGGTCCCCGGACCGCGATCTCCTTTCCCTCCACCGAGACGGAGCCGGAGTCCGGGCGGTACAGGCCGTAGAGGATCTTCATCAGGGTGGTCTTGCCCGCCCCGTTCTCTCCCACCAAGGCATGCACTTCGCCGGCACGCAGGTCAAACGACACGTGGTCGTTGGCGGTCACGCCGGGAAACTGCTTGGTGATCTCTCGCAATTCCAGAAGGGCGTCGGCCATGTCTCCTCCCGGTCAATGACAGCAGGGGAAAAAAAAGCGGGAGCAATGCCCGCATTGCTCCCGCTCGAAGGACGCTACATCCTACATCAGGCCCTGGGCCCAGGCCGCCATGTCGGTGTTCTCGTCCGGAACCGTGATCTTTCCGTCGATGATGTCCTTGCGCAGCTGCAGGATCTTCGCCCGAACGTCGCTCAGGTTCGCCTTGTTGAACTGGTTCTCCGCAAACCCGACGCCGTCCTCCTTCAAGCCGAAGGAGCGGTAGCCGCCGTCCAGCTTGCCATCGTTGTCGATGAAGTCCTTGGCGCTCAGGAACACGCCGTTGTCCACGCGCTTGATCATGGAGGTGAGGATCCACTGCGCGCGGGCCTTGGTGGCCGCTTCCTTGGCAGAGGCGTAGATCACGCCCTGGTCGGAGTCCACGCCGATGGAGAACTTCTTGGCTTCCTGGGCGGCCTTGAACAGGCCGTCTCCCGATCCGCCCGAAGCGTGGAACACGATGGCCGCGCCCTGCTTGTAGAAGTTGGCCGAGATGTTGTAGCCGTTGGTCGGGTCATTGAACGCCGTGGGATCCTTGCCGATGTACTGGCCCATGATCATGTTCGAGGCCCGGTAGGCCTTGCTCACGTACATGGCGCCCGCGTCGAACCCGTTCTCGAACCGGTGGATGAGCGGAGTATCCCTGCCGCCGAGGAACCCGATGGGCTTGCCCTTGGCCTTCAGAGCGGCAATGGCGCCGACGAGGAAGGAGCCCTCGTTCTCCTTGAAGCCGAGGCAGGTGATGTTGCTGGATTCGTTCAGGTCAGGGATGTAGCCGTCGATCAACCCGAAGTGCACGTCGGGGAAATCCGCGGCCACCTTGGCCATTGCGTCAGAGAACAGGAATCCCACGCCATAGATGAGCTGGTAGCCGTCCTCGGCGAGGGCACGCATGAGGATCTCGCGGTCCTGTCCGCCCGCTTTGGGCTCGAGGTACTTCAGCTGCACCTGGTTGCCGAAGTTGACCTTGCTCGGATCGTCCTGGATCCAGCCCTTGTAGGCCTTCGCGAGCGCAACCAGTCCGTTGTACGCGGAGTCGTTGAACGAGTTGTCGCCTCTCCCCGCGAGGTCGAACACCATGCCGACCTTGAACTTCGGCGCAGCGCTCACGGCGAGGACGCCGATGAGAAGCAGAACGACGAGAATCGCAAATCGTTTCATGAACACCTCCTTGGCCTTGTGGTCTTCCGTACTCTAAGGCCGCCGTAGGTGGAAGTCAAGCCTAAATCGGTTTCCGCGACTCAGGAGCGGCCGAGGAGGGCGAGGAACTCGGTCTCGGACACCAGCCGTGCTCCGACCTTTCGCGCTTTCTCGAGCTTGCTCGAGCCGGGGCTCGAGCCCACCAGGAGGTGCGTGGTGGCGGAGGTCACGGACGAAGCGGCACGGCCGCCCCGGCGCTGCACTTCCTCCAGAGCTTTCTCCCGCGGCGTGAAGCTCTCGAAGCTTCCGGTCACGCACCAGGTCTGGCCGGCGAATACCGGGGAGACATCGGAGGCGGGGGTGGCAGGTGCGCCCTCGGCGAGCTGGACGCCCGCCTCTCGCAGGCGCTGGATCCGCTTGCGCATCTGGGGGCGCCGCAGCTCCCGGATCAGCGTCTCCGCGGTGCGCTCGCCGATGCCGTGGATCTCGAGAAGGGGGTCTGGCTTTCCGACGTCGGCCACTTGCAGCAGGGAATCGATGTCCCGGTAGCCCGCATCGATGAGCAGCTCCGCTACCTTACTGCCGATGTCAGGAATCCCAAGAGACGGAAAGACGACGTGGAATGGCTGGCGCAGACTGCGCTGGAGTCCCGCACGTATCTGCGCAACCTTCTTCTCCCCGAAGCCGGGGAGATCCAGGAGCCGGTCCGGGTCGAAGGAGTACAGATCCGCCACGTCCCTCGCGAGGCCGTTCTGCAGAAGGACGTCAATGGTCTCGGGGCCGATGCCCTCGATGTCCATCTGCCCCCGGCCCACGAAGAAGCTCAGGCGGCCCCGCACCTGGTCCGGGCAGGTCTCGTTGGGGCAGAAGTGGTGGGCTCCCTGGCGCACCAGCTCGGTGCCGCACGTCGGGCAGGCCGGGGGGAGCTTCCAGGTGGAAGCGCCGCTCTCGTTCTTCTCCAGCACGCGCTCCACCGCCGGGATCACGTCGCCGCGGCGGGAGACCACCACGCGGTCTCCGACGGCAAGCTCCAGCAGGTCGATGTATTCCTGGTTGTGAAGCGTCACGTTGGAGATGGTTGCCCCCGACAGCTTCACCGGTTCCACCCGCGCGACCGGCGTGATGCGTCCCGTTCGTCCCACCTGGACGTCGATGGCGCGCACGGTGGTCGCCCCCTGCGGCGACTCGAACTTGAACGCGACGGCCCACCTCGGGTGGTGCCCGGTGTACCCGAGAGTCTCCCGGCTGGAGAGGTCGTCCACCTTCACCACGATGCCGTCGATCTCGTAGTCGAGGTCCTTCCGTTCCCGCCGCTCGGACTCGATGAAGCCGACGATGTCCGCGAGGGAGCCGGTGCGCCACTCGGGGTGCCGCCGGGCCGCCCCCGCGGCCTGGCCGCTGTCGGAGAAGAACCCCGTGCGGGGATTCAGTCGGAAGCCGAGCTCCTGCAGGAGCTCCAGGGTCTCGTGGTGCGTCGCCGGGGGGGGCTGCAGGAAGCCCTCGTAGACGAAGATGCTGAGCGGGATGCCTGCCACCTCGCTGCTCTTCACGCGCCGCAGCGACCCCGAGGCGAAATTGCGCGGGTTTGCGTACGGCTCTTCGAGCTTCGAATTGATGGAATCGAACAGGCTCCGGGCGAGGAACACTTCCCCGCGGGCCGCGAGTGTGAGCGGCCGGGCGAGGCGCAGCGGCACCGCGCCGATGGTCTTCACGTTCCCGGTCACGTCGTTGCCCACCAGGCCGTTGCCCCGGGTCACGGCCCGGGCCAGCAGGCCCCCCTCGTAGTACAGGACGATGGACGCGCCGTCGATCTTTTCCTCGCAGACGAAGGCGAGCTCGCGTCCGGCGTTCCGGGTGGTCTTCGCGATCCACGACGACAGCTCCTCCGCCGTGTAGGACTTGTCCAGGCTGAGCACCGGCAGGGTATGGGCCACCTCGGGCAGGTCCTGGGTGAGATCCGAGCCGACGCGCCGCGTGGGGGAATCGGGGAGCGCGAGGTCTGGAAACTGGGTTTCAATGGCGACGAGCTCGTCGAATAGCCGGTCGTATTCCGCGTCCGAGACCAGCGGCCGGCTGTCCACGAAGTACGCGCGCTGCAGGTCCCGGAGAGTCCGGGAGAGCTCCGCCGCCCGCTTCTGCGCGTCCGTTCGCTTCATCGGGGCCAGGGCAGGCCTCCGGGCTATTCCTGCTTCAGGAAGGCGTCGGGGTAGCCCCGGTAGCGGAACCAGAGGAGCAGCGTGCCGCTCTCTGCGCGGTTCAGGGGACCGATCACCACCTTGTACACGGAAGAGCCCGCGCCGGCAGGCGCCAGCACGAGGGCGGGATAGGTCTGGGCGAGCTTCGCGGCAAGATCCCGCGCGGTCTGCTCCGTTCCGAACGCCGCCAGCTGCAGGTAGAACGCGCCTTTCACCGCGGGCTTCGCGGCGGCCACGCTGGCCGCGGCGGGCTGGGCTGCCTGCGCCGCGCTTGCAGCAGATGCCGCCGCCGTCGCAGCGGAGGAGGCCGGGGAAGTCCGCGCCGGCGCAGGAGTCTCGGGAGGTGCCAGCGCGACGAGGGGCTTGGGCCCGGCGGCGGGCGGAACCGCGGCAGGCCCGGTCACCTCGGTCTGGACCGGTTCCGCCGCGACCCCCGCCGCTTCAGGGGCGACTTCCGGGGCGGCAAGCGCGACCTGAGGTGCTTCGGAGGCGGGCGCCGGAGCCGCCGTGCTCTCGCTCACGATTTCCTGCGGCCGCGACTCTTCCGGCGCCGCGACATCTGCCAGGGCCATGCTCTGCGAGGCCGACGCGGGGGGCGTCACTCCCGGCTCCCCATACACGGAGGTGATCGTCGGCTCTCCCGTCGCTGCTTGGGTAGTCGCTGCCTGCTGCGTGGCGGCAGGGGGATGATAGACGAACTTCTGGTCTTCTCTCGGAGGCTGGAACACCTGCTTCTGGGGGCTGCGGGACTCGGCGTCGGACAGAATTGCGGCGGCCTCCGCGTCCTTCTCTGACGGCTGCTCGGTGGCGGGCTGCTCGGCGGTCTGCTGTTCCGTGGTCGGCTGCTCGGTGGCGGGCTGCTCGGCCGTCTGCTGCTCCGTGGTCGGCTGCTCGGCCGCGGGCTGCTCGGCGGTCTGCTGTTCCGTGGTCGGCTGCTCGGTGGCGGGCTGCTCGGCGGTTTGCTGTTCGGCAGTCTGTTGTTCGTCTGCGGGGGTCTGCGCAACCTGGGTCGAGCTATCCGTGGAAGAAGGCGCCGCGGCCTGTTCCGACCCGGTGCCGGCCGCGGGATTGACATCCGGGTCGCGTGAAACTGTCTGGTCTCCCGTCTGCGTGGAAGCAGTCGTGTCGGAACGCGGAGGGATCGTGACCCGCACCCTGCCAAGAGTCCCCTGGGAGAGTCCGAGCGCCTGGGCCGTCTTCGGCGAAAGCAGGACGAGAATGTCGGACTGCCCCTCGATGCGTCCCGTTACGGTGGCGGTCACCGTCTTGCCCGTGTCTTCGTTCAGGATCGTGATCTGCGTGCCCGCGGGAAAGGAGTTGGAGGTGGCGTACAACCCGCTCTCGAAGGTCGCATCACCCCTCTGGAGGGCTGCATTCCCGTCCCAGAAGTCCGCCGCCGAAGCGAAGAACGGCACCAGGAGCAGTGACAGGACGATCCATGGCTTCATACGAGGATACTCCTCTTTCCATCATCGGAAGAAACGGGGAGCTTCTGACCAGAATTTGGCTCGGCAGGGCCTGTCACTCTTCTATCTTACCACCGGAACAGGCATGCCTGCCACCCGCCCTTCAAGTCCGTATCGCCCGGGCGCACCCATGACGTTGGACTGGGCTAGCTTCGGCCGTCGAGGAGCCGCTTGACCTGTTCGGCCACTTTCCTGCCGATTTCGCTCCCGAGGGCGGCGCGGTCGACGTCGCTCTCCCGGTCGCGGTTGGTGGCTTCCTCCGTCCCAGTGCCGATCACCCCGCTGGTGGCCGAATCGATGAGCGAGTACGTCGTCCTCGCCGAGATGCGCAGGAGGTCGGCTCCCAGGCGAATATCCGCGTATTCCGTGGCGACCTCCAGGACGGCATCGGCCCCGGCAGCCTGCGCCATCCGCGCGAGCTGCGAAACCGCCGGGACAGGGGCAGAGCCCGGCGCGTCCAGGACGATCAGCCCGGCGTTGAAGAGGCTGTCGGAAATGCCTTCACGCACGGGCAGTGGCGGCGGGAGGGCAGCCGAATCGACCCTTTCGCGGACCACGAGGAGCACGGTCTGGGAGGCCGCGGGGAGCGCACAAAGGAGGCCGGCCAGGAGAACCAGGAAAAGAGTCCATGATCGATACGGACGGCTCATGCTACCAGTATCGGCAATTGACCTTCTCCCGTCGTCATGGACATGATGCGGGCGATGCCGTTCTTCGCCCTGCAGGTCTGGACGGGCAACGAGGCCAAGTTTTTCGCCCTGGCCCTGAAGCTGATGGAAGACAGGGGCTCCCGCCTGCTGTGGCCGCGTAGAAGCCTGCGCATCCGCCGGGCCGGAGTCTGGCGGGATTCCCTGGCGCCCATCTTCCCCAGCTACCTGTTCCTCCAGGCGCCCTCGATCGATCCCGGCCTGTACACCGACCTGAAGCGAACCCCGGGGTTCGTGCGGTTCCTGCCCTCGAACGACGGCCTCGCGCCGCTGGAGGCCAAGGACCAGGCGCTCCTTTCCCACTTCCTCTCCTTCGGCGAGATCGTCCAGAAATCCTCCGCGTACTTCGATGAGAACCAGCGTATCCGCGTCGTTTCCGGCCCGCTGAAGAGCCTGGAAGGCATGATCGTCCGCGTGGATCGGCGCAAGGGAAGGGCCCGGGTGCGCCTCGAGATGTACGAGGACTCGTTCGAGGTCGATTTCGGCTTCGAATCCCTGGACGCCGCCCCCGCACCCCCCGAAAAGGTCTCCTGAGCTCTTCGATTCAGGGCCGCCTCGTCCTCGTCCGACACTATCATTGATGGCAGACTTGTCGCCCGCGGCTTCGCGAGACGATTCGCGAAACACGATCTACGTCATTGGAGCCGGCTTCACCGGCACCACCATCGCGGCGGAGATCCGCGCCAAGCGGATCTTCGGCCACGTCGTGGCCTTCCTGGACGACGACCCGGCCAAGATCGGCTCCCGGATCCACGGCGTGCCGGTCCTCGGGCCGATCGAGGCCGTCGCCCGGGTGATCAAGACGACCCCCGCCGACGAGGCCATCATCGCCATCCCCAGCGCCTCGCGCGAGCAGCTCGCCCGGATCTACGCCATCCTGCGCCGCGCCAAGTTCGCCCGGATCCGCATCGTCCCGCGCATCTCCCAGATCCTGGACGGCGAAGCGCACCTCATCCAGGCCCGCGAGATCGATCCCGAGGATTTCCTGGCGCGCAGCCCCGTGCGGGTGAACCTCCGCAGGAGCCTCTCCTACGTGCGGGGCAAGCGGGTCCTGGTGACGGGCGCGGGCGGGAGCATCGGCTCGGAGCTCTGCCGGCAGCTGCTGGAAGGCGGGGCCGAGAGGCTGTACCTCTTCGGCCACGGGGAGAACAGCATCTTCGAGATCCAGCGCGAGCTGCGCCTCCTGCAGGAAGAGGGCGTCGGGGAGAAAGCGACGCTGGTCCCCATCATCGGAGAGATCCAGGACCGGGAGTACCTGCACTTCATCCTGGCGCGCACGCGCGCGGACGTGGTCTTTCACACCGCCGCCCACAAGCACGTGGCCCTCATGGAGGCCAACCCCGTCGAGGCCGTGAAGAACAACGTGTTCGGCACGAAGAACATCGTGGACGCGGCCCGCAAGAGCGGCGTGCAGCGATTCGTGCTCATCTCCACGGACAAGGCCGTGGAGCCGACCTCGGTGTACGGCGCTTCCAAGCTTCTCGCCGAAGAGATCGTGCTCCGCGAGGCCAGGAACGGGCATCACTTCCTGGTCGTACGCTTCGGCAACGTCCTGGGATCCCGTGGAAGCATTCTCCCGCTGTTCCGCCGGCAGATCCTGAAGGGCGGACCCGTCACGGTGACCCACGCGGATGCGCGCCGGTTCTTCATGACGATCCCCGAGGCATCTTCCCTGGTCCTCACCGCGGCCGGAACCGGCTGCGGGGGCGAGGTCTACCTGCTGGACATGGGAGAAAGCGTGTCGATCCGGGAGCTGGCCGAGCAGATGATCCGTTTCTACGGCTTCGAGCCCGGCGCCGACATCCCCATCGTCTACACCGGGCTGAGGGAAGGGGAGAAGCTGCTGGAGAAGCTGTACGCGGACACCGAGGTGCCCGAGCCTACCCCGCAGCCGCGGATCCTCAAGCTGCGCCGCAAGACGCTGACCAACGGAAAGATCGCCTCGGTGCTGGACGGGCTTCGGCCGATCTGCTTCCACGACGCCGCCCAGCCGCAGCTCTTCCGCAACCGCCGGACGCTCCGCGCGGTGCTCGAGGAGGTGATCCCGGGCATTGGCCCTTCCGGCAGCGAGCCGGAGTTCTGAGACGAATGCCCGTGGACAAGGATCTCCCGTTCGTTCCTTTCTCCCGTCCGACCCTCGGACCGGAAGAAGAAGAGGCCGTCCTCGCGGTGCTCCGGTCCGGGTGGCTCACCACGGGCGAGGTCACCGCGCGGTTCGAGGAGGAGTTCGCCCAGTTCGTCGGGACGCACCATGCGCTGGCGCTGAACTCCGCCACCGCTGGTCTTCACCTGTCCCTGGAGGCCGTCGGCGTGGGACCCGGAAGCGTCGTGCTTACCACGCCGTACACGTTCGCGGCCACCGCGGAGGTGGTCCGCTACCTCGACGCCGACCCGGCCTTCGTGGATATCGACCGCGCCACGCTCAATATCGACCCCGCGCGGCTCGAAGAGTCGCTGGAGAAGCTGGAGGCAGCGGGACGGCGAGTATCGGCAATCATCCCGGTTCACGTCGCCGGCCTGCCGTGCGACATGGAGGCAATCCGCCGCCTCTCCCTCGGGCACCACGTCCCCGTGGTGGAGGATGCGGCGCACGCCTTTCCCGTGCGGCACGGCAGCAGATTCGTCGGGACACTCGGCGATGCGGGGGTGTACTCGTTCTATGCCACCAAGACCATCACGACCGGCGAGGGCGGCATGGTGGCGACCGACCGCGACGACGTGGCCGCCCGCATCCGGGTCATGCGCCTTCACGGCATCGATCGGGACGTGTGGAACCGCTACACCGCACCGGGGGCCGGCTGGAAATACGACGTGGTCGCCCCCGGCTACAAGTATAATCTGACCGACCTCGCGGCAGCGATCGGGCGGGCACAGCTCGCGAAGGCCCTGCAGTTCCTCGAGCGCCGGCGGGCGATCGCGCGGCGGTATCTCGACGAGCTGGGCGGGCTGGACTTCCTTTCCATGCCCGCCTCGGGCGAGAACCATGCCTGGCACCTGTTCATCATCCGCGTCCGGCGGGAGTCACTCGGCCTGGATCGGGACGAGTGCGTTGAGAGACTCCACCGGAGGGGCATTGGCGTCTCGGTGCATTTCATCCCACTGCACCTCATGACGTACTACCGCACCCGCTACGATCTCGCACCCGAGGACTTTCCGGTCGCCTTCGAGGCCTACCAGGGCTGCATCAGCCTGCCGATGTCCGCATCCCTCACGGACGACGACGTCGAACGCGTGATCGCCGCCGTGAAGTCGCTTCCGTCCCGCTAGCGTCCCTGCCCGGCAAGCTTCTTCGCTTCCTTCTCCACGCTCTCGATCTCGGAAACGGAATCCAGCACCTCGAAATCGATCGTAACGTCGTACGACGACTGGCCTTCCAGCATCGGCAGGGCCCCCTGCTCGCGAAGCGGCCCGCGGCCGATCGGGGTGATGGTGCCCGGCTCCAACCCCACGACGTAGAAGCCCTTGCAGGGCATCTTCCACTCGGTGAGCGTCGGCAGTTCCTTGCGGTTCCACCTCAGCACGATGCCGAGCGGCGTGCCGTCACCCGTGTCCCGGTTGACCAGGGACACGAACGTTGCACCGTCCGCCCGCTCCGCCAGCGTGTGGAAGAAGACCTTCTCCGCGTAGTCCTGGACCGGCTCGGGGAAGGTCATGCATTCCTCGACGCCCCGGTCCCTGCGAGCCTCCTCGTCCCGCGCCGTGCTCTTCGTGATGGGACCCACCACGCGGGCGGAAGGGCTGAGCAGGGGGAACCCGAAGTTGAAGTGGTACAGGAGCATGAGGGGCTGGGGGGAGAAGCCGCGGTTGAGCGCCCTATCGTGGATGCGGAAGCTCCTTGCCCCGAGGCGCGTCGTGACGGTCCGGGTGAACGTGAGGTTCTCCACCATCGCTTCCGCCTCCCGCATGGTCCCTTTCAGCCGGATCGTGAACTCATCGCCCTCCCAATCCTGGTCCACGCAGAGGTTCTCGGCCGCCGCGTTGGCCAGGCGCCCGTGCAGGCCGAAGGCCTTGCCCTGGTCCGTGCTCGGGGCGCCGGCGTTGGCGATCCCGCAGGTGGTGAGAAGCCCCGCGTAAAAGGAGCGGCGCCACTCCAGGCCCGGCTCCTCGTAGTAGGCGGGGGAGGTGATGCCGGTCCCCGAGAAGAAGCCGATGGCCTTGCCCCGGTAGGCGGCGAAGGGGATGTCCATGCCGCGGCCCGGAAGGACCGTGAAGGCCAGCCCGCTCCCCGTCGTGACATCGACGGCGCGAACGCCGTCGGCCTTGCCGTCCGTGAGCACCGAGCCCCGGGCGCCCGCCACCTGGTGAGGGTCCCCGATGCGCGCCGTCAGCTCCGCGCGCGTCCAGTTTGTTCCCGCGTAGTGCGCCATGGTTTCCTCCGTACCGTGCGTGGTTTCCCGTCAGCCTACCACGCGCGAGCGGCGTATTTACAGAGCGCGCCGCCCCGGTTATCCTCTTTCCCGGGAGGGGCCTGGAAACGTGACGCCGTTCGTGCACCTGCACTGCCATTCGGATTTCTCCCTCCTTGACGGCGCCTCCTCGATCGACGCGCTGGTCGCCAAGGCCCGGACACTGTCGATGCCGTGGCTCGCCCTCACCGACCATGGCAACATGTTCGGCGCCCTGGCGTTCTACAAGGAATGCAGGGCCCGGGGCGTCAAGCCCATTGTCGGCACCGAGGCGTACCTCGCCCCCGGCTCGCGCACCGACAAGTCCGGCACCGAGAAGGGCGCCCGCAGCCACCACCTCGTGCTCCTCGCCCGCAACCCCACCGGGTACCAGAACCTCATCGCCCTGAGCTCACTGGGGTACACCGAAGGTTTCTATTATAAGCCCCGCATCGACGACGAATCCCTCGCGCGCCACCACGAGGGGCTCATCGCGCTCAGCGCCTGCCTGGCCGGCGACATTCCCGCCGCCATCCTCAACGGGCAGCACGCCCAGGCCCGGGAGCGCGCCCAGCGCTACCGCGAGATCTTCGGCCCCGACAGCTTCTTCCTCGAGGTCCAGGACCACGGCATCCCCGAGCAGGCCGTCGTGAACCGCGAGATCACGGCCATCGCCCGGGAGACGGGCATCCCGCTGGTGGCCACCAACGACATCCACTACACGGAGAAGGAAGACGCGCGCGCGCAGGACGTCCTGATCTGCATCGGCACCGGAAAGAAGGTGTCCGAGGGCTCGCGCATGAAGTTCGAGCATCCCGAGTTCTACTTCAAGTCCGGCGACGAGATGGCACGGATCTTCTCCGGGCTTCCGGAGGCGGTTTCCAACACGGTGAAGATCGCCGAGATGTGCGCGCTGGAGCTGCCCACGCTGCGCCCCCAGTTCCCCGTCTACGAGGTGCCGGCGGGCACCACGCCCGAGGGCTACCTCGCCGACCTCGCGCGCAAGGGCCTGGCCGAGCGCTTTTCCCCGGTGCCGGCGGAAGCGGCCTCCCGGCTCGAGTACGAGCTTTCCGTGATCACCTCCATGGGCTTCACCGGCTACTTCCTGATCGTGTGGGACTTCATCCATTTCGCCAAGGAGCAGGGGATCGCCGTCGGGCCCGGCCGTGGCTCGGGCGCGGGATCCCTGGTGGCCTATGCCCTGAAGATCACCGACATCGACCCGCTGAAGTACGGCCTGCTCTTCGAGCGATTCCTGAATCCCGAGCGCGTCTCCATGCCGGACTTCGATATCGACTTCTGCCACCGGCGGCGCGACGAGGTGATCACCTACGTCACGCGCAAGTACGGGGAGGACAAGGTCGGCCAGATCATCACGTTCGGCACCCTGAAGGCCCGGGCCGTGATCCGCGACGTCGCCCGGGTGCTGGACCTTCCCTACGACGAGGCTGACGCCATCGCAAAGCTCGTGCCCGAGGGGCCGAAGATCGACCTGGACACCGCGCTGAAGGAGAACCCCCGGCTGGAGGAAGTCACCAACCGCGGCCCCCAGTACAAGGAGCTGCTGGACATCAGCCTGAAGCTCGAGGGCCTGCACCGCCACGCCTCCACGCACGCGGCGGGGATCGTCATTGGCAGGGACCCGCTCACCCGTTACGTGCCGCTGTACCGCGACGCGAAGACCGGCGCCATCTCCACCCAGTACACGATGGACTACCTGGAGGAGTGCGGCCTGGTGAAGATGGACTTCCTGGGTCTGAAGACGCTCACCGTGATCGAGGACTCGCTGGCCCTGGTGCGCAAGAAAGGCGTGCTCATCGAGCTGAAGTCCATCCCGGAGGACGACCCGGCCACCTTCCGCATGTTCTGCGAGGGCAAGAGCACCGGCGCGTTCCAGTTCGAAAGCTCCGGCATGCAGGGCATACTCAAGAAAGCCCGTCCGGGCAGGATCGAGGAGCTCATCGCCCTGAACGCGCTGTACCGCCCCGGCGCCATGGAGCACATCGACGCGTTCGTGGAGAACAAGTCCGGGAAGAAGAAGATCGAGTATCCCCTGCCCGAGCTGGAGCCGGTGCTGAAGGAGACTTATGGCGTTCCCGTCTACCAGGAGCAGGTCATGCAGATGGCCCAGGTGGTAGCCGGCTTCAGCCTGGGACAGGCGGACATCCTGCGCCGCGCCATGGGAAAAAAGAAGCCCGAGGAAATGCTCAAGATGAAGGAGAAGTTCCTCGCCGGCGCGAAGGCCCGGGGCTACGACGCGAAGACGGGGGAGAGGATCTTCGAGCTGCTCTTTGCCTTCAGCGGGTACGGCTTCAACAAGAGCCACGCCGCCGCCTACGCCATCCCGGCCTACCACACGATCTGGCTGAAGGCGAACCACCCCGCCGAGTTCATCGCGGCCAACTGCACCAACGACATGGCCGACACGGACCGCCTGGCCCAGCTCATCCGGGAGGCCCGGGAGATGGGCATCGAGGTCCTGCCCCCCGACGTGAACCTCTCCCGCAAGGAGTTCACGGTGGAGAACGGCAGGATCGTTTTCGGCCTGCTCGGCATCAAGAACGTCGGCAGCGGCGCCGTGGATGCCATCCTGGCCGAGCGGGCGCGCGGCGGTCCGTTCACCGGCATCATGGACTTCTTCGGCCGGGTGGAGTCCCGCGAGATGAACCGCAAGGTCGCCGAGAGCCTTGTCATCACGGGGGCCTTCGACCGCCTGGGCGAGACGCGGGCCACGCTCCTGCACAACCTCGACCGGATTCTCGAGATCTCGGCGAAGGCCCGGGAGGCCGCGCGCTACGGCCAGGTTTCGCTCTTCGAAGGGACCGGGGAGGCGCCGGTGGCCGTGGTGACCCTGGAGAAGCTCCCCGAGCTGCCGGCCTCCCAGCTGCTGCAGGAGGAGCGCCGCCACCTCGGGTTCTTCTTCTCGGGGCACCCGCTGGACCCGTGGCGCGAGGCGATCAGCCGCGCGGTCACGGTGGACCTTTCCCGCAAGGAAACCCTTTCGAATGACCGCGCCTGCGCGATCATCGGGATCCTCAGCGACGTCAGGGAGATCCGCACGCGTAACGGCCGCACGATGGCGTTCGCCCAGCTCACGGACTTCCACGGCTCGATCGAGCTGATCCTCTTTTCCGACATCTACGAGAGCCGTCGCCCCCTGATCGCCAACGACGCGATCGTCGGCGTGCGGGGAAAGATCGACACCACGAGAGGGGACGCCAAGGTGAAAGTGGACGACATTTCCGAACCGGGGAGCCTCCCGCAGAAAGCGGCGCAGGCCGTGCACGTACGGCTGAAGCACGACGTGGGCACCGAGGAGAGCCTGCACACGCTGCGGGAGTTCCTCCTGGACCGGCGGGGCGCCTGCACCTTGTTCTTCCACGTGGGCGGAGGCAACGGCAAGTCGGCCTCCGGCGGCGTCAATGGCAAGCCGGGCGGCGACACCTCCGCGCCGGGCGGAGCCAGATCCGCGTCGACCTTCGCCGGCGAGGCCGTGGTGCAGGCATCCTCCCAGATCCGGGTCTCGGCGGCCGAGGAAGTCCTGGATGCGCTTCGCGAGTTTCCCCAGGTGGCGGACGCATGGACCGAGTGAAGATCGGCCTGGTCGGGTTCGGGACCGTCGGGGAGAGCTTCTACCGCCTGCTCGCCGGCAACTCGGAGGAGTTCGCGCGCCGCCTGGGCGTCGCGGTGGACGTGCCGTGGGTTGGCGTGCGAGACGCCTCGAAGAGCCGCCGCGTTGGTCCAGGGACGCGGGTGATCCAGGGCTGGCGGGAGATCCTGGAGGATCCCCAGGTGCCCATCGTCGTGGAGCTGGCCGGCGGCGCCGACAATCCGCTCGCGCTCGTGCGCGACGCGCTGCGTCGGGGCAAGCACGTCATCACCGCGAACAAGGCCATGCTCTCCGCGCACGGGCAGGAGCTGTTCACCCTCGCCGCCGACTGCGGCGTGCAGCTGAAATTCGAAGCCGCCGTGTGCGGGGGGATCCCCATCATCAAGATCCTGCAGGAGAGCCTGCTGGGAAACCGGGTGCGAAGCCTCGTGGGGATCGTCAACGGAACCACCAACTACATCCTCACCCGCATGAGCGCGGACGGCCTGTCGTTCGCGGAGGCTCTCGCGCAGGCGCAGAAGAAGGGGTTCGCCGAGGCCGACCCCACGCTGGACGTGAGCGGCGGGGACGCGGCGCAGAAGATCTGCCTCCTCGCCAGCATTGCCTTCGGCCAATGGATCACCCCGGCGCAGATCCTCTGCGAGGGCATCACGGCCGTCGAGCTGAAGGACATCGAGTTCGCCCGCGACAGCGGCTTCGCCATCAAGCTCGTGGCCCAGGCGAGAATGGCGGACGGGGTCCCGATGGCCGCGGTGTATCCGGCGCTCGTGCCGTTCGATCACCCGCTGGCGGGGGTTCGGGACGAGTTCAACGGCGTGCTGGTGGACTCCGATTTCCTCGGCCCGTCGATGTACGAGGGACGGGGCGCCGGGGGCAACCCCACGGCCTCCTCCGTGGCTTCCGACCTCGGGGACCTGCTGAAGAGCATCCTTTCCCGCCAGGAGCCACGGCCGTTCATCGCGCGCTTCGAGTCGGCCCGGCCGTTCCCCGCGGAGAGGATGCAGAGCCGCTACTATTTCCACTTCGTGACCGCCAACCGGCCGGGGATCTGGGCCCTGGTGACGAGCGTCTGCGCGGACACCGGCATCAACATCGAGAGCGTGCACCAGAAGTGGGAGGACAAGTCCAAGCCCTCGGACCTGTACATGCTGGTGGACGAGGCCGAGGAATCCCAGGTGCGCCGGGCGTTCTCCCGCATCACCGGGTCGGACGGCATCTTCCCCGGCTCCCACTATTTCCGAATCCTCGCCAGTCCGTCGGGAGGCACGGAATGATCGACCTGCATACCCACACGCTTCTCAGCGACGGCACCGTGGGACCCGCCGAGCTCGTCCACCGGGCCGAGCACGCCGGCTACCGGGCCATCGGCATCACCGACCACGCGGATGCTTCCAACCTTGACGAGCTGATCTCCAAGGTGGTGCAGTTCGCCCGCGAGACGCAGCCCTTCGTGAAGATCCGCATCATCCCGGGGGTCGAGCTCACGCACGTGCCGCCGGGGCAGGTCGCCGGCCTGGTGCGCCGCGCCCGGCAGCTCGGTGCGCGCCTGGTGCTCCTCCACGGCGAGTCGGTATGCGAGCCGGTGGCGCTGGGCACCAACCGGGCCGGGATCGAGGCGGGGGTGGACGTGCTGGCCCATCCGGGCCTCCTCTCGGAGGAGGAGGCCCGCCTGGCAGCGGCCAACGGCGTGCACCTGGAGATCTCCGCCCGGTTCTCCCACGGCCTGGGAAACGGCCGGCTGGTCGCCATGGCCCGCGACGCCGGGGCACCCCTGGTCATCAACTCCGACGCGCACTGCCCGGCGGACATCCTTACGCCGAACTGGCGGGAGAAGGTGGCATTCGGATCCGGCCTGACTGCGGAGGAGATGGAGCGGATCAACAAGAGTATGATCTCCCTCGTGGAGAAGCTCGTGCCGTCAACGTTTTTTGCCTAGCCATGGAAAGCGAGCCCCTGGCCATGGACGTCAAGGTGCGCCGGGCCCAGGGACGGGCGGGGGGCGCACCATAGGAGGACCTGCGTGCTGATTGCCCTTACCATTGTGAACGTCATCCTGATCGCGTACGTGTTCATCCTCTCGCTGCGGATCATCCTGGGCTGGATCGCGCCGCAGGCCCTCGGCCGGGCCTGGGATCTGCTCACGGCGATCACGGACCCGTACCTGAAGCTCTTCGGCCGCATGCGCTTCCTCCACGGCAGTCTCTTCGACTTCTCGCCCATCGCCGCGGTCATCGTGCTGGTGGTGCTCATCGACCTGGTGAACCAGTTGCTGTACTACAGCCGGATCACCCTCGGCTTCTTCCTCGCCTCGGTGCTCTCGGCGGCCTGGTCGGGGGCGCGGTTCCTCCTGTTGCTCTTCCTCATCGTGGGGCTTCTGCGGACCATCCCGCTCGCGTTCCGGGGAACCTCGGGGGCTCCCTTGTGGAAGGTCGTGGACACGATCATGAAGCCCATCGTGGACTGGGTCATGAGGGTCTTCCGACTCGGTGCGCGGTCCGGCTACACCCAGCACCTGCTGCTCACGGTCGGGCTGCTGTTCGTGGCCTGGCTCATCGGCGAGATCCTCGTGCACCAGATCGTATCCCTGTTCCAGATGCTGCCGATCTGAGGGCGGGCGGCGGAACCTCATGCTCCTCGGCGAGGCGACCCATGGCGTCTCCGCGCTCCACGGTGTCGGGCCTGCGCTGGCCGACCGGCTGGCGCGGCTCGGGGTTGCCACCCTCCGCGACCTGCTGCTCTTCGTTCCGCGCGACTACGAGGATCGAAGCGCCGTAGTCCCCCTGGGGCAGGCGGCCCGCCAGGAGAAGGCCGGCGTCGACGTGACCGTGGTGGGGACCACCGACATCGGATGGGGCAGGTCGCGGACGCTGAAGGCCCTCGTCACCGACGAGAGCGGCGCCGAGGCCTCCCTGGTCTGCTTCGGCCGCGCCTTCCTCCGCAGGGTCCTCATCTCGGGGAAGCGCTTCTTCGTCTGGGGGAGCTTCCACACGCGGCGGGGGGAGCTTCAGTGCTCGGACTTCGAGCTCGAGCCCTGGAGCGAGAGCCCGTCCTCGTTCGGCAGGATCCTTCCCGTCTATCCCCTCACCGAGGGCCTTACCCAGGCGGTGATGCGCAGGCTCGTCTCCCGCGCGATCATCGAAGTGGCGCCGTCCATCGAGCCGGGCCTTCCTCCCGGGATCCCGGGCGCCGTGTACCTGCCGCCCCGGGAGGCGCTGCGCGGGGTGCATTTCCCGCGCACGCGCGAGGAGGCCGATCGATGCCGCGCCGCCCTGGCCTACGAGGAGCTGTTCTACTTCGAGATCTCGGTGCTGCGGCGCAAGCGCGCGCTGGCGGCGACCCGGCCGCGCGTGCGCGAGAAGCGCACGGACCTTCGCGACGCGCTGGTGAGGCGGCTGCCCTTCACCCTGACCGCGGACCAGGTCACGACGGTCTCCGAGATCGAGGCGGATCTGTGGTCAGCCGTTCCCATGGCCCGGCTGCTCCAGGGGGACGTGGGCTGCGGGAAGACGCTCGTGGCGCTGCTCTCCGCGATGCTCATCATCGGCTGCCGCGAGCAGGCGGCGTTCCTCGCGCCCACGGAGCTCCTGGCCCGCCAGCACGCGGAAAACGCGGCACGGCTCCTGGAACCGATCGGGGTACGCATGGCCTTCCTCTCCGGCTCGGTCACCGGGGAGTCGCGCAACCTCCTGCTGGAAGCGCTGAAGGCGGGGGAGGTGGATCTGCTCTTCGGCACGCACGCGCTGTTCTCGGAGGGGGTGGCGTTCCGTGACCTGGGCCTGGTGATCGTGGACGAGCAGCATCGCTTCGGCGTCCTGCAGCGCCAGGCGCTGCTGAAGAAGGGTTCCAGCCCGGACCTGTTGCTCATGACCGCCACGCCCATCCCCCGTACCCTCGCGCTCACCGCCTTTGGCGATCTGGACGTGTCTTCGATCCGCACCATGCCCGAGGGCCGCAGGCCCGTGATTACCCACCTCGCCCGGGAGGGAAACGAGGAGAAGGTCTATCGACGCGTGCGGGAGGAGATCGAGCGAGGGCGGCAGGCCTACTTCGTCTACCCGCTCATCGAGGAGTCGGAATCCCTGGACGTGAAGGACGCCGAGACCGCCTTCCGGACGCTCCGCGACTCGGTCTACGCCGGCATCCCCATGGCGCTCATCCATTCCCGGGTGCCGGAGGACGAGAAGGAATCCGCCATGGCCCGGTTCGCCGGCGGGGAGGTGAAGATCCTCGTGGCCACCAGCGTCGTGGAGGTGGGTGTCGATGTGGCCAACGCCACCTGCATGGTCGTCGAGCATTCGGAGCGCTTCGGGCTTTCCACGCTTCACCAGCTTCGCGGCCGGGTGGGGCGCGGCGCCGACCAGTCCTACGCTTTTCTCGTATACGGCAGCAAGCTCACCCCGGAAGGCGTGCAGCGTCTGAAGATCATGATGGAGACCACCGACGGGTTTCGTATCGCGGAGAACGACATGCGCCTGCGTGGGCCGGGCGAGCTCCTGGGTGTGCGCCAGAGCGGGTTCTTGAACTTCCGCGTCGCCAACCTCGTGCTGCACGGCCCCCTGCTGCTCCAGGCACGGGACGCCGCGCGCGGCCTCCTGGCGGAGGATCCCGGCTTCCTCAAGCCGGAGAACGGTGTCATCGGCAGGGCCCTGGCCGCTTCCGACCCCGCCGGCGACGCAGGCGGCGCAGCGGTTTCCTCGACGGAGGGAGGCTAGGTTGCGCATCACCGGGGGAAGGTACCGCGGCCGCACCATCCTGTGTCCCCCGGGGGAAATCCGTCCCTCGATGGACCGGATGCGCGAGTCCCTCTTCTCGATCCTGGGCGATCTGGAGGGGGTCTCGTTCCTGGACCTCTTCGCCGGCTCGGGCATCCTCGGCGTGGAAGCCGCCTCCCGCGGCGCCTCGCCGGTCCTGCTGGTGGAGAAGGATCCGAGGAAAAAGCCGGCGATACTCAAGAACATCAGCTTCGTGGAGACGGCCATCGAGCTGGTGATCGCCCCGGTGGAGCGCTTCCTGCGCACCAACCAGCGGCCATGGGACATCGTGTTCCTGGATCCCCCGTTCGCCCGGGAAGGCAAGGAGGCGATCCTGGACGCCGCCGGCGCTCCTCCGCACCTGGCCCCCGGGGGCCTGACGATCATCCACCTGCACTCCGCGGAAACGCTCTCCACCCAGACGCGTCCGGGCCTCGAGCTGGCCGACCGCCGGACATATGGCCAGTCTCTCCTCCTGTTCTTTCGATGCCGGGAGAGCCCGCCCGCGGGCGCTCCGGCGGAAGGCTAGGAGAGTGCGGCGATCCAGCCGAAGCGGTCGGGGGAAATGGCAGCGGCGGCGCGTTCGGCTTTCGTCTCGAATCTGTCGCTGGTAGACATGGCATGTAGCGAGTAGAATGCGTTGGCGGTAAGGAAGGAGAACCTCATGGCAAAGAAGCCCACGGCAAGAAAGACAACTTCTCCTGGCAAGAAGGCAAAGCCCAAGGCCAGGAAGCCAGTGTCTGCGAAAGCCAGAAAGATCCCACCGAAAGCTGGGCCGAAAGCTGAGCCGAAAGCTGAGCCGAAAGCTGAGCCGAAGCCTCCCGCGAGCGAGAAGAGATCGGTCTGGTCCTTTCTCGGGATCGGGAAGAAACCGAAGCCCAAGGTCGGCCTGATGCAGGTGAAAAGCAAATAGCCATCTCTTCTCGAGGGGAAGCTCTGCAGTGAAGGCCGGGCGAGGGGCTGTCGTTGGTCGCGGGATGCAGACAGCTTGCCAAGCTTTTTTCGATTTGATAGGTTGAGCCTGCATCAGGTCTGCTCGCCCTTGTAGCTCAGTTGGTAGAGCACGTCCTTGGTAAGGACGGGGTCACCGGTTCAAATCCGGTCGAGGGCTGGAAATACGCCGTGCGCGGCCCCGCCCGGGCACAATGCGGAGAAGGGCGGGGAGAGCGCCGGCGGCCCATGCGACCTGGCCCGCGCGAGGTCGTTCGCCTCAGGGGCCGCAAGGCCCCGCTTGACACTGGGAAGGCAAAGTGTGTAAATTTGCCCTTCACTACCAGCAGGGAGACCCACATGGCCAAAGGAAAAGCGAAGAACCTGGAGCTAGTAGCTCTGCAATGCACCGAGTGTGATCGGCGCAACTATACGACCACGAAAAACCGCAAGAATACCCAGGGGAAGCTGGAGTTCACGAAGTACTGCCGATGGGACCGGAAGCATACGCTTCACAAGGAAGCGAAGGTAAAGTAGGACGCGTCTCCATAGGCCAGTAGCTCTAATGGTAGAGCGCCGGTCTCCAAAACCGGATGTTGCGGGTTCGAGTCCTGCCTGGCCTGGAACCGGGATGGGAAGAGCCGAGGGGCGGAGGAAATGAGAAGAATCATCCTGTTCTTTCAGGAAAGCTATGCGGAGCTTCGAAAGGTGACCTGGCCAAGCCGGGAAGAGGCCGTGGCGTCCACTAAGGTCGTCCTCGTTTCCACGCTCATCATTGCCGGCATGCTCGGCCTGGTGGACTTCCTTCTCTTCAAGTTCGTGGACTGGATTTTCTAGGCGACCCGGCATGTCAAAAGCGTGGTACGTCCTTCATACCTACTCCGGGTATGAGAACAAGGTCCAGAAGCACGTTCGCATGCTCGTGGACAAGGGCACGCTGAAGGACCACGTGTTCGACGTGAAGGTCCCCTCGGAGGAAGTCGTGGAGGTGAAGGACGGGCACAAGCGGGTGTCCTCCAAGAAGTTCCTCCCCGGCTACATCATGATGGAGATGGATCTCCCCGACCTGGGATGGAAGGAGATCTGCCAGGAGATCCGCAAGATCCCCGGCGTCACCGGCTTCGTCGGGTCGAACCGCAACCAGAAGCCGCAGCCCATTTCCCAGGAAGAGGCGCGGGGAATCCTCCAGAAGACGGGGGAGATCAAGGCGGACCGGATCCTGAAGCCTCGCCAGAGCTTCTCGGTGGGGGAGATGGTTCGCATCATCGACGGGCCGTTCGACTCGTTCACCGGGAGCATCGAAGAGGTCAACACGGAGAAGGGAAAGCTCCGGGTGATGGTGGGCATTTTCGGAAGGTCGACCCCGGTGGAGGTCGACTTCCTGCAGGTGGAGAAGATATAGACATGGACGCGCAGCGCGGCGAAGAGGCGCGAAGGGCGGCAAGCGGCTGCGCAGCAGACGCTGAGAGCCTCGAACCGTGCGCCGTCCGGGGACGACCTGCCCGTCGAGCGGGTACTCCCGCACGGACGAGAGGCGAGGTATAGCGTGGGCGCCGTTGGCGTCCGCCGTTTGACATAGACAAGGAACCCTCTTGGGGTCGGCCGGCTGACAGGAAGCCGGGACCCGATTGGGAGCTCGCGCGAGACCGCAACGCGCGCGGGCGCTGGCACCACGGAGGTGGAGGAAAATGGCAAAGAAGACGGTCAAGGCGATCGTTAAGCTGCAGGTGCCGGCGGGCAAAGCGACCCCGGCGCCGCCGGTCGGGCCCGCCCTGGGACCCCACGGCGTTCAGGCGGCGCAGTTCTGCCAGCAGTTCAACGAGAGGACCCGCAAGCAGGAAGAAGGCGTGCTCATTCCGGTGGTCATCACGATCTACACGGACAAGAGCTTCACCTTCATCACCAAGACGCCGCCCGCGGCGGTGCTCATCAAGAAGGCCCTCGGCCTGGAAAAGGGCAGCGGGGAGCCGAACAAGACCAAGGTGGGTACGCTCACGCGCGAGAAGCTGCGCGCGATCGCCGAGCAGAAGATGCCCGATCTCACCGCCAAGGACATCGAGGCGGCCATGAAGATCATCGCCGGCACCGCCCGCAGCATGGGCGTCACGGTGGAGGGGTAGCGGCATGGCGCACGGGAAGAAATACCGGGCCAGCGTGCAGAAGGTCGACCGCATGGAGACCTACTCCCTGGAGAAGGCCGTGGACCTCGTGAAGGAAATGGCCTACGCGAAGTTCGACGAGACGGTGGAAGTCTCCATGAAGCTCGCCATCAAGAGCAAGCACACCATCCGGGACGTGATGGCCCTTCCGCACCTCTTCGGCAAGGAGAAGCAGATCCTCGTCTTCGCCAAGGGGGACAAGGCGGAGGAGGCGCGCAAAGCCGGCGCCGCCTACGTCGGGGACGCCGACCTTATCGAGAAGATCAAGGGCGGGTGGCTGGACTTCGACATCGCGGTGGCCACCCCGGACATGATGAAGGACGTCGGCAAGCTCGGCCAGATCCTCGGCCGTCGGGGCCTCATGCCCAACCCGAAGACCCAGACGGTGACCTTCGCCATCAGGGAAGCCCTGGAAGAGCTGAAGAAGGGCCGCGTGGAGTTCCGCGCGGACAAGGGCGGCGTGGTCCACCTCGCGGTGGCCAAGCTCTCCATGGGCAAGGAGCAGATCGTGGCCAACGCGTCGGCCTTCATCACGGAGGTCGTGCGCAAGAGGCCGTCCGACCTCAAGGGAGATTACGTGCAGTCCATCGTGATCTCCTCCACCATGGGGCCCGGTGTCCGGCTTTCGCCGAAGGACAAGGCCTTCGTGGCCTGAGGAGCGCAGCAGAGATGGCTGAAACGAAGAAGAGACAGCAGTACAAGGTCGACGCGGTGGCGAAGCTCAAGCAGCACTTCAGCGCCGCGCCGGATCTCATCTTTTCGGATTTCCGCGGGCTCACGTTCCCGCAGATGACCGAGCTTCGCGCGAAGCTCACGGAGAAGGGCACCGCCTACCGCGTGGTGCGCAACACCTTCGCCCGCATCGCCATGAAGGAGGCCGGGCTTCCGGACGCCTCGTCGTGGCTGGAGGGCCCGACGGCCCTCGCGTTCCTCAGTGCCGATCCCAGCCCCGCGGCCAAGGTGATGCTGGATTTCACCAAGGCGGCGCCGCTTCACATCAAGGGCGGCGTGATCAGCGGGAAGCTCTTTTCCGCGCAGGAAATCGAGGCGCTCTCGCGGCTGCCCGGGCGGCTGGACCTGCTGGCCTCCCTGATGGGCACGATGAACGCGCCCCTGCGGAACATGATGTACGCGATGAACGGAGTGGCCTCCAAGCTCGTGCGGACGCTGGCAGCCGTGGCCGACAAGAAGTCGAAGGAAGCCCCGGCGGCCGCGGCCACCTAGCGGGCCACCTGGTGATGGAATCCATGGCGGGCCAGTCTTCAAAACAACGCCAGCTGGCCGGCCTCGCAACCTAACCGAGAAAGGAGAAGATAAATGGCAGCTCTCACGAAGGAACAGATTCTGGACGCGATCGCCTCGATGACGGTTCTGGAGGTTTCCGAACTGGTGAAGGCGATGGAAGAGAAGTTCGGCGTCACGGCGGCCGCCCCGGTCGCAATGGCGGCGGGCCCCGCGGCGGCAGCAGCCGGCCCGGCGGCGGAGGAAAAGACCGAGTTCACCGTGGTCCTCAAGAGCTACGACGACGCCAAGAAGATCCCGGTGATCAAGGAAGTGCGCACGATCACGGGCCTGGGGCTCAAGGAAGCCAAGGACCTGGTGGAAGCGGGTGGGAAGACTCTCAAGGAGAACGTCTCCAAGGAGGAAGCCGCGAAGATCAAGCAGCAGCTCGAGGCGGCCGGCGCGGTTGTCGAGGTCCAGTAACGCCCGAGCGGGTGAGGGGGCCGGCGCGCATCAGGCGGCGGCTCCCGCTCAGTTTCGTGTCGTCTCATGTTCGAGCCACCCGGAAGGGCTTAGCGGGTGGTTTATGCATTGGCAGGGGGGTTGAATGAACCTGGACAAGACCAAGAAGATCAAACGGATTCTTTTTGGCAGGGGCTACGAGGACGTCATGGAGATCCCGAATCTCGTTGACATCCAGCTGGCCTCCTACGAGCGCTTCCTGCAGCGGAAGACACTGCAGAAGGGCGAACCCCCGCTGAAGCAGGGCCTGGAAGAGGTCTTCCAGTCCACGTTCCCGATCGAGAGTCCAAACGGCGATATGCTGCTGGAGTACTGCGGATACACCCTGGACGAGCCCAACATCAAGTTCGGCGAGCAGGAGTGCAAGCAGAAGGGGCTCACCTTCGCCATCCCCCTGAAGGCCAAGATCAACCTCATCTTCCTCAATACCGGTGAGATCCGCCAGAAGGAAATCTACATGGG
>Ga0153915_10000931_pt1 | contig 27097 bp, 22 predicted proteins | sample Opewatmetagenome_2_FD_107003 | JGI IMG/M metagenome (GOLD analysis project Ga0153915, IMG submission 107003) | Freshwater wetland microbial communities from Ohio, USA - Open water 3 Core 3 Depth 3 metaG | ecosystem: Environmental > Aquatic > Freshwater > Wetlands | place: USA: Ohio, Lake Erie...
CCGCTGACCGATCCCTCCGCATCATAACTCTTTAATCCGTTAAAAGTGATTGCCTCATTTACGATTCCATGATACGGGCCCCCAACATTCGCGATAGGAGCTTGATTATCAGGGTTTCCAGATGAAGTATTACGCTCAATGACCAATGTTTTTGTGACTTGAGTTGACCATTCGATATTGTCCTTTACTTGGAAGTAAATCGTATGAGTACCTAGTGAGATCGTGGTGCTTGTAAAGGACGCTGCTCCGCTAAGCATCCCATCCTTGCTAGAGAACCATCGGTACGCAGTGATAGTTCCATCCTGATCTACTCCATGACCACGGAAGAAGACACTCCCGCCTTCTTGTGCTGGATTTGGTGTTATTTCATCGATAACAGCACTTGGTGGTTGATTCGTCGCAGAATTTATAGTAAGGGTTGCAGTTTTTTCTGAAGACCATGCTGCATCGTCATCCATGACCTTAAAATAAATTGTATGAGTTCCAATCGAAAGCGTCGACTTACTGAAGGATTGCTGGGTGCTTAACACTCCGTCAAGACTAGACCGCCATTGATACCCAATTATGTATCCATCTGCATCGATTCCCTCTCCGGAGAAGGTGATAGTTTCATTGTACACCGCTGAGTTCTTAGAAATCGATAAGGACACTGCAAGGGGTGGTTGGTTTTCTCCACCAGGTTGTTCAGGTTCAATGAAATATCCAAGAGGATAGGTATCGACATTACTACCCCCGGGTATGCTATAGGGCACATCACCGATACCATCGCTGTTGTTATCATAGTTGTTATAATCATCCCAGTAGTTCCCTTGATTCCCTGCATACCATGTATTTGATGATGCATCCTGAGCATTCTGATTGTTCGCGGTAAAATCATTGCAGGTGAATATGTTGCTGGATGATTGAACCACATACACTCCATATACTGTGTTCTCACGAATCGTATTGCGAGCGAGTTGATTATTCATTGAAAATGATGCCAAATGCACTCCTTTTTGATTGTATTGGATAAAGTTGTCCTCGATGATATTATCCTCTGATGCTGTAATACTGATGCCGGCGATTTTGTTATTGGTAATAAGATTATCATGAATAGTTAATCCACGACAATGATCAATAGAAATTCCTTCCCCTTCTTGACTATTCATGATTTTGTTATCTGAGATCTCACTATCAGTAACATATGAAAAGGTTATGCAGTCAAAACCTCCTCCACCTGCGTTTTGGATCGTGAGGTTCATCAGAGAGACCTGAATTTCGCTGTCGATTGTACCATGGGCATTTATGACGTGACCGTTACCTCCACCATCAATCAAGGTAGTGTCTTTATTTTCTCCTGTAATTGTGACATTTTTTGTAATAATGATATTTTCATTATAGGCCCCACTGAGCACCATAACCGTATCACCACTACTTGCCGCAGTGATCCCATCATGAATGGTTTCAAATGGGTAGTTCTGTGTCCCGTTCCAAGGCCCTACCGTATTGCTGTCATCAACGTATATGGTTGTCCCTGCTGCTTGACATGTGTCAGTAAGAAAGAATTGTCCTGCGAGGCATCCAATTAACAGTGCCATGATGTTGATTACATATACTTTCTTTATTATTCGCATATTCCATCCTATTCCATCTCTTCAGCTACTACCGAGTTCATTTCTCTTTTTTATGATATATAAAAGTACGGTGTTAATCTGTCAAACTGAAAAAATTTCTTATTTAAAGAAAGAAATTTTGACCTAGTGTTTATTTCCTTCTGAAAATGTCGGAATGTTTATATACTCATAAATTAACTAAAAAATATATATTATAAGGAATACTTATGACTAGTGAACATATCTGGGTTTGGCTACAAACAAAAGGAAAAACTTTTAAGGTAATTTCAGACCCAGAGCGAGGTATCATTGAAGTAATCAATGAAAAGGGAGAAATATTGATTAGGAAAACAAACTTAACGAAGCGACAAGTGGAAATCGTTGAAAAAAATTTTTTACATTTCATCGCAAAAAGGATAAATGGAAGAGGACCCTCAAGATCTCGTGAGAATACAGACACCTTTGACCCAATGATTACGTAATAACATAAATTTTTTCAATAATCTTAAATTTATTGTATAAAAAATATTTTTTTTGCATTTTAAACAATACCTTAATATTCTTATTTTCTATACTGTTAGTGGATGCAAAAAAAGATTATGATTGTTGATGACGATCCAGACATTCTTATCACCATCAGGGAACTTTTTGAAACACAAGGATTTGAAGTGTTCACTGTTCCCTGCGGAAAAGATTGTATCGCAGAACTCGAACAGGGATTCAAAGGAGTCATCCTTATGGATATTATGATGCCACATATGGATGGATGGACAACCATTCGTCAAATTGTAGAGAAAGGACTCAACAAAGGAAATTTTATTGCAATGATTTCAGCAAAAGATGAATGTGACTGGAGATTTGAAGACCTAAAACAATACATTAGCAATTATATTACAAAACCGTTTGACACCAAACAATTATTGCGCACAGTGAAAGCGTATTTTAATTCCTAAGAGTGATTTTTTGATGGCTCATTTTTTAATAATTTTTCGTTAAATTTGTTTTTTAAGAAACTCATCGACTTGCTCATGGATTTTATAATCAATATTATGTTTGATTGGATCTGAAATCTGTTGGAATGAAGAATCAGTCATGGAAAGTAGATACAATTGTCGTTGTATTTTCATAACATCGTTTTGTATTTGCTGTTGTACGGTAAGTATTTGTTCTCGTAATCTTGATATTTCTTCTTTCAATTCTTTATAGGTTTCAGAGAAATCTATTTTTAAATTTTCGTTTTGTAAAAAATTATTATTCTCCTTAAATTCAACAGATGATAATTCGCAAAAATTTATAAAATATTGATTCAGTGCTTTTCTAAGCAACTCACTGTTACTAACTCCTTTTTTGTTAAGCTGTTCAACTATCTCTTTTTCTTTTTCAGAGAGCTTCAGTGCAATCGTTTTGCCCATGATGATCCCATCCCAATTGAAGTGGTTAATAATTTCATTGCATATAAATGTAGATGGTTTTGAAGAAGGATTATTAAAAAAATATCTTAAGTTTTATTGTAATAAAAGGAGAGGTTACATCCTAACATTTTGAGATTTCCATTTTTTCTTTTGTTGTTCTTTTTTATTTTCTATATGGTTAGAAATTTCTATTGAACGAGGAGGTGATTTTTGGCATTCTTCAATAAAAAACATAATTTGATCGAATTTATTATCTATTCGTTTTGTTGAATCAGTAATATTATTTTGATATTGAACAAGAAGAGAATTGTATGAATTTTTCCAATATTGTATTTCTATTTCGTAATGTAGTTTCCAATCACGTAATTCGTTTTCAAGTTGCTGAAGATGTCTTTGAAGTTGGTAGACATATTGATCTAAAAAAGAGTCATGTGATTGATTCACATGGTTTACCGACTGGTAAACCATTTTTTCTCCAGGAAAATCATTGAAAGGTCTTACTTTTTGGTTTACCTGGTTTACCTCATTATAAACTTTTCTATCATCGTTTTTTTTCTCCTCCTTAAAAAAATGGTTTACCTGGTTTACCTCTTTATATGGTTTTCCCTTATTTTTCCTATCATTTTCATTCAAGTAATTTACCAATGCCTGATGCATAATTGCACTTGGGGACATACCTTTTTTTCGCATGGAATCTACTAGTTTTTCCTCCTGTAAAGTGAGTTTTAATGAAATTGTTTTTCTCATTATTAATACCACCAAAAAATGTTTGTTTTAATGGTATACCACCGGTAAACCATGACAGTTTTTAACAATCATTTTTTCTCCATATAAATTACAGGTATTGCTGGTAAACCAGTGGTAAACCGCGATACACATTAACAAGGTTAAACTTTTACCGATCATCACCCTCACAAAAGAATCGTTTTTGAAGTACTTATAGTTTTTTAGTAATTATGATAGATAAAAAAACAATTTATCAATTCAAATAAATAAAGAATGCTAAAAGAATGATGAAAAGAATAACAAAACCTTATAAAACCATGACAATTCCCACACAATAATATGTATCCTCTTGAAGAATGTAAGAAAGAAATTATAGCAGAACTGAAAAAAATATTAACAAAATACCACAGTGATATTGAGATCTGGTTAGAAACACCTCTCTACAACTTGGGGGATTTTGCTTTTCCATGTTTTACCCTTGCACCATTTGCAAAAAAATCACCAGTAGACCTTGCAAATGAAATTACAAAAGATATACACATGGGAAAATGGATCAACAAAGTAGAAGCAAAGGGAGGATACATCAACTTTATCATTGATACCCAGTATCTTTGTTCAGTCACCCTCAAATCAATTCTCGAAAAAAAGGAACGCTACGGCCATTTTCAAAAGAAGAAGAAAAAAGTAATAATTGAGCATACCTCAGCGAATCCAAATGGTCCATTACATGTGGGACGAGCACGAAATCCGATAATTGGCGATACACTGGTACGCATTTTCAGGGCGGCTGGTTATGATGTTGAATCTCAATTCTATCTCGATGACATGGGTAAACAAGTTGCAATTCTTACTTGGGGAATCCAAAACCTTGATAAAAAGGACATTCCCTTTTCTGATAATAAGAAAACGGATCATCAAAAAGTTGGATACTATCAAGTAGCAAATGAACGCATGGAATCAAGTGAAAAAATATCCCAGGATATCAATGATATCGTTAAAAAATTAGAACAAGGGAATCGTGCTATTATCGAGATGGTGCATGAGGCATACGCACCGGTACTCGATGGCATAAAACAAAGCCTCTCAAGAATTAATATTCATATCGACACCTACATCCCAGAATCGACATTTGTATATGATAAAAGCGTTGATAAAGTTGTTAAAGAACTAAAAAAGTCACTGCATTGTCACGAAGAAAATGCAGCGTTTTATCTAGATATGGAACAGTTCGGTATCCACGGAAGAAATACTAAATTTTTCTTTTTACGAAATGATGGGACGACTCTGTATGCGACACGAGATATCGCCTATCATCAATGGAAGGCACACCATGCTGATATGCTCATCAACGTTCTTGGCGAAGATCATAAATTAGAATCAAAACAAGTACAGGTTGCACTCAAGCTTTTGCATACAAAGGTTCTCCCCCAAGTTGTCTTCTATGCATTCGTATCACTACCGAGCGGTAAAATGTCAACACGACGTGGTCGGGTTGTCTATCTCGATGAACTTATTGATGAATGTATAGACCATGCGTATGAGGAAGTAAAGAAAAGAAGAGATGATGAACTGAAAGAACCTCAAATGAAAAAAATCGCAGAATTAGTAGGTATCGGCGCTTTACGATACAATATTATAAAAGTCCAACCTGAAAAGGATATCCTCTTCACCTGGGAGGATGCATTAAACTTTGAAGGAAATGCGATACCCTTTATTCAATATGCACACGCACGCGCATGCAGTATTCTTTCAAAAATAAATATTCCTAAATATACCTTTGACCCGAAACTGCTCAGTCATATTTCAGAGATAATGCTTATCAAACAACTCGCGAGGTTCCCGCTTATTGTTGATGATGCCTGTCACTATTGCAAACCACACATCCTTGCAAACTATCTCTATGAAACAGCATCTGTCTTTAATCAATTTTATAGGGATTGTCCTGTACTTTCTGAGGAAAATACAGACACTCGATCCTCGAGACTCACCCTCGTCGTTGCAACAAAAATCGTTCTTCACAATGCTCTTGACCTTTTAGGAATCTCAGCACCAGAGGAAATGTAAATGGACTACAGAATCATCAACTGTAAGTCTTTAATTAATAACATTACAAAAAAGGACGTACTTTTCCATGGTTCGTACTGTATTGATCCGTATCAAAATTGTGAATTTGGGTGTTGTTACTGCGATTCTTCAATTGAAAAAACAATCTATGTAAAAATCAATGCTATTCAAATTTTGAAAAAAGAATTAGAATCTGTTAAAGATGGGAGAATTATCATTGGATCAGTACATGACCCATATCAAAACATAGAAAAAAAATTTAACCTTACAAAATCAATTCTTGAACTATTAATACAACATAATTTACCGTGCCATATACTCACGAAATCTCCATTAATCTTACGGGATGTTGATCTGCTATCACAACTTGATTGTATTATCACAATGAGTGTGTCTTCTTTTAATGATCAAGTAATCCGCATTTTTGAACCGGAAGTCCCCTCACCACGTGTTCGGCTTCAGACGGTGCGAGCACTCCATAACCATGGAATAACAACAGGAGTGGCTTTAATGCCAATGCTTCCCTACATCGTCGAACCAGAGATAGAATCGATCGTCAATGCAGCTTATACAGCGGGTGCACAATACATTTTGCATAAATATTTAGAACTGAAAGGAGACCAAGAACGACTTTTTAAAAAATTAATTGAAGCACATTATCCTCAGCTCCTTCCAAAATATGATGCCTTATATGGAAATGATTTCAAACCTCATAAGCAATACATTGAATCCTTAAATCTAGCCCTTGCAGATTGTTGTAAAAAATTCAATATTCCCACCAAGATTACTCTCTGAAAAAAATCTATGAACCTTTATTTTTTCTTCTTTTGTTTTGTCATCCGTTCAATTACTGTTTTTTGATTTGAATCTGTGATATAGTCATCTTTTATAAGATGTTTTTTACGTTTCAATATTTCATCAATTTTCTTTTCGTCAGCTTGGATGAAAATTTTTTCTTCATCATCACGATTCTTCATATTTGATGCTTCTAATTCTTCTGATAGTTCCATATCTACATCATTTGGCAAAGGAGCGATGCGTATTTGGGAAGAACGATGGGAATAATCGACTTCTTCTGTTTTGGGAGGAGCCTCGATTTCGTGGGTGACCTCTTTTTCTTTAACGGGAACTGCGTTACTTCCTATTAGCTCAAATGCTTCAGTGAGAAAATTTAGTTCATCACTCGTGGGACACCAACTAACCGTCTCGTTTTCAACAGAGAGATTAGGGGCATTTTTATCGAATTCAACACTGAAAAAGATTGCTTTTGTTTCCATATCCTTTTGGATTTGCACTGAAATATAGACATTCTCGCTTTTTACCATAGAGCGCCCATCCGAATAATTAAGGATAATATCATCAAAGGGAATTTATACTTTTCTTTTTCTCTGATACTGCACATTAAATGGGGCTGCGAAAAGATTAATTATAATAAACACTGAACGATATCTTCTTATAGTCAAACCAAACTTACGACATGCGAGAGGAGATCGTAACATGAAAAAAGTCATGGTTGTCGACAACGAACCTGATATTGTTGATCTGACGAGGACTGTCTTGGAGCTTGGTGGTTATACGGTGGTGCCATCGTACAGCGGAGAAGAAGCCCTGCGGAGACTTGAGAAAGAGAAAGTAGATTTGGTTTTACTCGATATTATGATGCCAGGGATGAGCGGGTGGGATGTTTTCAATCGTATCAAAAAGAAAAATAAAGATATTAAAGTTGCTTTCATGAGTGTCTTGGATATTTCCGATAAACGGAAACAAGTGTTAATAGACGAAGGACTGGCAGATTATATCATGAAACCATTTGATAAAGAAACACTCTTACAGCGAGTCGATAAAATTTTAAAAACCTAATACGACATATAGGATTATTCATTTACCCCGGGATGCAACAAACTGGGATGCAAAAAGAAGGTTGTCATATACCGCTAGGAAGAGAATCATGGGAAATGAACCCGAAATTGTAAAAATTTTACGGGAAGAAGAACGCTGCAGGAAAATTCAGGTAAAATCAACAAGCAGTAGTGAATATATCCGAAAATCTGATGATTCTCTTCCCCACTCCTCTCACGATACCACGATGTTGTTTGAAGTCGATAGAAAACAGTTTAAAAACCTTTCACCAGAGAATATTGAAGAAATATACAGGTCTGTCTTTCACTCTTTCCCTCTTGCCATTCTTGTTCTTGATACACAAAAACGCATCATCCTGTGGAATAGGTACACGGAAACGCTTTTAGGAAAAACCTACGAAGAACTATACCTACAATCAATCTCCACATTGCATTCTCCAGATGAATGGAGATATATCGAGTCTACCATTCATCAACAACCTTGCCTTCAATATCAAATTGAAACAAAACTACAAATGAAAAATAATGAATCATTAGAGGTTGCTGTCTCGCATCATATTTTAAAAAATTTTGAAGGAGGAAATCTTGGATTCCTGTATATTATTCAAAATATCTCTAAACAAAAACAAGCTGAACATCAGTTGAACTCTCTCTTCGATTATGCTGACGATGCAATTTATGTGGTGGATAAAAATGGCCAGTTCCTCATGGTCAACAATGAATTTCTATCAGAGCTGGGTTGCCCCCGTGAAAAAGTGCTTGGAAAAACATTTCATGATTTTCATTCTTCCGAGGAAACCAAGGTATTTGCTCAGAAGCTTACCTGGGTATTTAATCAGGGGCGGCCTCTGAAGGATATTTCTTGTGAAGATGGGAAATGGTTTTTCAGAACCATAAATCCAATCAAAGAATCTCCTTTATCCCGAACGAACGCAGTCTTAGTAATATCAAAAGACATCACTGAAAGTATAACAAAAGAAGATGCATCGAAAGAAAATGAAAAAAAATATCGGACCGTATTTGATTTTTTTCCTCAGATGATTTTCCTTCTCGATACACAAGGGAAAATTTTGGAAGTTAATAAGCAAATTGCGGCATGGCTTGGATACCAGCCAAGTGAGCTAGTTGAGAAAAATTTTTTAAGCCTTCCTTTTTTTACAAAAGAATCAAAAAAAGTAATAAAAAAACATTTTTCCAAAAAAAAATTGAATAAAACCATCTCGCCCTTTGAAATTGATCTCTACACAAAACCTGGTGAAAAACAAATTGGTGTTGTCCAACTCCAATCTTTACGAAACGAACAAGGAGACATTCTAAATGATCTCGTCATTATCTCTGATAAGACCCAACAAAAACAGGGAGAAGAGATCAAACAAATAAAAGACCAGGCACTAACCTTAACGAGCACCCCAATCACACTGATATCTCTCCAAGGAAATGTCACCTATGCCAATAACGCTTTTCTACGGCTGTGGGGATATTCGAATAGTAAGGAAGCCATCGGAAAAACAATCGAACAACTTTGTGAGATGAAAATAAAATTTATGGAAGTAATGAATGTACTATTAAACACGTGAGAATGGAGTGGAGAATTCACCGGAGTACGGAAGGACCATTCGACATTTCAGGGACAGCTTTCAACCAATATAATCTCCGATGAATCAGCAAAACCAATTTGTATCGTCGGATCTTTTCTTGACATCACCCAATATAAAAAAGAAGCAACGACACTTGGTGAAAGCGAAAGGAGATTCCAGCTGTTGTTGGAAAATTCCATTGACATGATTTATCAGTTAAACATAAAGAAAGAGACATGTGATTATGTGAGTCCATCTTCAGTGAAGATCATCGGATATTCCCCCGATGAAATGATGGCATGGACAGTAAAGGACATCGAAGCAGTAATCCACCCAGAGGACCGGCCTCAGTGGAATCACCATTTAAAATCAATCACATCCTCTAATAAAAAACAAAATATAACTCAATCCATCGAGTATCGCCTGAAACACAAAACACATGGGTATCGATGGGTAAAAGATACTTGCACTGCAATCTGCGATACGGAAAAAGAGTCCATGTTTGTTATTGGTACCATTGAAGATATTACTGAAAGGAAGAAAGTCTGGGATGAACTGGTGAAATCAGAGGAAAATTATCGTGTTTTAGCAGAAACATCCGCTGACGGTGTGTTTACGACCGATTCCCTTGGGCGTCTTACGTACATAAATCCCTCCTTTGAAAAATTATGCGGGCGACGGAAAAGCCAGATTCTCGCGACACCCTTTAGAAATTATCTTCTTGAAGATTCAATCTACTTTTTCCAGCAGATTTTTATTGACGCAAGACAGAAAAATGAAAAAATTGAGAACATCGAATTGGAGATTGTTTCTGGTGATGGAAATATCATCCCTATCGAGGCAAACATTGCACCGTTAACAAAGCAAGAAGAGTTCGGGGGAGTTATTTGTACCGTTCGTGATATCACCCAACGTAGGGAAATCGAAGACGTGCTAAAGAAAAATGAGCGCCTCAAGACCGAGTTCATGAATATTGCTGCCCATGAGCTTCGATCTCCGGTTACACCGATTAAAGGATACCTGGACCTTATCATCCATGACAACGAGAGTAATGAAAAGATTAAAAATTGGGCAAAAATCAGTTTGCGGAATGCTGAACGACTGCTGAAACTTGTCAATGATATCCTTGATGTTGCACGCCTTGATAGCGATACGATGCGTTTTGATATGGAAAAAATAGATCCGGTTGAACTCCTCAAAGAAATCGTCGAAGACATGCGCCCAGCAATTATGAATAAAAAATTGGAATTTCGTGTTAACATCCCAACAGCACTTCCTCACATCATCGGTGATAAAATACGTCTCTCACAGGTGTTAAAAAATCTTATTGGGAATTCATTGAAATTCACTGATTGCGGGTATATCGGCTTAGATGTCGAAAAGAAAGACAATCACCTGATCATTGCTGTGGTTGACACTGGAATCGGGATTTCAAAAGACGAAGTAAAGAAAATTTTTACAAAATTCTATCAAGCGTACACCGGGGAAGACCGAAACAATGAGGGAACTGGTTTAGGGTTATTCATTTCAAAGGAAATTATTAAAAAACATAATGGGATTATTTGGGCGGAAAGTGAAGTTGGAAAAGGAAGTCGATTTGTCATCCAACTTCCGTATATCTACAAAATGATTGTTGATTTCAAAGTATGAGGAAGAATGACAGCAATCAATAATTCGGAAGTACTGAATGCGATATTGCGTGCGGTCTACTCGGTTGCGAGTCGCAGGACTACTCAAAGTTTTGCGGCAACCGTTATTGGTGCTATTATTAAAACGCTTGAACAAAACTACGATTTTTTGAAATATGTACATGTTGAAAATCTTGAATACGTGAATTCCGAAGGAATCATCAATATCTCGTCTGAGATAAATACAGTTGACCCCCTCTCTATCGGAAAGGCTGTGGAGGCGATCATTCGAATTGTCTATATGGATTTGGTGGGAAAAACCGGTTTGTTTTTTATGAAAGAATTAAAAGAACAAGCTGGGGAGCAGATTGTTTCCGAACTTAGAAACTATGGCGTTGACCTTGCGCTGCTTCAGACGGAACAACGCTATATGCATCGGCAACATCGAAAGAAAAAACAGCAAGCACAGATCAGAAAAAGTAATGGATTGCCTCATAACGATGATGTGAGTCTTCTGGGGTACAGCTGGAAAAACGTTGGATCATGGAAATATGACCCACTGCAAAAAACCTGTGTCCTCTACAGCAAAGAAGGAAAAGAACTTGATCGACTGAATCTTGATACCATTATTGAGAGCTATATCGTAAATCTCACAGAAGAATATGAAGATCCTTCGAGTGCCTATGAAGAGGATGTTTCGCTTACTGATAAAGAAATCGAACTTCTTAAGATCCTTCATTCACGTGACATGGATGCAGAAACCGCGATAGTGGTTCTCCATGTCTCGAAAATCGAATTTGAACATATCGTTCGCAAATTACTTCAAAGCGAACTGCTTCATTACGTGTCGTTTAATGAAATCGAACTGACCGAAGAAGGGATTTCATTCCTTACAATAAAAGAAAACGGGAACAAAGAAAGACCGGTGCATTGACCCCGGGAAAAATAGTTATTTTTTTGAAAGATTAAAGATATAGAATTCCATTGCTCCACTTGAGACGCTATTGCCGTCCTGATCGTATATCTTCGTTTCAAGCGTATGCTTCAGAAACGCTTTTTCATTCCACTGCCAATAAATGGGAAAGGAGGTGACCTCGTCTTTTAATTGCCCGTCGATGTAGAACTCTGCCCTGCTCAGCCCCTCATGCGGGATCTGAACACTGATAGGCCCGACAATGATTGATTTGAAGAACGGAATGATTTTTCTGTTCTTCAGATAGATGAATCCCTCTATAGCAATGTTTCTTGTTCTAAAGAAGAGTAATATCCCTCCGATCGTACCCAGGAAAATGCCTAATAGGATCCAGAGACCATTTTTCTCTAAAAAACTTTTTTGGGGAGGGGCTTCGTAAGCAAAGTAAAAATACATAACGGATGACGCAAGAAACCCGGTTCCTTCTAATGCCTGTGCATTGATTTCTAAAGGATAGGTCCCATTTTCAAGATACCCAACCGGTGTGTAGGTGAAGGTCTTCTCATTTAATCGAACCACGTCTGATATGATATTGGTTGAGTTAAATGTCGCCGCGGTAATCGTCACTGGTACGTTATAGGTGATTGTTATCGTCGGGTTATTGCCATTGATAATGCCTCCATCAGGTGGGGAAAACGTCACGGTCAGTGCTGGGAAAATATGATTAAAGAGAAATTGATAGGTTGTCTCGGGGTCATCGAACACATGAATCTTTTGATGTTCCCTCCAGATTTTATCAGCAGAAATTATTCTATTATTCGTTGAAATCGTGACTGGTGAATTTGGGTAGGGATCATCGATTTCAATGTAAATCCACCTATCTTTTACAACAATGACCGACAGTCTTGCCAAGTCATGTGCCGCATCGATTTCAGGATTTTGTACAGTTCCGATGGTGAATGTTATCGGATAGATAAGGTCTGTGGTCGTATTCCAGAAGAACTCAGGAACCGCATCGTTTCCGATTGACAGCAAAAAGAGGTTATTCCCATTGAAATTCACGGGTTGGGTATGCACCGCAGTCAGCACTCTTGCCGGATCGATAAAGGCGTCATCGATTCCATTCCCATCAGTGTCATAGCAGAAGAATTGCTGGCTTAGCTGAAGATTAAATTGTGCGTTAATCACATCGAGTTGTTCGAGTGGTATCGAATGGCGGGCCAATGAATCGATACTCACACTGGTCCAATCGGTCGTGTTTCTCCCTTCATTATCGGTGACCGTTAAGGTGACTCTGTAGGTGCCATTGGAATGATACGCATGGGCCACTATACTCCCATTTCCAGTGGTTCCATCACCGAAATTCCAGAGGTACTGCGTAATCGTCCCATCAAGGTCAACACTTCCCGTCCCATTGAATTGTATTTCTTCCAATACATGCCCTGTATACGGCCCCCCGTGATGTACTATCGGCCTCTTCGTATCATTGGTGTTGCCTGCGATATCAGATGCATTGATAACACAGAAAACCCTTGATGGTTTCTCCTGGAGTACGATTACTTTTTTATAATTATTATTCCCTATCGAATCCATCTTGACCGTCATTTTCGTACTGGTGTTATACCAATATTGTATGGTGACGTTTGATACAACAGAATCATCGGTAATCACCGCACCAAACGTGTAGCTATTTGGAAGGTCTTCAAAGGATGGTCCATAGCGATTGACGCGTATCTCTGGTCGTTGGGTGTCAATGATTTTTACTTTTTTATTGTCGGTGATCGCGTGGTTACCCCATTTATCGGTTGCATAGAAATGGTAGGTGAGATTTTGAATGCTATGGGCAAGAGTAATAGTTCCCACAAAATAGTTGCCATGCGAGATTCCCATGGTCGAGTTGTTCCCTGAGCTCCCATGGCTCCAAATAACGTAGACGATGAGATCAGATGCGACCGCGTCTTTGGATGTGACCGTCGCATTGAACGTGAATTTCTGCGAAGGTTTTCCTGAACTCGGTGAATTATCTTTTATGGTCGGCGGGTTTCCAGGTTGAATAGAAAAGTTACGATTTATCGAATGATTCCAGTTCCGCGGATCTTTCACTACGATAAAAAACGAGTAATTACCTGTAGGGGAAAATCGTTTGTTACAATAATAGATGGTGCCGGTTTTATTTTGCGTGATACTGAAGTTATTGTGTTGTCCATTTGGGTCTGTTAGGTTGAGAAAAACCTGTTTAATTTTTGTGTTATCAGAGACAGTCACAGAAATATTGGTATATTTCCCTAACATCTGTACACTTGGAGAAATCTGGGGGATTCCTATCCATGGGATAATCGTATCCAGCAGTGGCCCTTTATCAGTATTTACCGTATAAATGGTGTAGGGGTTGTCCGCAATCCCATCCCCATTGCTGTCACTTGCTCCTTCGCTTGACTCATCATAATCATCCCAGTAATTACCGCTAATATTAGGCCCATTCACGATGTTTGTTCCAAGTGTCTTTGTGATATTCCATTTATTGTGGTTCAGGCTTTTATCGATTGCATTGTTTGTGTTATCATGGAAGTAGTTATTGTAAATGACATTATCGATTGTAAAAAAATCAAGGTACGCACCGTATTCATTATTATCGCAAATCTCGTTGTTCCGAATAAAATCATGGGTCGAGTTATACAATCTGATGCCTGTGAGAATATTATCACTTAAAGTATTTTGATATACGATATTGTTATCATCGGCAGAGAGATACAGCCCGTCTTTTTTATTCAAGGAAATCGTGTTACCGCTGATGTTGTTTGTCGAGCCTACAATCATCATTCCATAGTTGGTATTCCCAATAACCATGTTGCCGTTGATATTAAAATTCATGCTACAGTTTTCTAAGACCAGTCCTGAATTATTGTTATAATAGATGTTATTGTAGGAGAGCGTTTGAAAATCGCTGTAATCGTTCAGATAGATCCCATGATTGCCGTTGTGGGAGGCATTATTACTGCTGATGATATTGTTCTGACAGGTGCAATTAAGGAAGATTCCACTGCGATTGTTGTATTGAATGACGTTATTATAGATATGGTTTCCATCAGATGAATAGAGATAGATACCGTTCTTGTTTCCCGTAATCGTGTTGAAGCTGATGTTCACGTTATTGTCTGACCGGTTCAGCCTTATGCCATCACCAGTGTTATTTCGTATGATATTGTCATAGATGAGATGGTTATCCGAGTTATTGAGATTGATTCCATGGCATCCAAATGAAATAATGTTATCTGTGATAATTGAATTCTGACCATGGATGTGGATGATGCTTGTATTTTCAGCTGTGCTTCCGTTTGTTATCGTAAAATGGCTGATGTTCACATTGTTTGCATTGACTGTGATGACCGTATCTGTTTTGTTGCCATTGATTATCGTGATGCTTCGATCCTCACCAAACAAATCAATGCGATGGTCGATGGTCAGGTTTTCAAAATAGGTCCCATTATAGACAAAAATTCTGTAGCCATCGGTTGCATTGTCAAGTGCATCTTGGATATGAGTATATGTTTCTCCTGGCCCAACGTAGAGGGTTGGTGGTGTATCTGCTTTACAAATCTCAGATGGGAGTAAAAAGCGTGCGCAGTTCGTAAAAAGGATTATGACTGCTATCACTATCAGAAACTTTTTTAGTTTCATCCCATCCTGATGCATATGTACTTGCACATGCATATGTGTTTTTATCATAAAAATATTCCTATGAAGAGAGGAGGATTTTTAAAAAAAATATTATCGGTCCCAGGACATTCGTGGGTCAAGATACATTGTCCAAAATAAACGGATATGGTCAGAAAGCAAGTCTTTCTTATCTAATACAGTTAGATCTTTCCTAATCGCAACATCAATATTCTTTCCAAGATGCAGCTGTCGAACCTGTTCTTCTAACAGATGGAAAATATCGATGTACTCACGTTCTATTTCGACATATAATCGTTTATCTTTTTCATAGGGTTTTTTCTTTGTTCGAGGATGATTAATCCATTTTTTTATGAACTCATCTGCATTTTTTTTCAACGTAAGTGGTGGTCCCAAATGGATAACGGTTTTCGATAACGTTTGTGTTTTTGGTTGGAGAATAATATACACATTTTTCGTATTCACAAAATAGGTACCATCGAGAATCGCAAAGTCATGCTGTTCACATAATTCTCGAATTGACCGCAGGGCTTTTCGTACCTGGGGATAGAGGTTTTCAGGGATAATCTCTGGTTTTGCGAACATTACTCCAATGAATTTCTTTGTTTCAAGGGTCTTTTTTATTTTTCCAAGCGGCCATGGTCGGAGTGCATTTGGGAAAAAGAACGTGAGCCGAGGCTTCTTCTTGTAATCGTGGCATGCTTTCACGAACAAGGAAAATTTTTCTTTTGAGAGTGCTGAGGCAACATTTCTCTTCTGATCGACTGGGTCAATGAAAACTAAAGGTGTGGTAAACACAGGATACGTCCTATTTCTAAGCGCGAGTGTTTCTCCGTTGCGCCAGTGAACCGCATGCTCTATTACCTGGTGAAATGTTTTGTATTTCAGGATGATGATCTCACAGAGATATCCTGAGAACCCCTCGATTTCTGCCTCTGCGCCATAGCAACCAATGCCTTTGAGGAACTGCTTGAACAGTCGTACTTCTTTTTTTTGTGATTGCCTCAGATGCTTTTTGATGTATCTCGTATGCAACGGTGTGCGGTCCACCGCAGAGAGTTTCTGTGACGCTCGTTCAATTCTATAACATGGGACAAGCTCGGTTTTATAACCATGATAGATACCCCGGACATATGGGTGTTCAGCGAAACATTCCTCCTGATGTTCAAGAATCGCCCGCCCTATTGCGAGTCCTTTTTCTTGAAGGAGTTCTCGCGAAACCGTCGTCGGAAATACCAGGAACAGGTCGATATCAACCGCAGTACGTACATAGGTGTCCTTTGCTGTTGAGCCGACAAGTTTGAGAGTGATTGGCAGATTGGTTTTTTTGATTTCCTTTTTGACGCGATCTTTGAGTGTTTTTATAACGCGCTCTAGCTCCATTCTTTCTTTTTTTGTTGGTGTTATTCTTTTCAGTACCTGTGTCTCGATGGACACCGACCGCTGGTTCATTTATGTCTCCTTGGTGAATCGTTTTATAAGATAGAATACTGCAAAGGCAATAAGTATCCCGCCGATGACATCAGTTATCCAATGGATAGCTAAATAGATAACTGAACCGATGATGCACACCGCGCAAAAGTACCCAAGGTACATGAATCTTTTATTGTTCGTCAGGGAGATTGTTTTTGCAATCAGCAAGGCGAGGGCAACATGAAGGGAAGGAAAACTATTGTTATTTGTCGTTGTCGTATAAAAGAACTGCTCAACACCAGGGATAACTGTTTCTAAGGCGGAGGATGTCCCATACGTGGTATAGACATTCGTGATAGGGAGAAACAAGTAAAAAGGGAGAGCAACCGCGTAGATGCCAATGAGACCATACGCAAACGTTTTCATTGCCTTTCTTTCGTCGACTATAAGGAAATAAAGAAGGCTGAACCAGAGGAGAAACGGATAGAGACCGATATAGATGAAGACAAAGAAATACAGCAGCACCGGTGTCCAGTGCTCTGAAAACCAATGCACCACCCCATCTTCGATGGATTGCAAAGCCGTTGCGAAATTATACCCGAGGAGTCGTGTAACATAAGAATCGATAACGTTTACTTCGGCAATATGAACAACGACGACAATAAAGATGGCGATGAGAAAGACGATATGGTAGCGGAAACTATTTCTGTATTCAGGCCATGATTTTTTCCAGACTTGTCTTGGAAAAAGAACTATCAAACCAAGAAGAAAGAGCAGAAGGTTACATCCTCCCAAAATCACCAACCAATAATCTATGGTTTCACCACCGCCTCACAAGGGAACTTCTCTGAGAGTCGTATAGACCGGACCTTGAGGTGTAAGCTCGCTTTTTTTAAGACACAATGATTGAACCGCTTGCACAGCGAATTCTGTTTCTTTGTTGTGTGAAATGACAGCGAGGAGCTGGTCTTTTTTCTTTGCTGTTTTCACTCGACCGATGGTAAGATGGGGAGAAAATCCTCTGTTTTCTTTTTTGAATCCGAGACGCACGAGTTTACTATCAATGGTTTGTGAGATCGTCTTGATGTGCCCCTCATCAAGAATTCCAATCCAGATCACCTTTAGGTAGTTTTGATTTGGAAATACGCCTGTCCCTTTGAGGGTGATAGAAAACGGTTTCACACCAAGAACAGATTCTCTCATCGACTGTTCGATGGCATTAATGTGGTTTTCATCTGTATCCCCAAGGAATTTTATGGTGATGTGGATGTTCTTTGGTTCAACAAGCTTCACATCAGCACCTGTCTTTTGTATATCTTCTTCTAAAGACAGGATGTGTGGCGTGGTTGCAATATCAATGGCGATGAATCCTCGAAAGAGAGCCATGGGTTCCTCCGATTGAGAGAGAGAAATCTATCCCTCTTTTATATAGTATTTCACCGTGAATACGTTGACTTTTTTTAATCTTGTAATGTGATATGATAGATATTCTGAGGATTTTCCATATGAATCCTATATGCCTGCTGTTCGGTCATGATATCCTCTGAGAGAAGGTTTTTTGTCAACTTCGGTACTGTTTTAGGTCCAAGCACTGCCCCTGGACGTCGCAGATCATCGATGTAATCAGTCTCCATGAAAAACCTGCTTCCTTTTCGCAATGCCTCAATGATATTCTTTTTACTCGCAAGTACGGACGGCATAAGTCCATGGTTTTCCTCTGGTGTAATGAGGGGAGGGGAGAAATGTTTGATTATTTTTTCTGGATGTAAGCCAACCTTTCTCCCAAGCTCAACAAGCTCTTTGCACTGATTTGGCGTTGTGCTTTCTGTATGCAACACGACAGGTACTCCAACATCAGCAGCCTGCTGCATACCATACCTCAGGATATCGTTGGAATCCTGTAGGACCTGCTCTTCAACTGGAAAATGAGGTCGCCCGATCTCACCAATGGCAATACATTTCTGTTCTCTGCAGAGCGCTGCTGCTTCCTCTATTCCCTTCTTCATCAATGTGATCGCTGTTTCTCGCCCAAATGCTTCTTGCAATGGAATGATATCAACAGGATATGGACCTACGACAACAAACACTCCAATGCTGATGGCAGATCGGATCTCATCAGCCATTTGAAGCGTATGCTGGTAACACGAGGTGTAGCTTTTTTCTTTTATGACGAGCCCAGGCATGGGGTATTGACAGAGAATGAAATGGGTTCCACCAGCGTCTTGGAACTCCTGTACGGCATCAAGGAATCTTCCCTCTCTGCGAAGGTGAAGGTGATTATCAAAGAAGATCACAACGAATACCTCAAGAACAGAATAAAAAAGAAAGATATAAATGAGGGAGTATGAGACGTATTTTATGTCTCGATATCAGCCTCATTATGAAAGGTTTTCCTCTCAGAGACAATCTCAAGAACATCTCGTGCGAGAATCCAACCAAGGTACCCCATGAAGAAGGTAAAAAATCCAATAATGCTGTAGATAACGATATTTTTTAACGACTCGGTTCCGTCCTGAATCATCACAATGACGGTTCCAGCAGCAAGATACAGAAAGATCAATACCAAGATCCATCGCAATGCATTCATTGTGAAATGAAGACTCATGATGGGTTTTATGGTGATCGGTCCTTTTCTGAGGGATTTTTTTACACTTTTTTCCTTGGAGTGTGTTACCTCCTCGACTGAGCATCGTAGTGTTAATGGAGGCGACTGTGCCGCTTTTTTTTCCTCCATTATCTGTTTATGCATCTGTTGTTTTATCCGGTGTCGAATACGGTAGGTTTCAATTGGAAGCACCCGTAACGGTGCATTTTTTGTTTTGAGATTGCGCGAGAGTCTTTTATTGCTGATTTTTCTTATCGACACCTTACTTCCTCCTAGTTGAGTTTATGAGTGAGTGATCCCAAAAAAAGCAACAATTCGGGACTATAAAAGTCTGTTTTGTAGCTAACTATGCATCTACGGGGCAGCTCGTTATCCTTCCGGGAGGCAGCCTGTTGTGCACCTACATGTTCAACACGGTATCCCCTCAAACAAGCTACGTATCTGCGATGATGCTGATGATATCCCCATCCTTTAACGGATGGTCTGCACCAATGATGCGATGGGTTCGTGCATCGACTCCCCGAATAAAATGATCCCCGAGATCAGTGTGGACTTTGTAGGCAAGGTCCTTTGCGGTTGATCCACGGGGAATCAAGAATGCGTCGGGAAGAACCCGCCCTTCTTTATCAGTGAGATGGTGCTCATCTTCAACAGGGTACACCACGATGAGATCAAGCATTCGAACCGCTTCGTCAATGCATTTTTGTACACCGGTCGATCCGAACTTTACGAGCACATGTGTTCTGATATACTCTAGCGCCTTGAGTTGTTTTTCGGTAACTTCCTCTTTTTTGAGCAGCGTAAACTCATTACTACCCGGGGTATAGGCGATCACCCCTTTTTCCGCCGCATTACTTAATGCAAGTTCACTTTCTGCGCTGGTCGGGATTACTATGTATTTTGTTAGTTCTTTTGTTTTTTCCATGAGGGCATCTGGTGCCTTGTCACATTTGTTAAACGCAATAATCATCGGCTTACTTATCGCACGCACATAGTCAGTGAGTTTGAAGATCTGATCGTCTTTCCATTGGGATGGTTTTGCTATGTCAAGATTGATTTTCCGTATCGCTCCAGTGATATGGTCCTCTTTTATTCCTAATCCAGTCAACTGGTCTGCAAGTATTTTTTCTATTTTTTTCTCCTCAAGTTCACATTTTCTAGCGATGATTTCCCAACTTTTTTTAATAATGCCAAAGAGCCAATAGTTGATTTCTTTTTCAAGGAATAGCACATCTGACAAGGGGTCATGGGAACCGATTTCACAGGGATTTCCTTCTGCATCCGTACTCCCCGATGCATCGACAATATGGATGAGTGCATGGGCTTGCCGTAAATCATCAAGGAACTTATTGCCCAATCCTTTTCCCTTATGGGCATCTGGAACAAGTCCTGCTACATCGATAGCTTCAATCGGGACAAATCGTATCCCATCGATGCATCGTGAATTATGAGGCGTGCAGGTCACATGGGCGTCTCTGCAGGGGCAGGGTTTGCGAATGTACATAACACCACGATTTGCCTCGATAGTGGTGAACGGGTAGTTCGCAACCTCCGCATGGGCTTTTGTTGCAGCGTTGAAAAACGTTGATTTTCCAACATTTGGTTTTCCAACAATACCGAGTTGCATTATGTTCTACTCCAACATTTGTTTTACTTCATCAACAACATCGACATCGTTTTCAAATCGTTTAACCTTTTCAGTGGCCTGTTCTTTTATCGAATCGAGGAACGATATGCCATTTTTCGCATGAAGTGTTCCCTGTATTGAAGCTGTTTTCGAAAGAGAGATTTCTTGACCAGAGATATCACCGATAATCTCTGTTTGATCATTTATAGTAATATTTCCTGTTGATTCGATGTGTCCATGAATTTTTACCTTTTTTCCTATAAAAACGTTTCCTGTCGCTTTTAATGTGCCTTGAACCTCTGATTTCTCATCAATTGAGATATTTCCCTTGAGATCATAGTTTCCAATTAATTTGCATTCTTTACCGATTTGAAGGCTCCCTTCAACTTTTGAATTTGATGTACTGATAATGGAATTATTTGGTATGAAAAGAAATGTTTCTGAAATTGGTATTGTCCCACCATCGTTCTGTTCAAGTTCTTCAAGTATGCGTTCGATTTCTTCGCTCCGCCCCATTTTCAATAATTGCATGAGATATACAAATATATATATAACAACAGGGATAGGATTTCGTATATTTATCCATCCTTTTGCTTCGAATCCTTTTTCGATTTCAACACTATCCCCAACGTCTAAGTCTCCCGTCAGTGATAACGTCCCCTTAATTTTTACTTTCTCGCCTAAATAGACATTCCCACCACTGACAACGTCTCCTCCGATGGTTGAAAAGATGTCGACGCGAACATCGTTTTGTGAATCAAGCTTCCCATCGATGATTCCATGCTCTCCAACAAAGATACGCCCATCGGTGCTCACCCCGAACCGCAGCAACGATCGGTCACCAATGACGACATCCCCCTTCGTGATTATCACTTGCTCCTCGAAGTAGGTCTTATCTGGGATAACAAGCGTTTTTCTATCAAAAACCATTATTCAAACGATATAAATTAATAAGTTATAAACTCAACGGCGGTTGATTTTCCAGGAAAGAAAAAAATTGATATATGAATTGTGTATATGTCGATAAATCCCAAACGAGGACGCATCGTCGCAAACTCGGGCTAATGGTGTTCTAAAATGATCATAAAACAAACCGACATTCCCCTTGAGCAAGATGAACAAAAAAAAGAGGAATTACCTCCTATTAACAAGTGGATTCAGGATGTCACTTTTAAAACAACAGAAGAAATAAAAGTCCCTGATAATCTCCTTGACCAAGTTATAGGGCAGGATCAAACGGTAGCCATTGTAAAGAAAGCAGCCGAACAAAAACGACATGTGATGCTCATCGGAGACCCTGGAACAGGAAAGTCCATGGTCGCTCGGGCGATGACCGAGTTTTTACCAAAAGGGGAGCTCGAAGATATCATCGTCTATCCAAACAACGAGGATACCAATACCCCAACAATCCGTGTCGTTCCTGCAGGAAAAGCACAAGAAATCATTAAGGCCCAACGGGAGGAAGCAAAACGAAAAGTAGAGCAACAAAACAGTATGATCCTCGGCATCGTTTTATTAATTGTCACCTTATCCTTGATAGCAGGGATTGCCACAGGACGTTTTGAATATGCGATTTTTGGTGTGATTGCAGCGGTCATGGTTTATCTTATTGTTGCAAGAGGTGGATTTTCTCAGAGACGGGAATTACAAATGATTCCTAAAATCCTCGTTGCTCATGAAAAAAATGATACCCCACCGTTTATTGATGCTACTGCGGCACACTCTGGAGCATTACTTGGTGATGTCAGACATGACCCATTTCAATCCGCTGGTCTCGAAACCCCACCACATCAACTAGTTGAAGCTGGTGCGATTCATCGTGCCCATAAAGGAGTGTTGTATATCGATGAAATTAATACCTTAGGATTGCCATCGCAACAACATCTCCTCACCGCTATTCAAGAGAAAAAATTTCAAATAACCGGACAATCCGAAAGAAGCTTTGGCGCCATGGTAAAAACAGAACCAGCTCCCTGTGATTTTATTCTTGTTTCTGCAGGAAACCTTGATGCGTTAAATGGGATGCATCCGGCATTACGATCGAGAATCAGGGGATATGGTTATGAAAGCTATCTGCATAGTGTCATGGATGATACCCAGGAGAACCGGATGAAACTCATACGGTTTGTTGCTCAGGAAATCAAGAAAGATGGGAAAATCGGCCATTTCGATAAAGACGCAGTCGCGGAAATCATCCATGAAGCACAACGACGGGCTGGGCGGAAAGGAAAACTGTCGTTACGGTTGCGAGAGCTTGGTGGTTTAATCCGGGTCGCTGGCGATATTGCGTACGAGCGGGGAGATAAAATAATCACTCAACAGCATGTTATCGAGGCAAAACGTATCGCTCGATCATTGGAACAGCAGGTAGCAGATAGGGCACTAGAATCACAAAAGAATTATCGATCGTTTCGAACATTAGGTCAAGAAGTTGGTGTCGTAAACGGTCTAGCTGTCCATTCTGCCGATCCTTCAATGAGCGAGTTCTCCGGATTGGTCCTGCCGATTGTTGCTGAAGTCACCCCTGCAGGATCACAATCTGAAGGAAAGGTAATTGCAACAGGAAAACTTGGTGATATTGCGAAAGAATCGGTACAGAACATTTCTGCTATTATAAAGAAATACATGGGTAGAGATATTTCGACACATGACATTCACATTCAGTTTATTGGTACCTATGAAGGTGTTGAGGGCGACTCAGCGAGCATCTCGCTTATTACCGCAGTGATATCAGCCATGGAAAATGTCCCGGTCAGGCAAGATGTCGCAATGACAGGTTCGATCAGCATTCGAGGAACGGTTCTTCCAATTGGTGGTGTGACAGCAAAAATTGAGGCGGCTGCCGAAGCCGGGATAAAAACAGTACTGATTCCCAAGGCGAATCTCAATGACGTTCTCATTGAAGATAAATATAAGAAAATCGTTGAAATCATCCCTGTTGAGACGCTCACCGATGTTCTCCAAACCGCGCTTGTAGGAAGTGGAAAAGAGGAATTGCTGCGGAAATTACAGGAGATGCGCCCTCCGAAAATCATCGGCAAGGTAGAGTTGGAATCTGAGCGGAAGACCCAAGCTTCTCTTCAATCCAAAGAAACCAAAATTTAAAGTCATATCCCCAAAAGATCATGCGTAAAACTATAATCCTGTAGTATATTTCATAGGGTTGTTATGAAGGCGCTATTTATCGGACGTTTTCAACCGTTCCATCTCGGGCATCTGCTGTTATTACAGCGATTAAGTACCAATTATGAGTCGATTATCATCGGTGTCGGATCGTCTCAGTATCATGATACAGCGGACAATCCTTTTTCTGAAGAAGAACGGTATCAAATGATTACCAAATCATTATCAGCTATTGGAATACATTCATTTCGGATTGTGTCAATTCCAGATATTCATGACCCTCCTCGATGGGTTGATCACGTTCGATCTCTTGTCCCTGATTTTGACGTTGTTATTGCGAATAATCCGTTTACCAGAAAATTATTTTCTGAGAAAGGATATACCGTAAAAGGAACAGCGTATTTTGATCGGAAACGGTATTCTGGAAAAGAGATACGCAGGCGCATGGTCCATGATGAGCGATGGGATGAATTAGTTCCTCAAGTCGTGTATAGATTTATTCGCGATATTGATGGAGTGAACCGCTTAAAACACATCTCAGATCAATGTTAAACAAGCGACATTTTTTGATAACAACTGTACAGATATATTTATATAAAAAAGATACCACAATAGCAGTATGAGCAATTCGGGTGAGGTAATGGTTCATAAGATCCGTATCTATCTTCAACTGCTTCGACCATTTACCCTTCTTGCCCCTCTCATCGTGTCGAGCTGTGTAATGATTGCGAGTCTTGTCAATGCTCAATCCACTGACGTTTCATTCGTCTCTCTTCTCTGGACCTTGCTTTCCGCGAGTTTTTGTTTTGCTTTCTTGAATGGTGCTTCTAATGTGTTAAATCAAGTGACCGATTTAAAGGAAGATATTATTTCGAAACCCTATCGCCCGATACCCCAAGGGATCATCTCTCCGAAACAGGCATATCAGGTCTCTTTGTTCCTTTATATGACCGCGTTTCTTCTTTCTCTTACCGTTCATATCCTTTTCAGTTTCTTTGTGGTACTCATTGCCTTTTTCTCAATCACGTATTCCTTGAAGCCACGAGTGAAAAAATATCTATTTTTGAATCAAATCTGGGTGGCTCTCCCACGCGGTTTCTTTGGTTTTATCGGTTCCTGGAGCGTCTTTGGAAACCCGTTTGAACCTCTTCCTCTTGGAATGGGTTGTATCGCTGCGTTGTTTCTTTTTGGGGGTACAGCCACCAAAGATATCAGAGACGCAAGTGCAGATCGAACCGTGGGGACACGGACTTTAATCAACACTTTTGGACCAAAAAAGGCCGCATTTTTTTCTCTTTTTTTTATGACCAGTGCGTTTGCTTTGATTTTTCCTTTAGTCTATTTTCAACTCATAAACGCTTCGTTTCTTCCCCTAGCCGCGCTGAGTCTCTTTGGGACAGTAATCGCATGGTTAATGGTGCAAGATCATAAGAATAAAAAATGTGAAAATACGGCCGCATGGACCGTTATGTATGCAACCTATTTTATTTTTGCACTCAGTTTCGCGGTAATAGCGATTGTTTTCTCTGCATAACCCTCATTCTAATATCCAACAAAAGAGATATTGTTGCCACAATAACAGCAATACAAACGAAATAGAATCCCAGATTAAATCCCCACGTCGAATGCATGAGGATTTCTTCTGATCCAATTGATATCGGAAGATCTTTTTCCCCTTGAACTACCCCGATGCTTGTTTCCGCTAGCTTTGTTGTTCCATAATAAAATGAGGAGAGTATAATACTGAGAAGAATTACTCCACCGACGCTTAAGAGAAGTGCGTAATTTTTTTTATTCATTCGTTTCGATAGGATACCAAGAACCAAACTGATACAAGCAAGTGAAGTAAAGGGTACAATTGCTGAAAGAAGCATATTAAAAACGTCTGGTGTTTCCGCAATGGAGAGGGAGATTTCTCCGTAATACTTTATGGTTTCAATCATCGCCCCGGGATTGACATAGAGGGCTGTACTTTTCTCTGCCGGTGGTGTCACACTCGTTGCATCAAACAGCCACCAGGGTTGGAAAAACGAGAGAATAACAAAGAGTATTGCCAAACATTTTAAGAGAGAGGATAGTGAAAATTTTCTTAATGCTGTGAGTACTGCAAAAAATCCAAACAAGAAACTAAAAAACAACGTGAGGACAACAGGGAAAAGAGAATCGACTGTTGTAACAAATATCAGCAGTTGATCATTAGTCAACTCCAATTGTTTTATTCCTATCAGTTCGCCTTCCTTGAAGGCTTTTATCGTGTATCGAGCTGGAGGTAAGCGAAATGTTTTTTCTTTGGTTACCAGAAGAGACTGGTTGTCACGTATGATCGTGAATTCTATTGTATCGTCAGTAAGGGTATTTCCTTTGATATCATATAAATCGATTGAAAGTGCATATAACGCAGAAAATTTCATTGGGATTGTCATAGTTGCAGGTGGTATTGTTATCGGGGTATCATCAAGAAAATCTCCATAGCTAATCTGAAGATTGTACTCGCCTTCGGGAATCCTCTCGAACGTGAATGACCCAACATTATAAATCTCAGCAGTGAGTTGAATAGTTCTATTATTACTCGATGTGACGAGAAGGGGCGCGAGATCGACTCCGGGGGGTAAACCTAGGCCATCGGTGACAACGGCGGTAAAGGTATACAGTGCGATTGGAACTTGGTCCTGTACCTTTTTAAGAGTCCTGGGGAGTTGACTATCATAGACAATAAAGTTTTTGTACTCTGCTCGAAGCGTATATGGATCTTTCGAATTAAAAGGAGCCTTTACAATCAATTTGCCATTACCTTGTGTTATATTTTCATCATAGAGAATGCCATCTTTGTTTGTCAGCCATCCATGGATGCCTGTTATTCCTTGTCCATATTGATCAACAAAG
>Ga0153915_10000932_pt1 | contig 27092 bp, 21 predicted proteins | sample Opewatmetagenome_2_FD_107003 | JGI IMG/M metagenome (GOLD analysis project Ga0153915, IMG submission 107003) | Freshwater wetland microbial communities from Ohio, USA - Open water 3 Core 3 Depth 3 metaG | ecosystem: Environmental > Aquatic > Freshwater > Wetlands | place: USA: Ohio, Lake Erie...
ATCATGTCAGGGAGAATATAGGCTTTTCCATTTTCCTTAAAGAAAATATCCGGGAGGTTGACATTATCAGGCTGCAGAAGAAACTGGACGCAATGCCCTTTGTAAAATCAACCGATTATATAACCAAGGAGGAGGCTGCAAAGGAATACCAGGAAGAACTTGGAGAGGATTTCACAGAATTCCTCGGTTATAATCCCCTTCCGGCTTCTATTGAAGTTAGATTTATTGCTCAGTTTGCAAATCCTGATAGCATTTCAAAAATTGAAAAAGAAATACTTAACTGGGAGGAGGTCAGTGAAGTATTTTATCAAAAGTCACTCATTCATCTTGTAAACGATAACATCCGGAAGATAAGTTTAATAATCCTTGCTTTCAGCGGATTGTTATTCCTGATAGCCCTGGCGCTTATAAATAATACTATCAGGCTTTCAGTGTATTCTAAAAGATTTATTATTAAAACAATGCAACTGGTTGGCGCAACTAAAGCTTTTATCAGAAAACCTTTCCTGAAAAAAAGCGCTGCTCACGGTATTTACGCGGCATTCATTGCATTGCTTTTACTGACAGCGGTGATTTATTTTGCACAGAAAGAATTGCCAGGAATTGTCGGATTCAGCGATCCTGAAATTCTGGGAATATTATTTTGCAGCGTAATTATACTTGGCATTATTTTTAACTGGATCTCTACTTTTTTTGCAGTCAACAAATTTCTCAGGATGAGATCCGATGATCTGTATTATTAATCAAAGAATAAATGGCTAAAAAGAAAACAGAACCGGAAAAGAAACCGGATTTCCCATTACAAAGGGAGAATTATATTCTCCTGATAATTGGATTCGCAGTTATTATTATTGGATTCCTGCTTATGATCGGCGGAAAAGCAGAAAATCCCAATGTGTTCAATCCGAAAATTTTCAGTTTCAGAAGGGTCACGCTTGCTCCAATCATCGTTCTGGCAGGTTTCATTTTCGAGATTTGGGCAATCATGAAGAAACCAAAAGAAACAGAAGAATAGAGCAGGAGTGATGAACTGGATAGAAGCTTTAATCCTGGGTATTGTCCAGGGACTTACGGAATTTCTTCCTGTCAGCAGCAGTGGCCATCTCGAACTCGGCAGGGCTATATTTCATCTTAATCCCGAAGATGATCTCGCTTTTGCCCTTGTGGTCCATGGTGCAACAGTCCTCAGTACTATTGTGGTTTTTTATAAAGAGCTGGGGCGGCTGTTTACAGAAACTTTCTCATTCAGGTGGAATGAATCAACAAAATATGTACTTAAACTTCTCGTTTCAATGATTCCTGTTCTTATTGTGGGATTTTTCTTTCGGGATTTTGTTGAACAGTTTTTCACAGGCAATATAGTATTTGTCGGGAGTATGTTAATCGTCACTGCAGCTTTGCTTATTACTGCGAATTATGCAAAAGATAAGGGAAGGGAAATTTCATTCAGGGATTCATTCATTATTGGGATTGCCCAGGCAATAGCTACTCTGCCAGGCCTCTCGAGGTCAGGTGCAACAATTTCCACCGGACTGCTACTTGGAAACAGGAAAGATGAAATGGCAAGGTTTTCATTTCTGATGGTGCTGGTTCCCATAATAGGAGTTAATTTACTTGACATAATCTCCGGTGACCTTGCAGGGAAAAATACAACTTCACTCCTCCCATTAATAATAGGATTCCTGGCGGCTTTTCTTACGGGAACACTTACCTGCAGATGGATGATAAGCCTTGTAAGAAGAGGCAAACTCATTTATTTCGGGATCTATTGCCTGGTTATCGGCATAATAGCCATTCTAATAGGAATCTGATTTATGGTTGAAATCAATAAACAGACTGACTTTTTAAAAGGATCGGTGCTGCTGATAGATAAGCCACTTGAATGGTCTTCATTCGATGTTGTGAACAAGATAAAGATATTACTGCAGAATAAGTTCAAGTATAAATGGCTTAAAGTAGGGCATGCAGGAACACTCGATCCTCTGGCTACCGGGTTGATGATACTTTGTACAGGCAATGCCACTAAAGATATAACAAAGTATCTCATCCTTGAAAAGGAATACATTGCGACGATTTGTCTAGGCAAATCGACACCCTCGTTTGACCTGGAAACACAACCTGATAAGACTTATCCCATTGACCACATTACCCGCGAAATGATCCTTAAAACTCTGCCCCGGTTCAAAGGGAAAATAAACCAGGTTCCACCGGTATATTCTGCGAAGCGTCTAAAAGGAAAACGGGCATATGATTTCGCAAGAAAAGGGAAAGAAATTGAGCTTGAGCCTAATACAGTATTAATTAAGGAAATAGAGTTGATTGAATATAATAAACCTGTTGTCGTACTCCGGATTAAATGCGGAAAAGGAACATATATAAGGGCCTTTGCAAGAGATTTCGGCAAAGCGCTTGACAGTGGGGCTCACCTCATTGCACTGAAGAGGATTTCAATCGGAGATTATAAGATCTCAGAAGCCCTGACAATGAAAAAATTTGAAGAAAAAATTAAATTCATGTAACCTTCTTAAAATTTTTCCGTATAAAGGCAACCATAAAATAAAGTTAAAAGTTCCAGAATATGAAGTTGTCACAGTTTAAATATCATCTGCCTGAAGAGCTTATAGTAAAATATCCCGCAAAAAACAGAGATGAATCAAGATTGATGGTTCTTCATCGGGATACTGAAGAAGTTGAGCACAGGATTTTTAAAGATATTCTTGACTATTTTAATGATAAGGACGTGCTGGTATTTAATAATACCAAAGTTTTTCCTGCCCGGCTTTATGGGAATAAGGAAAAAACAGGTGCTGAAATTGAAGTATTCCTGCTAAGGGAGTTGAACAGGGAACAACGATTGTGGGATGTTCTTGTCGATCCGGCAAGAAAAATAAGAATCGGCAATAAATTATATTTTGGCGAAGATGACCTTCTGGTTGCTGAAGTGATCGATAATACCACATCCCGTGGCCGGACCCTTCGGTTTTTATATGACGGGGATTATGATGATTTCAAGAAAACTCTTTACAGTCTGGGCGAGACACCGCTTCCAAAATATATCAAACGGAGCGTGGAGCCGGAAGACAGGGAAAGATACCAGACAGTTTATGCCAAGCATGAAGGTGCTGTCGCCGCTCCTACTGCTGGAATGCATTTCAGTAAGCAATTATTGAAGAGACTTGAAATTAAAGGCTGTGAATTTGCATTTATTACTTTACACGTAGGTTTAGGCAATTTCCGCACTGTTGATGTGGAGGATCTCACCAAGCACAAAATGGATTCAGAACGGATTATTATTGATGAAGAGGCTGTAAAGATTGTCAATGCTGCTAAAGATCGCAGAAATAATATTTGCTCAGTAGGTACCACTGTCACCAGGACCCTTGAAAGTTCTGTTTCAACAACTGGTTACCTTAAAGAGTTCGACGGTTGGACAAATAAGTTTATTTTCCCTCCCTATGATTTCAAAATCCCAAACATGATGATTTCTAATTTTCATTTACCACTTTCAACACTTTTGATGATGGTCGCAGCCTTTGCAGGCTATAAATTCCTCCTCGACAGCTATAAGCTGGCTATAAAAGAAAAGTACAGGTTTGGGACTTATGGTGATGCGATGCTTATAATATAACGTGAAGAGTGAGTCGAGGGTTTTGTGATGAGGTTTAAGAATGAGAGGTGGGGTGGGCTGAGTGATGATTTTGAGTGATGAATTATGAAGGATGAGTGTGAAGTTTGGAGTGAAGAGTTTGGGGTGGTGCAATATAGTCGTTAGTTTGGTTAATGGAAATAAATCTAAGTGGAAGTTGGTATAGCTTTAGCTATTTAGGTTTGATTCATGTTTAAATATGCCTATCATCAGTTCAATAGTTTCCTGGCTGAACATTAAAAGGCTGCACCAGATCGAGCTGTTCATGAAGTATCCTTTTGATGTCCAGAAAGAGACTTTATTCAGATTATTAGAAAAGGCTAATGATACAGCGATCGGCAAGGAATATGAATTCAGCGGTATTAAATCAATCGAAAATTTCCAGAAAAAGGTTCCCGTGCAAACTTATGATGACATTAAGAATTATGTATCAAGGATCATGGCTGGAGAACAGAACCTACTATGGCCAAGTGAAATAAAGTGGTTCGCAAAATCATCTGGGACGACAAATGATAAAAGTAAATTTATCCCTGTTAGCATTGAAGCTCTTGAAGAATGTCATTTCCGTGGCGGAAAGGATATAATTGCTATCTATACCAGGAATCATCCTGATTCTAAAATGCTAAAAGGGAAAGCCCTTACACTGGGAGGAAGTCATAAGATCAGCAGCTACAGCAATCAATCATATTATGGGGACCTGTCTGCAATCCTTATTGAAAACCTTCCATTCTGGGCACATTTCATCAGAACACCAAGTCATGAGATTGCATTACTTGATGAATGGGAACAAAAGCTTGATCTGATTACAAAAGAAACCATTAATGATAATGTTACTAATATTGCCGGCGTTCCGTCATGGAACCTGGTGCTTATTAATCATATACTTGAATATACAAATAAAAAAAACCTTCTTGAAATATGGCCAAATCTTGAATTATTCACCCATGGAGGAGTAAGCTTCACTCCTTACCGGGAGCAATTTAAAAAAGTCATTCCTTCGGAATCAATGAACTATATGGAGACCTATAATGCTTCTGAAGGATTCTTTGCCCTGCAGGATGATCCATCAAAAGATGATATGCTTTTAATGCTTGATTATGGGATATTCTATGAGTTTATTCCTGTTTCGGAAATTGATTCTCCTGATCCAAAGGCATATACAATTGCTGATGTCAAACCAGGGGTGAATTATGCAATGGTCATTACAACCAACGGCGGATTGTGGCGCTATTTAATTGGAGACACAGTAATCTTTACTTCTCTGTATCCTCATAAGATCAAAATATCTGGAAGAACTAAACATTTTATCAATGCATTCGGCGAAGAAATTATTATCGATAATGCTGAAAAAGCTTTGAGTATTGCATGTGAGAAAACCGGGTCAGTAATTAATGAATACACGGCGGCACCTGTGTATATGACACAGAGTACTAAAGGTACGCACGAATGGGTCATTGAGTTCGAAAAAGAACCAGTGGATATTGAATATTTTGCTGAAGTACTGGATCATGCCCTTTGCTCTATTAACTCTGATTATGAAGCAAAGCGATATAAAAACATGACTTTAGTAATGCCGGTCATACGGAAACTGGAAAAAGGTTCGTTTTATAAATGGCTTAGCAGCAAAGGTAAAGCAGGAGGACAGAACAAGGTTCCCCGCCTGTCAAATGACCGCAAATATGTTGAGGAAATTCTGAATTTCGTAAAATGAAATACCTGCATTTTATATTATACATTTCTCTTTTCGCTGTAATTGGGGCGCATGCCCAATCAGAATTTCAATTCACAGGTAAGATTGAAACTGAATGCAGCCAGTTCTGTGTAGATCCTCTTGGCAATATTTATATTGTCTGCGGACAGGATATCAGGAAATTTGATATTAACCTGAAAAAAATCGGTGATTATTCCAATTCCTATCTTGGCATTATTTCGATTGCCGATGTCTCTGATCCTTTAAGAATCCTGATTTACTACAGGGAATTAAACCAGGTCGTCTGGCTCGATAATTTTTTACAGGAACTTAGAAGCCCGGTCAGGCTTGATGATATTGGCATTGACCAGGCTGTACTGTTATGTTCATCCAACCTTGGCGGTTTTTGGGTTTTTGATCAGCTTAATAACCAGCTGAAGTATTATGATAAAAATCTCAAAAAAATCCATGAAAGTATAAGCCTTGGTTCTCTAATAGGAGAAATTAAACCTTCGGCTATTTCAGAGAAAAACCGCACTGTCTATATCTATTTCCCTGGAGCCGGGATTCTAACCTTTGATCAGTTTGCAGCATATAGCAGAACATTACCGGTATTTCCGGATAATTCATTCCAGGTGACTGACGAAAGTCTTTATTATCTCAGAAATGGATCATTGTACAGGTATTATCTGGACACTTTCAGGGAAGAGGAATTGACATTGCCCGATTCTATTGGTTTTACATCAGTTTATGTTCAATCAGAATATATCTACCTTCTTAAGAAAGACGGTGTTTATATCTACAAGTCTTCTTCGCTGTATCAATAAAAGGACTATCTTAAAGAATATTTTTGTACATTAGTAAGCACCGATTAAACAAACTTAATATGCATATTGCAGTTGCCGGAAATATAGGTTCTGGTAAAACAACATTAACCTCATTGCTGTGCCGGCATTACAAATGGGAGCCGCATTATGAGGATGTGGATGACAATCCTTATCTCAACGATTTTTACCAGGACATGCAGAGATGGTCCTTCAATCTTCAGATATATTTTCTGAACAGCCGTTTTGACAAGATCATTGAAATACAAAAATCCGGGAGGGATGTGATACAGGACAGAACAATTTATGAGGATGCTTATATTTTTGCACCCAACCTTCATTCGATGGGATTAATGTCGACTCGTGATTTTGAGAATTATTTCACTCTTTTCAACATGGTTAGTTCCCTGATCGCTCCACCCGACCTGATAATTTATCTGCGCGCTTCAATACCCACATTAGTCAATCAGATACAAACTCGTGGGAGAAAATATGAAAGCAGCATCCGGCTCGATTACCTCAAAAGACTTAATGAAAGATACGAAGCATGGGTGGAATCCTATAAACTAGGAAAAATGCTTATCGTAGATGCGGATAATTATAATTTCCCTGATAGCCCGGAAGATCTGAGTGTTGTAATCGATAAAATTAATGCAGAGCTGCATGGACTGTTCAAATAGTTCTTGCCTGCCTGTTGGTAGGCAGGGTTCTCGGTTCTCAGTTATCGGTTATTCGAATTAATTATTTTAAATAATTACAGATATAAAATTGTAGTATGAGAAGCTATGTCCGCTTATTGACTCTCTCATGCCTCATTTTTGTGATTAGTTGTAATCACGAAGTACAAAACAAAAAACAAATGCCCATTCAGGAGACTTTTGCCCGTGTGCTTGGCGATCGGGCTAATGATTTTGTAGTAGATATTATTCCCAGGTCAAACGGTTTAGATGTTTTTGAAATAGAACAAACCGGTAATAAAATAGCACTTCGCGGATCTTCCCAAAACGCTATTGGTTATGCCATGAATTGGTATCTAAAATACTATTGCAACAGGCAAGTGCCGCGTGGGACAATTACTGATTTACCCGATCCATTGCCTGAGGTCAGGTCAAAGGTGAGTAAGAATTCTCCTTACAAATACCGTTATTTCCTGAATTACTGCACATTTAATTATACAATGTCTTTCTACGGATGGAAAGATTGGGAAAAGGAACTGGACTGGATGGCGCTTAATGGGATCAACCTGGCCCTTGCAATTAATGGTTACGAGGCTGTTTGGCAAAATACTTTGAAACATTTCAATATTACCGACAAAGAAATAGTGGATTTTATTCCGGGGCCGGCTTATCAATCATGGTGGCTTATGGGTAATCTGGAAGGTTGGGGAGGGCCGGTTTCACAACAATGGATTGACGACCGTGCGTTACTTCAAAAAAACATTTTAGGACGAATGCAGGAACTTGATATAGAGCCGGTATTGCAGGGCTTCTATGGAGTTGTTCCCAATGTATTAAGAGGGAGATATCCAAAAGCAAACATCATTGAAGGAGGCAATTTTAATACGTTCAACAGACCGGCATACCTAGACCCAAATGATCCCCTTTTCGGCGAAATGGCTGCCATTTATTATGATGAACTGAAAAAGCTTTACGGTAGCTGGAAATTTTATGGTGGTGATCCTTTTCATGAGGGAGGAAATACTGAAGGCATTGACATAACAAGCGCATCTGGAAATATACAAAAACAGATGTTGGTTTTAAATAATGAAGCAGTATGGGTGCTGCAAGGATGGCTTGATAATCCAAAGCCTGAAACCTTGAATGGTATAGATAAAGATAAAGTTTTAATTCTGGACCTTTTTGCAGATAATTCACCTGACTGGCAGTATCGCAAGGGATACGACGGCTCACCCTGGGTATGGTGTGCTATTGTAAACTTTGGTAGCCGTACAGATTTGTTCGGACGTTTACAAAACATTGCTAACGAACCCATACGTGCACTAAAGAGTCCGTATGGCGCTAAATTAACAGGCATTGGTGCCATGCCTGAAGGCAGTTCACCCAATCCGGTAGTATATGAGCTGGTGTATGAAATGGCCTGGCAAAACGAGGCGCCAGATTTAAATAAATGGATAAAAGATTATTCTACTATTAGGTACGGAAAAAGCAACTTAAAAGCTCAACAAGCCTGGGTATTGCTTTTAGAAACTGTTTATGGCTGCCCACGACCCGGCAGCAATACTGATGGTTGTGGTGAATCAGAGCCCGTAATTTGCGCCCGTCCGGCTCTCGATGTTAAGGGGGTAGATGAATGGGGCAGTATAGAAGTTTTTTACGACACCACTAAATTAAAACTCGCAGGTAAACTATTACTCGAAGCCGCCAGTGAACTTCAAAATTCAAAAAACTATCTATACGATCTGGTTGATGTTTGGAATGAAATTATCTCAAATATGGCGTTGCTACAATACAAGGCAATGCAGTCAGCATACAAACAAAAAGATAAGGCAGCATTCCGCATAGCAGCATCACGGTTCTTGGACCTTATTAAAAAACAAGATGAGTTAACTGCATCAAACGATAATTTCCTTTTGGGAAAATGGACAGAACAAGCCCGTAATATCGCACCTCTTCAAGCCGAAAAAGAATTGTTTGAATGGAACGCCAGAACCTTGATTACATGGTGGGGCTGGCAAAACCGAAATTTAAAATTTGTTTTACACGACTATGCTTACAAAGAATGGTCAGGTTTGTTATCAGATTATTATTTTCCCCGTTGGGAAAAATTTATAACCAATTGCAATAAAGAACTAAATGGAGAAAAAGTAAAACCGATTGATTTTATTGTATTTGAGGAAGACTTTTGCAGACAAAGCAAACAATACTGTACGCATGCCAAGGGGAATACAATAGAAATTATTCAATCATTCCCTTGATTTTTTGCTCCTCAGGCTGGACTCGAACCAGCGGCCCTCTGATTAACAGTCAGATGCTCTAACCAACTGAGCTACTGAGGAATATTTAATTCTCCAGATTTAGATACCCTTTTAAAATTGCCCTGCGAAAATAATAGGATTATATGAAATATCCAATATCTTTGTTTAATTAATTAAGCCTCACAATTTATGAATAGCGTACTGGGTATGGGAAATGCCCTGGTTGATGTAATGACCCGACTTGAAGGAGACAAAACTCTTCGCGATTTTAAAATACCAAAAGGAAGTATGCAACTGGTCAATAAGGAATTCTCTAACCGAATCATGGCCAGTACAGTCGGACTCAAAAAAATCCAGTCTTCAGGCGGTTCGGCAGCAAATACAATACATGGGCTGGCGCATCTTGGATTAAAAACAGGTTTCATTGGAAAAATTGGCCATGATAATCTTGGCAAATTTTTCGAGCAGGATATGAAACAAAATGGCATTAAACCTGTTCTGTTTCATGATCTTGAAGAAACAGGAAGATCAATTGCAATGATAAGTCCTGATTCAGAAAGGACTTTTGCGACATTTCTGGGCGCGGCAATCAACCTGAAAGAGGAAGACCTTTCATCAGACATATTCTCGGGTTTTCAGCATTTTCATGTCGAAGGGTACCAGGTCCAGAACAAAAATCTCGTCAGAAAAGCTCTTAGGCTGGCAAAATCCCATGGACTGATTGTTTCCCTGGATATGGCAAGTTATAATGTTGTAGCAGAAAATGTCGAATTCCTCGAAAGCATTATCAAAGAATATGTTGATGTTGTATTTGCCAATCAGTACGAAGCGGAAGTATTTACTGCAAAAAAATCAAAGGAGGCATTAAGGGAACTTTCAAAATACTGTGAAATTGCAGTAATGAAATTGGGGGTCGAGGGATCTCTTGTCAAAAGAGGTAGTGAAGAATGTGGAGTTGGCATAGTTGAAGTAAATACAATTGATACAACCGGCGCAGGTGATCTGTATGCCACCGGATTCATTTATGGCCTTTGCAAAGATCAGCCTCTTGATCGATGCGGACATATTGGCGCAGTATGCAGTGCTTATGTTACCGAGGTGGTAGGAGCTAAAATGGATGAGGAAAGATGGGAAATAGTAAGGCATAAAATAGAGGAGGTGATGGCTGCATGAGACATGACCAATCAAAAGAACCAATAAAATATTAATATATTTCAGCTTGAATAGATACCCTAAGCATACCACGGACGCACCCTTCTCAGATCACCTTTAAGTATTTCGATTGCCAGGTTTACATCATCTAAAACCTGGAAATCAAACATACCTACACAGATAAAGTCGGCTCCGTTCTCAAACGCATATTTGAATCCTTCCTTTGGTTGTATTGCTCCTCCGGCAAGAACTTTAAATCCTATCAGCGGAACATTAAGTCCTTTTACAAATTCATTTGTCTGTTCAGGGAAAAGATCGAAAATATTATCGTGATATTTATTATGATCAAGAAAATATTCCCCGTCCATCTGGAATTCAATCCTGTTTTCACGTGGATGGGCTGACCAGTATTGATCATGATGCATGGTCTTGAAGTAATAATCAGGTTTCAACCCTGCCTTTTCACATGCCATGGGCGTTTGGACTGAGTGTGCCCCGATACCTGCCAGGTAACCCTGTCCACGCATAAATTCAACTGCCTTGAATAACATATCCATTCTGCCCCCATTTACAAACCTGTCACTGTAGGCTCCCTGGACATACATCGAAGTGGCTCCGTAATCCATTGCCTCTTTTATCGCAAATAAAGGATCATTTTCTTTCACATCCATATGTACCTGACAGATCGACATTATTTTGCTGCCTGTAAGTTTCTTGTACTTATTCAGGAGGGGATAGAACTGATTGACCATATTGGTAGTGTTTATCCCGGCTTGTTCACATATATTCAGCGTTTCCATGATTTTGGTTTCAGAATTATACTGACGGAACAGCTGATTGGCATAAATGAGATCTCTTGCATGGGCCCATCCTCCAATTAAATTGCATCCAAGAATAACACGGCTGATTTCAAGATTTCCGAGTTTCCCCTTTGGCAATTCACCTTTAAGCTGACTAATATCGAACTTCTTCAATGCAATAGTTGCGCCTGATAAGACATCAGGTTCTACAGTTGTATTTCTCAGGGAGGATCCTGCAAGCATGCCTCCCAGGAAGGGCAGGGAGACTAATCCCTTGATTAGTTCCCTTCTCTTCGAAATGTCGCCTGCAGCAACAGGTTCGACTTCTGATTCCCTGGTACCTTTTCTCCTGAAAAATCCGATAAACTTTTCAATACTGTATTCCCTTGCCGGCCATAAATAAATGACAACAAGCGCTAAGGTTTCGATCAGATTTCTGTTTATTATCCAGTAATGACCCTCAGACGTAACAGGAAAAACTGAACTGCCAAATGGCGGATATGCGAAATAGTATAATAACAATAGCACAATTCCCGCAACGGTTGAAATCCTTATGAAAATCCCAGCAAACAAACCAATACCTATAAGGATCATTCCCCAGATATTTAGAAAATTAACAACATTGATAAGGACCGGATCTGAAGCAAGCCAGTGAAAAAAACCTGATAAAAAGCCGTATGAACCTCTTAAATAGGCTTCGGCAGACCAACCCGGAATAAACAGCTTGATTATTCCTTCGTACAGGAAATGCCATCCTACGGCAATCCTAAGTACAAACATCATAATTGCATAAACGCGTTTCATATATTTAAGTATAAATTTTATTCCATTCCCTATTCTTTCTATTTTTCCAGCTTCCCTGGTGATAGACATAGCTTACTATAAGCGGCAGTACTGATGTCGCTTCGGCATAGACCATTTGTTCAAACTGAGTGTCGACCTTCCCCCATGAAGATGCCTCCTTTAAAGTGGATCCTGAACAGCCACCATCCCTTGGATCCGCCACAGTGATCTGAACGGCATATTTATGCATAGGCACGTATTCCCCAAGCACTTCTGCGCAGACAACTGTATCCTGTGCAAAATTTTTCGGCACCCCTCCCCCAATCATAAACAGTCCGCTCACAGGTGCTTTCATTTTAATCATTGTAATCTCCCGGAGATCCTTCACTGAATCAATTGATACATGTTTTTTTGGCCTTTGCCACTGATGCATAACAAGGCCAAATCCGGCACTGCTGTCACTGAATGCAGGGCAGAAAACAGGGACATTCTTTTCATATGCAACCTGGACGAGCGACTCCTTTTTAACACCGTTCTTCACCAGGTATTTGCCCATTTCCTGAATAAATTCCCTTGAAGAATATGCACCAGGAGTCATCTTATCTGCAATCTCTCTTATCGTATTATCACAAACCTGCAATTCGTCCTCATCAATAAAAGTGTCGTATATCCGATCAATATAATGATGCCTCAAATCTTTATCCTTAATGAACTGACTGCCTTTATAATGACTGAATCCTAAAGCTTCAAAGAAATCCATATCCACGATGGAAGCACCTGTAGAAACAACCACATCAATCATATTATATTTGATCATATCAGCATAAATCTTCATACATCCGCCCGCACTTGTACTTCCAGCAAGAGTTAGAATTATCGTAGATTCTTTATCGAGGAGCATCTTTTCAAATATATCTGCCGCATTCGCAGTGTCGCGGGATGTAAAGGACATCTTACGCATATCTTTAATGATAGCCGTAGAATCAAATGACGTTATATCTATGTGCTTGATCTTCTCTTTTAAATAATCGCTTTTTTTCATCTTTATCTAAAATAATATCAGGCTCTAATGTATAATAATTATTAAAATAACACAATTATGTTATCAGGGAATATTTACACAAAAAGGATCTTATTTCGAATCCTTTAAAGTCTTCAGGAATTTATAAGTCAAGACCTTATATAATAATTTAGCAGCGAGGAAGTTAGGAGCTTTATTTTTTGGTTCAGGACAAAGTTCAACTATATCAAAACCCACAAGATGTTTCTTTTCTGCAACTTTCCTTATTAATTCAAGTGTAGTATACCAGTCCAGTCCGCCAGGTTCAGGAGTGCCTGTTGAAGGCATCACGGAAGGGTCTAATACATCAAGATCAATCGTAAGATATACCTTCTCATTTAATGATTTGATCACTCTATCAATCCAGTCAACCGATTTATGAATTTCTTCAGCAAAAAAGACATGATCATGCTGAAGGTACTCCGTTTCAATTATGTCCATACTTCTTATCCCTACCTGTGTTACCGGGCATAACTCCTTAATCCTTGACATTGTACAGGCATGATTGTACTTTGATCCCAGGTATTCAGGCCGCAAGTCAGTATGTGCATCCAGCTGCAAGACAGAAAGGTCAGGATTCTTTTTCAGATGGGCTTTGACTGATCCTATGGTAACGGAATGTTCTCCGCCAACCACTACCACAAATTTATTGAGCTTCAACCAGGAATTAATTCTCTTGTCGACTGCATTGATCATCAGTTCAGGTCTTCCCGGAATAGAAACCGGGATGTCAGTGTAAATTCCTATTTTATACACCTCAGTACCGGTTTCGATATCATACAATTCCATGTTCGCAGATGCTTCCAGAAGCGCTTCAGGCCCTTTGTCTGCGCCTTTCCCCCATGTGGTTGTTTCATCATAGGGAACTGGCACAATAACAACGGCCGATTGAATCCTGTCACTGAATGCTTCCGGGAGATCCCCGTAACCGGTCATTTTCCTGTCAGTTTTTAATCACTGGATAATAATATGAAGTAAAACACAGCGCGACCAGGGCTGTGCCAAAATTCTTTCTTGGCACAAAACTTTCAGAAAGAATATGAATATCATCTAAATTATACTTCTCCGAGAATCCATTCCAGTATAGTTCTTCCAGACTTGATTTCAGCCTGCGCTCCAGTTCTTTCTCATCATAATTCCCGTAATGCTCACAAACCAGCCCACCATAGCGTTTATTAGTCAGCCTGTCATTGAGCCATCCATAGATGATACCTGCAGTAGCACGTTCTCCTTTTTCAGCATGGCATACAGACATAATTGCCTCCATTACCGAACCATGTTCAATATGTTCCGGCCTTTCTATTTTTCTTGCAATACCAGGAAGAATAGAAGAATAAGTAACGATATTGCACATTTCGATCCTGGCTGAGAGAAGAGCAAGGTGATATGATCCGGCGTGAATTGTGATATCGCTTTCGCCGGTTCCTGATGTTTCAAAATATTCTACTGGGATGCGGTTCCCGGTTAAAATCCCTTCTGAAAGACCGGGTAACTGCTGTATTTTGTTGTTTTTTGCGAGAATAACCATTTGTTTAATAATTTAAGTAATTCAACAAAAAGATCGAGTTTTTGCGGATATGTAAAGGTTATCCACACCGGTTTTTTGAAAAGGGATTTCAGATGATGAAATTTCTGAGTATAAAAAGTAGGGAAACAAGTATGAACCAAACAAAATAATCTGGTTTGTAACCTGCTATTTTATTTGTATTTTTTAGGAATTCATATTTGCTGTAAATGCCTGGCATTTTTCTGATTAGGCAGACCTAAATTAAAAATAATTTTAAATAGGGCGCAATATTAAATAAAAATTAAATATCAACAATAATTTCACAATTATTTTTGTCAGCAAAAATCAAAAAAGCCAGCGTTTATTATCTGTTTTTTAATGTTACTTTTTCTTAAATCCTTCCGGCAATAATTCTACCTGGACAAAATTGTTTTTATTCATATACCGGCTGACAGCCATCTTAATCCTTTCAGAGGTAAGTGTTGAAACAAGATCAGGATATTTGAGTATAAGCGCCGGATCCTGGCCATTAAAATAATAATTCTGAAGAGATCTTAGCCAGAAAGTGTTTTCTTTCATATTGGTTTCATAACTGCGAAGCTGTGTCTCTTTTACTTTAGTTATATATATTTCAGCCGGACCAAATGTTTTCATACTGTCTATGACCTGAAAAAGCGTGTTGCTCAGCTCCTCTGTCCTGGCAGGATCACAGCCGAAAGAAATAGTTATCTTATAATCCTGATTTGGAAACCTGTTCAATATGGCACCCACGCTGACATCGTAAGTGCCGCTCTTAGCTTCTCTTAGGACTTCCCTGAGTTTAATATCAAGGACACTGCTGAGCGATCGCAGGATATAGTTATTTTCCCTTGTCCATTCAGCGTCACCGGTATAATTCATACTGACCGTGGCTTTGGGTTCAATTCCTTTGTAAACCTCTTTCATGATAATCCCTTGCGGGTATCTCATCCCAATATCCTTCCATGTTTCAGTTCTTTTCGTAACCGGTAAACCTCCCAGATAAGTTGTTATGTAAGGCTTAATTTTTTCCGGCGTAAAATTTCCTACAAATATGAAAGTGAAATCTTTGGTATCTGCAAATCTGTCTTTATAGGAATCATAGGTTGTGTTGAAATCAATCTGATCCAGAAGAGCTGTTGATAATGGCTTTTGACGGGGATGATGCTGTGCCATAGTTACCATTAAGGTGTCATAAAATGCATTTTCGGGATCAGCACTGCGATTCTCTATATATGCCTTCATCCTGGTCAGGTAGGAATTGAAAGCAATTGAATCTTTCCTTGGAGAAGTCATATAAAGATATATCAGTTGAAACATGGTTTCAATATCAGTTGGTGATGCATCCCCAATGACTCCTTCCGAAAGGTCCTCAATATAAGGGAATACGCTGACCACTTTATCTGTAAGTTTTTTATTAAGACTGTTAAGGTCAAAATCACCAACACCACTCAGTGAAACAATTTCAGAGGCAGCCCATGCTGAATAATAGTTTTTATCACTTACAAGAGATGTCCCTCCCGGGCTGAATCCCTGGAACTTAATCTCATCATTTTTGAAATCGGTCGGTTTCAGGATCACTCTTATTCCATTTGACAGGCGCCATTCAATTAGTCCTGTATCCGGATATTTTTTTACCTTCTTGATTTTCCCTTGCACAGGTATTTTACTAACCAGTGGCTTTTCAGAAACCTCATCGACATATGCTTCTACTTTTTGTTCATCTATTTGTTTCAATAATGCCATTAACCGGGCCTCATCCGGGAGAACTGATCTGGATTGTTCGGGCGCATTAATTAAAACAACTCTGTTCTTACCTGGCATAAGTATATTGGCTATTTTGTTGACTTCATCAAGAGATATCCCCGGAATAAGTTCCTGTGCCAGTTTAAATTCATAACTTATTCCTGGAATTGGTTCTCCTTCCAGGAAATTCCGCTGATATTCTGATGCAAACTGGTTGGAATTAGTCTTATCCCTTTCTTTATAGTATTGCTCAAATTCCCGTAATAACTCATTCCTGGTGCGATCAAGTTCTGATTGAGTGAATCCATTTTGTCTGACTCTGTTTGCTTCTGTGAGAAGAGCCGACATTCCCTTCTCTACTCCATCCTCTTTAACCGCGGCAGCAAGTTGATAAATATCCTTACTCCTGACAATAGAGGTCCTCCCAGCGTATGCAACGATATAAGGTGGTTCTGCCTGGTTAAGCAGTTCGTACAAACGTAAATTCAGCATCCTTGAATAAAGCCTTTCAACAAGCATTCTCTTGTAATCAGCTACCCTGTCCTGGGGAAGCGGATCGCTTTCATGAATAAGCCCAACAGTAGTTCTTGTTGCTTCGGGATCCGTTGCAATAGCAAATAAGGTTTCTGCATGATCGGGAACAAGCACTTTTTCTTTGACCCTTGGATCCTTTTTTCCTGGTATTGCTGAAAATTGCTTTTCTATTTTTTTATTAATACTATTCTTGTCAAAATCACCCACTGCAATTACAGCCATAAGATCTGGCCTGTACCAGTCATTATAAAACCTGACCAATGTTGGACGGTCGAAGCTTTCAATTATTTCTTTTTTGCCGATTGGCGACCTTTCGGCATACCTGGAATCCTTGAAGATGACCGGCAGTTGTTTATCCATCATACGCATATCCGCACCTCTCCCCAATCGCCACTCCTCAATCACTACACCTCTTTCCTTTTCAATTTCCTCAGGTTCAAAACTTATCTGGTGGGACCAATCTTCCAGGATCTGTAATGCTTTTTCAATGTATTCTGAACTATCAGTCGGTACTTCAAGCATGTATACTGTCTCATCAAAAGTGGTATATGCATTTATTTCCGGTCCAAATTGCATTCCAATAGATTCAAGATAATCAACCAGTTCCTGTTTTGCAAAATTCTTTGTCCCGTTAAAAGCCATATGTTCAATAAAATGGGCAAGGCCTTGCTGATCTTCATCTTCGAGAACTGCTCCGGCATCAACGACCAGCCAGAGGAATGCTCTTTTCTCAGGTTTCTTGTTTTCCCTTATATAATATGTAAGGCCATTATCCAACTTTCCTTTGATTATTGCTGAATCAACCGGCAGAATTGAATTCAAATCAGGCATCACTGTAACCTGGGCGTTTGAAATTCCCCCAAAGGTCAGACACGAGATAATTACAATGCCGACCAGGGCTCTCATTAAATCAAAACTTGAATTTTTCATATTAGTAATTTGTTTCAAAAGAGGAATAAGATAACAATATATATCGTCAAATCCTTAATCTAATAACAATTACAACATCAATTCGGTTTGAATTGCATCTATTCATCCATTCGAAAAGTGTTTTATCCAGAAGAAAATGTTACTAAATCTGACTTTACTCATATCGCCAATTCCATATTAGATTTCATTTATTCTGGCAAAACTTGCTAAGGTATATCTCGATATTATAATCTGTTCTTAACGCCTCAGCAGTCCTGAAATCCTTACAGTAATCGTTATTTGTTTTCAGGTCACCGTCAAGTGTTACAAGCGCCCGAAGACTGTAATAATCACCATTCTGGCTATCTAAATCGATAGCCTTATCAATATCCGGAAGGGCTGCTTCATATTTATAAAGATTGTATGACGTGAGAGCCCTCTGATAATAATATAGAGGATTTGTTGAATCTACTTCAATCGCCCTGTTTAAATACTCAATTGACTTCCCTGGCTGACCAAGAAGATCGCCAGAATACAGACCAAGAAAATAATAAATTTCCCCATCACGGGGATTCATTTCCAGGGCAGTTTTCAGATTTGATTCCGCCGTAATAGTATCATTTAAATAGATCTTACATACTCCAATCATCTTGTAATATTCATAATTCCCTGGAGCCAGTTTAATTGCTGTTGCAAAATCGTTGACCGCAAGCCGAAAATAGGCTGATTTATAATTTGCATATCCCCTTGCGACAATCAGATCGACATTCTCAGGTGCCAGTTCGATAGCTTTATCAATTGTCTTCCTCACCTGCAGAAAATAGTAATCAGAGAGAACATATGGATCAATCCTCACCGCAATTTCCATATCAGCTACCATTGGTGATAAATTATTAAGCATAAATTCCGAAACAGCTCTCATTAGATGTGCCCCTGCATTAACGCTGTCCTCCTCAATGACTTTATTAAAATCATAATTAGCAGATCCATACATCTCAATATTAATTTCAGCGATCCCCCTGTTAAAAAATGCGGATGCAAAATCCGGTTTTAACTCAATAGCCCTGTTCAGATAAAATATTGCGGAATCAAACTTATTCGCACCATTAATAATAAATGTTCCCAAGGCAAAATTTGCTTCGGCGAAATCCGGAAAATCTTTTACGAGTTTTCTTGAAAGCGAAAGTCCTTTTTCATTATCTCTGTCCAGGTGTTCATATGCCTCACAGAATTTATAATATTTCGAATCCGGTACCTCCTGCTTTATCTTTTCAACCAACTGCTGATCTCCTGTTTTTAAATATTCATCAAGATATTTCTGAATCATTTTATCATCAACCTGTGCAGATAAACTATTAATCATTAGAAGGGAAAAGAAAGCATTTGCAAAAATCGAAATCAGAACTCTTTTCATATATGTATCGTATCAACGAGTAATCTTTAACCTATAACTATTATTAACGAGATCCCGACATACCGTCGGGATTAATTCGACTTGGTTAATTCAATTTGAGCTCTCTGCTCCATGCCCCATGCTATTCAGTTTCGTTTTCTTTCCTAAAACTAAATATTTATTTCCTATCTCATTATGAGATTCTTGTAAATATTTTAAAAATTTTAGTATTATGTATTGCATAGTATTATTTTTTTTATATATCTTTGCATTAACATATTTCATGTAATGAATAGTACATATAAAAACATAATACTGAAAAGACTAAAATATATAATAGTCGGATTATCATTAATAACAATCCTGACAGGCAATGCAGGTGTTAAAAGAGACGGATACCCTGCCTATCCATTAATCGATAATTTATCTATTGATAATATTTATTCATTTAATAAAAATAGCAAAGATACACCTGGAGTAAGTAAAGTTTACCCTGGAAAGTTTCTGAATGAATCAGGTATAATAAAATCGGATTCTGTCAATCATTATGCTTATCAGGCCAGGGAAATGACCCCTGCCGGAAAATCTTTCAATTTTATATTGTCGATTAAATGAAAAATCAATAAAAAATCTATATCATGAATGTTGAAAATGCACAAGCACAGATGCGGAAAGGAGTTCTCGAATACTGCATTCTATCTATTCTTTCAAAGAATGATGCCTATGCTACTAACATTATTAATGAGCTGAAGGAATCGAAACTAATAGTAGTTGAAGGCACACTTTATCCTTTGCTTACACGGCAGAAAAATGCAGGGCTTCTGAGTTACAGGTGGGAGGAATCGCCCCAGGGACCTCCAAGGAAATATTATGCACTTACCGATGCAGGAAAAGATTTCCTTAAAGAATTGCACTCCTCATGGAATGAACTTGTGAGTGCGGTTAATTTAATTAATGCCAGGTCGTCTGTAAAATAATTCAATTAAATATCATGAAAAAAACTATAAAAATCAACCTCAGCGGACTCGCATTCACCCTGGATGAAGATGCATATCAGGAATTAAAGGACTACCTTGATTCCATCAGCAGCAAGTTCCGTGATCTGAAAGAAGGCAATGAGATTATTTCCGACATCGAAGCCAGGATAGCTGAAATTTTCCAGTCCAAAGTCAGTGATAAAAAAGAAGTCATTACGCTGGAGGACGTCAAAGACGTTATTTCAATAATGGGTAAGCCTGAAGATTTTTATGATACAGAAGATGAGCAAGAGGCATCTTCAAAAAGTAAAGATTATACGAGAAAAGAAAACCGGAAGCTTTACCGTGATCCTGAAAATGCTATTTTTGGAGGCGTGGCTGCAGGCATGGCTTCATATTTTGGAATCGAAGCCTGGATTGTCAGGTTATTACTGGTTGTCCTTACTTTCCCGCTCCAGGTAATCCCAATAATTTATATAGTTCTTTGGATTGCATTGCCAAAAGCCTTGACATCTGCCCAGAAACTCGAAATGCGCGGTGAAAAGGTAACAGTCTCAAGTATCGAAAAATCAGTCAAGGAAGAATATGAGAATGTAAAAGAAAACATGAAAAGGGTCCGCCAGTCTAAAGAATTCGAAAAAACCAGAAATGTACTTGGAGAGATTCTGCATGTAATTGGACAAATTATCCTTGTAATACTGAAAATCATACTCATAATAATAGGGATAGCATTTGTCATAGTCGGAATTACTGCATTAATTGGTATCGGATCTCTGGTATTCTTCAGGTATAGCTTGTTCAGGCCGGACTTCCTGCCTATGATTCATGGGATCCCATTCCCAGAATTCTTCCATAATTTGGGTGATCCAGGCACAATCACCTTATTTGGATTTGCATTATTCCTGGTCATTGCAATTCCTATAGTTGCACTCATATACGGAGGAATTAAACTTATCTTCAGATTTAAAGCAAATGATAAGGCAGTCGGACTTGCGGGACTTGTTTTATGGTTATTAAGTTTGATTTGCATCGCAACAATTATTGCTTATGATGGGACTGGTGGTACAGCCAATGGCCGGACAACTGAAAGCGAATACCTGACACCGTTTAATTCAGACACGCTTAAGGTTTACATGCAGAAAGATCCGGGAATTGAGAATTTTCATAATGATTGGTACTATACTGGCGATGAGGATTGGTATAAAATTTCCGATGCTGATAAAACTTATGGAAAAATCAAAATAGATATCGAATTCACTGAAGAAAAGAAATTTGAAATTGTAATTCAGAAAATATCAAATGGCAGATCCGTGATCACAGGTGTGATTAATGCTGAAAATATTATTTATCGCTATTCCCAGGATGATAATAAACTTTATCTTGATCCTTATTTTGCGCTGAATAAGATTCACCAGTGGAACTCACCTGAAACCGAGGTTAATATCAGGGTGCCTGATGGAAAGTATATTTATCTTGATGAGACTACGAAATATTTCCTTGACGATGTCGAAGGATTTAGTACTGAGGACAGCAAGGAAGCGGCTGGAAAAGTGCTGTCTGTGACCGCAGACTAAAATACCCCCGGCATTATATCTTATTTCAGTATTTCCCCATTCTTCATTTTTTTGTATTTTTGCACCGCTTTAAGGGATTGACCTATAGTGTAATTGGTTAACACGTCAGATTTTGGATCTGAAGAGTCCAGGTTCGAACCCTGGTAGGTCAGCGGCTGGTTGTCAATTTAATATCTTTTGAATTGACAACAAAGTATTTTGTTCTTCCTGGTTAAGCTTTCTTTTTGTACTTAATTCGTTCAATATATCGGCCGTAGTTTTAAGATCCTTATTATAACCAGCCTGATCACCCAATTTATCTTTTATTATCGCCCTGAAATAATAACAGCTGTATTCTTTAGGATAAATGCGAATGACATTGTTCAGGTCATCAAGTGCTTTTTGCAAATTTCCCAATTGCTCATATGCACGGCTTCTGTCATAGAGATATTGTGTTCTTTCAGGGAAATTGTCAATAATCGTTGTATATGTATCTATTGCTTTCTGCCATTGCTTCTGAGACCAGTAAATCTGCGACATGTTTTTCAGGACTGAAAAGTTGAGTGGCCATGACTTCAAATAGTTTTCATACTCATTTAGCGCACCCACAGAATCACCAGTTTGTTCCATAATTTCGGCGCGATGAAATATTAACGGTGCATTCTGAGGATTCGCTTGTACATCTTCTCCAAGTAATTCTATTGCCTGATCCAGATCTTTCCTTGCCAGGTCGGGAAAGGCAGTAATCAAATAATAATAGCTTCTGGCACGATACGCACTATAATTTCTGGGTTCGACCGATATTGCCATGTCGAAATCTGCTTTTGCTGCCGGGTAATTTTCTTTATTTAACATATAATTTGCCCGGGCAATATAAAAGTCGGCTTTTTTAGGATTTATGTCAATTAATTTATCCAATAATTGAAGTGCTTGTTCCTGCTGATTAATATCATTGTATAAGAGAGCCTGATTATAAGTCAGACTTATATTATCGGGCTGCAATTCCTGTAACTTTTTTTGATAGAACATCGCCTTACCTGGCTGCCCCATTTCCTGATATATTGCTGTAATCAACTCATATCCGCCATAATCATTTGCATTTAATTTTAAAACATACATGCCATCCTTTAATGCTCCTTCATAATCATCGTTCATTAATCGCAGATGGCCACGTTTTATGTACAGTGATTTGTCTTTCGGATTTTGTTGAATTTGTCGATCAATTATTTCTTTGGCAATCGTTCTGTCGCGAAGGTCATCTTTTGACTTAGAATTCCTCAATGTGAAATTTATGTATATCCTTAATTCATAAGCGTCATAATAGGAATTATCTGAATTAATCGCATCTGCAAGAAGTTTCAAGGCATCTTTATACTTATTTTCTGTCTTGCTAAAATCAGCCAGCCTGGTATAATATACCGCATTTTTTGAAAAGTCATCAACCATTTTATGCAATCCCGAACCTTTAGGTGGAATAAATTCAGGTATGTTTGCTGCTTTGGAGCTAATGACCAGATTTTCAAGAAAAACAGGAGGCGAATCGTTTCCATTTTCATCAATATGTGTAAGATATAATTGGGTATAAGGTCCCTTATTCTTGGAAGAAAATACAAGCCATTTGCTATTCGGTGACCATGAATGCCATGAATTCATATTGCTGGTGTTGCAATTCATCAGCCTGGGTTTGCCGCCACCAGCAGGCATTATATATAATTTGCTGTCGCGTTGCAATAACATGAAATTTTCAGATTGGCATAATACAATCCACTTGCCATCAGGTGAATACCTGGCAAAGAAGTTGCTTTTATTGTTATTGGATGCGCCAGGAACAGGTACGGCTTGTCCTCCCCTGCCATTATTAAACGGGATACTGTACAGGTCAAATTTAAAATCCTGCTTACCGGATGTGAACTCTTCCACATCAGCCAAAGTAAGCAACACGCTTTTTGAATTTTCAATTTTAGGAGATCTATATCGGATAGCGCGGGTAAACATTATTTCACGACCGTCAGGTGACCAGTTCGGATTACTTTGAACATAAGCCGGATCTGATGCTCCCGGAAGCTCATAATATTTTTTTTCATTCCTGTCATAAACAACAATTATCCCTTTAAATGGAAAAAATAGTTGCGAATATTCCAGGTTATCTACTGGCACAAAAACGGAACGATCCTTTACTGTAGAAAGCACAAATTTTCCGTCGGGTGATATCTGAGATAACAATCCGAAAGTCAGTTCCCCATATTCTCTTTTGTAATCGCTCCATGTGATTACTCTATCATAAGTCAGGTGAACGGTATCCTTTGCCGGGGCAATAATATACGATCCCTTATCATTAGCATAATCAACATCCATAGCAATCAGTCCGGTATTTGAGAATGAATGGCAATTTGCACAGACAGGTATTTTTTCTAAAACCTTTTGCGGTTTTCTGCCATCAATACGGCCTGAATACCATTCTATCTCGTCCACATGCTTAACTGTATATCCGAATGGCAGGGGTACTGCCCGGTAAAAAATTGGAGCACCCACTGAATCCTTTGAAAATGAAAGGGATATCCTTCCGGATGAATGTTTATTGCCAGGAATGCCTTCGTGTTCACCAATAATAGTAAAGAAAACAGCTTCGTTTGCTGAAGCTGTTTTAATATTCAACCATACAGCCGAATCAGGCCTCCATAACGGGGATTCTGTAATTTCGCGATACAATTCTTTTCCGCTTTGTGTAGAAAAGCGGATATGCCATTTCGCTGATTCAATCAACGTATCATTCCATGAAAACTGTGGTGATGGAAATTCAGGGGGGAATATAGTGCCATCTTTTGGATAATCAATACTTATACCTGAAAGTTGGACCTGGTTTTTTTCTATAGATTGAAATTGATCGTCAACTTTCACATTTTTGCAGGAGCTTATATAAAAAATAAGGAATGAAATGATCAATGAAGTTTGAAAAAGATGATGACTCCTAAAATTTTTCACTCTTAAATATTTAAACATAGTTTAATAATTATTGGATTTCCCCTGCATATCTATCTTACTCTTGCAATTATCAAGCAAAAGTTAAATAAGCAAATTCGTTTGAACTAAGCCGCGTTTAAGACAGATTTTTAGGTGCGACTAAATATATACATAAATTAATTTTATTGAAACTTTACATATTGCAAATTTTAAAATAATTTATTACAAGAACTATTATCAAATTCTCGACTGTTGAGAAATTAAATAAAGTCTGAAAATGACAAATATTACTGAAACATTAAAAATGAAAGCTGTCTGGTTTAAATATTATCATAACGCTCTAAATTTTTAAATATCAACAAAATATTTCTGCTTTAACATTTTTCGTAATTTTACATTAAATATTCCTTCCTATGGAATTTAAAAAGATAACTGTAAAACATTATTTGAACGAGCGTGCAAAACCTAAAGAAAACAGGAAGGAATACTATTATCCCTTATATGTTCAGATAATTGTTGATGCCAAGAAAGCCCAGATCAAAAGCCGCATCTATGAGCAATTTGGGATCTATGAAAGCGAAATTAACCAGATAACGAAAAAAGACAATGAACTAAACAGCCTTATACTTGAAGGATATTTCTGTGAAAAACAAATCGAAAAAATAAACAACAGCCAGATATTCCCGCTATATCAATTACTGATGGATGAAATTGAAGTGATCAAAAGGATAATTATTCTTATGAAACCTTTTGAAAACAGTAATTTCACCCTAAATGATTTTTCCGGTGAATATGAAAAACATATAACTGAAATCACTGACATTCTTGATAAAAGTATTAAACGGGATTACAGGGAAAACCTTAACAGGATCTTTCATGACACGGTTGATAATAATGATGAAAAGAGAATCTTCAATATCTGCAACTATTTTATCCATTATATTGGCTGGGACTATTCCTTCAGCAATTTCTACGAAACAACTTTTGAGGTTATTCCAAGTGAATTGAAATATGTGGAGAACTACCTGGAGGAAGACCTTCTGACTGCAATTAAAGCATATCTTGCATATCATTCAAAAGTAAATATCCTGAGAAGGTACCTTGATAAAAAAGAAAAAGGATTGATTTCCACATTATCTTACCTTGACTGGCTGACCGAAATCAAAGAATTTGTCCTGAAAGAATTTACAAACATCTTTGGCAGAAAAAAAGCTGTGCAGTATATTGAAACTCTTGATAAAATTCTCGTCAGGGAAATACGCAGTCAGCGGTAACTGCTTACTCACATCCTATCCTTGATTTCATTTATTATTTGTCCCTTATTCCTTCAAGACGCAGTCACAAGCCTTTGCATTTGTATAGGTTGAACAGCAAGGATTATTTATAATATTATATAGATGGCATGCATTTAGTTTCTATAATCGCTATCTTTGGAAACTTATTTTTAAAGTACCTGACATTATGGAACGGATGAAACATTTTGTTTTACTGGCTGTTGCATTTTCTTTATGTCACTATAACGTCATATCTGCACAGAAGATATGGAAACTCGAAGACTGTATAAATTATGCATTTGAAAATAACCTGCAGATTAAACAGCAGGCTCTGAATACCCGGTATAATTCAAATGTATTACTGCAATCAAAAATCGGCATGGCACCTGATCTCAATGCTGGAGTAGGAGGTAGCGTTTCCTGGGGTCGTGCGCTTGACCAAACGACATATACATTTACTCAACACGAAAGGATTATTTCATCCAATGCAAATGTCAGCAGCTCATTGACACTTTTCAACGGATTGCAGCAGTTTAATACAATTAAGCAAAATGAATTTAACCTGATGGCCAGCCTTCAGGAACTGGAAAAATTAAAAAATGATATTTCTCTTGCTATCGCTGCAGGTTATCTACAGATTCTTTTTAACGCAGAACTCTTAACTATTTCAAAAAATCAGCTGGCACAGACCCAGATGCAGGTTAACAGGACCAGCAAACTGGTGGATGCAGGAAGTCTTGCGAGAGGTGCCCTCTTTGAGATACAAGCCCAGGCTGCAACTGAAGAATTAAATGTAATTAATGCATCCAATCAGCTTGATATATCATATCTAACTCTAACTCAATTGCTTGATCTTGATTCTGTCGGCGGTTTTCAAATTGAAATTCCGCAATTTGGCGAAATCGCTGACCAGGAAATCCTGGTTACCGTAAATTCTGTATTTAATGAAGCAAATAATATCCTACCCCAGATCAAAAGTGCTGAATATCAGCTTGCCGGTTCGGAAAGAGGCCTTGGTATAGCAAAAGGATTAAGAAGCCCTAGCATCAACCTCAATGGGTCATATGGTACTGGTTATTCTGATGTCCGGCAAAGATATAATCCGGCAACCAATCAAATGGAAAATTATCCCTTTGCTGACCAGCTTAAGGATAACATAAGCACTACCCTTTCCCTTGGCTTACGTGTCCCAATTTTCAATGGCTGGATGTCAGGGACTAATATAAGCAATGCTAAACTCAATGTCATGAATTACCAGCTTGCTTTGGAAACAGCACGGAATAACCTCTATAAGGAAATACAGCAGGCCCATGCAGACGCCGTCGCTGCA